>Ga0302314_10015097_pt1 | contig 13152 bp, 10 predicted proteins | sample III_Palsa_N2_3_FD_200533 | JGI IMG/M metagenome (GOLD analysis project Ga0302314, IMG submission 200533) | Peat permafrost microbial communities from Stordalen Mire near Abisko, Sweden - III_Palsa_N2_3 | ecosystem: Environmental > Terrestrial > Soil > Palsa > Peat permafrost | place: Sweden...
CCGGGCTTTCTGCAGAAACCCCTCGGCCGTGTCCTTGGCTTCACGCCTGAGGATCTGCGCCGCGGCGGGCGGCTGCAGCATCTCAATACGGCCCTGGACTCGGACTTCGCGGCGGACGATCTGGCCGCCGAGCGCGCCGGGCGCCCGGACCAGACGCTCACCTACTATCGTCAGGCCCGCGCGGAACGCACAAAAATCGAGATGGAACTGGATCGCGCCGGAAACAAGCAGGCGGAACTCGATGGGGACGACATCCTCAAGACGCGCGCCATGAACCTCATCATCGAACATCCATGGCGGCATCTGGCGCTGATCATTCCGTTTCTTTGGCGCGGCGCAACCTTTGTCTTCCCGATCCTGGTCATCGTCCTGGCGGTTGCGGTGCGCAGGCGACGCTATGACCTCGCGTTGTTCGCCCTGCCGGCTTTTGGACTCGTGGTGTTCTTCGCGCTCTTCAGCCATTTCATCGCGCGCTATGCCCTGCCCGCCCGTGAAGTGGCCACTGTCGCTCTCGTCGCGCTCGTGGCGCTGCTCTTGCGGCCAAAGACAAAGAGCGCGTTCAGCGGATAGGTAATGAGGGAGGCGAGCACCGTCGCCGCCGCGAAGGCAACCGGCGCCGATGACTTGCCGATGAGCGCCGTCAGCGGCAAGCCGTAGCGCAGCGCAAGAGATATCAGCCAGGTGCAGACGAGGCCCACCAGGGCGACCGCCACAAACGGTATGAATCGCGACCAGCCGCGCGCCGCCTCATTCCCGGAGAACGTGAAGCGCCGATTGAGCATGAAGCTCACGGCGATCCCCGCCATGTAAGCGAGCACTACCGATATGGAGTAATGCCGCGGGTCATCCGTGCCGAGGAGGCGCCCGAAGAGCTCACGCGCGCCAATGCTGAGGAGGCCGGCAATCGTGCCAACCGCAAAGAAGCGGGCATACTGGGCAAACGACAGCGAACGCGCGCGAATCAGCGCACCCCGGTATCCGTGCTCGGTGCGAGCTTGTTCGTCAACATGCGCGGCGCCGCCGCGGATGTTGATGGATTGGATTCAAGCTGCAGAATGCTCAAGAGGCAGCTTGAGAACATGATTTGCAGACCGAGGATCAAAAGTGTGGTGCTCGGCACGACGATGCGCAGCGACTGCGCCGGATCAAGATGGCCGAAGCCGCTAATCTCCCAGTTGCCGACCGCCAGCACCGCCAGCACGACGCCAACCACGACTGCGGCGGCTCCTGCGAGGAGCCCTATTTCCAGGCGCAGCACACCGCGCAGGCGTGCCACCAGCGGATCCGCCGGCAGGAGGCCGGAGCGAATCGCGTAGGTCTTGGCAAACATGTAGAAAACGATGGCCTGGAAGCCGCACACGATACCGGCAGCGGTGAACACCAAAGTAGTGACGTCGAAGCCGATCCCAAAGGCAAAGCGCGTTCCTGGCAGGATCCACGCCATGCCCGCGACACCCAACAGCAACAACGCAAGCCCCGGATAGAAGAACAGCCAAACGGGGCTGAACAACAGCAGAAAGCGCAGATTGCGCCAGCCGTCGCGCCAGCTGCGCATGTGCGGGGGACGGCTGCGGCCGTCCGGCGACAGCGTCGTCGGCACTTCCGCGATGCGCAGCTTGGCGAGGGTCGCCTTGACGACCATTTCGCTTGCGAACTCCATGCCGGTCTGCTGCAGGCCGAGCGCCATAAACGCCTCGCGCCGGAAGCCGCGCAGCCCGCAGTGAAAATCACCGCAGGGGCTGGAAAAAAACAGCCGCCCGATCGCGGTCAGCACCGGATTGCCGAAATATTTGTGCAGCGGCGGCATCGCATTGGGCTTGATGCCGCCGCGGAAGCGGTTCCCCATGACAAGGTCGTAGCCTTCGCGCAGCTTCGCCACGAACGGATCAAGCGCCGTGAAGTCGTAGCTGTCGTCCGCGTCGCCCATGATGATGAACTTGCCACGCGCGCCTTGGATGCCACCCATCAGCGCGGCCCCATAGCCGCGGGTGGGAATGGCGATGACGCGCGCCCCACAGCTCTGGGCAAGCGCCTGCGAGCCATCGGTGCTGCCGTTGTCGGCGACGACTACCTCGCCGCGGATGTTTGCCCGCTGCAAAAAGCCCATCGCCTTCTGCACACAAGTCTGAATCGTCTCCGCCTCGTTCAAGCACGGCATGAGAATCGTCAGCTCTACGGATTCGACAGCTGCATTCATTCGCTAGTTCTCCAAGATCCGGCGCACTCGCTGCTCATTTGCTCCGCCTGCCGGTTGCTGGTGCGCAAAAACCGAACGCCGGCGGCACCGACACATTGCACTCTTCGGCCGCTGCGCGCACCAGATAAATTGACCATTTGACGGGCATTAGACAACGAAACGCTGGAGTAGTTTTTTTATATTGCGGCCAGCCATTACAGTATGACGGCTCCCTATGCGCACTACTATGAACTGGCGCTCAACTCGTATCAAGGCCGCAGCATAGCCCGCAGCACGCTTATGTAGGCTCGCGGCGTGCATAACTACAGCGGCGCACCAGCATGTTGGACTTTTGTGAACTACGTCTCAGTTGCAGATGAGCATAAGTCGCGCTCAAGCTTGGCGCGCGCCAGCGATTTTGCGCCGCGCCGCGCTGCTTCGGCAACCGCACAGTTGCAGGCCACATGCGCCCGCAGTCGCGGCAGTAATGCGCTTAGTTGAACTTGAGCCGCCCGCTGCTCGGCCCCTTCTGCTTGCACCGCGCGAATCGGGGACGATCCGAGCGCGCAGTGCTTCGGGCATCCTTAAAGCGCGCGCTAACGTTGCAGGCCTGGAAATACGGCGTGCCCGCCTACTATGCGCGGGCGTCGGCGCCGGCAATCTCGCGAAGCCGTGCAAGAGCTGCGCGCATTTTCGCAGCGGCCTTGCCGATCCGTATTATAAATAGCTTTAGGTAAGTTTCGTAAGCTACTGAAATTATGGCGTCCCCAACCGGATTCGAACCGGTGTTACCGCCGTGAAAGGGCGATGTCCTAGGCCTCTAGACGATGGGGACTGCGGGCTGAGCATGGAGCTGACCAAAATCTAAGGTGCGCACGCTCGATGCGCGCGCGGCATCCTAGCAATCGCGGCAAGCCTTGCACAAATCCTCCTCCCGCAGGAGCTCTTTGCTGCCCGCGTGCCTGCGTCGATGTTGCCGCGGCCGGCCGGATGGCGGGGCCAAGAATTGGCTATTATCGTGCGATGGCATTGGCAGCAAGTCTTCATCGAGACCTCGGGCGCTTGGCCAGTCAACCTTTCGACGTCCTGGTCATTGGCGGCGGCGCCTCCGGCGCGGCAACAGCGCGCGAGGCTGCCATACGCGGCTACAGTACGGCGCTCATCGAGCGCGAGGACTTCTCCTCCGGCGCCTCGGCGCACTGCTTCAAGGTCGTGCACGGCGGTATCCGCTACGTCCAGCATGGCGACGTGCGGCGCATGCGCGCCTCCTGCCGCGAGCGCGCCGTGCTGTTGCGGATTGCGCCGCATCTGGTCGCGCCGCTCGCCTTCGTCATTCCGACCTACGGCCAGACGAAGAGCAGCAAGTGGTTTCTCGGCACGGGGATGCTGCTTTACGATGCATTGACGGCGGATCTCAACCGCCACGTCAGCGATCCGGCGCGGCGCATCAAGCGCACGAAATTTTTGGGGCGTGCGGCAACCCTCGCCCTGTTCCCGTCAATCGATCCGCGCGGCCTCACCGGCGCGGCGCTCTTTGAGGACGGGCAAATGTACAATCCGCCGCGCCTCGTCTTGGGGTTTGTCAGCGCGGCGGCCGAGCTCGGGGCGAGCGTTGCAAATTACGTCGAAGCCGAGCGCTTGTTGACTGCGGGTTCGAGCGTCGTCGGCGTGGCCGCGCGCGATCGGCTCGACGGGCGGCGCTTCGAGATCCGCGCGCGACTCGTCATCAATGCGGCAGGACCGTGGGCAGAGGGGCTGCTGCAGCCGCTTGCGCAGCCCTATGGCGCGCCCGGAACCTATTCGCGCGATGCCTGCTTCGTAGTGGCGCGCAAGTATGCAGCCCCGATGGCGCTCGCCGTGCAGGGACGCACGCGCGATTCGGATGCGCTCCTGGCGCGTAACAGCCGCCACCTCTTCCTGGTTCCGTGGCGTGACTGCACCCTGGTCGGCGTCTGGCACGCTGTGGTGCCACGTGCGCCCGACGCGGTCGAACTTCCGCGCCAGGAGCTGCGCGAGTTTATCGACGAGTTCAACTCGAGTTATCCGGCTTTGGGCCTGCAGGAAGCCGACGTGCGCAGGGTCGATTTCGGGCTCGTGCCCTTCGGCGAGGCGTCGCGTCAGAATGGCGGCCTAAGCTTCGGCAAGCAATCGCGCTTGATCGATCACCGCCAGCACGGTGCCGTGAGCGGCCTCATTTCGCTCATCAGCGTGCGCTACACGGTGGCGCGGCGCGACGCGGTGGAGGCCCTCGATCTCGCCGGTCAACAGCTCGGAGGACGCAGGGCGGGCGCCGAATCGAGCCGCCGCCCCCTGCCCGGCGGAGACATCGAGGATTTCTCCAGCGCGCTGCGCGATTTTTCCGCGCGGCGTCCCGGCTGGCTGCCCATTACCGCCGCCGAGGCGCTGCTGCGCAACTACGGCACGCATGCCGCGCACCTACTCGCGCTCGCGGCCAGCGAACCCAGGCTCGCGCGCTGCTTTGCCGGAACCGAGGTCTCCTACGCAGAAGCGCTCTACGCCGTGCGCGCCGAGATGGCGCAGCGCATGACGGACATCGTCCTGCGACGCACCGGCATGGGCACGAACGGGCATCCGGGAGCAAGGGCACTCGATGAAGTGCAGGATCTGCTGCGGCAGGAATTGAACTGGTCCGACGCGCGCGTGGCCGAGGAACGCGCGCTTCTTGAACGGCATTTCGAGCGCTATCTTGCAGCCGCACCATATGCACAGGAGCGCACGGCGCGCAGCGCCTGAGATTTATGCCACCCGAGAATCCTCTGTCGCGCATATTCATCACAGGCGGGTCCGGCTTCATCGGCAGCCGCCTCGCGCTGCGCGCCGTCGAATTGGGGCACGCCGTGAGTGTCGTTACGGCCGTAAACAACGCAACCGAACGCGCGCGCTGTGATGCGCTGGTGAAGGCAGGGATCGCGGTCCAGGAAGCACCGCTCGAGGACTCCTTCGCCCTCGCGCGCGCGCTTATCGCGCACGAGCTCGTGATCCATCTGGCTGCGGCTCAGCATGAAGCTCAGGCGGGCGAGAGTCATTTCCACCAGGTCAACGTCGAGGGAACGCGACGGCTGCTCGGCCTCGCCGCCCGCGCGGGCGTACGCCGCTTCGTCCATGGCAGCACCATCGGCGTGTACGGCGCGGCCTCATCCGGGCGCGTTCTCGATGAAGACAGTAAACTCGCTCCCGATAATCCGTACGGGCGCACCAAGGCGGTGGCCGAGACGGTGGTGCGCGGTTTCGAAGGACCGATGGAGACGTGCATCGTGCGCATCTCCGAGACCTACGGCCCCGGCGACATGCGTCTGCTGAAACTGTTTCGCGGCGTATCCACCGGCCACTACCTCACCCTCGGCCGCGGCACCAATGAGCATCAGCTCATCTACGTGGACGATCTCATTCAGGGCCTGCTCGCGGCCTGCGACGCGCCCAAGGCGAGCGGCGAGACGATCGTGCTCGCAGGCTCGGAGCGCGTCACGACCAATGCCATGGTGAGTGCGATCGGCGCGGCGGTGGGCAGCCGTCGGCATGTTTTTCATGCGCCAATGTGGCCATTCGTGGCTGCGGCGTATGTGTTCGAGTCGACCCTGAGTCCGTTGGGCCTGAAGCCGCCATTGCACCGGCGGCGGCTGGATTTCTTTCGCAAGTCCTTCAGGTTCTCGACCGCGAAGGCCGAGCGGCTGCTGGGCTTTCGCGCTGCGACGACCTTCATGGCCGGTGCACGCGCCACCGCCGAGTGGTACCGCGCCAACGGCTTCCTGTGAGGCGCGGCGGCGCTCGCGCCTGCGCAGGCGCGAAGGTTCCGGACGGCGGACGGCGCACAGATAGTTGAGCGCGCCCTTTCGTTGCCAACAGCGCAAGTATGCGGCGATACTGCGCCCCCGCAGCGCAGCGCATCCGGCGAATCCACCCAACGGGCCCCATGAGCGAAACCACGCGCACGACAACCGGCAGCGCAACACTTTTCTGGTGCAGCCTTGCGCTCATTGCCGCGGTCGTCCTGTGCGGCTTGGCCGAACCGCTCTTGACGCTGCGGCGTTACATACCGCTCGATCCCAACGAGGGCTGGAACGCATTCTTCAGCCGGATCGCTCTCGCGGGAGGTAATCTCTACCCCTCAGGCGCGAGCCTGATAACCAACAACTATCCGCCGCTGTCGTTCTACATCGTAGGGGTCGGCGGCCTCCTCAGCGGCGATAACATCTTCGCCGGCCGCGCGATCGCTCTCCTTAGCATGCTGATCGTTGCCGGCAATCTCTATTATTGGTTGCGCGCGACAGGCTCGGCGGCGCGCATCGCGCTCCTCGGCGCGGCCGTATTCCTCGCATTCGCGGTCACCTACGGCGGTGAGTACGTCGCGATCGATGATCCGCAGTGGCTGGCGCACGCCATCATGACGACGGGTCTGGTGGTGCTGTGGCGCGGCAATGCAAGTACGCGCGCCATTATCGCCGCGTCCATTTTGATGGTCGCGGCTGGCCTCACCAAACACCTCCTGATACCAATACCCGTCGCGGTAACGTTCTGGCTCATGAGGCGTTCGAAGTCCGCCTTCATCAGCTGGCTGGTATCCGCCGCAAGCGTGCTTGCCGTGGCGCTCGTCCTCTTGTGGCTCGCCTATGGAGATGCGTTTTTCGAGAGCGTGCGCACCGCGAGACTCTACTCTTTGCATCATGCGGTGCTCGCAAGTGCTGCAGCCTTGAGATGCTTCGCGCCGCTTCTCGGACTTGCGCTTCTTGGGTGCGTGCTCGAGCGCAGTGAACGCACGACGTTTCTGGCGGCATATTTGCTCACCGCGGCCGCAATCGGCGCAGTTGCCGCCGGCGGTGCAGGCGTCGACGTCAATGCATTTTTCGACCTGCTCATTGCCGCAAGCCTGGGTGCGGCGCTCACCGTCGGGGTGCTGTGGTCAGGAAGCGTGCACGTGCGGCTGCTTGCAGCCGATTCCAGATGGGCGCCCGAGCTTGGGCCCATCGCCATTGTCCTTCTGGCATTCTGCACCGGAGCCTATGCGACCACCAAGCTTCCCCGGGCGCTTGCCAATATCCAAAACCTGGACTCACTTGAAACACGGTCCCTGGGCTACATCGCGAAGATCAAAAGTCAGGGGCACGGGCGCGCGACCTGCGAGATGGTGGGTCTTTGCTATTGGGCGAATGCGCCGTTCACGCTCGATTTGTACATCTACGGCCAGAAGCTCGCGACCGGCGTACTACCGATGGCATCCTGCGCAACGGTGTTCCAGCCAGAAGCGGTGGCTCTCATCCAGCTGCAGTCGGTCAATCGCCATGGAGTTGAGTTATTGCCGGAGGCATGCAATCGAATCATCTCCGCAAACTATCGCCCGATCGCCGATTCGGACTTGGGCGTGCTGCTGAAGGCGCGTCACCCGTAGAGATCCTGGGCTAAGCTTTGCGCTTCACCCGGTATTGGGAATACAGGTCCACCAGCCGTTCGTAGTAGCGCGCCGATGAATACTCCTGCGCAATCCATCTGCGCGCTTCCATTCCCCACTGCTCAATGACCGAATCTGCCAGAGCCGCGACTCTTGCCAGAACCTGCGCAAGTTCTGCGACGTTCTTGCTCTCGAAGAGGCAGCCGGTTTCCTCATCCCGGACCATCTCGGGAATTCCGCCTATGCGGGCACCGATGACGGGCTTACCGAGGGCGTAGGCTTCGAGAATGCTGATTGGAGCGTTTTCGTAGCATTCCGAAGGCAGTACCACGGCGCGCGCCGCGCGCACCAGATTCCACAGCGCATCATCGGTCCTGAAGCCGTGGAAGGTGACGTCCGCACCGAGCGACTCTGCGAGCGTCCGCAATCCGGGCTCCTCGGGTCCGCTGCCGACGATCCACAACGGCACCCGCGCCAAGGCCGCCGCCCTGACGAGCGTAGTCAACCCCTTCTCATCGCTCAGTCTGCCGAAATACAAAAATGCGCGGCCCGCAGCAAAGTGCGGCGCAAAGCGCGCCACGTCGACGAAATTGGGGATGTGTACCAGCTGTTCCGCACGCCAGCCCCACTCGAGGAACTTCCCCAGCACAAACTTGCTCGGCGCGATGAGCTTGTCGACATTGCGCTGATACGTGCGCAAGCCCTGATGTACAGTAGATTCGACGTATATCAACGTGCTCAACGCCAGCGAGCCCTTCATGCATCGGCGGGCGATCACATTGCGCAGCCGCCCTCCCTTGCAGGCCTCACAGATCTCACTGTGCGACCACATGGTGCGCGCCGGACACAGCAGCTTCAGGTCATGCAGTGTCATGAACAACGGGATGCCCTCGCCCTTTATCGCGCCCAGCACCGATGGCGACAGGTGGTGATAGACATTGTGGGCGTGCGCAACGTCGGGACGTACCTTGCGAATGAGAGCGCGTACCTTCCTGACCGCCTCGAGCGAATAGATGCTCTTCGCCGCATTCTCCAATACCCGCAGGCGGCTATATTTCCGGCCGAACTCGATTTCCTTTACGAAGTAACACTCCCAGGGCGAGGGCAGATTCTGCGCATGCCTCATCGAGAACTCTGCCACTTCCCAGCCATTGCGCCGGAAGAGTTGCGACTGATCCAGATACGCCACATCCGCCCCGCCACGCCGGTAGTGGTAGTTGTTCACCGTGAGGAGTGTTGGCACTAGGGTAGTTTGCGGCGCGCGCGCCCGCGTCCGTAGCGTGAGTAGGCGCCGTCGCGATTGCCGGCGCTGCTGCGACGCGCTGAGTGCGTTGCGGTGCTCGGGCTCGCGGCCCCTGCCACTGCGGCGGCGCGGAGGCTCTGCGGCATTCTCAGGTCAAACTCACGTACACCGCTTCCCATTGCCGTGAGATCCGGTCCCAATTGAACTCGCTCGTCATGCGCTGCAGCGCCTTCTGCCGATACTGTTCGGCTCGGTCCGCATTTGCAATGATGGCGTCCAGCTTTGCAGACAGATCAGCTGCATTACCGGTCTTGAAGAGCACGCCGCTGTCGCCAACGAGATCGGCATTCGCCGCGATGTCACTTGCGACAATGCACGACCCGAATGCCATCGCATCGAGCAGCGACAGCGACATGCCTTCGACTTCGGATGGCAGCACGTAGGCATAGCAATTGGAGTAGAGCTCCTCCAGCATCGCCTCGTCCACCTCTCCCAGGAATATGATGTCGCGATCATCCCCTGCCAGCGTGCGCAGCGAGGCCACGTACTGCTCGGAGTGCCAGGTGGGGCCGGCAATGATGAGCTTGAATCCCCTCTTGTCCGCCAAGCTCCTGAATGCCTCGATCAACACGTGGCATTGCTTCTCCGGAACGAGGCGGGCGAGGTACAGAATGTACTTCCGTGCGCCGAGGCCGAGTTGCAATATTCTGTCGGGCGCCCTTTGCGGGCGTTCTTCTACGCCGTTTGGGATGTAAACGACTTTCCCGCCGTATTGGGAATCCAGCGTGCGCTTGAGCTCCTCGCTCACCACTATGGTCTGGTGGGGAAGCCTTATTGCTGCCCGCTCGCCCATGCTCAGAAACCAGCGGCCAAAGGCGCTCCATTTGCGGCGCTGCCAGTCGAGGCCATGTACCGTGACTACGACTTTCTTGCCAAAGAGCCGCGCCAGGAGCGCCATCGGAGCCGAGCCGCTGCCGTGGCAGTGGATGATATCGGACGGCCCCACAATGTCTCTTAGGGTCGAGAGCAGGGATCTGACGATGGTGTCGAGGTATTTGGTTGGGATGCTGTAAATGTAGCGCAGCTTTACCCCCCGATAGGACGCCTCCCGGTATTTGCTCCAGCTCGCGCAGTACACCGTGACATCCAGGCCCAACGCGACGAGCCGCGGCGTCACTGCCTCGATCACGCGCTCGACGCCACCGCGGTGGCCGGGTATTCCGCGACTGCCAATTTGCGAGACCCGGATGGGCTTCTTCATAAGAGTTGAGCGGCAGCTCTAGGCTATCAGGTCCGGATTCGCCCAGGTCTTGCTCAGCGCCTCCTCAATCTCGTGGCGCCCCGTCCATGCGAAGAACTGGCGCATGCGCGTATTGTCCGACAGCAGATTGGGCCGATCCACCTTTCTCACGCGTTGCGGATCCACTTCGATTTGAATCCGCTCGCCAATAATTGCGGACAGCCGTTCGACGAGCTCAGCCACCGAATAGCTCTTGCCGGAGCCGAGATTCACCACCACGGGGCTCGCCCCCGCGGCCGGCGGAACGGGCTGCGTGGCGGCGGCCATGAAGCCTTCGGCGACGTCAGTCACGTAGATGTAATCGCGCTTAGGTTGCAGGTTACCCAGGCTCAACTTGCGCATGCCGCTCTTCAGCTGCTTGATGATTTCCGGCAGGACGTGCGGATTCGTTTCACCGGGCCCAACTACGTTGAAGAGCCTCACGATCACAGACTGCAGATGCTTCTGCGCAGTAAAATGACGGACAAAGTCCTCGCCATGGAGTTTTGTCAAGCCATAGACGTCGACCGGCCCGATCGGGTCCTCGAGTTCCAAATGTGCAGTATCCTTGGGTCGGTATACGGCGGCGCTCGACGTGTAGACGAAGCGACAGGCGGCAGGGCATGTCAACAGGAGATTGACCGTGCCTTCGACGTTTATGGAGACTGCCTGATCGGGCAGCCGCTCACACTCCGGGATGAAGTGCACCGCCGCCAAATGGATGATGGCCTGCGGATCAAACTTTTCGATGACTTCCGTGAGAGATTTGCGGTCGCGCAGATCGGTGGTCGCGGTGCGAACCTGCTCGAGCTCGCGCGCGCAGAAGCGCCAAGCGCCGTAGCGCAGATTATCGATCGCAAGCACTTCGTGTTGGCCCGCGAGCAGCCTGACTAAATGCACGCCTACGAAGCCGTTCGCCCCGGTTACAACAATACGCAAGTGAAGCTCCTTACCGATGTAACCCATTGTAACGGAACGTCATTTCCGAACGCTGAGAGGTGGTTCCGGTTTTTCCGAGGCAAGCGCAAGGCACGCCTTCGCCGCGCGCTCGAGCTTGCCGTGCTCGTCGGGCAGGCCTCTAAAGCCCAAGTGGATGTGAAAACCCGGCGGATTCGCGTAGCGCTTATGCAGCCGCCGCTGGCTTAAATGCGACGGCCGCGATTTTCTTGCTCAACACGCGCACCTTCTTGCCGTAGAGGACAAATATCACGCGCATGCAGGCCTCGAGTGTTGCGGTGACGGCAAGCCCCACATAGTTGAGCGGGTTCTTCCAGAACACGTACAGCTTCAAGGCGAACGCCTTGACGTCAGCGAAGCCCGCAAGCTTGAGAATCTGTTGCAAGCTGTGCTCGGTGACGTTGTAAAAGTGATCGATGTTGTGCGCGATGTTTTCCGATCCCACCAGAGGATTGGCGCCGTTCATCGCATAAACGATCACGCGGCCGCCGGGGCGCAGTGCGCCGCGACACAGTTTTAGGAAATCGACCGTCTCTTCTATGGTGAGGTGGTTCAGCTCCTGCTCGGGGATGATCACGTCGAATTGCGCCGACTGGCGCGCTTCGAGGAACGGGAAGGCCTCGGCAACCTCGCACGCAAGCGCCCTGCGCCGGGCGTGTTCGATCTTTCCCGGGTCGGAGTCGATCCCCGTCACATTGCTGTAGCCCACCTCGGCGAGGAGGCTCACGAGATAGCCCGGACCACAGCTCACCACAAGAATGCGTGCCGAGCGATCCTGCGGCAGGTGCGGCAGATAATTGGCCCGATAGTAAGCACTGAAGGACCGATAGCCGCTGTCGACGTCCTCAGGCGCCTGCCAGTACGAATCGAAGGGCTCCAATCGTGCGGCAAGCTTGCGCCCTGCGCCGACGGCGGCCAACGGCGCGCCAGCACGCTCCACCTGCGGCTCGAAGCGCGAGACCGAGCTGCCAGCGGGTAGATTTCCGGACATGCGACACTCCTGCAGGGTCTTTTAGTATAGTGGATGTGATACACACAGCCACCCACAGCCAATCCCTACCGACATAATGTCACATGACCCGCGGCATTGCTGATCGGCGCGCGAGCCGCAAAAGCGCGGCAGCTTGAAGATCCTGTTTTGCAACTATGAGTACCCGCCGCTCGGCGGCGGCGGCGGGGTGGTTATGGGAGCGCTCGCCCGGGAGCTGGCGCGGCGCCACGAGGTGACCGTACTCACCTCGCAGGCACTGGGCCTTGCGGGCGCAAGCGTCGAGGGCGGTGTACGCATCATTCGTGCCCCGGTTTTCTTCAGAACACAGCTTGCGGTTGCAAACCTGCCGTCAATGATGGCTTTCCTGGCAAGCGGCACGCTGAAGGGACTGGGGCTGCTGCGATCGGGCCGTTTCGATGTCATCAACACTCATTTTGTCGTGCCCTCTGGTCCCGTCGGTCAGCTCCTCGCCCGCGTCAATGGGATTCCCAACGTTCTGTCGGTGCACGGCGGAGATCTATTCGACCCGAGCAAGCAGAGCTCTCCGCATCGGCATGCGTGGCTGCGGGCGCCGATCCGCTACATGCTGAACGCCGCGGATGAGGTCGTCGGCCAATCCCGGGACACCGTGCGCCATGTCGCGGAGATCTACCATGTCCGGCGCCCCATTGAGCTCATTCCGCTCGGCATCGAACGGCCCCCGACCATCAGCGGCAGTCCGCGCGAGGAGCTCGGTTTGCCGCGCGATGCATTCGTCATGGTGACCATCGGGCGGCTGGTGGCGCGCAAGAGCACTCTACAGCTCGTCCACGCCCTCGCCTCCTGTGCGCGCTCAGATGCGCACCTCGTCGTCGTGGGCGACGGCCCCGATACGCCCGCCCTCAAGAGCGCAGCGGCGGCCGCGGGGCTCGCCGAGCGCGTACATCTCTTGGGCCATGTGACGGATGCCCAGAAGTACCGCTCGCTCGCTGCGGCAGATATTTTCGTGTCAACCAGTCAGCACGAAGGGTTCGGCCTGGTGTTCCTGGAGGCCATGGCCTTTGGACTGCCGGTGGTCTGCTATGACCGCGGCGGGCAGACCGACTTCTTGAAGTCGCGAGAA
>Ga0302314_10015098_pt1 | contig 13151 bp, 8 predicted proteins | sample III_Palsa_N2_3_FD_200533 | JGI IMG/M metagenome (GOLD analysis project Ga0302314, IMG submission 200533) | Peat permafrost microbial communities from Stordalen Mire near Abisko, Sweden - III_Palsa_N2_3 | ecosystem: Environmental > Terrestrial > Soil > Palsa > Peat permafrost | place: Sweden...
CGGCCAGATGGTCGGCGGCGCCATCCTGACCGAGACGGTGTTCGCCTGGCCCGGCATCGGCCGCCTGATGTTCGAGGCGCTGCTGCAGCGCGACTATAACCTGCTGCTGGGCGTGTTCCTGTTCACCGCCGCCATGGTGGTGCTGTTCAACCTGCTGACCGACATGATCTATACGATCGTCGATCCGCGGATCGAGTTGCGCTGATGCGCGATTTCTGGCGCCGCTTCCGCCGCAACAAGGGCGCGCTCGTGGGATTGGTCGTGCTGGCATTCGTGCTGTGCCTGGCGCTGTTCGCGCCTGTCATCGACAGCGGCGATCCCTGGGCCATGGTGCAGCGGCCGTTCCTGCCGCCGTTCGAGATCGGCAACACGATGTTCGGCACCGACACGCTCGGCCGCGACATCGGCACCGGCCTGGTCTATGGCGCCCGGGTCTCGTTGATGATCGGCTTCGTCTCGACCGTGGCGGCGCTGCTGCTGGGCGTCACCTTGGGTGCCGTCGCGGGATATTACGGCGGCTGGATCGATGCGGCGCTGATGCGCTTTACCGAGCTGTTCCAGACCGTGCCCAGCTTCGCGCTCGCCATCGTGCTGGTCGCGATCTTCCAGCCCTCGGTCGGCTCGATCGTGGCCGCCATCGCCATCGTGTCCTGGCCCCCGGTCGCCCGCCTGGTGCGCGGTGAGTTCCTGACGCTCCGCCAGCGCGACTTCGTCGAGGCCGCCCGATTGGACGGCCAGTCGGACCTGCGCATCATCTTCGTCGAACTGTTGCCCAATGCCGCGTCCTCGATCGTGGTCATGGCGTCGCTGATGGTCGCGACCGCGATCCTGCTGGAATCGAGCCTCAGCTTCATGGGCCTGGGCGACCCGGATCTGATGAGCTGGGGCTTCATGATCGGCGCCGCGCGCACGGTCTTGCGCCAGGCCTGGTGGATGAGCGTGTTTCCCGGCCTCGCCATCCTCCTGACCGTGCTGGCGCTCAATCTGGTCGGCGAGGGCCTGAGCGATGGGCTCAACACGCGGCTGGGCGGAGGGCGCGGCAATGCAGGCTAACCCCGTGCTGCTGATCGACGCGCTCGACATCTGCCTGCCGCCCGGCGGCGATCGGCCGCTCGCGGTCGCGGGCGTCACTCTGTCGCTGAATGCCGGCGAGGCGCTTTGCATCGTCGGCGAAAGCGGTTCGGGCAAATCGATGATCGCCAATGCGGTGATGGGGCTGCTGCCCGGCCCGCAGGTGCGCGCCACCTCCGGCCGCATCCGCTTCGACGGGCAGGAGCTGTTGGACCTCACCGAGGCCCAGATGCAGACCCTGCGCGGGCGCCGCATCGGCATGATCTTTCAGGAGCCGATGACGGCCTTGAACCCGATCATGCGCATCGGCGACCAGATCGCCGAGGTCTATCGCAGCCACACGAACATCGGCCGCAAGGAATGCCGGGAAAAGGTGCTGCAGGACCTTGACGACGTCGGCCTGCCCGATCCGCATCGCCTGATCGACAGCTATCCGTTCCGCCTGTCCGGCGGCCAGCGCCAGCGGGTGATGATCGCGGCCGCTTTGGCACTCGAACCCGCCTTGCTGATCGCCGACGAACCGACGACGGCACTCGACGTCACGACCCAGGCACAGATCCTGAAGTTGATCCGCGAGCTGCAGCGGCGCCGCGGCATGGCGCTGCTGTTCATCACCCATGATTTCGGCGTCGTCGCCGAGATCGCCGACCGGGTCGCGGTCATGCAGCACGGCATCATGGTCGAAAGCGGCCCGGCGCGGGACGTGCTGGACCGGCCATCCCACCCCTATACCCAGAAACTGATCGCGGCGATCCCCCATGGCCAATCCGGCGACCGCGCGCCGGCCATGGCGCCGGCGCCGCTGTTGGAACTGGACCAGGTCACCAAGACCTATCGCCTGCCCGGCGGACGCGAGGTCGCGGCTTTGAAGCGCGTGTCGCTCAGCTTGCGCAAGGGCGAGACGCTGGGCATCGTCGGCGAGAGCGGATCGGGCAAATCAACCATCGGCCGCTCAGTCACCGGCCTGACCCCGATCAGTTCGGGCCGCATCCTGTTCGAAGGCACCGACATCTCGAAGCTCGGCCACAAGGGGCTGAGGCCTTATCGCGGCCGGATCCAGATGGTGTTCCAGGATCCTTATGCCTCGCTCAACCCGCGCCATCGCGTCGGCGCGGCGATCACGACCGGCATGATCATGCAGGGCATCTCGAAGCCCCAGGCCCGGGAACGGGCGATCGAGCTCTTGTCGCTGGTCGGGCTCGGGCCCGAGGCGCTCGACCGCTACCCCCATGAATTCTCCGGCGGGCAGCGCCAGCGCATCGGCATCGCCCGGGCGCTGGCCATGGAGCCGGAATTGCTGGTGGCGGACGAACCGGTCTCGGCGCTCGACGTGTCGGTCCAGGCCCAGGTGTTGGAGCTGTTCGACCAGGTGCGCAAGAAGTTCGATCTGGCGCTGCTGTTCATCACCCACGATCTGCGCGTGGCCGCCCAGATGTGCGATCGGGTCGCGGTCATGCGCGCCGGCGAACTGGTCGAATATGGCGAGGCCGCCCAGGTGCTGCGCGACCCGCGCCATGCCTATACGCGTGAATTGATCGCCGCCGTGCCGCGGCTGGAGCGAGCCGCCTCATGAGCCGAAAAATCGTCCTCGCCAGCGCGCAGATCGACATGTCCTATCTGCTGCCGACATTCGCCAAGCTGGCGCCGGAACTCGACATCCATCTCCATGCCGAGACGGGCGCGCCGGCCGATGCCGACACGGTCCTATGCTGGCATGCGCCGGTCGGCTTGTTCGGCGCCCTGCCCCGCCTGCGCCTGGTGCAGTCGATCGCGGCCGGCGTCGATCACATCATGGCCGACCCGAGCGTGCCGGCCGACGTGCCGATCTGCCGGGTGATCGATCCGGACATGGCGAGCGGCATGGTCGCCTATGTGATCTGGGCCGTCGCCCATCGGCACCGGAATTTCGACCAGTACCTGTCGCGCGGGGCCCAGGGCATCTGGCAGGAAAATCCGATCGTGCCGACCCGTCTGCACCGCGTCGGCATCGCCGGCATGGGCGTGCTGGGCCTGGCGGTGGCGAAGGCGCTCCGGATGCTGGGCTATGACGTCGCCGGCTGGAGCCGCAGCCCGAAACCTGATCTGCCCGACGGCATCCAGGGCTTCCATGGGGCGGGTCAGCTGGGCGATTTCCTCAAGCGGACCGACAGTCTGGTCTGTCTGCTGCCCCTGACCGAGGACACGAAAGGCTTCCTCAACGCCGATCTGTTCGCCCGCCTGCCGGCCGGCGCACATCTGATCAACGTCGGCCGCGGGGCGCATTTGATCGATCAGGACTTGCTGGCGGCGCTGGATCACGGCCAACTGGGAGCCGCGACACTCGACGCGTTCACCCAGGAGCCGCTGCCGGAGCATCACCCGTTCTGGCGCGACCCGCGCATCATCGTGACGCCGCACATTGCCACGCGGACCGGGCCGACGGTCGTCGTCACCCAACTGCTCGCCAATCTCGCCCGGCAGGATGCCGGCACGCCCCTGTTCGGCGCCATCGACCGGCAGCGCGGCTATTGAGCCCGCCGCCCAAAAGGAGTCCCACGCTGTGACCGCCCAGCCCAATTCCCCCGAAGCCCGCGATATCGCCTATCACCTGCACGGCTATACCGATGCCCGAAAACATGCCGACGCCGGGCCGCTGGTGATCGTCAAGGGCGACGGCGTCTATGTCGAGGACAACCACGGCCAGCGCTATATCGAGGCGATGTCCGGCCTGTGGAGCGTGGCGCTGGGCTTCAGCGAGCCGCGCCTGGTCGCGGCCGCGACCAAGCAGATGAGCACGCTGCCCTACTATCATTCCTTCACCCACAAGTCCCATGGGCCCGTGATCGATCTGGCCGAGAAGCTGGTGACGATGGCGCCGGTGCCGATGTCGAAGGTGTTTTTCACCAATTCCGGCTCCGAAGCCAACGACACGGCGATGAAGCTGATCTGGTACCGGTCGAACTCCCTGGGCCAGCCGCAGCGCAAGAAGCTGATCAGCCGGATGCGCGGCTATCACGGCGTCACCATCGCGTCGGCCAGCCTGACCGGCCTGCCCAACAACCATCGTTCGTTCGACCTGCCGATCGCCAATGTGCTGCACACCAGCTCGCCGCATTACTACAAAGAAGCGAAGCCGGGCGAGAGCGAGGAGGAGTTCTCGACCCGCCTGGCCGAGGAACTGGAGGCGCTGATCCAGGCCGAGGGGCCCGACACGATCGCCGCCTTCTTCGGCGAGCCGGTGATGGGTGCCGGCGGCGTCGTCGTGCCGCCCCGGACCTATTGGCAGAAGATCCAGGCCGTGCTGCAGAAGTACGACATCCTGCTGGTTGCCGACGAGGTCATCTGCGGCTTCGGCCGGACCGGCAATATGTTCGGCAGCACCACCTTCGGCATGAAGCCGGACATGATCGTGCTGTCGAAGCAGATCTCGTCCTCCTACCTGCCGATCTCGGCCTTGCTGATGAACGAGAAGGTCTTCGGGCCGATCGCCGACGAGAGCAACCGCATCGGCACACTGGGCCACGGCTTCACCGCCGGCGGCCATCCGGTCGCGGCCGCGGTGGCGCTGGAGACGATCAAGATCATCGAGGAGCGCGGGCTGGTCGCCCATGCCGCCGAGATGGGCCAGCGCCTGCAGTCGGGCCTGCGTGCCTTCAAGGACCATCCGCTGATCGGCGAAGTGCGCGGCGTCGGCCTGATCGCGGCGATCGAGCTGGTCACCGACAAGACGACGAAGAAGGCGCTCGATCCGGTCGGCAAGCTGGGCATGCTGGTCAACGGTCTGATGCAGAAGAACGGCGTCATCACCCGCGCCATGGGCGATGCGCTGGCCTTCTGCCCGCCGCTGATCGTCAGCGCCGCCGAGATCGACCTGATCCTGGCGGCGCTGGGCAAGTCGCTCGACGAAGCGGCCAAGACCGTCCTCTAGCGATGGAACGGGTGCTGCGCGCCCGTCCCCTGACCAGGGACGGGTTCGCCCCGTTCGGCGACGTGATCGACGATCGCGGGACCGACCCGATCGCGATCAATGGCGGCACGACCCATCGTTTCAACGACCTTGCCCGCGTCGAGCTCGATGGTGCTGGCCGGCCATCGCTGAATATCTTCCGCAATCTGGCGGCGGTGACACTGCCCTATCGGCTGCCGCTGCTGGAATGCCACCCGCTCGGCAGCCAGGCCTTCGTGCCGCGACAGCGCGCCCAGTTCCTGGTCGTGGTGGCATTGCCGGGCCCGACGCCGGATCTGGACCGGCTCGAAGCGTTCCTGAGCGATGGGACGCAAGGCGTGAACTACCATACCGGCACGTGGCACCTGCCGCTGGCTGGGCTGACGCTTGCCGACTACGTCGTCGTCGATCGGGGTGGACCGGGGAACAATTGCCTCGAGTTCTCACTCGAGGCGCACCCTGTCACGGTGGTGATTTGATGGTCAGGCGGGCCGGTCGCCGGCGAGCAGCCGTTCGAGCGCCGGGCTGAGGCCGGCGGTCTCGACCACGGCATAGTCGGGCGCCAGAGAGATTTGCGCCCGCGCCGCCCGCTGGATCGCGACCTCCAGGCAATCGATCAGTGGAAACGGCAGCCGGGAGGCCAACCGCGCCGGAAATCCGACCAGGCCGGCGCCGCCCAGGATCACCACGTCGGCGCCATCCACCTCGACGCACGCGCGGGCCGCCTCAGCCAGCGGCTCCAGAAACCGCTCCGGCTCGTTGCCGATGGTGACGCCGGTCGCCGGCAGGGTGCGGATCGAGGCCAGGCGCTCGTGCACGCCAAGCCGACCGATCTGTTCCATCAGCATCGGTACCCACGCGGCGCCGCCGGTGACGATGGCGAAGCGGTGGTGGCGGGCGCACGCCGCCTCGATCGCGGCATCGGCGAGGCCGATCACGGGGAACGGGCAGATTTCCCGGAGCGCCTCCAACCCCGGATCGCCGAAACAGGCGAGGATGGCGGCATCGGCCGGCGGCGCGGCTGCCGCGAACCAGCGGGCGGCCAGATCGACCACGGCATGGCCGGCAACGGCGAAGGTGGCGCGGCTGCCGATATGGCGGGCGCCGAACGCGGCCGTACGGGCGATGAAGTCGGTATCGGCCTCGGCGAACCCGCGCGCCTGGTCGGCCAGCCGGTCGGTCAAGTCGGCGGACGTGTTCGGGTTCAACAGCAAGATCCGCATCGCCATCCTCTATGCCGCGGCCTCCGCCGGTTTCGCCCGCCGTCGGCGCTTCGGCAAGCCGGCGATGACGACATAAACCACGGGCGTCGTGTAGAGCGTAAACAGCTGCGCCACCAGCAGCCCGCCGACGATGGCGATGCCAAGCGGTTGGCGCAATTCGAAACCGGGCCCCGTGCCGACCGCGATCGGCACGGCGCTCAAGACCGCCACCAGCATGGTCATGGTGATCGGCCGGACCCGCATCAGCGCCGCCTGCCGGATCGCGGCGGCCGGCGCGAGGCCGCCGTGCCGCTCGGCCTCCAGCGCGAAATCCACCATCATGATCGCGTTCTTCATGACCATGCCGACCAGCAGGATGCAGGCGATCGAGGTCACCAGCGTGAATTGCGTTCCCGTCAGCCACAGCGCCAAGAGCGCGCCGAACACGGTGGACGGCAGGGTCGACAGGATGGTGAACGGGTGCGCGTAGCTCTCGTAGAGCATGCCCAGCACGATATAGACCGCCAGGATCGCGGCGGCGAACAGCACCAACTGGGTCCCGCCGGTCTTGGCCGCCTCCGCCGCCTCGCCGCGGAACTCGGCCTTGACCTCGTCCGGCAGATGGGCGGCCGCCTCGGCCGCGCGCACGGCCGTAATCGCGTCCGCGATGGTGGCACCGGGCTTGAGGTCGAACGACACCGTCGCCGACGGGAATTGCGCGCTGTGATGCACCCACATGACTGCGTGGCTGCGCGACGGCCGGGTCAAGGCCGCGAGCGGCACCTGGCCCTTGGCCGCCCCCGGCACATAGAGGCTGTTGAACGTCGAGGGGTCGCTCTGCGCCGCCGGATCGACCTCGAGGATGACGCGGGAATAGTTGGTCGGCAGATAGAGCGTCTTGATCTGGCGCTGGCCGAACGCATCGTCGAGCGTGTTGTCGACCGAGAACGGCGTCACCCCCAACGCCGCGGCCCGGGTGCGATCGATGGTGAGGCCGGCCTGCAGGCCGTTGGTCTCCCAATTGGCGATGACGTCCGTGGTCTGCGGCAGAGCGCGGATGCGGTTGCGCATGGTGGTCGCGGCCTGAAGCACCTGTTCCGTATCGATGCCCCAGAGCGTGTATTGGTAGCGCGACGTGCTCGACTGGGCCCCGAAATTCAAATCCTGCAAGGGCGTGAAATGGGCGCGAATACCATCGAGCGTGCCGAGCTTCGCCTTGAGCCGGTCGATCACCTCCTGGATCGACAGGCCGCGCACGTCGGGCGGCTTCAGCGCCACCATCATCTGGCCGACGCTCAAGGCATTGCCGTTGCCCTCGCCAATGTAGGAAGTGAAGCCCGACACCGCCGGATCGGCCAGGATCGCCGCCCCGACCGCGCGCTGCCGGTCCTCCATGGCGGCGAAGGAGATGTTGGCGTCGGCGACGGTGCGCACGAACATGACCCCGGTATCCTGGGTCGGCATGAAGCCCTTGGGCAGCACCAGATAGAGCCCGACCGTGGCTGCGGTGATGCCGAGCGCCCCGGCGATGACGCTGGCCCTATGGTCCAATGCCCAATCGAGGCTGGCGGCATAGCGCCGGGCCAGGAACCCGGCGATGCGTCCGCGCGCGCGTTCGGTCAGCACGTCCTCGCGCTTCAGCAACCGGCTGCACAGCATCGGCGTCAAGGTCAGGGAGACGAAGGCCGAGGCGCCGATCGCGGCCACCAGCGTGATGCCGAATTCGCGAAAATAGCGGCCCACGATGTCGGGCATGAACAGGATCGGGATGAGGGCCGCGCCCAGCGCCACGGTGATCGAGACGATGGTGAAGCCCATCTGGCGTGTGCCGGCGAGTGCCGCCTGCATCGGCGTTTCGCCGCCGTCGATCCGGCGCATGATGTTCTCGATCACGATCACCGCATCATCGACGACGAAACCGACGGCAATCGTCAGCGCCATCAGCGAGAGATTGTCGAGGCTATAGCCGTTCACACGCATGACCGCGAGCGTCGCTGCCAGCGCCACCGGGATGGTCAGGCCCGGGATCATCGTCGCCCAGAAATGCTTCAGGAACAGCGCCACCACCAGGATGACCAGCAGGATGGCGATGCCGATGGTCAGCTGCACGTCGAGGATCGAGGCGCGGATCAGCAGGGTCCGGTCATAGACCGCATGGACCTTGACCGAGGGCGGCAGCCAGCGCTCGACCTCGGGCAGCATCGCCTTCACCGCATCGACGGTCTGGACCACGTTCGCGTCCGGCTGCTTATAGACATAGAGCACGACGCCGCGCCCGGTGCCGTACCAGCCGTCGAGCTTGCTGTTGATGACGCTGTCGCTGACCAGCGCCACGTCGCCGAGGCGAATGGGCGCGCCCTGGCGCCAGGCCAGGATGATCTCGCGGTAATCGTCGGCCGTGAGGATCTGGTCGTTGGCGTCGATCACCAGGTTCTGGCCCTCGACGTCGATGGCCCCCTTGGGCAGGTTCTGCGAGGCGGCGACGATCGCAGTCCGGACCGCCTCCAACGACAGGTTCATGTCGGCGATCCGGCCGGGATTGACCTGGACCCGGACCGCCTTGCGCTCGGCGCCGCTGATCGAAACCCGGGCGACACCCGGCAGCTGCGAGATCTTGGGCGACAGCACGCTGTCGGCATATTCGTAGAGTTGGCTCGGCGGCACGACGTCAGAGGTGAGCGCCAGCGCGATCGCCGAGAAGCCCGAGGGGTTGGATTTCCAATAGGACGGCGGCCAGGCCTGATCCTTGGGCAGGTTCGGTCCGGCGGCATTGATCGCGGCTTGCACCGCCTGCGCGGCATCGTCGAGCGGCTTCGACAGATCGAACTGGATGACGATATCGACGCCGCCGGTGCCGCTGTAGGACGCCATCTCGACGATGCCCGGGATCAGGCCCAGCTCATGCTCCAGCGGCTGGGCCAGCGCCGACGCGACGGTGCTGGGGCTGGCACCGGGCAACGGCGCATAGACCTCGATCGTCGGCCGCTCGACCGCCGGCAGCGCCGCGATCGGCATGCCGGCATAGGCGACCAGGCCCAACAACAGGATCGCGGTCATGATCAGGATGGTCGCGACCGGCCGGCGCACGAACGGCGCCGACAGGTTGCCGGCCTGGTCGGCGGGAAGCTTCACGGCACGGTCGCCGCGGACGGCGCCCGGCGGCTAAAGCGCTGCTGCAGCCAGGCGAAGCCCAGATAGATCACCGGCGTTGTATAGAGCGTCAGGAATTGCGAAACGATCAGCCCACCAACGATGGCGATGCCAAGCGGCCGGCGCAGTTCCGAGCCGGTGCCCATGCCGATCGCCAGCGGCAGCGCCCCCAACAGGGCCGCCATGGTCGTCATCATGATCGGGCGGAAGCGCAGGATGCAGGCCTGGCGGATCGCCTCGAACGGCGTCATGCCCTGCGTGCGCTCCGCCTCCAGCGCGAAATCCACCATCATGATGGCGTTCTTCTTGACGATGCCGATCAACAGGATGATGCCGATCAGCGAGATCAGGTCCAGATCCTGGCCGCACAGCATCAGCGCCAGCAGCGCGCCGACGCCGGCCGACGGCAGCGTCGACAGGATCGTGATCGGGTGGATGAAGCTCTCGTAGAGCACACCCAGCACGATATAGACGGTGACAATCGCGGCCAGGATCAGAATTTTCTCGCTATCCAGCGAGGCCGCGAACTCGGCGGCGGTGCCGGCGAGGTTGGTCGTGACCGTGGCCGGCATGCCGATCGCCGCCTCGGTCCGGTGCAGGGCGTCCACCGCCTGGCCGAGCGACACGCCGGCGCCCAAATTGAACGAGACCGTCGTCGCCGGAAACAGGCCCTGATGGGTGACGGTCAGCGGCGCCGGTCGGCGCTCGATGCGGGCGAAGGCCGACAGCGGCACCGGCGGGACGCTTTGCGAAAAGGCGGTGCTGACGCCGCTGGTCTGGGCGGCGGACGCATTGACATAGATCTTGTCGAGAATGCCCGGATCGTCCCGGAATGCCGGATCGACCTCCAGGATGACGTGATATTGCGTCAGCGGGCCGAACACGGTTGCGATCTGGCGCTGGCCGAAGGCGTCGTAGAGCGTCTGGTCGATGGTATCGAGCGTCACGCCGTAGCGGGCTGCGACCTTGCGATCGACCGCGATCGACAGGCGCATGCCGCCGTCCTGGCGGTCGTCGGCGACATCGGCGAATTCGGGCCGTTGGCCGAGCGCCTGGACCAGCCGGTCGCTCCACAGCTTCAACTCGCCCTCGTCCAGGTCCTGCAGCACATATTGATATTGCGTGCGCGCGCTACGGGTCTCCAGTTGCAGGTCCTGTACCGGCTGCAGATGCAGCGACATGCCCTCGACCGCCGCCACCGCCTGGCGCAGATGCTCCGACACGGTCACGACCGAGGCCTTGCGGCTGTCGGGTGCGCCGATATCGATATAGAGCCGGCCGCTGTTCAAGGTCGCATTGACCGTGCCGGCGCCGACGAAGCTGTCGACCGAGCGCACGTCCGGGTCCCGGGCCACCATGTCAGCGATGCGCTGCTGCAGAGCCGCCATCGCCGGGAACGAAATATCCTCGGCCGCGTCGGTCGTGCCGACCAGCAGCCCGGTATCCTGCTGCGGCAGGAAGCCCTTATGGATGGTGGCGTAGAGCATGCCGGTCGCCAGGATGGTGACGGCGGTGAACACGAGCGTGCCGATGCGATGGCGCAAGACCCAGTCGAGCCCACGGACATAGAGCGCCAAGACCGCGTCGAAGCCGCGCTCGCTCCAGCGGAACAGCCGGTTCGGCCGATGGTGCGGGTCCTCCGGCTGCAGCAGCCGGGCGCACATCATCGGCGTCAGCGTCAGCGAGACGAAGCCGGAGATGACGACGGCCAAAGCCAGCGTGACGGCGAATTCACGGAACAGCCGGCCGACGATGCCGTCCATCAGCAACAGCGGGATGAAGACCGCGATCAGCGAGACGGTCAGCGACACGATGGTGAAGCCGATCTGGCGTGCACCCTTCAAGGCCGCCTTGAGCGGGGTCTCGCCCGCCTCGGTATGGCGCACGATGTTCTCGATCATCACGATCGCATCGTCGACGACGAAGCCCGACGCGATGGTCAGCGCCATCAGCGACAGGTTATCCAGGCTGAAGCCCATGAGCGCCATGCCGCCGAAGGTGGCGACGAGCGAGACCGGCAGGGTAACGCTCGGGATGACGGTCGCCCAGAACTTCCTCAAGAACAGGAAGATCACCAGCACGACCAGAGCGACGGTCAGCACCAGGGTGAATTGCACGTCGGCGATGGCGGCGCGGATGGTGACGGTACGGTCGGTGACGACGCGGATCTTCAAGGCCGGCGGCAGCACCGCCTGCAGCTTCGGCAACAGCGCCTTGACCGCATCGACGACCTGGATCGTGTTGGCGCCGGGCTGGCGCTGAATGTCGAGCACGACGGCGGGATTGCCCAGGTACCAGGCCGCCTGCTCCGCATCCTCGATGCCGTCGATGGCGGTGCCGACATCCTGCAGATAGACCGGCGCGCCGTTGCGATAGGCCACGACCGCGTCCCGGAAGGCGGCACCGGTGAACAGCTGGTCGTTGGCATCGACCTCGAACGCCTGCAGCGGCCCGTCGAGCGTGCCCTTGGGATTGTCCGACGTGGTGGCGGCAATGCTCTGGCGCACGTCGTCCAATGACATGCCGAGGCCGGCGAGCCGCGCCGGATTGATCTGGACCCGGACCGCGCGCGTCTGGCCGCCCTCGACGCTGACCGCGCCGACACCGCTGAGCTGCGACAGCTTCTGCACCACGATGGTCTGGGCATAGTCGTTGACCTCATGCAGCGGCAGGGTGTCCGACGTCAGCGCCAGGATCAGCACCGGCGTGTCGGCCGGGTTGACCTCGTGATAGACCGGCGGGCTCGGCAGCAGATTGACCGGAATCCAGCCCGAAGCCGCATTGATCGCCGCCTGGACGTCTTCCGCCGCCGAATTGATCGGCCGGTCCAGGTTGAAGCGCAGCGTGATCTGGCTGAAACCGTAGGAGCTGGTCGAATTCATCAGCTCCAACCCCGAGATCGCACCGAAATAATGTTCGAGCGGTGCCGTGATCGAGGTCTCGACCACGTCCGGGCTGGCGCCCGGATAGGGCGTGACGACCTGGATCGTCGGGAAATCGACGCTGGGCAAGGCCGCGACCGGCAGCAGCCGATAGCCCAAGACGCCCAGCAGCACGATCGCCACGATCATCAGGGTCGTCGCGATCGGCCGGAGGATGAACGGCGACGACATCGAGGTCAGCCCGGCTCTTGGAATTCGACCTTGGAGCCATTGTCCAAGCGGTAATAGCCCTCGGTCACGACCCGGTCGCCGCGCCCCAAGCCCTTTTCGACCAGCGTCCGGCCGCCGAAGGCCTGGCCCGAGATGATATTCTCGGCCTTGACCGTATTGTCCGATTTGACCAGCCAGACATAGTCGCCGCGCGGCCCGTGGCGCACGGCGGCGGTCGGCACGGTCACTGCGTCCTTGCGGCTGTCGACCGTGACGCGGCCATTGACGAAATTGCCCGGCCACAGCTTCAGCGCCGCATTGGGGAAGCTCGCCTTCAGCTTGATCGTGCCGGTCGCCGGATCGACCTGGGTATCGACCAGATCGATCGTGCCCTGGTCGAGCACGGTCTTGTCGTCCTGGCCGATCGCGGCCACAGCGGCATGCGCCTCGCCGAGCGTCAGCTTGGTCTGTTCCAGGGCCGAGGCCGCGACCGTGAACACGACCGAGATCGGCTGCAGCTGGGTCACCATGACGATCGTCGTATTGTCGGCCGAATGCACGACATTGCCCTGGTCGATCATGCGGATGCCGACCCGGCCGCCGATCGGCGCGCGGATGGTCGTATAGGCGAGCTGGGTGCGGGCATAGTCGATCTGGGCGTCGTCGTTGCGCACCTGGGCCCGGTACTGGTCGACCAGCGCATGCTGCTGA
>Ga0302314_10015100_pt1 | contig 13149 bp, 8 predicted proteins | sample III_Palsa_N2_3_FD_200533 | JGI IMG/M metagenome (GOLD analysis project Ga0302314, IMG submission 200533) | Peat permafrost microbial communities from Stordalen Mire near Abisko, Sweden - III_Palsa_N2_3 | ecosystem: Environmental > Terrestrial > Soil > Palsa > Peat permafrost | place: Sweden...
TTCTTCACCCCACCCCCAGCCGCCACAAACTCCACCGGCGACAGCGGCGCCGCCTGCCCCACATGCCCCCAGACAAACCTCCGATAAGCATCCACAATCGAAGCCGTCGTCAGCGTCGTAGCCGTAGCAATGACATCTTCATCCCGCCCCCTGCGTCCACCCACCTTCCTGCACATCGTCACAAACCGCGAAACAAACGCCTCCCCAAACTGCTCCCGCCCACAAGACTTCGGCGGCAGGGCAGAGAAGTACCTCTCCTTCAGCACCGCATCCACCACTCCCTGCAGCACAGCCCCCTTGCGAGCCACCACCCCGCCCCGATCGAACTCCCGCCCATACAGCCTTCGCATGCACCCATCGATCACCATATTCCCCGGCCCCGTATCGAACGCCATCACCCCATCCGTCCCCGCCTTCGCCGGAATCGCCGTCAGATTCCCAATCCCCCCCAGATTCAGCAGCACCCGGCTCACCTTCGCCGAACGAAACATTACATAATCCAACATCGGCACCAGCGGAGCCCCTTGTCCACCCGCCGCCAGGTCCGCCGGCCGAAAATCACTCACCACCGGCACCCGCAGCCTCTCTGCAATCACTGCGGCCTCACCCATCTGCCACGTCGCCCTCAGAGCCTTCCCCAGATACCTCTCCGCCTGCCCCTGGTGATACAGCGTCTGCCCGTGACACCCCACCAACCCCAGCGCCGGCTTAGCCAATAGCCCCCTCTTCGCCGCAGTCTTATCGCGGCGAAGGCGACCCTCGCGCAAAGACCCGACCGCATTCGTCTCCACTCCGAACTCAGCACAGGCCTTCGCCACCGCATCGGCATACACCTCACCCAGTCTCCAGTTCAGCCTCGCCAGCGCCGCCACCGAAATCGTCTTCGCATCCATCGCCTCCAGCACCGCCGCCCGAACCCCCTTCGGATAAGCCACTCCCACATGTCCCAGCAGCTTTACTCGTGGCGTCCCTGCAGCAGGCGAAATCCTGCACACCGCCACATCCACCCCATCCGCCGAGGTCCCACTCATCACCCCCGCCACCACCATGCTCTTCATGCAACGCTCCTTTGGGCAACCGGCCGAGCAACGCTCGGCCCCATGCATTTCACCTCACCCCGACCGGGACACACACCACGAAGTGGTCGCCCCGCGCGCAGCGGGCCCGTCCGGCAGGACACTATCCCTTCAACTCCTTCTGCAACTCCGCCAGCAGATTCAGCGCCTCCCGCGGCGTCAGCCCATCCACATCCGCCTCCGCCAGCCGATCCACAATTCTCTGCGACAGCGGCGTAAACATCGTCATCTGCATCTGCGGAGCAGGCGAAGCCTCGCGCACCTGTTGCGTCTCCGCCCGTTCATGCACCTTCAGCACCTCGCGCGCCCTTGCAATCACAGCCTGCGGCAACCCCGCCAGCCGAGCGACTTCGATCCCATAGCTCTTACTCGCCGGCCCAGCCTCCACCGTATGCAGAAACACAATCCCCGCCGCCGTCTCCTTCACCGTCACCCGCAGATTCGTCAGCCGCGCCAGCCTCTCCGCCAGCAAAGTCAGCTCATGATAGTGCGTCGCAAACAGCGTCCGCGCCCCAATCCTGTCATGCAGATGTTCCACCGTAGCCCACGCCAGGCTCAGCCCGTCATAGGTAGCCGTGCCGCGCCCCATCTCATCCAGCAGCACCAGCGACCTCGCCGTGGCCGTATTAAGAATCGCCGCCGTCTCGGTCATCTCGACCATAAACGTCGACCGTCCCCGCGCCACGTTATCGCTCGCTCCAATCCGCGTATAAATCCGATCGACGAGTCCTAACCGCATCCTCTCCGCCGGAACAAAACACCCCATCTGCGCCATCACCACCAGCAGCGCCGCCATCCGCAGATACGTGCTCTTACCGCCCATATTCGGCCCTGTAATCAGCAGCACCGCAGGCCCCGCCTCCGCATCCAGATGCACCGAGTTCGGTACAAACCGTCCCCCACCCGACTCCTCCAGCCGTCTCTCCACCACCGGATGCCGCGCCTGCACAAACTCCAGCACGCCGCTCGCCTCCACCTGCGGCCTCACCCATCCCCGCATCGCCGCCAGATGCGCAAAGCACCCCAGCAGATCGATCTCCGCGACCTTCCTTGCGGTCTCCCGCATCCTTCCTGCAGCATCCAGCAACTTCCTCCGCAGCTCCGCAAAGATTCGCTTCTCAATCTCCCCACTCCGCTCCTGCGCGGTCAAAATCTTCGATTCGTACTCCTTCAGCTCCGGCGTCGTAAACCGTTCCGCATTCACCAGCGTCTGCTTCCGCTCATAGTCCGCCGGAACCGCCTTCGCATTGGCCTTCGTCACCTCCAGGTAATACCCAAACACGTTATTGAACCTTACCTTCAGCGACCCAATTCCTGTCCGAGCCCGCTCGCGTTCTTCAATCGCCACCAGCGCCTGCCGCCCGCTCTTACTCAGCTCCCGCAACTCATCCAGCTCCGCATCCACGCCCTCGCGAATCGCCCCGCCATCGTTCAGTGACACCGGCGGCTCCTCCGCAATCGTCGCGACAACCATCTCGTACAGATCCTCCAGCGGATCCATCCCAGAGAAAAATGCAGAATCGACACCCGGCAGGGAAGCGGCCGCTCCATGTCCCGCCTCCGGGGCATGGCTTTCACCAAGCTCCCGCCACTTCCTCGCCTCAAACGTCCTCACCGCCGCCACCACTCCGGGCAGACACCCCAGCGTCTTCGCCAGCGCCATCACCTCTCGTGGCCCGGCCGAATCCAGCGCCACCCTCCCCAGCAGCCGTTCCAGATCCAGCACTCCATCCATCGACCGCCGCAGCCCCTCCCGCCGCCGCAGATCCCCCGCCGCCTCACCCACCGCCTCCAGCCGAGCCTCAATCTCCGCCAGCCCGCTGAACGGCCTCAGCAGCGTAGCCCGCAGCAGCCGTTTTCCCATCGGCGTGCAACACGCATCCAGCGTATAAAACAGCGTAGTCTGCGCCGACTCCCCCGAAAACAGCGGCTCAACCAGCTCCAGGTTCCTCACACTCACCGCATCCAGCTCCAGGCAGGTAGACCGCTCATAAAACCGCAGCCCATCCACATGCTCCAGCCCACCCTGCCTGGTCTGCCGCATATAGTGCAGCAGCGCCCCCGCCGCCACCGCAGCCGACTCATGCCCTCCCAGCCCCATCCCATCCAGCGAATGAACCCTGAAGTGATTCCGCACCAGCGGCACCGCATAATCCGCCGTAAACACCCACTCATCCAGCGCCGTCTTCGTCCTGATCCCATCCAGCCCGGCGGTCGTCTCGCTCTCACCCGCCAGATTCACCCCACCCAGCAACCCCGCGCCATACAGCAGCTCCACCGGCCTCACGCGCCCCAGCTCATCCACCACCGCGGCCCACGCTCCAGCCCCCGCAAACTCCGTCGCCCGAAACTCCCCCGTCGAAAGATCCAGCATCGCCAGCCCCCATACCGCGCCAGCCCCGCTCCCCGACACCGTCACGCTCGCCAGATAATTACTCTGCTCCGCTCCCATCGCCGGATCGACCGAAGTGCCCGGCGTCAGCACCCGCGTCACCTCTCGCCGCACAATCGTCTTCGTCTGCTTCGGGTCTTCCATCTGCTCCCAAAGGGCGATCCTGTACCCCTTGCGCAGCAGCCGCTGCAGATACACCTCTGCCGCATGGTACGGAACCCCGCACATCGGCTGCTTCTTCTCTTTATCCCTCGCCGTCAGCGTCAGCTGCAGCTCGCGCGACACCAGGATCGCATCCTCATAAAACAGCTCATAGAAGTCCCCGATCCTGCAGAACATCAGGCAGTCCGGATACTGTTCTTTCGCCGCAAAATACTGCCGCATCACCGGCGTCAACCCTGCCAACTCGCTACTCATCGAACTACCTGCCATCTCACCAGCCACGCCTGATTCCGCCTATATATAAGGAACTGCCAGAATATCGCACCCTCCGGCCCGCCACCTGGCCGCCTGTGCATCGCGCGCCCATACATTTTTTCAATCCACCGCGTAAACGAAATCCATGCTGCCGCCTGCACAGCGAACTCCATGCTAGCCTGAGCCTTCCTTACCATCTGTATCAACCCACCGTTTCGCCTCGGGGAGAAGATCGTGAATACGATGTCCGCACGCAAAGCAATGCTCCATCTCTTCACCGTCACCGTCGTCATTTCGGCCGCCGGCCTCTGCAGCGCCCAGACCGCAACCTACGGAGCGCCCGCCCATCCCACCATCTCACTCGACGGCCAGAGCTACACCCCGCTCTCCATCGTCACCCGCAACATGGGAACGCCCGCTGATCAGACCGACCAGTTCCCACCCCATAAAATCATCGGCAATATCTACTACGTCGGGACCAAAACCCTCAGCTCTTTCCTCATCGTCACTCCGCAGGGCAACATCCTTCTCGATACCACCTACGAGCGCAACGTCCCCACCATCGAAAAGTCCGTCACCGCGCTCGGCTTCAACTTCTCCGATATAAAAATCATCCTCGGCAACCACGCCCACGGCGACCACCAGGAGGGCGACGCCCTCGCCAAACATATGACCGGCGCTCAGGTCGAGGTCATGGCGGAAGACGTTCCCGCCCTCCAGGCCATGAAGCCCGGCGGTAAAGATCATCCCATCGACAAAGTCCTGCACGACGGCGACGCCGTCACCCTCGGCGGCACAACCCTCGTCGCGCACCTCACCGCCGGCCATACCCGTGGCTGCACCACCTACACCACCACCGCGCAGGAGAACGGTAAAACCTACAACGTCATCTTCGGCTGCAGCCTCCGCGCCCCTGCCGTCCTCACTCCAGCCATCGAGGCCGAGTTCAACCACTCCTTCCAGGTCATGCACGCTCTCCCCTGCGACGTGCTGCTTGGCGACCACCCCTCCGAGTACGGCATGATCGAGAAATACGCGAAGCTCCAGGTCGGCGGCCCCAACCCCTTCATCGATAAAGCCACCTGCCACAAAGAGCTCGACATCGAAGAGTCGATGTTCCACGCCATCGAGAAGGAACAGGAAGCCGCCGCGACCCATCCCTGACGCCTCCACGCCCTCAACCTCCTCAAGGTAGAAGACCCCGTATGCCCTCGGCTGTAATCCGCACCGTCTCCCTGATCGCTCTCATCAGCGCCTCAGCCTTCGCGCAACAGCCGAAGATTCTGCAACCCCTCGCCGACCAGCCCGGCCCCGCACCCGCATCCCTCCACACCGGCGCACAATACTACGTGCCCGCAAACCTCAAAACCATCCGCTGGGGCTACCTTCCCGCTGCCGATGCACCCCCCATCCTCACCGTACCCTCCGCGTCCGTCATCACCTTTGACACCCTCTCGCACGAAGGCATGCTCGAAGACCAGGGCCGCGACCCCATCCGTTTCTTCGGAAGATCCGGCGTCCCACCCAGCGAGGTCCTGCAGGACGCCGAGGCCATCACCCGCTCCTCCCTCATCCACAGCTTCACCACCGACGGACCCCACATCGTCATCGGTCCCATCGACGTTCAGGAAGCAGAGCCTGGCGATCTCCTCCGCATCGACTTCCTCGCCTTCCAGCCCCGCGTCCTCTACGGCATCATCAGCACGCGCCACGGCAAAAGCGCCCTGCCCACCGAATTCCCCGAGTCACCCCCACCCGACCCCGACGCCTCCGCGCAGCATCCTGAAAAATTCCACAACTCCTCGCAGTTCGTCTCGCTCCGCACCATCAACGGCCACCTCTACAGCGTCATCAACACTCCCCAGGGAAGATCCATTACCTTCCCCGCCAACCCCTTCCTCGGCACCGTCGGCGTCGCCCCTGCCGCCTCCGGCAGAACCAACTCCATCCCGCCCTCTGACTACGGCGGCAATCTCGACATCCATTACCTCGTCGCCGGCACAACCCTTTACCTTCCCGTGCAGGTGAAGGGAGCAAAGTTCTTCGTCTCCGATCCCCACTTCGCTCAGGGAAACGGCGAAGTCTCCCTCACCGCCGTCGAGGGCTCCCTGCGCGCCACCATCCGCCTCACCGTGCTCAAACCCGGCACACCCGGCTATCCTTCGAAGCAGCCGATCACCAGCCCCTTCGCCGAAACCCCCGACTACTGGATCCCCATTGGCCTCGACCCCGACCTCAACGAGGCGATGAGGAAGGCCGTCCGCAACGCTATCGACTACCTCAGCATCAACCACGGCATCGACCGCGCCACCGCCCTCGCGTATCTCAGCGCCGCCACCGACTTCGAAGTCTCCCAGGTCGTCGACCGCACCAAAGGCGTTCACGGCCTCATTCGAAAACGCGACTTCGCGACCGATAAACCACCCCTGAACCACCCCTGAGCTGTACTCCAATGCAATCCGGTACGGCAGCTATGATTCGGTCCTAATGCGCTTCCAGCTCGATATGCTTCTGCCTCGCCGGACGCTTCAGGAAGAAGATCAGCGGAACCATGCAAAGCATAACCCCGCACAGCATACGGAACTGGTCCATATACGCGAGCAGCGTCGCCTGCCGCTGCATGGCGTTATAGAGCTGCGCCATGGCGTAGTAGTGATTGTCCGCGGCATTGCCCGGACCGCTGGCCATCTGCCCGACCGTCTGCTGCACCGCGCCGCTCGACGCCGTAATGTGCTGCCCCAGAGTCTGCTGAAACACCTGCGTCTTCCGCTGCAGCATCGTACTCACCAGCGCAATGCCAAGACTGCCGCCCTCATTCCTCACCAGCGCATACAGCCCGGCGGCCTGCGAGCTCTCCGTCTTCGGAATAAAGCTGAACACGATCGTGCTCACCGGCACCGTGATCAGCCCCAGCCCCAGCACCTGCACAATACGCGGCAAAATCAGATCGCGTTCTGCGATATCGAGGTTCAGTGAACCCATCCACCAGCACGACGATGCAATCAGCAGTATCCCCGAGAACACCATCTTGCGCGGATCGTATCCCTTCGTCAGAACGTAGCCGACAAACGGCACCTCGATCATCGTGAACAGACCCGCCGGAGACAGCGCCAGCCCCGCGGTCGTCGCGTCATATCCCATCATCTGCTGCATAAACGTCGGCAGCAGATACGTCGTCGCATACAGCACCGCATACAGCCCCAGAATGATGATGCAGCAAAAGAGAAAGTTTCTCTCCTTCAGCAGCCGCAGATTCACCACAGGATTCTTCCGGTGCAGCTCCCACACCACCGCACCCGCCAGCGCAATCAGCGACACCGTCGCGAAGAACACGATAAACGGCGAGCCAAACCAGTCAAGCTCCTGCCCTTTATCCAGCACAATCTCCAGCGTAGCCAGCCCGATTGAGATAAAGCCCAGGCCGCCCCAGTCGACCGACAGCTTCCGCGCCTTGACCTTCAGCTCCTTCATATGCGGCGGATCTTCCAGCACAATGCGCGTCAGAAACACGCACAAAATCCCGATCGGAATATTGATATAAAAAATCCATCGCCACGAGTAGTTGTCCGTAATCCATCCACCCAACGTCGGCCCCAGCACCGGCGCAACCAGAATCGCGACGGTATACAGTGCCATGGCCATGCCGCGTTTCTGCGGTGAAAACGTATCCGCCAGAATCGCCTGCACCGAAGGCTGCAGCCCACCACCGGCCAGCCCCTGCGCCACGCGAAACAGAATCAGCATCGCCAGCGTCGGAGCAAGCCCGCATGCAGCAGAGAAGACCGTAAAGAAGAAAACGGAGGTCAGGTAGAAGTTCTTGCGACCCATAATCGACGACAGCCACCCGCTGATCGGCAACACCACCGCATTCGCAACCAGATAGCTCGTCAGCACCCACGCGCCCTCATCCTGCGACGCCGAAAGGCTCCCCGAAATATGGGGCAGCGCCACATTGGCAATCGACGTATCCAGCACCTCCATAAACGTGCCGATCGTCACCACCAGCGCAACGATCCACGGATTGAACGTCCTCGCCTCGGGCAGACGCTCGTTATCGAACTGCGGTGCCGCATCTGCCAGCGATTGCTCAGCCGGCGCGGCGCTTTCCTCAATCAGTGTAGGCATAGTGACTCGTCAGTACTATAAGATGACCGTTCAGTCATCCGGATGCACATTTATGCTGGACAGGACCGAAACAATCTCCTGACATGCCACGAACCCCCACAAACCGAAAACAAAAGATCGTCGCCGAGTTTCGCCGATCCGAGATCCTCGCTGCTGCCACAAAGGTCTTTGGAAACAAAGGCTTCGAGGCGACCCGCATGGAAGACATCGCCAAAGCCGCGGACCTGGCCAAAGGCACCCTTTACCTCTACTTCCAGTCCAGGGACGCGCTCTACGAGGCGACCGTCCGCCATGCTCTCGCCGAACTGGCCGCCCTCACCGAAGAGCATGTGCAAAAAGAGTCTGACCTCGTCGGCAAACTCGCCGCATTCATCCGCGTCCGCATCGCCTACTGGCACGAACAGCAGTCTCTCTACCGCGTCATCCTCAGCCTCAGCCGCGACAGCCAGCACCAGAAGCGCAACATCGGCTGGCAGCGCGAGACCGTCGTCTACCTTCAGGCCATCTTCTCCGAAGGCGCGAAGAACGGCGAGATTCCTGTGCAGGACTATCAGGCCGCAGCCTGGGCAACGATGGACGTCATCCGTGGAGTCAACGAGCGCAGAATCTTCTCCGAGGGTCGTTCCACCGAAGACGACACAAAGTTCCTCACAGAGTTTTTGCTGAAAGCCCTTCACGCCCGCACCTGGCTGCCTGCACCGCCAACTCGCAACGTCAAACCGGCAGTTCAGGCCAAACCCTGAGCGAACACCGCCCACCGCCCGCTCCACCATCCCTTCATAACCCGATATACTGAAGATTCGCATCCCAGCGCGAACGAACCTACTGTATGTCTCTCCTCTGGCTCAGAGTCGCGGTTTTTCTCTACGGCATCGCCGCCCTCGCGGTTCTGCCCGTCGCGCTCTACGACCGTCCCCGCTGGCGTCACATCGCCATCCCCGCCACCGTCGCCGCCGTCTTCTTCCACTTCGTCTCGCTCGCCGAGATGCTCAACGCCGCCCACCATCGCCTGCCCGTCGACACCCACGAGACCCAGGCCTTCCTCGGCCTCATCCTCGCTCTGGCCTTCCTCCTCGTCTACAGCCGTTACAAAACCGTCTCTCTCGGCATCTTCGTCCTTCCCATCTGCTTCCTCCTCGTTCTCATCCCCGCCTTCCATCCTGGCCAGGAGTACGCCGCCTTCCCCCTCTTCCACACCGGCTGGATCTTCCTCCACATCGCTCTCCTCCTGGCCGCCTATGCCGCGCTTCTTGTCTCGCTTCTCGCCTCCGTGCTCTACCTCATCCAGGAGCGCCGCCTCAAACAAAAATCCCCCACCATCTCCTGGCTCCCACCGCTCGAAACCACCGACCAGATCGCCCTCAGGTCTCTCCTCCTCGGCCTTCCCTGCATGACCGCCGGCCTCCTCATCGGCTCGCTCATCGCCCAGGTCACCATCGGTGCGTCTTACTTTCGCGATCCCAAGATCCTCCTCGCCTTCGCCATGTGGCTTGCCTACGTCGCGATGATCTACATCCGCCGCCACGCCGGCCTTCGCGGACGCCGCGCCGTCTATCTCTCCAGCTTCGTCTTCGTGGTCGTCCTCGCGGTATGGGCGGCAAACCAGTTCTCCGCGGTCCACAGGTTCACCGCCCCATGAGTCAGCCCACCCAGACCAGACCGGGCAGCCTCGTCCTCCTCGGCATCAACCACAACACCGCGCCCATCGAGGTCCGCGAGCGCCTCGCCATCCCCACCGAGCGCCTCGCCGACGCCGCCCGCACCCTCGTCCACCAGCCCGGCATCCGCGAAGGCCTCATCCTCTCCACCTGCAACCGCGTCGAGCTCATCACCCTCCAGGACAACACCGGCGAAGCCAGCCACCCTCAAAGCAAAACCGACCTCCTCCGCTTTCTCCACGAGTACTTCGCCGTCCCCGCCCAGGACATCCAGCCTCACCTCTACGAGTTCCGCGAGAGCGAAGCCGTCCGCCATCTCTTCCGCGTCGCCAGCTCCCTCGACAGCATGGTCGTCGGCGAGCCTCAGATCCTAGGCCAGGTCAAAGAGGCCTACACCATCGCCCGCGAGGCCGGCGCCGTCTCCACGCACCTCGAAGCCCTCCTGCAGCGCACCTTCACCGTAGCCAAAAAGATCCGCACCGAAACCCAGATCGGTTCGAGCAGCGTCTCCATCGCCTCCGTCGCGGTCGACCTCGCAAGAAAAATCTTCGGCTCTCTCCAGGGCAAGACCGTCCTCCTCGTCGGAGCAGGAAAGATGTCCGAGCTCGCCGCGCGCCATCTCATCCAGCAGGGAGCCGCATCGATCCTCGTCACCAACCGCACCCTCGCCCGCGCCGAAAAACTCGCCGCCGAGTTCCTCCACTCCTCCGTCACCACCGCCGTCATCCCCTTCGACGATCTCTACGATCAGGCCGCCCGCGCCGACATCGTCATCACCAGCACCGGCGCTCCGCAAAAGATCTTCGGCCGCTCCCACGGCCAGCACTTCCTCCAGCGCCGCCGCAACCGCCCCATGTTCTTCATCGACATCGCCGTCCCCCGCGACGTCGACCCTCGCATGAACGAGGTCGAAGGCTGCTTCGTCTACGACATCGACGACCTCCAGCAGGTCGCCTCCGCCAATCTCGCCGACCGCAGCCGCGAAGCCGCCGCCGCAGAAACAATCGTCAGCAGGGAAGTGGACAAGTACCAGGAGCGCCTCCAGTCCCGCGACGCCGTCCCTGCCATCAAAGCCCTCCAGCAGCAGGCCGAAGCCATCCGCGAAGCCGAACTGGCCCGCTCCGCAAAACGTCTTGCCGCGCTCACTCCAGAGCAGCTCGAAGCCGTCGAAGCCCTCACTCGCAGCCTCACCGCCAAGCTCCTCCACCCCCAGCTCACCGCCCTCCGCGAATCCACCCGCAACAAAGACACCGACACCGACTAAGTACTATCCGTCAGCTCTCCAGACAGCAGCTTTTACCGCCTCTGCTCTTCTTGCGGTTGCTCTTGCTTCTTAAGGAATGCCTGGGCCTTAGCCCAGGCATTCCACGCAACCAAAGCAACGGGCATCAGCCCCTGCGGTATGCCTTCCTCTCCCACGCACATGCATTCAGGAGGGAGCGCGACCAAACTACCGCCCCGCCCGCCCCAGATGCAGCATGGGCAGCCCATGCCGAATCTTCTGGAAGTAGCAGATCTCCACCAGCGTAGGCCACAGCTCGATCGAAGCCTTAATCACCGCAACCGCATCATCCACGATGCGCAGCAGATTGTGCTGAAAGAAGTCCGGCTCAAATCCATAGAACGCCTTCTCCAGATTCGCCGCGAACAGGCGCAGTGCATCGATCCGTTCCTGGCTCTTCGCACCCTCCGCCGCACGAATCGCCCGCCCATGCAGACTGGTAATCTTCTCCAGCACCTCTTCCGCATCCTGCGCCGTCACCTCGCCCGTATAGTCGAACGAGATTCCCAGCTCATCCACATGTGTCAGCGACATCCTGATCTTTCGCTTCAGCAGATTCGCAATCTCCTCGTTCAGCACCTCTGACGCCGGAGGATTCCGCATATAGTTACTCTTCGTATGGTGCTGTGCCGCATCCACATGCGCTGCGACGATACCCTCCTGCTGAATCCACAGCCGGTAGATGTAATCCTCGAAGCGCAGTCTTGTCGGAAAGAACGGCGGCAGCCCAAAGGTATTGTCATACCCAGCCACTCCACAATCCATCCGCCAGTTCTTGTTCGTTATCGCCGGCCGAAAGTTAACCAGCACGTAGATATCGTTCAGATTGTCCAGGCTCACCTGATTCTCATCGTTCAAAAACATATCGACGAAATCGATTGCGTCGATGTCATTCGTGCCGGAGCGAAACGTCTGCGCAATCTTCACCACAGAACTATCCGGAACCGTCCCGTGCTGCAGCGTCATCGTGTTCTCTTCGCTCAGTCCTTTGGTCGCATTCGTCTCAAGATCCATCGACGTATCGACCAGCAGCTCCCCGCGCTCATAGTTCTCCGGCACCTCGGAGACCGGTTTCCCCAGCACATCCAGAAACGCCGACATCATATCGAATGACTTCCGCGCATACCCGTTCTTGCCGATCTTATGCAGGCGTCCCCGGCTGATCTCATCATTCTCCAGCGATTCGGGACTGTCCTCCATCAGCGAGTACGGCCGCATATCGTCATCCGAACTCACCATCAATCCACCCAGCGAGTACATCAGCGTGAAGTTTCGATTTCCGCCATAACTCGGCCGAAAAAGATTCTTCACCAGCGGCTCCAGCCGTTTATTGCGCAGTCGGGAGTTCAGATAATTGATAAATTCTTCTTTTTGCCGAGGACCGACATAGAAGAGATCGGATCGAGTCTTGATCTGATTCAGGTGAGAAAAATACTTCTCCACATTGGTGGGCGTTGAATCATCGAACACAAGCATCTGTGGAGAATGCCCGTTTCGCCAGAAGTGTTCGTCGTACTCGTGGATTGTGTCGCTGACGTCGCGTAATCTATGCGTAGGAACAGCAAAATATATCTCTGGATCATTCATGGGGTAGGGGAATCTTTCGCGGTATGTCGTCTGGCTCTCCACCCCTTCTGTGCACGAAGGGAAGAGAACGCATCGACGGATTTAGCGGGCGATCGCTCATCACCAGCTAATCCTAGATCGCAATTTATAAAGTTCCCGTATTAAGAATGTAGCGATTTCGAAAAGAAACGATCACCCACCCAGCGATCTTCGCTGAACAGAACCGGTTATGACCGCGACACTAAATCCTACGCCGAGCCGCCTCAGCTAAAAAGCAAACGCGGCCTGAAGCAGGATGCTCCGGTTACCTGCCGTCGGCGAACCGAACTGTCCCCCCGCCAGCGTCTGCGACTCCCCAAAGAGCGACGAATTCAGCACTCCATTCGGCGTCCCGCGATTCACCACGTTGAAGAGATTCAGCGCGGCCACCACCAGCGTCAGGCTGTACTTCCGCGCCACCGTCGCATCCAGCTTCGGCCCCGCCTGTGCGCCGCCCAGCCCCCTCCCGCTCACGCTGGTATTCTCGCCCGGTCCGTTCATGCCGGTCGAGCCTTCTTTTCTCGGTCCAATCCCGAACACCTTGCTCACCCGCATATGAAAGATAAAATTCGCAGGTCCGGTACCTACGTTGAA
>Ga0302314_10015102_pt1 | contig 13148 bp, 9 predicted proteins | sample III_Palsa_N2_3_FD_200533 | JGI IMG/M metagenome (GOLD analysis project Ga0302314, IMG submission 200533) | Peat permafrost microbial communities from Stordalen Mire near Abisko, Sweden - III_Palsa_N2_3 | ecosystem: Environmental > Terrestrial > Soil > Palsa > Peat permafrost | place: Sweden...
CAAGGGCCTGGATCGCGACCGCGCGGTCGACGAGACCGGTGGCCAGATCGCGGTCTTCGGACGGCGCGGTACGCGGGCCTTGAGTCGCGAGGAAACGCAGCGACTGTATCTGGACGGGACTGGCAAGCCCTGGTTTGTCAACGACTCACCGGGATCGGCGGCCCCGGCGACCAAGACGGCGCAGGCGTTCAAACCGGGGAATTGAATGTAAGGCGAGGCGCGCGGCTGCTGGGGTGCGGCCACGGAGCAAGGACCATGTCTATTCGCGAACTCCTGGCGATGCTGCTGCTGGCATGCGGCGGTGTGGCCGCGGCCGCCGAATTGGCGCAGGGCACCGTGAAACATCTGGGGGTGGCGACCTGCGCCTCCAGTGTCTGTCACGGCAAGCTCACCGCGCAGTCGGGTCGCGATGTGGCACTCAATGAATACCAGATCTGGTCCCACGACGACTATCACTCGCGTGCCTATCGCGACCTGATCAATCCGCAGTCGCAGGCGATCGCGGCCAAGCTCGGCCTGGCCAGCGCCGCCACCTCCAAGCTGTGTCTGGACTGCCATGCCGACAACGTTCCGGCGACGCTTCGCGGCCCGAAATTCCAGCTGACCGACGGAGTGCAATGCGAGGCCTGTCACGGCGGAGCCGAGAAATGGATCGAGACCCATGCGCAGAAGGGCGTACCCCATAGCGACAATGTGGCGCGCGGCATGTACCCGAGTGAGCAGCCGCTGCGCCGCGCGGAACTGTGCCTGTCGTGCCACATGGGCACGCGCGACAAGTTCGCGACCCACACGATCATGGGCGCCGGGCATCCGCGCCTGCGATTCGAATTACAGGTCTTTACTTTCAACCAGCCGGCGCATGTCCAGATCGACGCCGACTATGTGCAGCGCAAGGGCCGGATCGATAACATGAATCTTTGGGTCACGGGGCAGATCGAAAACGCGCGGCGCTACCTGGAACTGCTGCAAAGCAGGCTGGTGCTGCCCGACAGCTTTCTGCCGGAGTTCGCGCTCTATGACTGCTTCAGCTGCCATCATCCGATCGACCGGGACAAACAGCGCTGGACGCATGTCCGTGCCGGCGCCGGTGTCCAGCCCGGTACGCTACGACTGCAGAAATATCACCTGGTCATGCTCCAGGCCATTACCGAAGTGCTGGCACCCGATGCACTGGCCCAGTTCGTGACCGCCACCGATGCCCTGGTGCAGGCCGGCCAGGCCAACGTCGCCTCGGCGCAGGCGGCGGCGCAAAAGCTGCACGCCTGGATCGACTCGCATGATGACTGGACGCGCCGCCAGTATTCACGCGATGACATCGCCAGGATCCGCCGCACCGTGCTGCGCTATGCGGCCGAAGACAAGACGAGCGACTTTGGTGCCGCCGAGCAGGTGGTCATGGCCGTGGACAGCCTGAGCTATGCGGCCGAGGATCACGATCGCCATAAGCCGGCGCTCGATTCCCTGTACAACGCGGTCAAAAGCGCCTCGGGATTCGATCCGACGCAATTCGCCGGCGTCGCCCGCAACGTTCAAAGCCAGTTCTGACCCGTGAACAGCTTCTCGGCACTGACTCATACCGGCACGCGCGACGAGAACCAGGACGCCGTGGGCTGGGATGTGGATCACCAGCTCTGGTTCGTAGCCGATGGCATGGGGGGCCACGCGCGCGGCCAGGATGCCAGCCGGCTGGTCAAGGAAACCCTGCTCGCCGAGATCGCCACGATGGATCTCGCCGCCGCCGTGCTCAAGGCGCATGAGGTGGTGCGCGACGCCGCGGCGCAGGACGGCGTGGAACAGGGCATGGGCTCGACCGTCGTGTGCGCGCAGCTCAAGGCGCAGGTGTGCCGCATCGTCTGGGTGGGTGACAGCCGGGCCTATCTGTGGCGCCGCCCGTCGCTGCGGCGCCTGACCCGCGATCATTCATTTGTGGAGGCGCTGCTGCAGAGCGAGCATCTCTCCGAGACGCAGCAACGCAACCATCCCAACGCCAGCGTCGTGCTGCAAACCCTCGGCATGGGCACTCCGGTGCCCTCCGAAATCAGCACCTCGGTGCGCCGCGGTGACTGGATTCTGTTATGCAGCGACGGGGTGGCGGTGGAATTGCGCGACAACGAGATCGCTTCTATCCTCGAAACCAGCAACAATCCGCAGCAAGCCGCGCAGCAGCTGATCGATGAAGTCCTGAAAAGGGGCGCGCGCGACAATACCAGCGTGATCGTCATACAGTGCGATGGCGGGCCCGCGGGATTTTTCGAGCGCCTGGTCGGAGTCAATCCCGCGGCCGTGGGATGGATCGCCGCCCTGGCCGGCATGGTGCTGGCGGCGGTGGTTGCGATCCTCGCCTGGCACCTGCGTGCTGGCCGCTAGATTCGAGTCGCACCAGGATATGGGCAACAAAAAATTCATATTGAAGAAGCTGTCCAACGGAGCCGAGATCCCGGTCACGGCGGATCTGTCCGTGGGGCGCAGCCCGGAGAACGGGCTGAAGCTGGTAGAGGGCAGCCCTTCGCGCCGGCACGCGCTGCTGAGTCTTGCGGCTGACTCGGCCTGGGTGCAGGACCTGGGCTCGACCAATGGGACGTTCGTCAACGATAAGCGCATCGATGCAAAGGTACGACTCAACAACAACGACAAACTGCGCTTTGACGTCGAGGAGTATCTGTTTCGGATCGAATCCGACGAACCACAGGGCGATCAGACCATAGCGCGGCCCGCCGTGGCCGACGTCGTGGCCGATTCCGGCCGGGTCAAGGTGCCAGCCGGCTGGGTGGACAACCCGCAGCAGGCCCCCGGCAATAAGACGCTGTATATGACGCCTGAGCAGCTGCAGCAGGAGCGCAAGCGCATTCTCGCCAGCGGTGAGGTCGACGCGGCGGTCGGCCAGGTCGAGGTGCCGCAGTTGATAGTGCTCGGGGGTGCCGGCGAGTCACAGCGTATTCGTTTGCGGGCGGCGGATTCCGGCAAGAAGGAATGGAGCGTGGGCAGTGAAGGAGAGCGGGAGATTCTGTTGAAGCGCGTCGGCGTCTCGGCGTTGCACGCCAAGATCGTCAACGACGGTAATCGCTGGAAGGTGATCGATCAGTTGTCAGCGAACGGCACCTTCGTCAATGGCAGGCGCTGCATGATGAGCTTCCTCAACTCGGGCGATCGCATCTCATTCGGTTCGGTCGAATGTATCTTCCAGCTGCCAGGCGCCGCCGCCGCAAAAACCGGCGCTGCCGCCGATGCCGGTGCCGGCGGCTCGCGCCTGAAGATGGTGCTGCTGATTGCCGCCGCATCCTTCCTCGCCACGCTCGCCATTCTGTACGTGCTGCTGAAGAGGTTTGGTTAGCCCAAAGGCTTGGACGGCGGCGCGCTCTTCGCACCGCAGGCTCGCAGAACAGGCCATGCGCCAACCCAGGGAGTCCGGCTCGACATGCTGATCGGAGTACGCGATCTGTGCTGGTTTCTCGCCGGTATGCTATGCACCGTCGCGGGCGCCGTGCTGCTCAAGCCATGGCTGAGGAGGGTCAGGGCCGCACGCCCATCGCTGGCCCTTCCCAGGCCCGCGCTCATCATCGGTGTGCTGATCGTCGTGCTTGCGATCATTCTGTTCGTGTGGCTGATGGGTGCCGGCCCGCCGGCCGGCGCGGGCGACGCCAGCGCCTCCGCTCATGCGAGCGTGGACACGCCGCCGGCCAGCTCAGCACCATCCGCCGGATCGATGGATGAATCGCTGACGCGGCTTGAAAGCAGGCTGGCCGCACAGGGCGGCACGGACGCGGACTGGCAACTGCTCGCGCAGACTTACGATTTCATGGGCCGCGCTGCCGACGCGCAGAGTGCGCGCTCGCACCAGCTGCCGGCGAGCGCGAACGCCGCGGATGCGGCGGCACCGGATTCGCAGCAGACGCCGCAACCGGCCGGCGGCGCAGCGCCGGATTCTGCGCAGCTGGATGGCACAGTCGAGCTGGCCGACGCTTTGCAGTCCCAGGTGCCCGCAGGCCTCACACTGTTCGTCGTTGCAAAAGCCGTGGATGCTCCCGGGCCTCCGGTCGCCGTGCTGCGAACCACGACCAGCCACTGGCCAGTGCGCTTCAGCCTGGACGATGCGAGCGCCATGGTGCCGGATCGCAAACTCTCCACCGTGGGGTCCGTTACGGTGCAGGCGCGCGTATCGCGCAGCGGCCTGGCCACGCCGCAATCGGGGGACTTCCAGAGCGCCCTGGCGACGGTGCAGCCGCGCCAGCGTAAGTCCGTGCGGCTCGTGATCGACCACGTAATCCGCTAGGGCAACCGCCATGGCCACGCCAATCGCCGAGAACCTGCGTCTGGCCGAGCGCTTCCCCGACGGGGAAGGCTGGAAGAAATGGGGCCCTTATCTGGCCGAGCGGCAATGGGCGACGGTGCGGGAGGACTACAGCCCGCACGGTAACGCCTGGGAATACTTTCCCCACGAGCATGCACGCAGCCGCGCTTATCGCTGGGGCGAAGATGGCCTGGCGGGATTCTCGGATTGCGGCCAGCGGCTGTGCCTGGCACTGGGCCTGTGGAACACGCGCGATTCGATTCTCAAGGAACGCCTGTTCGGACTGACCAGCAACCAGGGTAACCACGGCGAGGACGTCAAGGAGCTCTATTACTACCTCGACGCAACCCCCACGCACTCGTATCTGCGCATGCTGTACAAGTACCCGCAGGCGGCGTTTCCCTATGAGCGCCTGGTCGAGGAAAACCGGCGCCGCGGCGCGCGCGAGCCGGAATTCGAACTGCTGGACACCGGCGTGTTTGCCGACGAGCGCTATTTCGACATCTGGGTGGAATACGCGCAGGCTGCGCCCGATGACATTCTGATGCGAGTCAGTGTCGTCAACCGCGGCGCTGCGGCCGCGGTGCTGCATGTCCTGCCGCAGATCTGGTTTCGCAATACCTGGAGCTGGGCGCCTGGTGTTGCGCCACCGCTGCTGCGCCTGGCCGAGCCGCGGGTAATTCGCGCCGAACATGCGGAACTGGGCAGCTACCACCTGCATGCGGATGGCGAGCCGGTCGCGGCGCTGTTCTGCAATAACGCCACTAACCCTGAGCGCCTGTGGGGCGATCACTCGCAGCACGGTTATTGGAAGGACGCATTTCACGATCGCGTGGTGCATGGGCGCACGGTGGCAGTCGATCCGCGCGCGCAGGGCACGAAGGCGGCTATGTGGTATCGCTTCGAGGTGCCGGCGCGCGGCGGCAAACAGCTGCGGCTGCGACTGAGCAAGGCGCATGCACGGGAGGCATTCGCCGACTTCGACCAGATCTTCGCCACGCGCATTCGCGAAGCCGACCAGTTCTACGGCCAGCTGCAGCAAGGCATAGAGGACGCCGATGCGCGCCTGGTGCAGCGGCAAGCCTTCGCCGGCATGATCTGGAGCAAGCAGTACTATTACTTCGACGTGCAGCAATGGCTGGCGGGGGATCCGGCCCAGCCGCGCCCGCCGGCGAGCCGGCAGCGCAACCGCGAATGGGGACATCTCGCCAACGCCGACATCATCTCGATGCCGGATAAATGGGAGTATCCCTGGTACGCCGCCTGGGACCTCGCCTTCCACTGCATTCCCCTCGCGCACCTGGACAGCCAATTCGCCAAGGAGCAGCTGCTACTGCTCACGCGCGAGTGGTACATGCATCCGAACGGACAGATACCGGCCTACGAGTGGTCGCTGAGCGACGTCAATCCGCCGGTGCACGCCTGGGCTACGTGGCGGGTATTCCAGATGGATCGCAAGCAGAATGGCCACGGCGATTACGAGTTCCTGGAGCGCGTGTTTCACAAGCTGATGCTGAATTTCACCTGGTGGGTGAACCGCAAGGACGCGCAGGGGCACAATGTGTTCCAGGGCGGCTTCCTCGGCCTCGACAATATCGGAGTGTTCGACCGCAGCGCGCAGCTGCCCACGGGCGGCCACATCGACCAGGCGGACGCCACCAGCTGGATGGCGATGTACTGTCTGAACCTGATGCGCATCGCGCTGGAACTGGCGCGGCGCAACCACGTCTACGAGGACATCGCCGCAAAGTTCTTCGAGCACTTCCTGCACATTGCGGCGGCCATGTGCAATATCGGTGAGCAGGGCATCGGCCTGTGGGACGAACGCGATAAATTCTTCTACGACGTGCTGCATCTGCCCGATGACAGTCTGATTCCGCTCACGGTGCGCTCGATCGTTGGTCTCATTCCCCTGTTTGCGGTCGAGACGTTGGAGCCGGAACTGCTCGAGGCCCTGCCATGGTTCAAGCAGCGCGTCGAATACATCCTGAAGCGTCGGCCGGATCTTGCTGGACTGGTTTCGCACTGGAACGAGGCAGGGCGCGGCAACCGCCGGCTGCTGTCGCTGCTGCGCGGCCATCGCATGAAACAACTGCTGCGGCGGATGTTGGACGAGCGCGAGTTTCTCTCGCCCTACGGCGTACGCGCCTTATCGCGCGCGCACGCCGACAACCCGTACGTGTATCGGCACAACGGCATGGATCTGACCGTCAGCTACCAGCCGGCCGAGTCCGATTCCGGGCTGTTCGGCGGCAATTCCAATTGGCGCGGGCCGGTCTGGTTTCCGGTCAACTTTCTGCTGATCGAGTCGCTGGAGAAGTTTCATCACTATTACGGTGACGAATTCAGGATCGAATGTCCGACCAATTCCGGGCAGTTCATGACGATCGATGAAGTTGCCAACCAGCTGGCGACGCGCCTGACGCGCATCTTTCTCAAGGATGAGCGCGGCCGGCGACCGGTCTATGGCCGCGACCAGCGCCTGCAGCAGGACCCGAACTTTCGCGACTACGTGCTGTTCTACGAGTATTTCGACGGCGACACGGGCCGCGGCGTCGGGGCCTCGCATCAGACGGGCTGGACGGGCCTGGTGGCCAGGCTGTTGATGCCGCGATACGCGCGTCGTGTACCCAAACCGCTCGATCATCCGGACATTACGCTGATCGGTGGTGGCAGATCGCCGCTGATTGCGCCGGGCAAGGCGCGGGCGCCCGCGCCCGGCACGGGCACTTTGCCGCCCAAAGCGCCCAAATGAACCGGCCTGGCCGCCACTGCGTGGGCGGCGGTGCTGCCTGATCGGGCGAGCCGCCTCAGCTCGACAGCGCCAGTGCCCAGGCGAGGGCGATGGAGGCCAGTGCCGCGAGTCCCGAAAGCCATTGCGGCACACGCTCGAGCGCCCGGCGCGCCGAGGGCTGGGCGGCGAGCGCGCCCAGCAGGCCGCCGACCAGGAACCCCGCAGCATGGGCAACGATATCGATCTGCTGCAGACCATTGAAACCTTCGGGGCCGTCGCCACCGCCACCACCGGAACCGAACCATCCCAACAGCACCACGCCCCCGACCAGTGGCGCCCAGCGCACGGCCCAGCGCTGCGTGTAGCTGGAGCGCAGGCGCCACGAATGTGCCGCCAGCAGGCCCAATGCGGTGAACACGGCGGTCGACGCGCCCACCGACAGGTGCGTCGGCGGCCCGAGCAGCGCTTCGAGCAGGTTGGCGCAGGCCGCTCCCGTCACGATCAGCAACCACGCGCTGCCGCTGCCGATCTGGGCAGCCGCGAGATAACAGAACCAGACGCCGGCCGCGAGGTTGGCGGCGAGATGGGCGCCGTCCAGGTGTAGCGTCAGGGCAGTCCACGCGCGCCACCATTGTCCGTGTTGCACGCGTCCGGCGTCGAGCGCGCCGATATCGAAGGCGTCGAGCCGCCACAGGCCGTTCGAGACCATCAGTCCGATGGCTACCAGCGTCACGACGTAGACGATGCAGCCGACCCAGGCGAAGGGATAGCTGGGCGGCGGCGGCGGCCGCGGGGGTGCCGGGCGGCGCTCCAGCTCGTACTGCGCCAGTTGTGTCGTCGCGCGTTCGGCCTCGGCCGCATCCACTTCCAGCACGAACTGCAGGCCATCGAACTGGATCATGCTGGAGATGCCGATGGCGGCCAGCATGAAGGCGCGCTCATCGCAGTCTGAGCGGCGCGCGGAGTAGAAGATCGCAGCGGCGGTGTCCGGCATATCAATCCCGGCGAGTGCCCATTATGTCCATGCTGCGGCTGCACCAGGGCCATGCAATCGCACCGAACCACTGACCCGAGTGTACTTGGGCGCCCTGCGGCCGGCATGCGGCTGGCGCGGGACAGCGCAGCCGCGGCGGCGCGAATCTGGTATCGGTTCACGGCGCATGCCCGATACAATCTGTTCGCGGACCATGTCGAACAGGGGGGCGGGCACTCGATCGCGCCTCACGGTGGGGGAGATGAACGACGTTGTCTTGAGTCTGGACAAGTACGCCGCCGGACAAATCAATGCCACGGATTTGCAGCGACTGCTGGCCGATCAGCTGGCGTCGGCGCCCGATGCCGGCCCGAGCATTCTGGCTGAGATTGCCGCCGCGGAACGAGCCGGGAAGATTCGCGCCAACGACTCGCGCGCACTGGGCGACTGGGTCAGATCGGCCACGACCGGTGCGCTGAGGAGCCGCACACGCACCCCTGAACAGCCGGCCGGGGAGGCCACGGTGATGCGCGCGCCGACGCGGCCGGAAGCCGGAACTTCGCCGGCGCCGCCGCCGGGCAGCCAGGGGATTGCTGTGTCCGTGGGCGAAGGGGCAACTCTCAAGAATCGCTATCTTCTGGAGAAACGGCTCGGTGCCGGCGGCATGGGCGTGGTATTTCGCGCCCGGGATCTGGAGGAGCAGCGCATCGGCGGGGAGGAACACTTCGTCGCCATCAAGGTGCTGCAAGCGGCGTTTCGTGAGCATCCGGATGCGCTCAGGTCTCTGTACGAAGAGGTACGCAAGACGCGCGAGCTGGCGCATCCGAACATCGTCGGTGTCTACGATTGCCAGCAGGACGGCGAACACGTCTTCATGACCATGCAGTATCTGGAGGGCAAGACGCTCGAGGTGCTGCTCGATGATGATTATGCCCGCGGCATGCCCTGGGAGCGGGCACGCCCGATCATCGAGGGGATGGGCAGTGCCCTCGCGTATGCGCACGATCGTGGCATCGTTCACTGTGACTTCAAGCCGTCGAACGTATTCATCACGCTGTCGGGAGTGGCGAAGGTGCTGGATTTTGGCATCGCGCGCGCGGCCCGAGGCGGACAGCGCCGTTTCGATCCGGGGGCGCTGGGCGCACTCACCCCCGCTTATGCGAGCGCCGAGATGATACGTTCCTGGCAGCAAGAGGCCGGTCAGGGCGAAGCCGCCGTCTCGGCGCCACGCCCCGATCCGCGCGACGACATATTTGCTCTCGGGTGTGTCGTCTATGAACTGCTGACGGGTCAGCATCCATTCGATCGACGCGACGCCGAACAGGCGCGGCGCGAGCAGCTGGTCTGTCCGCACGTACCTGGGCTCAACGCGCGGCAGAACCACGCCATTGCCAGGGCCATGGCCTTCGACCGCGATCGCCGCACCGCGCGCGTCGAGGAATTCATGCGGGAACTGTTCTCGGCCGCGCCGGCGCGTCGAAGTTGGCCGTGGGCGGCCGTGACCATCGCTGCGGCTGCGGTAGCCTCGGTGGCCGTGTGGGCCTGGTGGCAGAATCGGAGCCAACCGCAAACGGTGCAGCCCGCCGCAGCGGTGCAGCCCGTTCCGGCTGCGCAGCCCGTTCCGGCTCCGCCACCGGCGCCGAGCCCGAACACGGTCGCCGTCGAGGTCTCAGGACTGACCGGCAACGGGCTGGTGATTCAGAACAACGGCCGGGACAATCTTGTGATCAACGCCGACGGCAGGTCGGCGTTCACCACGCCATTGAGCAGCGGGGCTGCTTACAATGTCGCGGTGCTGGCTCAACCCAGCGGGCAGAGCTGCAAGCTCGCAGACAATGGTGCGGGCACCATGGCGAACGCCAACATCACGATCGCAGTCAGCTGCAGCGCCGTCGCGCAGCAGAAACGCGTCGCGGATGCCGAAGCCGGGCGCGCGCGTGAGCAGCTCGCCGTCGTCACGCCCGCTGCGCTCAATGGCCCACACGGACTGGCCTTCTACGAGGATCGGCTGTACGTCGCCAACGCCGGCGGCAATCAGGTGCTGGTGTACGCGGAGCAACTCGACGGATCAGGCGCCGTGACCGGCCTGCGGCAAGTGGCGAGCATCGGCTCGCCCGATCTGAGGGATCCGGCCCGCCTGGCCTTCGATGCTTCGGGCCACCTCTACGTCGCCAGCCGCGACAACAATGCGGTGAGCGTCTACGACGTGCACAAAGGCAACCGGGAAATCACTGCGAGCGCAGGCGGCGCCCTGATCAGCGGCGGCAGCCTGAGGCATCCGCTCGGCGTCGCCGTGGACTCGAGCGGCAATGTCTATGTTGCCAACAACAAGGCGAACTCCATTTCGATCTTCAGGCCCAATAATCCCGGGGAGGTGGCGGGCGGCTTTACCGAAGCGCGCGTCAGTCCGCTCAAGGCCGATCAATCGGGAAATACATTCACAGCCCCCGCTGTGATTACCGATTTAGTGATTGGCGGCAGAGAATTCCTGCTGGTCGGGCTCGGGCCGGACAATGCTTCCGAATCCGTGCTGCTGTACGCCGCACCGCTCACCGCGCGCTCGGTGCCCGCCTATGTTCTGAGCAACGCGATCTGCTCGATCATGCCGTCGGGCGCGACCGGCGTCGCCAGCTATGCCGGCAGCCATAATCCGATGGCGCCCGCGCTGTACATATCGAGCCCCGACCCGGGCAAGGTGTTTCGCTATGCCGCCAACGACTTTGCCAGCGGGGCGGAGACATCCTGTCCGGCGGCGGTGGTGGGCAGTAAGGGGATGAATAATCCGCAGGGTGTGGCGGTGGACTCCGCGGGCAACGTGTTCGTAGCCAATGCCGGGGCTTCGGGCGACTACGCCAACTCCATCAGCGTCTATTCGAACAACCACGGTCTGGCCGCCACCGATGTCAGGCCGATCCTCATCTATCAGGCCCCATCGCAGCGCAGTGCCGGTGAGCAGCAGACATCGGGCGGCCGCGAAGAACAGCGTACCGCCGCCGCCGATGACGACGCAGCGGCCGCAGCCGCCGGACGGCCGATCGGCAGCCGGGTGAAAATCCAGGCGGACCCGCAGAGTTCCACACAGAACTGCCCCGCGACCATCAACGTCCTGGCCGCCGTGGATGTTCGCGGTGTCCTGCACCGCCATGTGGTCTATCGCTGGGTGCGCAGCGACGGGGTGACGAGCGACCTGAGGTCGGCCGATGTGGGCGATAATTCCACGCTGCAGTTGTCGGACTCCTGGAGAACGGGCGTTGCAGGCCAGAGCATCAGCGGCTGGGAGCGGCTGGAGATTAACGCGCCGCCGCTGCTGCAGACGAATTCGGCGCGCTTTCAGCCGCGTGCGGACTTCCGCTTGCAATGCCGCCTGAACGGCCCCGGAGCCGGCAATGCGCCCTACCGCCCGGCTGATGCATCGGGCAATGCCGGCGGCGCGACTGCCAACCCGGCGGCGCCCCGGCCACCATTCAACCTGCCGCAATCCGTGCCGGGCCCGCCCCCGCACTAGGCACGGGCGCGGAATCACGGACCAGGCAGGGCACAGCCATGCTGACGCTCGATCAGGCAGCGACCATCATCGACACCGCGCTTGCCGCTGCGCGCCGCGCGGGGCTCAAGCCGCTGTGCATCGTGGTGCTCGATGCCGGTGGCCACATGCTGGCGCTCAAGCGCGACGAGCGCGCCTCGTTCGCGCGGCCGCAGATCGCCACCGCCAAGGCCGCCGGCTGCCTCGGCCTGGGATTCGGCGGCCGTGGCGTCGTGCGGCGCGCCCAGGAAAGACCGGCGTTCTACGCCGCGCTGGCCAGCATCTTGCCGCACGGCCTGGTGCCGGTCGCCGGCGGGGTGCTGATTCGCGATGCGGCCGGAGCATTGCTGGGAGCGGCCGGCGTGACCGGCGACACCTCGGACAATGACGAGGCCTGCGCGATCGCCGGCATTCACGCGGCCGGACTCGTGGCCGATACCGGCGCCGCCGCCCCGTAGCAGCGTCGCGACCCGTAAGGGCGCCGCGCTCAGCTCAGAAAATCGCCTGCCACCGCCTGGATGGCCGCAAGCGCGGCCAGCGGCGCGGTCTCGGCGCGCAACACCCGCGGCCCCAGGCGGCAGCACTGGAATCCATGCTGCTGCGCCAGCGCAACTTCCTCGTCGCTGAAGCCGCCCTCGGGGCCGACAGCCAGGCTGATGCTCGATGCCTGCCGGGCCGCCGCCGTGAGCGTCAGATCGGCGCCGGGGGCGAGCAGCAGCCGCGCGGTTGCGGCATCGGACTGCGCGCAGGCGCTCGCCAGATCGGCCACGGCGGCGATGCCGGGCACGCGATTGCGTCCGCACTGCTCGCAGGCGCTGATCGCCACCGCACGCCAGTGTTCGCAGCGTCGTGCCAGTCCCGCGGCATCCAGGCGCACCACGCTGCGCTCCCCGCCCAGGGCCACGATCCCGGCGACGCCAAGCTCGGTGGCTTTCTGCACGATGAAATCCATGCGCTCGCCGCGCGCCAGCGCCTGCAGCAGAGTCACGGCCAGCGGTGACTCGCGTTCCACGCTGCGATGCAGGTCGATCTGCACCTGCACGCCGCGCCGGTCGATCGCCACGATGCGCGCGTCGTACTCGCCGCCGCGGCCATCGAACAGCGTGAGCATCTGCCCGGCGCGCACCCGCAGCACGCGCGCCAGGTGCGCCGATACGTCCCGGGGCAGCAGCCGGTCGTCGCCGGCATGCAGCGGCGCGGCCACGTAGCAGCGCGTCAGGCGCATGCCCGGTCGATGCCCTCGATCGCAACCTCGATCATCAGATCGATCTCGGCCGGCGTGATGACGTAGGGCGGCATGAAATACACCACGTTGCCGATCGGCCGCAGCAGCACGCCGCGTTCGAGCGCGTGCCGATGCACGATCAGACCGCGCCGCTCCTGCCAGGGGTAGGGCTCACGCGTCTGCCGGTCGCGCACGAATTCGATCGCGGCGATCATGCCGGTCTGGCGCACGTCGGCCACGTGCGGGTGAGAGGCAAGGGGCGCGAGTCGTCCGGCCATGTGGGCTGCCAGGCGCAGATTGGTCTCCAGCACCGGTCCATTGAAGAAAATTCCGAGCGTGGCGCGCGCTGCCGCACAACCCAGGGCGTTGCCGGTGTAGCTGTGCGAATGCAGAAACGCGCGCTGC
>Ga0302314_10015103_pt1 | contig 13147 bp, 10 predicted proteins | sample III_Palsa_N2_3_FD_200533 | JGI IMG/M metagenome (GOLD analysis project Ga0302314, IMG submission 200533) | Peat permafrost microbial communities from Stordalen Mire near Abisko, Sweden - III_Palsa_N2_3 | ecosystem: Environmental > Terrestrial > Soil > Palsa > Peat permafrost | place: Sweden...
ATTTCTCGATGGCCAGAGCGCGCGAATCCTTCTCCACGCCGTCGCGCGTGAACACACGAACGTCGATCACCGTGCCGTCCATGCCCGGAGGCACGCGCAGCGAGGTGTCTTTCACGTCCGACGCCTTCTCGCCGAAAATGGCCCGCAGCAGCTTCTCTTCCGGGGTCAATTGCGTCTCACCCTTCGGCGTGACCTTGCCCACCAGAATGTCGCCGGCGCGAACTTCGGCGCCGATGAAGGCGATGCCGGCTTCGTCCAGCTTGGCCAGCGCCGAGTCGCCCACGTTGGGAATGTCGGCGGTGATTTCCTCGGGGCCCAGCTTGGTGTCACGGGCAACGCAGGTCAGCTCTTCGATGTGAATGGTCGTGAAACGATCTTCCTCGACGACCCGCTCGGAGATGAGAATGGAGTCTTCGAAGTTGTAGCCGTTCCACGGCATGAAGGCCACCAGCAGGTTCTGGCCGAGCGCGAGCTCGCCCAAATCCGTTGACGGACCGTCGGCCAGCACGTCGCCGCGCTTGATGGCATCGCCGGAACGCACCAGCGGACGCTGGTTGATGCAGGTGTTCTGGTTCGAGCGCGTGTACTTGGTGAGCGAGTAGATGTCCACGCCCGGCTCGCCGGCAGTGGTTTCATCGTCGTTCACCCGGACCACGATGCGCGAGGCATCGACGGAGTCGACGCTGCCGCCGCGCCGCGCCACCACGGTGACGCCGGAGTCGATGGCCACCGCACGCTCCATGCCGGTTCCCACCAGCGGAGTGTCGGCGCGCAATGTCGGCACCGCCTGACGCTGCATGTTCGAACCCATGAGGGCGCGGTTCGCGTCGTCATGTTCCAGGAACGGGATCAAGGAGGCGGCGACCGAGACGATCTGCTTCGGCGACACGTCCATGAAGTCGATCTTGTCCGGGGCGGACAGGGTGAACTCGTTCTGGGTACGGCAGGAAATCAAATCGTCGGTGAACTCGCCCTTCTCGTTGAGTGCGGCGTTCGCCTGCGCGATCACGTACTGGCCTTCTTCGATGGCTGAGAGGTAATCGATCTGATCGGTCACCTTGCCGCTCGACACGCGACGGTACGGCGTCTCGAGGAAGCCGTAGTCGTTGGTGCGGGCATACACGGCCAACGAGTTGATGAGGCCGATGTTCGGACCTTCCGGCGTTTCGATCGGGCATACCCGGCCGTAGTGAGTCGGATGCACGTCGCGAACTTCGAAGCCTGCGCGCTCTCGCGTCAGGCCGCCCGGGCCAAGAGCCGAAACACGGCGCTTGTGGGTGACTTCCGACAGCGGGTTGTTTTGGTCCATGAACTGCGACAGCTGCGAGGAGCCGAAGAATTCCTTCACCGCGGCCGCCACCGGCTTCGCGTTGATCATCTCCTGCGGCATGATCGGCTCGCTCTCGGCGATGGTCAGACGCTCCTTCACGGCGCGCTCCACGCGTACCAAGCCGATGCGGAAGGCGTTCTCCGCCATTTCGCCGACGCTGCGCACGCGGCGGTTGCCCAGGTGATCGATGTCGTCCACGTGGCCGTTGCCGTTGCGAATGTCGATCAAGGTCTTCATGACCTCGATGATGTCTTCCTTGCTCAGCACGCCCGAGCCCGTGATTTCCTCACGGCCCACGCGACGGTTGAACTTCATGCGGCCCACGGGCGACAGATCGTAACGTTCGCCGTTGAAGAACAAGTTCTGGAACAGGTTCTCGGCCGCATCCTTGGTGGGCGGTTCGCCGGGACGCATCATGCGATAAATTTCCACCAGCGCCTCGAGGCGGGTCTTGGTGGGATCGATGCGCAGAGTGTCCGAAATGTACGGGCCACGATCCAGGTCGTTCACGTACAGCGTGCGGATTTCAGTGATGCCGCTCTCGATGAGCTTGCCTACGGTCGGCACGGTGAGAATGTCATTGGCCTTGGCCAGGATTTCTCCGGTTTCCGTGTTGACGATGTCGTGCGCCAACACCTTGCCCTGCATGTATTCGGTGGGGACGGGCAGACGCTTGATCTGCGCCTCTTCCAGCTCGCGTACGTGTCGGGCGGTGATGCGGCGGCCTTCCTCGACGACGACCTTCTTGCCGACGCGGATTTCGAACGCCGCCGTCTCGCCGCGCAGACGCTGCGGGATGACTTCGAATTCGATTTCCTTCTTCGACAGATAGAAGGTGTTCTTCTCGAAGAAAATATCGAGCACCTGCTCTTCGGTGTAGCCCAAAGCGCGCAGGATGATGGTGACCGGCAGTTTGCGGCGGCGGTCGATACGCGCGAATACGCAGTCCTTGGGGTCGAACTCGAAGTCCAACCAGGAGCCACGGTAGGGAATGATGCGGGCGGAGAACAGCAACTTGCCCGAGGAATGCGTCTTTCCGCGGTCGTGATCGAAGAACACGCCGGGGCTGCGGTGCAACTGGGAGACGATGACTCGCTCGGTGCCGTTGATGATGAAGGTACCGTTATCCGTCATCAGGGGCAGCTCGCCCAAATAGACTTCCTGCTCGCGCACGTCTTTGACGGGCTTCTTCGCGCCGCTGGCTTCCTTGTCGAGAACGACAAGGCGCACTTTGACGCGCAGGGGCGCCGCGTAGGTCAATCCACGCAGCTGGCACTCCTTGACGTCGAACACCGGTTCGCCAAGGCGGTAACTCACGTACTCCAGCGTCGCATTGCCGGAGTAGCTGGAAATGGGGAACACACTGTCGAAAGCAGCATGCAGGCCGATTTCGTCGCGTTTGGATTCCGCTGTGTCCGCCTGCAAGAATCGCCGATACGAATCCAACTGGATCGCCAGCAAATACGGCGTGCCGAGGATGCTCGGACGCTTACCAAAGTTCTTACGAATGCGCTTCTTTTCGGTAAAAGAATAGGCCATGTGCGGTATTCCTTAGGCGCTGACGCGCCGAATGCAACGGGACAAATCCAACTCAACATCAAAATCAAACGCGCAAAAGGCGGCTGTCGCCATAACAGCGACAACCACCAACTTTGCGCTACCGACGTCGGTCACTACTTGATAGCAGCCTTGGCGCCAGCGTCCTCGAGCTTCTTCTTGATCGCCTCGGCATCCGCCTTCGGAATGCCTTCCTTGACGGTGGAAGGAGCACCCTCGACCAGGTCCTTCGCTTCCTTCAAGCCCAAGCCCGTGATTTCACGGATGACCTTGATGACGCCCACTTTGTTGGCGCCGAACTCGGTCATGGTCACGGTGAACTCGGTCTGAGCTTCCGCCGCCGGCGCAGCAGCCGCAGCACCACCCGCCGCCGCAGCCGCGACCGGAGCAGCAGCCGTGACGTTGAACTTCTTTTCCATGTCGGAAATCAGTTCAACCACTTCCATGACGGACATCTTGGAAATCGCATCGAGGATTTCGTCTTTTGTAACAGCCATTATCGTCTCCAAATTACTTAAAAGGTCCCTTGACCCGAAACAGGTTTAATTCGTCATGCATCGGCTAAGCCGATGCACCGTCCGCGGCCTTTTTGGCCTCGAGAACGGCAGCCAAGGTGCGCACCAACTTGGAGTTGGGAGCAGCCAGCGTACCGACGAACTTCGAAATCGGCGCCTTGAGGACACCCAGCAATAGCGACACGGCCTGCAAGCGCGTGGGCAGTGAAGCCACACGTTCGAGGGCATCGGGTTTGAGCATTTGCCCACCCAACGACACCAGAGTCGTTACCAACTTGTCATTGCCCTTCGTAAAGTCCTTGACGATGCGCGCAGCCGCGCCCGGGTCGTCGGTGGAAAATGCGAGGACAATGGGTCCCTTCAACGCCGGAGAAATGCACTCGAAAGCAGTGCCGGCAACCGCCTTGCGCGCGAGCGTGTTCTTGACCACCCGCAGATAGACGCCTTCCTTACGGGCTTTCGCGCGTAAATCGGTCATCTGCGTCACGGTCAAGCCACGGTTCTCTGCGCCCACCACGGAGAGGGCTTTCGCCGCCACCGCGTTGACTTCTGCAACCACGACTTTCTTCTCTTCTAACTTGAGTGCCATATAGGTCCCCGGAAAGAAGCGTCACACACCAGGTAAAAACGCTGTCGCTCCTACCCACCCTTTGAGTACGCTGTCGTACTCGTCGGTGCGACCTTCACCAGGAAACTCCTGATTCGGGTCCCACCATCTGCGCAGGCATCTACTTTAAGAGCCCCTGCTCGCCTGCGGTCTTCGACGGTGGCTGCGGTCAGCCATTCGGCCTTCCGCACCCCCTGTCTAGGCGCCTACGCGCCGATTCTCATGCGCTTACGCGCAACTGCTACGGGGTCGAAAACGCCGTGTAACGGCGACCCCGTCCTTAATAAACTAAAGACCCAGCGTCGACTGATCCACGGTCACGCCCGGACCCATGGTCGAGGACACGGTCAACTTCTTCAGATAAATACCCTTCGAGGTCGCCGGCTTGATCTTCTGCAGATCGGCAACCAGCGCCATGAGGTTTTCCTTCAACGCGGCCGACTCGAAACTCGCGCGGCCGATTTGGGCGTGCACGATGCCCGCCTTGTCGGTGCGGTAGCGAACCTGACCGGACTTCGCGTTCTTCACGGCCTCGGCCACGTTTGGCGTCACCGTTCCCACCTTGGGGTTCGGCATCAAGCCGCGGGGACCTAGGATCTGGCCCAACTGACCGACGATGCGCATCGCATCGGGGCTCGCGATCACCACGTCGAAATCGATCTGGCCGGCTTTGACCTTCTCGGCCAAATCTTCGAAGCCCACGATGTCGGCGCCCGCGGCCTTCGCGGCATCGGCATTCTTGCCCTGCGTGAACACGGCCACGCGGACAGTCTTGCCCGTGCCGTGCGGCATCACGGTGGAGCCGCGGACCTGTTGGTCCGACTTGGTGGCGTCGACGCCCAGATTGACGGACACGTCCACCGACTCATTGAACTTGGCAGTCGCGAATTCCTTGACCAGCTTCAGCGCTTCGTCAATGGCGTACGACTTGCCCGGCGGCAGCTTGTCTTTCCAGCTCTTGGTTCTTTTTGCTACGAATGGCATGTCACACTACCTCTACATCGACGCCCATGCTGCGCGCGCTTCCCGCGATGGTGCGCACGGCGGCATCCAGATCACCGGCCGTCAGGTCGGGCATTTTCAACTTGGCGATATCCTCTAGCTGCTTGCGCGAGATCTTGCCCACCTTGACGGTGTTCGGGGTCGTGCTGCCCTTGGGCAGTGCGAGAGCCTTCGCGATCAACACGGACGCCGGCGGCGTCTTCATGATGAAGGTGAAGCTACGGTCGCTATACACCGTAATCACGACTGGGGTCGGCAATCCTTTTTCCAAGGACTGGGTCTGCGCATTGAATGCCTTGCAGAACTCCATGATGTTCACACCCTGTTGTCCGAGGGCGGGGCCCACGGGCGGACTCGGGTTGGCCTGGCCTGCAGGGATCTGCAGCTTGATGTAGCCAGTAACTTTCTTAGCCATTGTCGCTCCTTTGGGTGCAAACGCCTCTGTTACCAGAAGCTCCCCGGGTTAGGCGCTTACGCGCCAATTGCCATGCGCTTGCGCGCAACTGCTACGGGGTCGCAACGACCCCGTCCTTAAAATAACTATCCTTTCTCGACCTGCGAGAAGTCCAATTCCACTGGCGTCGAGCGCCCCAGGATCTGCACGGCCACCTGCAGCCGGTTTTTCTCGTAATTCACGGATTCCACGACGCCGTTGAAGTCGTTGAACGGACCGTGGGTCACGCGCACCACTTCGCCGGGCTCGAACAGCACCTTCGGCTTCGGCTTGTCCACGCCTTCTTCGACACGGCGCAGAATGGACATGGCCTCTTTGTCCGTAATAGCGGCCGGCTTGTCGCTGGTACCGCCGATGAACCCCAAGACCTTGGGCACTTCTTTGACCAAGTGCCAGGTGTCCTCGTCCATTTCCATTTGCACGAGCACATAGCCCGGGAAGAATTTCCGATCGGATTTACGCTTCTGACCGTCGCGCATTTCCACGACTTCTTCGGTGGGAACGAGAATTTCGCCGAACTTGGCATCCAAGCCGGCGCGCTTGACTCGCTCTTTCAGAGACTCCGACACCTTGTGCTCGAAGTTCGAGTAGGCGTGAACTACATACCATCGCAGGGACATAAGCGCTCCGAATGCGTCAAGCAGACTGCCCGGTCAGCAACCGGGTCAGCCAAGTGAGAATCCAATCCAGTCCCCAGAAAAACAGGCCCATCACGATGGTGAAAATGAACACGACGTAGGTGGTCTTCACCGTCTCGTCGCGCGACGGCCATACGACCTTGCGCAACTCGATGCGGGATGCCTGGGCGAACTGCCAGAACTCGCGGCCATACCAACTGAACCACGCGAAAGCGGCTCCCAGCCCCAGACCGGCGACGACCATGGCGACACGAATCGGCAGCGACTGCTCATCGAACCAGTAATACGCACTGATCCCTACGAGGAGCACGAGCACGGACAGCACTAAAAGAGCGCTGTCCTTCGCCGAAGCGCCCGAAGGTGTTTGAACTTCTGCCATGTTTACTGCCGTTGACCTTCAGACCTGCTCAAGTGGCAGGGCAGGAGGGAATCGAACCCCCAACCTGCGGTTTTGGAGACCGCCGCTCTGCCAATTGAGCTACTGCCCTAAAATTATCAATGCGCTCACGCGCAACTCCTACGAGGCCGCCGACGCCGTGTAACGGCGGCCTCGCCCTTTTAAGGACGGGGTCCTTTGGACCCCGTTGAACGTTGCGCGAAGCGCATTTTAAGTAATGACCTTCGCGACGACGCCTGCGCCTACGGTTTTACCACCCTCACGAATGGCGAAACGCAGACCCTGCTCCATCGCGATCGGCGCGATCAGCTCCACTACGATCTTGATGTTGTCCCCGGGCATCACCATCTCGGTCCCCTCCGGCAACTCCACCGCGCCCGTCACGTCCGTGGTGCGGAAGTAGAACTGCGGACGATACCCCTTGAAGAACGGCGTGTGCCGACCGCCCTCCTCCTTCGACAGCACGTACACCTCGGCCTCGAACTTCGTGTGCGGCATGATGCTGCCCGGCTTGCACAGCACTTGCCCGCGCTCCACTTCCTCACGCTTCGTGCCGCGCAGCAGCACCCCCACGTTGTCCCCCGCCTGACCCTCGTCCAGCAGCTTGCGGAACATCTCCACGCCCGTGCACGTCGTCTTGGCCGTCGGGCGAATCCCCACGATCTCCACTTCGTCGTTGATCTTCACGATCCCGCGCTCGATTCGCCCCGTCACCACCGTGCCGCGCCCCGCAATCGAGAACACGTCTTCCACCGGCATCAGAAACGCTCCCTCAACGGCCCGCTTGGGCACCGGAATGTAGTCGTCCAACGCCTGCACCAGCTTCAGCACCGCAGGCACCCCGATGTCCGAGGGGTCCCCTTCGAGCGCCTTCAGCGCCGAACCCGTGATGATCGGCGTCTTGTCGCCCGGGTATTTGTACATCGTCAACAAATCGCGCACCTCAAGCTCCACCAGCTCCAACAGCTCCGCGTCGTCCACCATGTCCGCTTTGTTCAAAAACACCACCATGTGCGGTACGCCTACCTGATACGCCAGCAAAATGTGCTCGCGCGTCTGCGGCATCGGGCCGTCGGCCGCCGAGACCACCAAAATCGCCCCGTCCATCTGCGCCGCACCCGTGATCATGTTCTTCACGTAGTCCGCATGCCCCGGGCAATCCACGTGCGCGTAGTGACGCGCCGCGCTCTGGTATTCCACGTGCGCCGTCGCAATCGTAATGCCGCGCGCACGCTCCTCAGGCGCCTTGTCGATCTGATCGTAGGCCTTGAATTCCCCGCCAAACTTCTCGGCCATCACCTTGGTCAAGGCTGCCGTTAAGGTCGTCTTGCCATGGTCCACGTGACCAATCGTCCCCACGTTTACGTGCGGTTTCGTTCGCTCAAACTTCCCCTTCGACACGGCAGTTACCTCTTGAAATAAATTGAATGGTGGATGGTTGTGTAAATCAGTGCTTCATCACGACTTCGGCGACATTGCTCGGCACTTCCATGTACTTCGCGAACTCCATCGTGTAGTTCGCGCGTCCCTGACTCATGGAACGCATTGCCGTCGAATATTGAAACATTTCGGCCAGCGGCACTTCCGCGGTGACCACCTTGCCGGTCGGAGAATCCTCCATCCCGATGATCTGACCGCGGCGCCGATTCAAATCGCCGACGATGTCGCCGTAATAATCTTCCGGGGTCACCACTTCGACTTTCATGATGGGTTCGAGCAGCACTGGCTTGGCCGAACGGAACCCTTCTTTGAAGCCCAGCGAGCCGGCAATCTTGAATGCCATTTCGTTCGAGTCGACGTCGTGATACGAACCGTCGAACAGCGTGACCTTGACGTCGACGATGGGATAGCCGGCGAGGACCCCGGTTTGCACGGCTTCTCGAATACCCTTGTCCACCGCCGGAATGAACTCGCGCGGCACGGAGCCGCCGACGATGCCATCGACGAAGTTGTAGCCCTTGCCGGGCGCCTGCGGCTCGATCTTGAGCCACACGTGACCGTACTGGCCGCGGCCGCCGGACTGGCGCACGAACTTGCCTTCGGAGTCCACGGTCGCCTTGATGGTCTCGCGGTAGGCCACCTGCGGCTTACCCACATTGGCCTCCACCTTGAATTCGCGCTTCATGCGATCGACGATGATTTCCAGGTGCAGCTCACCCATGCCGGAAATGATGGTCTGGCCCGATTCCTGATCGGTATGCACGCGGAACGAGGGATCTTCCTTCGCCAAGCGCTGCAGGGCCACGCCCATTTTTTCCTGGTCGACCTTGGTCTTGGGCTCCACGGCCACCGAGATGACGGGGTCCGGGAACTCCATCTTTTCCAAAATGATGACCTTCTCGGGGTCCGACAACGTATCGCCCGTGGTCACATCCTTCAGGCCTACGGCGGCCGCGATGTCCCCCGCGTGGACTTCCTTGATTTCGGAGCGCTCGCTGGCATGCATTTGCAACAAGCGGCCGATGCGCTCGCTGCGGCCCTTGTTCGGCACGTACACCTGGTCGCCCGAATTCATTGTGCCGGAGTACACGCGGAAGAACGTCAGGTTTCCCACGAAAGGGTCGTTCAAAATCTTGAAGGCCAGCGCCGCGAACGGCGCGTTGTCATCCGGCTTGCGAGTCAGGGGCTCGCCGCGTTCGTTCTGGCCCTTCACCGGCGGCACTTCGGTGGGCGACGGCATGTATTCGACGATCGCGTCGAGCACGGCCTGTACGCCCTTGTTCTTGAAGGCGGAACCGCAGGTCACGAGGCAGATTTCATTCTTCAAGGCGCGCGCCCGCAGGCCCCGCTTGATTTCCTCATCCGTCAGATCACCGCTTTCCAAATACTTGTTGAGCAGCGTCTCTTCTCCCTCTGCGGCGGCCTCGATCATCTTCCCGCGCCATTCCTCGCAGTCCTTGAGCATGTCGGCGGGAATGTCGCGATATTCGAACTTCATGCCCTGGGTTTCTTCGTCCCAGAATATGGATTTCATCTTGACCAGATCGACCACACCGGCGAATCCATCCTCCGCGCCGATGGGCAGCTGAATCGGCACCGGGTTGCCCCGCAGGCGGGTCTTGATCTGTTCGACGCAGCGCAAGAAATTGGCGCCGGCGCGATCCATCTTGTTGACGAAGGCCACGCGTGGCACGCCGTACTTGTTCATCTGGCGCCACACCGTTTCCGACTGCGGCTGCACGCCCGAGACGGCGCAATAGACGGCCACGGCGGAATCCAGCACGCGCAGGCTGCGCTCGACTTCAATGGTGAAGTCAACGTGGCCCGGCGTATCGATAATGTTGATGCGGTGCTCGGGGAAGCTCTTGTCCATCCCCTTCCAGAAGCAGGTGGTCGCCGCGGCGGTGATGGTGATGCCGCGTTCCTGCTCCTGTTCCATGTAATCCATGACGGCGGCGCCGTCATGGACTTCTCCGATCTTGTGCGACACCCCTGTATAGAACAGGATGCGCTCCGTCGCGGTGGTTTTACCCGCGTCGATATGCGCCGAGATACCGATATTTCGGTACCGTTCTATGGGTGTCGTTCTTGCCATGGCTCTAGGTTTAGGCGGTTTCCAGGCGCATTCGCGCCGAATTCAACAGGCACTCTCGCGCCAGACTAAAAAGGCGCTTTCGCGCCGGTTTCAATGGCGCTTCGCGCCAACAGCTACGGGGCCTAAGAGGCCCCGTCCGATAGAGCTATATAAGGGCGGGCCGGTGAAAAACCAGCGACGGCCTACCAGCGATAGTGTGCGAAGGCCTTGTTGGCTTCGGCCATGCGATGCGTGTCTTCACGCTTGCGCACGGCGGCGCCGCGGTTCTCGGCAGCTTCCATCAGCTCAGCGGCCAGGCGATGAGCCATGGACTTCTCGCTACGCGCGGTGGCCGCTTCAATGACCCAGCGCATGGCCAACGTCTGTCTACGATTGGCACGCACTTCTACAGGCACCTGGTAGGTGGCACCACCGACGCGGCGGGACTTCACTTCCACCACCGGCTTCACGTTGTCCAGCGCCTGCTGCAACACCGCAATGGCCTCGGCGCCGACGGCACCGGCCTTTTTCTCGCCGATGCGATCAATGGCGCCGTAAACGATCTTTTCGGCTGCGGACTTCTTGCCGCGTTCCATCACCATGTTGATGAATTTGGCCAACATATCGTTCCCGAACTTGGGATCGGGAAGGATGGTGCGATGGGGGGCTGCTGCTCTGCGGGACATGGAAACCTACTTTATTGATTCGGAGGCGTTATTTCTTCGGACGCTTGGCGCCGTACTTGGAGCGGCCCTGCCGACGATCGCTCACCCCGGCGCAATCGAGCGCACCGCGGACCGTGTGGTATCGGACACCGGGAAGATCCTTGACGCGGCCGCCGCGGATCAGCACCACCGAGTGTTCCTGCAAGTTATGGCCTTCGCCGCCAATGTAGCTCGACACTTCGTAGCCATTGGTCAAACGCACGCGGCATACCTTGCGTAGAGCCGAATTCGGCTTCTTCGGCGTGGTGGTATACACACGGGTGCACACACCGCGCTTCTGCGGAGAAGCGGCCAACGCCGGAACTTTGGATTTCCAAGCGGGCTCATTGCGGCCGGTGCGAATTAATTGGGTCGTCGTCGCCATAAATACCTTTAAGGCCAATTCTTGCGAGTTGACCGGTTGTTTCTAGAAACCTTTATGTAAGTAGCCGTACGCCCGACGGAATGACCCAGGGGTGCCCAGCGACAAAGGCCGGCGATTGTAGGAACCGAAGGCTTGAGTGTCAAGGTAATTGCTGCCATGCAGCAAGGATAAATGATGCGCGCTCTGGCCAGCGGACCGCCAGTAACGCCCCGCCATCGCCCTCGCGACCGTCCCGCCAGAGTCGCTCAGGCTTCCACCTTTGTAAACTGTGGATGCTTGGCCACCGCCTCCCGCCACGAGTCATCGTGGGCCGCAGCCCCCATGGGCGCCTGCGCGTCACTGCGGCGCCACTTTACCAACCATTCCTCCCCGAGCAATTCACGCCCGTGCGCGGCCGCAGTCACGGCCGGGGGCGTGAGCCCAATGGTGGTCTCCGCTTTGGGTCCCGTGCCGCGCCCCTTGGCCACGTAGAAGCCGGCGGCAAGCATGGCCGCGCGCACGCTGGTGGAATAAGAATAAGTGAACAGCTCCACCGGTTTAGCGCCCACCAAATTGACTAGTTCCCTAAACGCCATCAAGGTCCACAAGGCGCTGTCGGTCTTGAAAGAAAACGGGTCGAAGAAAATCAAATCCGGCAGCGGCGCCGCGAATTTGTTCGCGGCGAAGTCACCGCGCAACAACTGCCACTCGATGGCATTGTTCGCACTGACCCAGCGGCTATTCGTCAATAGACGACGTGGCGCGGCGTGACGCAAATGTTTGAACCATGCCGGATGACGTAACGCCAACACCAACGAGTCCATATCGTTTTCGAAGCTCACCAAGGTGAGCCCCCGAGGGGACGGCTCGTCGCCAAAGTGCTGCTCCACCGACTGTATGGCCGCCATGGCATTGGCCCCCGCACCTAATCCCACATCCCATACCACCAAGCGTGATGCGGCCGGTTTCGCCAATCGCTCCACCAACCGCGACTGCTCGACGTAGAGTGAACGCGCCTCCTCGGCCGGATCGTTGACCGAGTGCATGACTTCACCCGAGATCCCATCCCGAATGCGTCCCACGCCATCGGCTACCACCACCTCGTAACGCCCCAGCTTCATTTTGAGCACCTGGCGCTGCGCCTTGGTGATGTGTGTTGGCGCCCGTCCGTAACTATCGCGCGCGTCGAGCACATCGCGTTGGCTGCGATAGAAATCGAGCCAGGTGTCCGCGAGGATGTGTTCGCGCATGGTGCGCATCAACTGCATATAGAAATGCACATTGTGCGCGCCCAAGAGCTGCCAGCCCTGAGGCTCATGCACGCGATGGAGGTGGTACAAATAAGCGATGGAGTATGTCGCACAGGTGTGGCAGCCACAGGCCGGATCCATGGGGCCGTCCATGTCGCGATACACTGCGCGCCGCAAATCGCGACGACCCATGCTGGTGAACGCCACGCCCTGCTTGGCCAGCGCCGTGGGCAGGATGCAATCGAACATGTCGACGCCGCGATGCACCGCCTCGAGAAGGTCGCGCGTAGTGCCAACGCCCATGAGATATCGGGGTCTATCCTGCGGCAGAAGCTCGGTGACAACGGCCGTGCACTCCTCCCGTTCATCCGTACCTTCGCCCACGGCCAAGCCGCCGATCGCATAGCCGTCGAAGGGCATCTGGGTTATGGCTCGGGCGCTCTGCGCTCGCAAATCCGCATAACTCGCCCCTTGCACGATGCCGAATAGGGACTGCCCCGAATCGCCGCGAGCGGCGAGACTGCGCAGCGCCCACCGATGAGTGAGCTCCATGGCCGCCTGCGCGGTGCTGCGATCGACGGTCGAAGGCACACACTGGTCGAGCACCATCATGATGTCGCTGCCGATGGAGCGTTGGGCAGCAATGCTGGTCTCCGGGCTCAAGCGCATCATCCTGTGGTCCACGTAGCTCTTGAATTCCGCGCCGTCCTCGCTGATGGAGCGACTACCGGGCAGAGAAAAAATCTGGAAACCGCCCGAATCCGTGAGCACCGAGCGCGGCCAATTCATGAAGGAATGGATGCCGCCGAACCTCA
>Ga0302314_10015105_pt1 | contig 13147 bp, 13 predicted proteins | sample III_Palsa_N2_3_FD_200533 | JGI IMG/M metagenome (GOLD analysis project Ga0302314, IMG submission 200533) | Peat permafrost microbial communities from Stordalen Mire near Abisko, Sweden - III_Palsa_N2_3 | ecosystem: Environmental > Terrestrial > Soil > Palsa > Peat permafrost | place: Sweden...
CCGACTCGGTCCGGGGCTGCGGTGCGTCCGGGTCCGTACGAGAATGCACAGAACGGCCCAGGCAGGTACGGACGGGAGCGCGATGAACGACGAGTCACCGCAGCCACCGCAGCCGGAGCAGCTGCCGACGCAGCCGGAACAGCAGCCCCCGCGACCGCCGCGCAGCCGACGGCGCCGGCTGCTGCTCGGCCTCGCCTGGGTCACCGGCGGGCTGGTGCTGCTGGCGGCCGTCGGCGGCGGGCTCCTGTACTGGAAGCTCAACCGCAACCTGCGGACCGTGGACATCTCCGGGGCGCTGGGCAGCGACCGCCCCTCGGCGTCCAGCAGCGGTGCGATGGACATCCTGGTGCTGGGTTCCGACTCGCGCTCCGGGGCCAACCGGCAGCTGGCCGGAGGGCCCACCGACGGCACGGCGCGCTCCGACACGGCGATGATCGTCCACGTCAACGAGCAGCACACCAAGGCGGACGTGGTCAGCATCCCCCGGGACACCCTGGTCAGCCGGCCCTCCTGCACCAGTACCAGCAGCAGCACCGGCAGCCCGACCGGCGGCGAGCTGCCGGCCGTGGACGGCGTGATGTTCAACACCGCCTACGAGGTCGGCGGACCGGTCTGCGCGGTGAAGACGGTGGAGGCGATGACCGGCCTGCGGATGGACCACTTCGTCGAGGTCGACTTCTCCGGCTTCGCCAAGCTGATCGACGCCCTGGGCGGGGTGACGGTCACCACCACCGTGCCGATCGACGACGACCTGAGCGGGCTCCACCTCCCGGCCGGTACCCACCACCTCGACGGTGACCAGGCCCTCGCCTTCGTCCGCACCCGGCACGGCGTGGGGGACGGCAGCGACCTGGGCCGGATCGAGCTCCAGCAGCAGATGGTCAGGTCGATCCTGACCCAGGCCGAAGGACTCGACCTGCTCGGCAACCCGGCCAAGCTGTACGACCTGGCCGACACCGCCACCAGTGCGCTGACCACCGACAGCGACCTGGGCTCGGTGGCCTCGCTGATCTCCTTCGCGGAGGGCCTGAAGGGGATCGGCGCCGGCGACATCACCTCGGTGACCATGCCCACGACGGTGGCCCCCAGCGACCCCAACCGGCTGGTGGCGCTGGAGCCGCAGGCCACCGCACTGTGGACGGCGCTGCAGAACGGGCAGCCGATCCCCGCCTCGGTCCTGGCGCTGCAGATCGCCAACCCGGCCGACTCCGCCTCGACGACCCCCTCCACGACCCCCTCCACGGCCCCCGGCACGGCCACGGCGCCCCCGGCGGCGGCCTCGGCCACGGCCTCCGCAGCCGCCACCGCCGGGGCCTCCGGTGCGACCCCCGGTGCGACCCCGCCAGGGGCGGTGACCGGGGCCGCAGCCCTGGCGCCTGGCACCACGCCGGGCGCCCCCGCGGGCGCGGCCCGGTAGCCGCGCCCGGGTCGACGGTGATCGTGTACACGTCGGAATATCCGCGGCCCGTTCCCGGTTTGGGGAGATGCGGCCAGTGCTGGCAGACTGGTACGTCGGTCCCGGTTCACGAACGGCAACCCGCCGTCCGACCCGGAGCCCTCCCGAACCTAGGAGCACCCCTTGAAGTCCGAGATCCACCCGACCTACGTGGTCACCCAGGTCACCTGCACCTGTGGCAACGAGTTCACCACCCGCAGCACCGAGCCCTCCGGCGTGATGCGCGCCGAAATCTGCTCGAACTGCCACCCCTTCTACACCGGCAAGCAGAAGATCATGGACACCGGTGGCCGTGTCGCCCGCTTCGAGGCCCGCTTCGGCAAGCAGCACGCCGCCAGCCACAAGCAGGGCTAGCGACCTTTCGGCGCCGGTCGGGCGCGTTCCCTTCTGCACTTTCTCCAAGGACAGCAGGGACGCTTCCGGTCGGCGCCGTTCGCGTTGCCCCGCTGCGGTCCCACCCGCGCCGGTCCTGATCGTCCGCCCCCGTTTGCACCCCACGTACGTCGGAAGAAGGCACAGCCCCATGTTCGAGGCAGTCGAGGAGCTCCTGAGCGAGCACGCGGTTCTCGAGGAGCGGCTGGCGGATCCGGCGGTCCACGCGGACCAGGGCGAGGCGCGCAGGCTCTCCAAGCGCTACGCCGAGCTGACCCCGATCACCGCCGCCTACCGCGCCTGGCGGCAGACCGGCGAGGACATCGAGACCGCCCGCGAGCTGGCCGCCGACGACCCGGACTTCTACGCCGAGATCAAGTCGCTGGAGCAGCGGCGCGACGAACTCACCGAGGACCTGCGGCTGCTGCTGGTCCCGCGCGACCCCAACGACGACAAGGACGTGATCCTTGAGGTCAAGGCGGGCGAGGGCGGTGAGGAGTCGGCGCTGTTCGCCGGGGACCTGCTGCGGATGTACCTCCGCTACGCGGAGAAGGTCGGCTGGAAGACCGAGATCATCGACGCCAACGAGTCCGACCTCGGCGGCTACAAGGACGTCCAGGTCTCGGTGAAGGCCCGTGGCACCGAGCCCGGCCAGGGCGTGTGGGCTCGGCTGAAGTACGAGGGCGGCGTGCACCGGGTGCAGCGGGTGCCGGCGACCGAGTCGCAGGGCCGGATCCACACCTCCGCGGCCGGCGTGCTGGTCACCCCGGAGGCGGAGGACGTCGAGATCGAGATCAACGCCAACGACCTGCGGATCGACGTCTACCGCTCCTCGGGCCCCGGCGGCCAGTCGGTCAACACCACCGACTCGGCGGTCCGGATCACCCACCTCCCCACCGGCATCGTCTCCTCCTGCCAGAATCAGAAGAGCCAGCTCCAGAACAAGGAGCAGGCGATGCGGATCCTGCGCTCGCGGATCCTCGCGGCCGCCCAGGAGGAGGCCGACCAGGAGGCCAGCGACGCCCGTCGCAGCCAGGTGCGCAGCGTGGACCGCTCCGAGCGGATCCGCACCTACAACTTCCCGGAGAACCGGATCTCGGACCACCGGACCGGCTTCAAGGCGTACAACCTGGACCAGGTCCTCGGCGGCGAGCTGGACCCGATCATCCAGTCGGCGGTCGACGCCGACGCCACCGCGCGCCTCGAAGCCGCAGCCCAGAACAACTGACGACAGCCCGATCCCGGATCCGAGGAGGTACGCAGTGAACCTGCTGCTCGCCGAGGTGGCCCAGGCCACCCAGCGGTTGGCTGCCGCAGGCGTGCCTTCGCCGCGTTTCGACGCGGAGGAGCTGGCCGCGTACGTCCACGAGGTCAAGCGCGGCGAGCTGCACACCGTCGCCGACTCCGAGTTCGACGCCCGCTACTGGGAGGTCATCTCCCGACGCGAGGCCCGGGAGCCGCTGCAGCACATCACCGGCCGGGCCTTCTTCCGCTACCTGGAGCTCCAGGTGGGGCCCGGGGTCTTCGTGCCGCGTCCGGAGACCGAGTCGGTGGTCGGCTGGGCCATAGACGCCCTGCGCTCCATGGACGTGGCCGAGCCGCTGGTGGTGGACCTGTGCACGGGCTCCGGCGCGATCGCGCTGGCGCTGGCCCAGGAGGTGCCGCGCAGCAGGGTGCACGCGGTCGAGCTGTCCGACCAGGCGTACGCCTGGGCCCGGCGGAACGTCGACGCCAGCCCGGACGCCCCGCGGATCAACCTGACCCAGGGCGACGCCACCAAGGCCTTCGCCGACCAGCCGGAGCTGAACGGCCGCTTCGACCTGGTGATCAGCAACCCCCCGTACATCCCGCTGACCGAGTGGGAGTACGTCGCCCCGGAGGCCCGGGACCACGACCCGGAGCTGGCGCTGTTCTCCGGCGAGGACGGGCTGGACACCATCAGGGGGATCGAGAAGGTCGCCGCGCGGCTGCTGCGGCCCGGCGGGGTGGTGGTCATCGAGCACGCCGACACCCAGGGCGGACTGGTCCCGTGGATCTTCCGCGAGGAGTCCGGCTGGACCGACGCGGCCGACCACCGCGACCTGAACAACCGGCCGCGCTTCGCCACCGCGCGCAGAGCCGCGCCGTGACCTTCGTCCACCCTGACCGCGCCGACGCGGCCAGCACTGCCCGCACCGACCGCACCGCGCCCGCCCAGGAAGCCCACGAAAGGGGCCAGCACCGATGAGCCGCCGCTACGACTGTGCCGATCCGAGCGACCGCGCGTCCGGACTGCGCGAGGCCGCCTCGGCGATCCGCCGCGGCGAGCTGGTCGTGCTGCCGACCGACACCGTCTACGGGCTGGGCGCGGACGCCTTCAAGCCCGACGCCGTCGCGGACCTGCTGGCCGCCAAGGGCCGGGGCCGCAACATGCCCACGCCGGTGCTGGTGGGTTCGCCGACCACGCTGCACGGGCTGGTCAGCGACTTCAGCGAGTCCGCCTGGGAACTGGTCGACGCCTTCTGGCCGGGCGGGCTGACCCTGGTCACCCGGCACCAGCCCTCGCTGCGCTGGGACCTGGGCGACGCCCGGGGCACCGTGGCGATCCGGATGCCGCTGCACCCGGTCGCCATCGAGCTGCTGAACACCACCGGACCGCTCGCGGTCTCCAGCGCCAACCTGACCGGCGGCCCCTCCCCGGCCGACTGCGACGAGGCCCAGGAGCAGCTCGGCGACAAGGTCTCGATCTACCTGGACGGGGGCCGTGCGGACCACGGCATGCCCTCCTCCATCGTCGACGTCACCGGGCGGGTCCCGGTGCTGCTGCGAGCTGGCGCGGTCACCGCTGCGCAGCTCCGCGAGGTGGTACCCGACCTGGTGGAGGCCGGCAGGTGATCGACCCCAGCCGGAACAGCCGCAGCGGAGCGCACGGAGCGCACGGAGTCGGGCCCCAACGGGGGGCGCCGTCCGGTTCCGTCATTCCCTTGGGCGGTTCCCTGTCGGTCGGCCGCCACGCCCGTCCCGCACCGCGCCCCTACTACGGCGGCGCGGACCCCAGGACCGGTCCCTTCAAGATCCTCTACGTCTGTACCGGCAGCGTCTGCCGCTCGCCCATCGCCGAACGGCTGACCCGGCACGAGCTGGACCACCGGCTCGGCACCGGGACCGGGGACATCCTGGTGGAGAGCGCCGGCACCTGGGGCCACGAGGGCGCGCCGATGGAGCCCAACGCCGCCGAGATCCTCGCCGAGTACGGCGCCGACCCCTTCGGCTTCGTCGGCCGGGAGCTGCTGGACGAGCATGTCGTCGGCGCGGACCTGGTGCTGACCGCCACCCTGGACCACCGGGCCCAGGTGATCTCCATGGGCCACGCGGCCGGACTGCGGACCTTCACCCTCAAGGAGTTCACCCGGCTGGTGCGGGCGATAGACCCGGCGACCCTCCCGGACGCCTCCGAGCAGCCCGGCGAGATGGCCACCCGGGCCCGCGCCCTGGTGAGCGCGGCGGCGGCGCTGCGCGGCTGGCTGCTGGCGGCGACCCCGGAGGCGGACGAGGTGGACGACCCCTACGGGGCGCCGCTGGGGATGTTCCGCAACTGCGGCGAGGAGATCTTCGACGCGCTCGACCCGATCGTCACCGCGCTGACCGGCGTCGCCCGAGTGACCGTCTAGACCGAGCAGGACCGTTTCTCCCGACCTAGAGTTGCTTCGAAAGACCACTGGGGCAGCGCCAGGAGCGAGGCGAGAGCGATGGCACCGGTCACCACCTCCACGGAGGACCCGACCACGGTCCCGGCGACGGAGCCCGCCCCCGCCCCGGACCCCGCCCCGACCGCAGACCCCGCCCCGACCGCAGGCTCCTCGCTCGCCGCGGACCCCGCGCTGGCGGCGATCCTCGGCGCCGAGGCCGAACGCCGCCGGACCCAGCTGGACCTGCTGGCCGGTGAGAACATCTCCCCGCCCGCCGTCCGGGCCCTGCTCGGCAGCGTCTTCGCCGACAAGTACGCCGAGGGCTACCCGGGCCGTCGGCACCACACCGGCTGCGCCCAGGCCGACGCCGTGGAGCGGCTCGCGGTCGACCGGGCGAAGGCGCTGTTCGGCGCCGACCACGCGAACGTCCAGCCGTCCAGCGGCACCGCCGCCGTGCTCGCCGCCTACGCGGCGCTGCTGCGCCCGGGCGACGCGGTGCTGGCGATGTCGCTGCCGCACGGCGGCCACCTCACCCACGGCTCCCGGGCCAACTTCTCCGGACGCTGGTTCGACATCACCGGCTACGGGGTCCGCGCCGACGACGGGCGGATCGACCTCGACCAGGTGCGCCGGCTGGCCCGCGCGGTCCGCCCCAAGGCGATCGTGGCCGGGGCGATCTCCTACCCCCGGCAGCTCGACTGGCCGGCCTTCCGCGAGATCGCGGACGAGGTCGGGGCCTATCTGGTGGCGGACGTCTCGCAGACGATCGGGTTGGTCGCCGCCGGGATCGGCGGATCCCCGGTGCCGTACGCGGACCTGGTCTGCGGGGTCACCCACAAGCTGCTCGGCGGTCCGCACGGCGGACTGCTGCTGTGCACGGCCGAGCTCGCGGAGCGGCTGGACCGGGCGGTCTCGCCGTTCACCCAGGGCGGGCCGGCCGTGAACGTACTGGCGGCCAAGGCACTGGCGCTCGGCCACGCGTCGACCCCGGAATTCAGGGCATACGCACAGGAAGCAGTGGCGAACGCCCAGGTTCTGGCCGAGGCGCTGGCGGCGGAGGGCCTGTGCCCGCTGACCGGCGGCACCGACACCCACCTGGTCACCGCGGACGCCCGGCCGTCCGGGCTGACCGGGCACGAGGTCGAACACCGCTGCGAGGCGGCCGGGCTGCTGCTCGGCCACTGCGCGGTGCCGTACGAGGAGGCGCCCCCGGCGCTGGCCTCCGGGGTCAGGGCGGGGACCGCCTCTGTCACCACCCAGGGGCTGGGACCTGCGGAAATGCGGACCGTCGCGGTACTGGTGGGCCGGGCGCTGCGGGCCGACGGGTCCACGGCGGCGGGTGCGGCGGAGCGGTCGGCGGTCGGCCGTGAGGTGCGGGAACTGCTGGAACGGTTCCCCGCATATCCGGAACAGGGTGGTCCGTTCTAGTTCGTCCGAGAACTCCCGCGGGAGGGCCGGTCTTGGCAGGATTGTTACCTGTCGGCCCAACCCCCGAGGTGGTTTTCGGCGTCCTTGTTACTAAGGTGATGCGTTGTGACGCACCTTCAGGCACAACCAGCACTCCGGCCCATGGCGCTATGCTCAGCCGGAGTCACGGGGGTGCCGACCGCAGTGGAGGAGGGCGCTGGTGCGTGAGTTCCTGTTGACGCTGTGCGTCACGGCTGCGGTCACGTATCTGTTGACCGGTCCGGTCAGGAAGTTCGCGATCGTCGCCGGCGCCATGCCCGAGATCCGCGAGCGCGACGTCCACCAGGAGCCGACCCCGCGCCTGGGCGGTATCGCCATGTTCGCCGGGCTCTGCGCCGGCCTGCTGGTCGCCTCCAAACTGACCACCCTCAGCTCCGTCTTCCACGACGGCACCGATGTCCCGGCGCTGCTCTCCGGTTCCGCGATCATGTGGATCATCGGCGTGCTGGACGACAAGTGGGGTGTGGACGCGCTGGTCAAGCTGGGCGGCCAGCTGGTCGCCGCCGGTGTCATGGTCTACCAGGGCATCACCGTGCTCTGGCTGCCGATCCCCGGCCTCGGCCTGATCGTCCCGCACCAGCTGGGCACCTTCCTCGCGGTGCTGCTGGTGGTGCTGAGCGTGAACGCGGTCAACTTCATCGACGGGCTGGACGGCCTGGCGGCCGGCATGGTCTGCATCGCCTCGCTGGCCTTCTTCATCTACGCCTACCGGCTCTCCTCGATCGACGGCCTGCCCGACGCCCTGCCCGCGACGCTGTTCAGCGTGATCCTGGTGGGCATGTGCGTGGGCTTCCTGCCGCACAACCTGCACCCGGCCCGGATCTTCATGGGCGACTCCGGGTCGATGCTGATCGGCCTGGTGCTGTCGGTGTCGATGATCTCCATCACCGGCCGGGTCGACCCCAGTGCGGTCACCGCCGCCAGCGGCAACTCGCAGACCGACGCCACCCACGCCTCCCTCCCGCTGTTCATCCCGCTGCTGCTGCCGCTGACCGTGATCGCGATCCCGCTGGCCGACCTGCTGCTCGCGGTGGTCCGCCGGACCTGGGCCGGGAAGTCGCCGTTCGCCGCCGACAAGCAGCACCTGCACCACCGGCTGCTGCAGATCGGTCACTCGCACAGCCGGGCCGTGCTGATCATGTACTTCTGGGCCGCGCTGATCGCCTTCGCGACCGTGGCCTTCTCGGTGGGCAGCACCGAACTGCTGGCCATCAAGATCGCGATGGGGCTGTGCGTGATCGGCATCGTGGTGCTGCTGATGCCTCGCTTCAAGCCGCACGCCCCCCGGATGGCGGAGCGCTTCCTGCCGCCGCGCTACCGCCGGACAGCAGCCCGCTCCGGGCGGCTCGGGATCGCGCGCGCCGCTGCCGCCGTCGAGGTGCAGGCCGCTGCCGTGCCGGCCGCCGTCGGGCCGGCCGGTGCCGAGCCGCTCGACGAGGAGGCCGGACTGACCTCCTCGGACCAGGAGTTGCTGCGCCGGATCGGCACCGGCGCGCACGCGGCGGGTCACCATTCGGGCGTATCCGGACGCAACGCCAGTTAATCCCTCCGGGTGAGCCCGTGTGGCAAGAAGCACACCCGAAAAGTAAAGACCTCACCAAATAGCTTGTGATACCGTTCACGACGTCAGGAGAAGAGCCGAAGAACCTTATGGGAGAAGGGTCTTCGGTCGCGGTCCGCCTCGCGGTGCCTGTGACAGAGTGTTCGCTCTCCTTCCTCGGTCTGCTTGCTCATCCCCTTTCCACCCATCGCGCCGGAGTTGACGACGATGCTGTCCAACGACGCCCGGATTCTCCGGGGTGCTGCGCTTCCCGCAGCTCCCGTGGGAGTCGTGGCCATCATCGTCAGTGCCCTGGTCGCGGGTGAGAAGGGGCTGGTCGGGTCACTGGTCGGGGTCGGCGTGGTAGCTGTCTTCTTCGGCCTCGGGTTCTGGGCGCTGATGCGCCTCACCCGTGACCGGCCGCAGCTGGTGATGATGGCCGGGATGCTGGTCTACGCGGTGCAGATCCTGCTGGTCGGGGTCTTCATCGTGGTCTTCAAGAACACCACGCTGTTCAACTCGCGGGCGTTCGCGCTCACCCTGCTGGCCACCGCGTTGACGTGGGTGGGCGGTCAGGTCTTCTACACCATGCGCTCCAAGACGCTCTACGTCTATCCGGAACCCTCGGCGGACTCGTCGAAGACGGGGTCTCCGAAGACGGAGTCCCGAGATGGGACGTAAGGGCGGACTAAAGACGCTTCATCCCGATCTGCTATCGTCCGGAAGCGCATCCGGCCGCGCGGGCACCGCCCGTCCGGCCAGCGGCGTACCCGGATCGACCGTCGCCCTGGCAGTTGCTGCCGTGTCGACGATGCAGGTCCCGGGGGTGCCCGGTCCTCGGCTCCAGAGCACAGCAGCTCGGAGCGGCGGCGGACAGCGGCGGCACCGCCACCCCACGTCCCCCGTGCCGACGCGCGGCCTCACCGCCGCGCCGACACACAAGGTTGCTGTTCTTATGCGTCACGACGAAGGAGTCACGGGTGAGTACCCCCGCCACGCTGCTCGCTGAGAGCGGGTGTCACATCAATGCGAACTGTGCCTTCCCCGCGCCGGGCCTCAACTCGTTCAACTTCAAGCCGATCTTCAGCATCGGTAGCTTCGACTTCACCAAGCCGATGCTGCTGGCCGTGATCTGCATGCTGATCGTCGTCGGCTTCTTCTGGGCGGCGTTCCGGAAGCCGAAGCTCGTGCCCGGGAAGCTGCAGCTGGTCGGTGAGATCGGGTACACCTTCATCTCGCGGAGCATCGCCCGTGACGTGATCGGGAAGAAGGGCGACAAGTTCGTGCCCTTCCTGACCTCGATCTTCTTCTTCGTATGGATCATGAACATCATGTCCATCATCCCGCTGGCCCAGTTCCCGGTGGCATCGCGCTTCGCGTACCCGGTGGCCCTGGCCCTGCTGGTGTGGCTGACGTACATGTACCTGACGTTCAAGACCCACGGTTTCAAGGGCGGCGTCAAGAACCTGGTCTGGATGGAAGGGCTGCCCAAGCCGCTCATCCCGCTGATCGTCTTCCTTGAGTTCCTGCAGAACGTGATCACCCGCCCGTTCACCCTCGCGGTGCGGCTCTGGGCCAACATGTTCGCCGGTCACATGCTCATCGTGATGTTCAGCGTCGCCAGCTGGTACCTGCTGACCCCTTCGATCATGTCGGCCTTCGCAGGCGGATCGTTCGTTCTCGCCATCGGCATGACCGCGTTCGAGATCCTGATCCAGTTCCTGCAGGCCTACATCTTCACGCTGCTCACCTCGCTCTACATCAGCGGAGCGCTTGAAGAGGGTCACTGACCCGCACCGCAGCACCCCCAACAGACTTCCGCTGGGAAGCCCCCCAGCGGATCGCATCAAAGGAAGACAGGGAAAATGTCTGCCGCTCTCGAGACCATCAACCTCGCTGCCTCCACCGGCGTCAAGGGCAACCTCGGCGCCGTGGCCTACGGTCTGGCCGCCATCGGCCCCGGCGTGGGCATCGGTCTGGTCTTCGGCCACTCCATCGAGGCCATGGCCCGTCAGCCCGAGGCCATGCCGGTCATCCGTCAGAACATGTTCCTGGGCTTCGCCCTCTGTGAGGTTCTGGCGCTCCTCGGCCTGGTCGTTCCCTTCATCTTCAGCTAGCCGACCAGCCAGCAGCCACACTCGACGAAAGGTTCAGACATGGTGCTGACGCTCCTGGCGGAGGAAGGGCCTCAGAACCCTCTGATTCCCTCCACCCCAGAACTCATCATCGGCCTGCTCTGCTTCTTCATCGTCTTCGGCGTCCTCGGCAAGAAGCTCCTGCCCACCATCCAGAAGACTCTGGACGAGCGGCGGGACGCGATCGAGGGTGGCCTGGAACGCGCGGCAGCGGCTCAGGCCGAGGCAACGCGGACGCTGGATGAGTACAAGGCCCAGCTCGCTGAGGCCCGTCACGAGGCCGCTCGGATCACCGAGCACGCCCGTGAGCAGGGTTCGGCGATCATCGCGGAGATGCGCGAAGAGGGACAGCGCCAGCGCGAGTCCATCATCGTCGCAGGCCACGCCCAGATCGAGGCGGACCGCCGCCAGGTGACGACCGCGCTCCGTCAGGACGTCGGCCGTATCGCCACTGACCTGGCCGGCCGTGTCGTCGGCGAGTCCCTGGAGGACTCCGCCCGGCAGAGCCGGATCATCGACCGCTTCCTCGACGAGCTCGAGGCGAAGTCGGCAGAGTCTGCGGGCGCCGCCAAGTGAGCAGCGCCACGCGGCAGTCGAACGCCGCAGCCCGCGAGCGCCTGGAGGCGCTGACCGACCGCGCGTCGGTCGACACCTCCGCGCTCTCCGCAGACCTGCAGGCCGTCACCGGCGTGCTGGACCGCGAGATCGGACTGCGCCGGATCCTCACCGACCCGGCCACCGACGGTCAGCGCAAGGCTGACCTGGTGAACTCGCTCTTCGGGGCCAAGATCGGCGCTGACGCGCTGGACCTGGTCACCGGCAGCGTGCGCTCCCGCTGGTCCGCCCCGCGTGACCTGGTGGACAGCATCGAGCAGCAGGCCGCCCTCGCCGAGATCATCGGCGCGGACAAGGCCGGCGCGCTCGACGAGGTCGAGGACGAGCTCTTCCGGTTCGGTCGGACCGTCGCGGGCAGCAACGAGCTGCGCGCCGCGCTCACCGACAACGCCGCCGACCGCACCGCCAAGGTGGCGCTGGTCGAGCGACTGCTCGGCGGAAAGGCCAGGCCGGCCACCACCAAGCTGGTCGCCTCGCTGGTGTCGCAGCCGCGCGGACGTAGCCTGGAGAGCGGCCTGGAGGAGTTCTCCCGGCTGGCCGCGGGCCGTCGCGGACGGGTGGTCGCCCTGGTGACCGTCGCCGTTCCGCTGTCGGACCGGCAGAAGGAGCGCCTCGGCGCTTCGCTGGCCAAGCTGGTGGGTCGCCCGGTCCATCTGAACATCGAGGTGGACCCCGCGGTCCTCGGCGGTGTCCGGGTGCAGATCGGCGACGAGATCATCGAGGGCACCATCGCCGACCGCATGGACGGTGCACGGCAGGGCCTCGTCGGTCAGTAGTGCCGACAGTCGCAGTAGCAGCAGTAAGTGCAGGACAGCGGGCTTAGCCCACCCGTCGCCCACCGCCACCCTTGGTGGAGGGGCTTCGCCCCACAGGGCTGATGGGATGCAGCATCCGACCCTCGGTCGGTCAACACGGTCAGTCGAAACCACTGGCCGAGAGTCGAATACTTGCGGCCCTCCACGGGCGGGCCGAGGATCGCAACTAGGAGAGCAGGGAACCCAGATGGCGGAGCTCACGATCCGGCCGGAGGAGATCCGGGACGCGCTGGACAACTTCGTCCAGTCGTACCAGCCGGACGCCGCCTCGCGTGAAGAGGTCGGCACTGTCACCTACACGGCTGACGGCATCGCCCGGGTCGAGGGTCTGCCCTCGGTCATGGCGAACGAGCTGCTGAAGTTCGAGGACGGAACCCTCGGACTCGCGCTCAACCTCGACACCCGCGAGATCGGTGTCGTCGTCCTCGGCGAGTTCAGCGCGATCGAGGAGGGCCAGACGGTCCGCCGTACCGGCGAGGTCCTGTCGGTCCCCGTGGGCGAGGGTTACCTCGGCCGCGTGGTGGACCCGCTCGGCCAGCCGATCGACGGCCTCGGTGAGATCGAGTCCAGCGGCCGCCGCGCCCTGGAGCTCCAGGCTCCCGGCGTCATGGTCCGCAAGTCGGTGCACGAGCCGATGCAGACCGGCATCAAGGCCATCGACGCGATGACCCCGATCGGCCGCGGCCAGCGTCAGCTGATCATCGGCGACCGCCAGACCGGCAAGACCGCGGTGGCGATCGACACGATCATCAACCAGCGCGACAACTGGCGCTCGGGCGACCCGAAGAAGCAGGTCCGCTGCATCTACGTCGCCATCGGCCAGAAGGGCTCGACCATCGCCTCCGTGCGCGGTGCGCTGGAGGAGGCGGGCGCGCTGGAGTACACCACCATCGTGGCTGCCCCGGCGTCCGACCCGGCCGGCTTCAAGTACCTCGCCCCGTACACCGGTTCGGCCATCGGCCAGGAGTGGATGTACGACGGCAAGCACGTCCTCATCATCTTCGACGACCTGAGCAAGCAGGCCGAGGCCTACCGCTCGGTCTCGCTGCTGCTGCGCCGTCCGCCGGGCCGCGAGGCCT
>Ga0302314_10015106_pt1 | contig 13147 bp, 8 predicted proteins | sample III_Palsa_N2_3_FD_200533 | JGI IMG/M metagenome (GOLD analysis project Ga0302314, IMG submission 200533) | Peat permafrost microbial communities from Stordalen Mire near Abisko, Sweden - III_Palsa_N2_3 | ecosystem: Environmental > Terrestrial > Soil > Palsa > Peat permafrost | place: Sweden...
GGACCGCGGTGGGTCGTCCGTCGCATCCGCGGCCGATTCGGTGTGATCGACCAGGATCCGTCGCATCCGCTCTATGGTCGTCTCCGGATCCGACAACGCGTCGTGCAGCGAGGCCGCAACGCGGTCCGCCTTGGGTGACGGCGAGCCGAGCGCCCGGTTCTCCAAGACGTACAGGCCCGGGCCGAGCGCCTCCGCCTTTGCATCAGCATCACCGGTGAAGTCAATGAAGAAGAGGGCGTCGCGATCGCCCGCGAGCAACCACGATCCGTTGTAGTCCTGCGGCCGATGGCGGTCGAGGAACTCGTCAACGGCGCTTGCCGTGTCGCGGTGGGACGTCGAGGTCAAGGCCAGGGGAAGCTCGCCCCGGGTCCGGCGGGAGGGATCCCGGCCAGCCGCCCGAGGCTGGTTGGTGAGGCCGGCAAAGCGGCCGCGCTCGTTGACGGCCAACCAGGTGCCTCCGGACTGCTCGTCCCGTCCCCCGAGGACGCGGGGTGCGTCCGGGCGCAGCACGGTCATGGCGACCGCCGGCCTGCTCAGGAATTCATCGCGGTTCGCCCCGATCAGGAGCGGCGTGCCGGGCACGACACGGAACGCCACGACGAGCAGGCACACGCCGCCACACTAGTGAGGGCCGCACGCCGATCGAATCCGCGATCAGGCCGCCACGAGCTCGGTCGGTGCCTGGAGCGGCGTGCGCGGCATGATGGTCTCCTTCGGCTTGGTCCGGCCGGGAAGGGCATAGCGGAAGATCTTGCCGATGACGGATCCGAATTGCCTCGAGAGGCGGCCCGTGTTGTAGGGAATCCCGTAGCGCTGGCATATCTCGCGCACCTGGGGCGCGATCTGCTGGTAGCGCCGGGCGGGAATGTCCGGGAAGAGGTGATGCTCGATCTGGTAGCTGAGGTTGCCGGACATGATGTGGAAGAGCGGTCCACCGGTGATGTTGGCCGATCCGAGCATCTGGCGGAAGTACCAGTGGCCCTTGGACTCGTCTTCGCATTCTTCTTCGGTGAATTCGAGCGCTCCACTGGGAAAGTGCCCGCAGAAGATGATGATGAAGGACCAGATGTTCCGCACCACGTTCGCCAGGGCGTCTGCCGCCAGCGTCGACAAGAAGAGCGGGCCGGTGAATGCAGGCCACATGACGTAATCGCGGAAGGCGAGCGTGCCTGACTTGCGCAGCCCGTTCTTGAGGGACTGCTTCGCCTCCGCCCACGGCTTCTTGCCCGCACGCACGTGTCCGATATCAACGTCGTGGAACATGATGCCGTGATCGAACATGAGTGCCAGGCCGAGTGCGTAGAGGGGGTTCCCCAGGTTGACCGCCGACCAGGGGGCCTCACCGCTGATTCGGATGACGCCGTAGCCGAGATCCCGGTCCTTCTCGGTGATGTTGGTAAACGTATGGTGCAGGTAGTTGTGGTAGTGCTGCCAACCCTTGGCCGGGCACGACGAGTCCCATTCGAACTCCGTCGACGACAGCGCAGGATCGTTCGTCCAGTCGTACTGACCATGCAGAACGTTGTGGCCGATCTCCATGTTGTCGAGGATCTTCGACAACGACAGGGCAGCCACGCCGGCGAGCCAGAAGGGCGGGAGGAACCCCAGAAAGAGGGAGGCCCGTCCGCCCACCTCTGACCAGCGCTGTATCCGGATCAGCCGACGGATGTAGTCGACGTCCTCTGCCCCGAGTTGGGCCACCACATCCGCCCGCAGGCGCTCGAGCTCGACCTCGAGCTCGGCGAGCCGTTCAGCAGTGAGACCATGAGCTTGCGCGACGGTGGTCATGAAGTCCTTTTGGGCAGCCAATGCCGGTTAGAGGTCGATCTCGACATCGCCGACCGGAACGCTGATGCAGATCCGGATGTTGACGTCGGGACCGGCGGTGAGGTCGCCGGTGACGACATCGCGCACGACGCCGGCGCAGAGTCGCCGGGTGCAGGTGTGGCAGATACCCATCCGGCAGCCCGAGAGGGGGGTGAGTCCGGCCGCCTCGGCTTGGATCAACAAGGGCGTTCCGTCGCTCGGCCTGCCGATCTCGCTGGCTCCGAAGCGCACCGTGCCATCTATGAGCCCGGCCTCGGCGGTGACCTGGGTGAGCGTAAAGGCTTCGGTGTGGAGGTGATCGCCGCGCCCGATTCGGCCGAAGAGGGACCGGGCCGCATCCATCAAGGAGGACGGACCGCAGACGAAGGCTTCCGCATCGGCCCATCCCGGTGCGGCACTGTCGAGGTGGTGGGCGGAGAGAAAGCCGTCGAGGTCGCCCGCGCCGGGCTGGTCGGTGAACACGCGGACCACCCGCACACCGGGGTGCGAGCGCGCCAGTTCGGACAGCTCGTCGCGGTAGAGCATGTCCGACTCGGTCAGGGCGTAGTGCAAGAACGTCACCGGCTTCTCCCACCCGAGAGCGCAGCGCGTCCGCAGCATCGACATCACGGGGGTGATTCCGCTCCCGCCACTGACGAGGAGCAGGTGGTCCGGCTCGCCCAGGGGAAGGGTGAACGCGCCCTGCGCGGTGGTGAGCCCTACTGTTTGCCCCTTTTGCATGCTCTGGTGCAGGTGCTGGCTGACGCGACCTTCTGGGTGAGCCGTGATCGACAACTCAATGAGGCCATTGCGGTCGGTCGCGGCATTGGTCATGGAGTAGCAGCGGGTCTGGCGCACGCCGTTGATCTCCACGCTGAGTTGCGTGTGTTGACCGGCACGGAACCCGGTCCAGTTGCCGTTCGGGCGGAGGGTGAGTGTCACGCTGCGCCGCGTGGTCCGCCGCACCTGCACCACCTTGGCCCGCACCTCGCTGGAGGACCACGACGGGCGTACGAGTTCCACGTATCGATCGATCCCGTAGGGGGTGGCCGCGACGTCGAACACGCGGACGGCCTGGCCGAGGATGCGCCGAGCCCGTGACCGCGAAGAAACGGCGCCCGATGGCATTCCTCCACCGTAGGCGGTCGGGTATACAGTTGTCAACTGACCTGGAGGAATTCTCGGTGCAGGGCGTATTGCTATTTTGCCACTTCGAATCGGAATTCCTGCACCTCCCTCAAATCTCGCTATACAGTTGTCAACGAAATCGTGAGCAAATGATGACTTCCCAGCACCCGTCGACACGACTGGCCAGCAAAGAGCTTACGCGCCAAGCCCTGGTCAGGGCGGCGCTGAAGCTGCTCGCCGACAATTCGTTCGACAGCCTGAGCCTGCGCGAGGTCACCAAGGAAGCCGGCATCACTCCCACGGCCTTCTATCGGCATTACGACGATATGGAGCAGCTCGGCCTGGACCTGGTGGACGAGTCGTTCGGGTCCCTCGGCGCCATGTTGAAGGACGCCCGATCGCAGTCCCCTTTTGAAGGAGACGCCATCGAGCGATCGCTGGCGGTGGTCGTGCGGCACATGCACGGTCACAGGGCGCACTTCAGGTTCATCGCGCGGGAGAGGTACGGGGGGGTGCGCCGTTTGCGTCGGGCCATCCATCGCGAGCTGCAGTTGTTCGCCGATGAGCTGGCCATCGACCTGGTCGCCATGCCCGGCGTCGACGGGTGGTCGACCGAGGACCGCCGCATGTTGGCCGGCGTCATCACCGACACCATCATCGTCATGGTGGCCGACCTGCTCGAGGCGGGCGGGGAACACGAGCAGGAGATCGTCGAGCGCACGACACGACAGCTGCGCCTCATAACCCTGGGCATCCCGGCCTGGGGCGGGTCGGCCGCGGAGACCGTCCCCACACCCCCGGGTGCGGTGGCGTCCTGATGTCGTCCAACCGATGGCTGGAGCGCGACGTGCCCCGAGGGGCGACCTATGACCGCCGGTTCGACGAACTGGCCGCCAGCGGCGCCGACGTGCACGGTGAGGCGGAGCTGGTCGACTCCTATGCTCCCGAGGCCGTGCTCGACGCCGGTTGCGGCACCGGACGGGTCGCCGTTGAGCTGGATCGCCGCGGCCGCGGCCGCGTTGTCGTCGGCGTCGACGTGGACCCCCGCATGCTCGAGGCGGCCCGGCGCAAGGCGCCGCACCTGACCTGGATCGAAGGGGATCTGGCCGATCCCGACCTCGTGCTCGGCCGCCGCTTCGATGTGGTGGTGATGGCGGGCAACGTGCTGATCTTCACCACTCCCGGGACTGAGGCAGAGGTTCTCTCCAACATGGCGGCGCAGCTCGCTGCCGGGGGACGGATCATTGCCGGCTACACGTTGCAACCGGGCGGTTTCGGCGTCGTCGCGCACGACGAGCTGGCGGGCCGGGCCGGCTTGGTCCTCGAGGATCGCTGGTCCACGTGGGACCGATTGCCTTTCGACGGGGAGAGCGCCTACGCCGTCTCGGTGCATCGCCGTCGGGATTAGCCGGCGACGGGGAAGCGTGCCTCCTGCGACTGCGCTCTCCCGGTGAGCGCAGTCAGTGCTTCGGCGGACCTGCTTCGCACGGCGGCCATGCTGGCTTGGCGTACATGCGCGTAGCCGTGGACGTCGTTGGCCCCGTTGATCACCGCAGCGACAGCGTCGGCGGTGGCCGGGGAGAGGTGCTCCAGCGCGCTGGCCACCCAGGCCAGGTAGTCGGCGAGAAATCGCCGTTCGTCTCGCCGCTCGGCTGACCATCCGAAGAGGTCGAACGGTGTACCCCGGAGGCGTCGACCGGCGCGCAGGAGCCGGAACGCCGGTCGGGCACTGCGGACGAGCTTGATCTTGCGGCGCAGGCCGAGGCGGGCCAGTACCGGCGGCTTGAGCATGTAGACCGGGCGGGCGCCGGGAAAGGCGCGTGCGAACGCCTCTTGCTCAGCGTCAAGGAGGTGCAGGCGCGCCACTTCGTATTCGTCTTTCACGGCAACCAGTGCAAAAAGGCCGCGGGCGAACAGCTCTGTCAGGGGGAGGTCCTGGTCCTGCGTCGCCTCGAGTTCGCGTCGCGCCACCTGTCGCACGTGCTCGAGGTAGTGGCGCGCCACCCGCTCACTCTGGAAGTCGATGAGCTCGGCCACGCGTACGGTCACCGCCCGACGCAGGGCCTCCGGCCAGGCAGACGCAGGCTCGAGGTGGGCGGGCACCCGACGGCTCGACTCGGCAGGGGCCACCGCATCGGCCGGAGCGAGAGCGTGGGCGACGATGTCCGGCGAGGCCACGGCGGCACGGCCCCAGGCGAGAGCGGCCAGGCTGGCCGGGACGTCGACCCCGTTGAGGCGGATCGCCTCGGCCAGCTCCGGCGCGCCGAACGGCAGGAGCCCGGCCTGCAGAGCGGCGCCGATGAGCACAAGGTTGGCCGCCAGGGGGACCCCGGTCAGCCGTTCCGCTATGGCCTGGGCGTCGATGCACACAAGGTCGGCGGCGCGGGTGGCGCGGGCGATGCGGCTCCGCAGGCCCGCCGCCAGGGGATATGAGGTGCCCTGGTGCCGGAGCATGGCGGCGGTCGGCACCTCCGCCGCGTTGAGCACGGCCACGGTTCGGGCGGAGGACACCACCGACAACGCATCGTCCCCGGCGGCACCGATGAGATCGAAGCCGAGAAGAAGATCGGCACCCTCGGCGCTGGCATGGACGTCGCCCCGGATCGGCGAGCGCGCGATGCGCACGTCGGAGGTGACCGGTCCGCCCTTTTGTGCCAGGCCGGTCTGATCGATGCCGGCCGCGTGCAACCCGCCGAGGTGCGCCGCCATCTGCACGATGCGAGAGGCCGTCACGACGCCGGTGCCCCCGATGCCCGGCATGCGGATGACGGTCTCACCCGACCAGGGCCGCTCCGGTGGATCGGGGATCGCTGTCGGCGCCGCCGGATACGACTGCTCCGTTGCCGTGGGCGCGACCGGGTGCCGTGCGATCACGAATGATGGGCACTCGCCCTTGACGCATGACCGGTCGAGATTGCAGCTTCCCTGGTGCACCGACATCTTGGTGCCGAATTCGGTCTCGACATGGACGAGGGACATGCACGTCGCCTGCTCCGCGCAGTCGCCACAGCCTTCACAGACCCGGCTGTTGATCCACACGGATTCGGTCAACGCCGGTCGCTGCCCCCGCGTGCGCAAGCGTCGTTCCTCTGCTGCGCAGGGATCGTGGTGGATCAGCGCGGTGACGCCATCGACGCACGCCAGCTCGCGTTGCGCGTGCGCGGTCTCGTCGCGGTGCACCACCGACGCGATGGAGTGGAGGTCGGCATGCGCCAGCTCTCCCGTATCGGGGGTGGTGATGATGACCTTCTTCACGCCTTCCATGGCGAGCCAGTGCGTCAGAGCCGGCACGCCAACCCGTCCGATCGGGGTCTGCCCTCCGGTCATGGCGACGGCATCGTTGTAGAGGATCTTGTAGGTCATGGTCACGCCGGCGGCGACCGCGGCGCGCACGGCCAGGGACCCCGAGTGGAAGAACGTGCCGTCGCCCAGGTTCTGGGCGTAGTGCCGGTCATCGGTGAACGGGGACATACCGATCCACTGCGCGCCCTCGCCGCCCATTTGCGTCATGCCGATCTTGTGCCCGCGACCCTCGTCGTCGAGCGCCGCCATGATGTGGCAGCCGATGCCCAGGCCGACGAGCTGATCGTCGTCGGCGCGGGTGGAGATGTTGTGCGGGCATCCCGAGCAGAAGTAGGGGGTGCGCGGCGCGGGCGCCTCCCCACCGAGGTCGATGCGGATCGGCGTGGCGCGGTTGAGCCGGTCGACCGCGAGGCGCGATGAAGCGGGCAAGGATTCGTCGTGCCAGAGCCGTGCCAGTGCCCGGGCCACGAGATCGCTCGTCACCGCGCCATGCTTTGGGATCAGCGACCGTCCGCCATGATCTTCTTTTCCGTAGATCCGTGGTTGATGGGGCTGGCGGTACAGGGCGGACTTGAGCTGCTCTTCCACCACGGCCGCCTTGTCTTCGATGACGAGCACTTCGTGCACCCGGTCGACCATCGCCCGCAACGCGAACGGGCTCAGAGGCCAGGGCATATCGATCTTCACGAGGCGGAGGCCGAGATCGTCCTGATCATGCGCGCTGAGTCCCAGGTCGCTGAGCGCTCGCACCGTGGCGGTGTACGACGTGCCCGAGGCCAGTATGGCCAGGCGGGGGCGGGTGGGTTCGCTCGTGATGCGGTTGAGGCCGGCCAACTCCGTGTACTCGTGCACCCGCGGTATGCGCACGCTGACGAAGTCCTCTTCGGCTTCGAGAGCTCCCGGGCCCACCAATGTTCGGGGATGCCATAGACGGGTGCGATCGGGGGAAGGGATGCCCAGCGCGCCCAGCGCCGGGATGGTGACGGTCGCACTGGCGTCGGCGATGTCCGCCACAATCTTCACCGCACTCCACACGCCGGCGTAGCGCGAGAGCGCCACTGCGTGCAGGCCGAGCGGGACGACGTCACCGACCGAGGCGGGTGCGAGGACCGGCAGCCCCAGCGCACGGGCCGTCTGCTCGCACGAGCTGGGCAGCGTGGAGGACTTTGACAGTGGGTCATCGCCGACCAGCGCGACGGCGCCGCCGAGGGGTGAGGTTCCTGAGACGCTGGCGTGTCGGATGGCGTCTGCGGCACGGTCGAACCCTGGGTTCTTCCCGTACCAGAATCCGACGACCCCGTCGAAGCGTCGTCCCGGCAGCTCGCCGGTCAGCTGTGTTCCACCGACGGCGGTGGCAGCCAGCTCTTCGTTGAGACCGGGGGTGAACACGATGTCAGCTTGCGACAGGAGCGCATGCGCCCGCTGGAGCTGCTGATCGAGCCCCCCCAGGGGCGAACCCTCGTACCCACTGATGAACAGTGCTGTCGACAGGTTGCGGGCGCGGTCGAGTCGACGCTGGGTCAACAGGAGCCGGACCAATGCCTCGATGCCCGAGAGCAGGACCGTGCCTTCGGTCGCTTCGTAACGGTCAGTGATGCTCACGGTGCGCATCGGCCCGACCGTACTCAGTCGGGGATGGTGACCGTGCGCCCCAGCCGGGCCGAGGTCCACTGTTCGGCGACGTGGAGGGGAAGGGCATGCGTGGCGGCCGACTCTGCCAACAGGTCGGACGTGCGCTGCCCGACCGCAGCCAGCGCGACGGTGAGCCGACCGGTTTCCCATCCGGCCCGCTCGGCGTGGATCTGCAGGACACCTCCGGCATTGGAGACGAAATCGGGGACATAGACGATGTCGCGCCGAGCGAGAAGCTCGGCACAACTCCGCTCGGCCAGGACGTCATTGGCTGCACCGACCACCATGGCGCAGCGGAGCTCGTCGATGGACGCCGCGTGCAATACGCGTGCGGCGGCACATGGTGCGAACACGTCGCACGGAAGCGAGTGGGCCATCTCGGGTGCGACGACGGTGCCGCCGACGCGGCACGCCACCGCCATGGCCCGCTCGGGGTCGGTGTCGGCCACACAGACCGCGGCACCCCGGTCGGCCAGGAGATCGGCCAGGGCCGATCCGACGTGTCCCGCTCCCTGCACCGTCACGCGTATTCCCGACAGGTCCCGTCCCAACGCATGGCGAACGGCGGCAGCAATGGCGTGGAACACCCCCAGCGCCGTCGCCGGCGACGGGTCTTCGTGGTTGCAACTCACCCAGGGCACGATGGTGGCGAGGACCGCCAGGTCGGCCACCGATGTCCCCATGTCGACGCCGGGGACGTAGGCGCCCTCGAGGCCGCGCAGGAAGGAGGCAAAGGCCAAGAGCTGCGCCGTGCGCCGTGCCGGCTCGTCGACCACGTTCCCGTCACGCATGATCACGGACTTGGCGCCTCCGTAGGGGATCTCTGCAAGGGCATTCTTCAACGTCATGACCCGTGAGAGCCGACTGGCCTCCTCGGTGGCGGCACCGAACGAGGGGTAGGGCATCCAGCGGACCCCGCCGAGACCGGGCCCGAGCGTCGTGTCGTCGACGGCGATCGCCGCGGCGAGGCCAGTGGCCCGATCGTGGCAGAGCACGAGCTCCTCGCCCAGGGGGCTCACAGTGCCGGGAATCATCACGTCCGTCCCAGCGGACGCCACCGCCGCATCGGCCCGTGGCATTGTCGAAACCATCACAGCTACAGTCAACACCCGGCCGGGCTCCCCATGGGAAAGTACTGGTCCTTTTGCACCTTTACGCAATGGAGAAGGCCAAGATAGGCCTTCTGGCGCACGGAATATGCAAGAAGAGTGCATTGATTTATACTTGTAGGTATGACCGCCGTGGATCTCGATCAGACGGATCACAAGATCCTTGAACTGCTCTCACAGAACGCACGCCGAACGATGGCCGATATCGGCGAGAAGGTCTCCCTCTCTGCATCGGCCGTGACACGGCGTATCGAGCGGCTGGAGCGATCGGGCGTTATCGCCGGCTACACCGTGGTGGTCGATCATCGGAAGGCGGGGCGGCCCATCCAGGCCTTCACCGAAGTGCGCTTCGCCGGTACGGCCGATCTCAAGGAGATCAAGGAGACGGCGATCCAGCTTCCCGAAGTGCAGGCCGTCTTCACCACGGCCGGCGATCCCGACGCGTTGGTCTGGTTGCAGGTGCCCGATGTCGAACGCCTGGGCCAGGTGATCGAGCAGCTCCGCCGGCGCGGCAGGGTGACCGGCACCAAAACGCTCATCGTCCTCGATACGTGGTCGCGCCACCGCGTCCTCGAGCCCGACCGGGCACCCACCCGCAAATCCTGAGCGGCGTTGCCGGGGCGCCGCGTCGCAGGCGTGCTGCGGCGCCCTACCCTGCACACTGCGCCCCGTGACAACAGGTGCCCAATAGCTCGACAACACTCCGCGTACTAGGCGAATTCACACAGAAAAGCCGTAAGATTTACCTCGGGAAACCCGGGTAAGCAGGGCGACGCCACTGCCCTTCCGGGCCGAGCGCCCGTTGATCGATCAACTGCGATCCGGGTGTGTGTCGGAGGGGATGGGCAGTGGTATGTCTTCGCTAGCGAGCGGATGTGATGTGCGGATCTGTCTGTTGCCCGCACGACTCCGACTCGGTGCGGCGCGATGACGTCGCCGTCCGCGGAACTCCCGGTGCGACAAGACCCGCGCCCCGGTGGTCACCTGCCCGCGCTGAGCCCGACCGTGCTGGCCTATCTCATCGGCCCGATCGCCTTCGTGGCGATCGTCTTCCTGATGAAGTTCAAATTGGTGGCGAGCGAACCGGTATGGCTTTGGGTCGTGGTCTTCACCGCGGTTCCCCTGGTGAGCGTTACCTGCGACCGCATCTATATCCACCGCCCGTCCAATCGCCGCCTCCACCTCCGGGTGGCCGGGAGTGCGGCTGCAGTGACGGTGGTGATCTATCTGTGCGGCTGGGGCCCGGTGCTGGTGCTGGCCTATGCCTTCCTGGCCCTGGAGAACATCTCGGCCAGCGGATCACGGGTCTGGCGCATCACCACAGGATGGTGCATCGTCGGCATCGCCGCCGGCCAGATCGCCATCTGGCAGCACTGGGCACCCTCGCTCCTGCCCGCCACGCAGGCCTATGCGTTGGCGTTCATGGGCGCCTTCGTCCTTGCCTTCGTCATCCGCATGGCCGCGGTGGTGATGGAGCAGAAGGAAAAGGCAGAGGACACGATGCGGCTGAGCGAGGATCGCTTCCGCTCGTTGATTCAGAACTCCTCCGACGCCACCATCGTGATCGACGCAGAGGGATGCTTCTCCTATGTCAGCCCCGTGGTCTCCTACCTGTTGGGATTCGAACCGGAAGACCTGCTCGGTAGCCGGGCCACCGATCTGGTCCATCCCGACGACCAGGAGCATTTCCGCAACCGCTTCGCGTCCGTCCCAACGGGGAGCGTGGATTCGACGATTCTCCAGCAATTTCGCATGCAGAAGGCGGACGGCACATTTCGCAACGTCGAGGCCGTCATTACGGACCAGAGGGCAAGGCCCTCGATCAGCGGGTACGTCGCGAATGTCCGTGACATCACCGAGCGCAAAGAGTTCGAGGCACTGCTGGCCCACCAGGCCCTGCACGACTCACTCACCGGCCTGGCCAATCGGCAGCTGACCCTGGACCGGGCCGAGCAGATGTTGCTGCGGTCCCGGCGGGCCAACGACCCGGTGGCCCTGTGTTTCATCGACCTCGACAACTTCAAGGACACCAACGACTCGCTCGGCCACGAGGCGGGGGACAAGCTCTTGTGCGCCGTGGCGGCCCGCTTCGGGTCCATGCTGCGCTCGGGCGACACCGTCGGGCGGCTCGGCGGCGACGAGTTCGTCATCTTGACCGAGGGCGCTGCGCTCGCCGACGGCCCGATGTTGGTGGCCGAGCGCATCCGTGAGGCCCTGCACGAGCCGTTCCACCTCGAGGGCTACGCCGGCCTCCCCATCAACGTGACCGCCAGCGTCGGCATTGCCATCGGCGACCGCCCCTCGGCCCAAGAGCTGCTCCGTGACGCCGACGTCGCGCTCTACCAGGCGAAGGCGGTGGGCAAGGACTGCTGCGTCGTCTTCGAACCCGAGATGCAGTCGGCCGCCGTCGACCGCCTGGCCCTCAAGTCCAACCTGTACTCCGCCCTGGCCAACAACCAGTTCTTCCTGCTCTACCAACCCATCTTCGATCTCGAGTCGATGGAGGTGCGCGGGGTGGAGGCCCTCTTGCGCTGGCAGCACCCGACCCGCGGCGTCATCGGGCCCGACGAGTTCATCCCCGTCTTGGAGGAGAACGGCCTGATCCTCGGCGTGGGCCGCTGGGTGCTGCGCCAGGCGTGTCTCCAGGCAGCCCGTTGGGAGCGCAGCGGGCGCTCGACCCAGATGTCGGTCAACGTGTCGATGCGCCAGCTGGCCTCGGTCGACCTGGTGGCCGACGTGGCCGCCGCCCTCGAAGAGAGCCGCCTCCAGCCCGGCCGGTTGACGCTCGAGGTCACCGAATCGGTTCTCATGCGCGACGCCGATGCCACCGTTTCCCATCTGCGCCGGCTCAAAGAGGTGGGCGTCCTGATCGCCATCGACGACTTCGGCTCGGGCCAGTCCTCGCTCACCTATCTCCGCCGCTTCCCCATCGACGAGCTCAAGATCGACCGGTCCTTCATCGCCGCCATCGACGACTCACGTGAGTCGGTAGCCCTCTTGCACACCTTGGTCGAGTTGGGCCAGAACCTCGGACTCTCGATCGTCGCCGAGGGCATCGAGACCTGCGCCCAGCTCGACGGACTGCGAGCCGAGCACTGCGGCTTCGGGCAGGGGTTCATCTTCGCCCGTCCCCAGCACGCGAACGCCATCGAGCCCCTCTTGGCCCGGGGGGCCGGACCGGAGGTCGCTCTCGCCCCTCCTCCCGCCTCGGTGGGCTCGGGACATGGCGTCGGATCGGCTCCCGCGTCAATCGGCCAGCGTCCCCTGCCTGCCCCCGAGGATGCCTATGCCGACGAGGCCGCCAACCCGCTGAAGGGCGCCAACCGCTAGCCGGCCCGTCCGTTCGTGGTGCGGCAGCGCCACCGCACCCCTCTCCCACGCGGTCAACTCGCCGGTATCACCGACTGCGAGTCCAGCATGTCCGCCATGACGGCGCGGATGAATTCGTCGGCCTCTTCGGTCATGCCGCCCGCCACCCCGCCATAGATGGCCCCCGACTTCGGCGCCTCCGTTGCGTGCGCCTTGGCATAGTCCACGGCATCGCCCAGGTCGGCCGCGAACGCGCCGGACACGTCCATCTGCGTTTGCGGACGGGTCACCGCCATGTGCAGTCCATTGGGGTACTGCTGACCGTTGAACCGCCAGCCGCGGGTCCGCATGAAATCGTTCACGTGGTAGATGTCGAACTCGTCGGAGGTGAAGGAGAAGAGGAACGTCGGATGGCCCATCATCTTGAGCTCCGGATGGCTCCGCACGGCGTCCTGCATGGCGAAGGACGTCTCGAAGATCTGCTTGGCGTAGCCGAGGTAACCCTGATGGCCGAGCTGCACCATGGCGGCCCAGGTAGCCGCGATCAACCCGCCCGACCGCGAGCCCTCCATGCCGGGCGAGGTGTACTTTCCACCGCTCCAGTCCGTCAGGTAGAAGTACTGCGCGTTCCGCAATTCCTTGGAGCGGAAACTGAGCACCGAGGAGCCCTTGAAGGCGTAGCCGTACTTGTGCGTGTCCGCCGAGATCGACGTGACGCCCGGGACCCTGTAGTCGAAGAGTGGGATGTCGTAACCGAGCTCCTGGCCGAAGGGGAGGATGAACCCGCCCAGGCAACCATCGACGTGGAGGCCGACACCGCGCTCGAGGGCGACGTCGGAAAGGTCGCCGATGGGGTCGAC
>Ga0302314_10015109_pt1 | contig 13147 bp, 16 predicted proteins | sample III_Palsa_N2_3_FD_200533 | JGI IMG/M metagenome (GOLD analysis project Ga0302314, IMG submission 200533) | Peat permafrost microbial communities from Stordalen Mire near Abisko, Sweden - III_Palsa_N2_3 | ecosystem: Environmental > Terrestrial > Soil > Palsa > Peat permafrost | place: Sweden...
TGCCGCTCATCCACCACTTCGAGACGTTCGAGCTCCTGATGCTTTCGGCGGCTGTTAGCCACTTCGTGGAGCATTCGGTGATAAGTCGACGGCTCGGCAAAGCGTTATCGCGCACAACGCTGGACGCCGCCAATTCAGGCGTTAAGTGTATCGCCTGCATAAAACAGCTGTAGGCGGTGTCGATGACCTCTTCGCGCTTCGTGGCCCTCCTCCTCGCCTGTGCGGCGGCGTTGCCTGCAGCGGCTGCGCTTCCGCGCTTTCCGCAACCCTATGGCGATCGCATCGTCTTCGTCGCCGACGGCAACGTTTGGTCGGTTCCCAAGACCGGGGGTACGGCGATGCGGATGACCAGCGCGGCAGGGCAGGACCTGATGCCGCGCGTTTCTCCCGATGGGCGCTGGATCGCCTATACCGAGGCCAACAAGTCGGGCACCGACATCTGGGTGATCCCGGCAAGCGGTGGCACCGCACGCCGGCTAACCTATCATCCCGCCACCGAGGCGGGCACCGGCGGCCGCCACGGCCCCGACAATATGGTGGTGACCTGGACGCCAGATTCGACGTCGGTGGTGTATCTCACCAAGCGCGACCAGTGGAACAGTTGGATCCAGGAGATGTGGCGGGTGCCCGTCGCGGGCGGCGCGCCGACGCCGATGCCAATCGACAGCGCGGTGGGCCTCGCCACTTATGCGCCCGACGGCCACACCATCGCCTACAACCGCATCTTCCGTAATTTCCGCACCTGGAAACGCTATAATGGCGGGCTTGCCCAGCAGGTTTTCACCTATGACTTCGACAGCAAGGCGCTAACGCAGATCACCGACTGGTCGGGCACCAACACGTCGCCGATGTGGTACGGCCGGCACATCTATTACCTCTCCGATCAGGACGCCAACCGGCGCGCCAACATCTGGTGCTATGATCTCGACACCAAACAGTCGCGGCAGATCACGCACTTCACAGATTACGACATCGACTTCCCGGCGCTCGGCGGCGACGCGATTGCCTTCCAGAAGGGCGGCAAGCTCTACCGGATCGACCTGCCAAGCGAGCGACTGAGCGAGGTGCCCGTGGCGGTGCCCGACGACGATGTCCGTACCCGCCCGCACGTGGCCGACGTGAAGGACGCGCTCCGCACCAACGATCCCGCCGGTCAGCTCGACTTCGCGCTCGCACCCAACGGGAAGCGCACGCTGTTCTCGGCGCGCGGCGACATCTTCAGCGTCCCCACCGAACATGGCGCGACGCGTGACCTGACCGCGACGCCGGGCGTCGACGAGGATCATTCCGCCTGGTCCCACGACGGTAGATGGGTGGCCTACACCACCGACGCCAACGGCAACCAGCAGATCGCGATACGGCCTGCGGAAGGGGGGGCGAGCGACTGCTCACCCACTTCGCTAGCGGCTATCTCTACGGCCCGACCTTCTCGCCCGACGGGAAGACGCTGGCGTTCGCCGATGGCGCGCATGCGCTGTGGATCGTCGGCACCGGCAGCGGCGCGCCCAAGCAGATCGCGCAGGACAAGCTCTCCGAGATCCACGACCAGTCCTTCTCGCCCGACGGCCGTTGGATCGCATTCAGCATGAGTGCCGCCAACCGTCGCCGCGACCTCTATCTCTACGAACTCGCCACTGGCCGGACGACGCGGCTGGGCAATGGCGGCGAGGTCGATTACGCGCCGACCTGGTCGCCCGACGGCAAATATCTCTATTTCGTCTCGAATCGCCACGAGACGACGCTGATGTCCGATCTGGAATTCGATTTCGCCGCGGTGAAGACGTCGGGAATCTATGCCATCCCGCTCGCTGCGGGCGGCGTCTCGCCGATGGCCCCGCAGTCCGACGAGGCGGACAGCGGCCCCGATCCCGATGCCGGCAAAGGCGCTGCGCAGGCCGTCGCCGCGACGGGCAGGAAGCCCAAGACCAAGCCCAACGAGACAGCGGCGCCCGACAAGACCGCGCTGATCGCACCGATCCGCATCGACCTTGCCGACATGATGGCACGCGCGGTCGCGCTGCCGATCGACCCCTCGAACATCGCTGCCATCGATGCGCGCGGCAAGCGCGTCTTCTACCTCACCCAGCCGATCAACATGGTCGACGGCACGCTCAAGGGCGAGAAGTCGGCGCTCCACTTTCTCGATCTCGAGACGCGCAAGACCGAGACGGTGGCGGAGGATGTCGACGCCTATTCGCTCTCGCTCGATGGCGAAAAGGTGCTGATCCAGCACGACAAGGATTTTACCGTCCTCGACGCCAAGAAGGATGCGGCCAAGGACGACGAGAGCAAGAAGAAGCTCGATCTCGACCATATGCGCATGCTGGTCGATCCTAAGGCCGAATGGGCCGAGATGTACGACAATGCGTGGCGCCTCGCGCGTGATATGTTCTTCTCGAAGGCGATGAACGGGCAGGACTGGCAGGCCGTCCACGACAATTATGCCAAGCTCGTGCCCTTGCTCGGCTCGCGCGAGGATCTGAACTATCTGATCGGGCAGGTGCAAGGCGAGATCGGCAATTCCCACACCTATGTCGGCGGCGGCGACGACGGCGACACCGGCCCCGACGTCAAGCCGGCCTTGCTCGGTGTCGACTGGGCGGTGGATCCGGCGTCAGGCCGCTACCGGCTCGCGACGATCTATCCCGGCGACAACACGCGCGACGACTATCGCAGCCCGCTGGCCCAGCCCGGCCTGGCGGTGAAGGCCGGCGACTATGTGCTGGCGATCAACGGCAGCGAGCTGAAATCGCCGACTGACCCGGACAGCTTGCTTCAGCTCGCCGATCCCGGCACCCCGGTCGATCTCGTCGTCGCCGACACGCCCTCCGGCGTGCGGCGCCATATCCTCGTCAAGCCGATCGCCAAGGAGTTGCCGCTGCGCGAGGCGGCCTGGATTGCGCAAAATCGCGCGGTGGTCGACAAGCTTTCGGGCGGCCGCGTCGGCTATGTCTATATGTCGGACATGGAGGCGCTAGGCCTGCAGCAGTTCATGCGACAATTCTACAGCCAGCTGAGCAAGCAGGCGCTGATCATGGACGATCGCTGGAACGGTGGCGGCTTCATCGCGCCCTATGCGCTCGAGCGGCTGCGCCGGGTGCTAGCGACGCTCGACGTCAACCGCGAAGGCGGCGTCACGACCGAACCCAATGAGGTGCTCAACGGGCCCAAGGTGGCTCTGCTCAACCATTGGTCAGCCTCGGATGGCGACATCTTCCCCGATCTATTCAAGCGCTATGGCCTGGGCCCGTTGGTCGGCACCCGTTCGTGGGGTGGGGTGCGCGGGATCCGCGGAAACTGGCAGCTTCTCGACGGCGGCTACATCACCATCCCGGAGGAGGCACCCTACGATCTTGACGGCAAGTGGATCGTGGAGAACCACGGTGTCGATCCCGACGTCGTGCTGGAGAACGAACCGGCTGAGTTGCTCGCGGGCCATGATCGCCAGCTCGAGACCGCCGTCTCGATGATGCTCAAGGCGATCACTGACCATCCGCCCGTCCGGCCAGCGCCACCGCCCCTGCTGCCCGCTTACCCGGCAAGCGGCATAGTTCCACAGCCGAGATGATCTGGCGACGCACGTCAGCCACCGACGCAAGCTGCTATCGCTTCCTGCATTGACCGGATGAACGTGCGTCCGCTTTCGGAAAGCCGTCGAGTGCTGCTGACGTCCGCGTCTGGGTTCTCGCCGCCACGGAGCTGCCGGTCGGCAGGCGCCCACTCCCGGACGTTTGAAAGATCGTCACGCTTCCCGAGGCCGGCCATGCGATTCGCAGCAGTCCCATTTTTTATGTCCTACGAGCCGTTTGGATTTCAGTGATGCGCGGCCGGCTGCAGATCTATCGCGCGCTGTCCGACTTCCGGTCCCGCGAGAACGGCATTGCCGCCGAGACCATATCCGACATCGAGCAAATCCCGGCCTGAGCCCGGGGGGGCGACCGAGCCGAGTACGATTACCAACAGGGCAGTGATCGTGAAAAAGATCCCCCCGATTTTCGGCAACAGAAGAGGCAGCCACGATCTGCCGCCTAAATTGGCCGAAAGAAATAAAGGGTTCTGAACACAGAAAACATAGAAGGGAGCCGGAACGGGCTTCTACACAGGCCGTTGAGCAGGTAAGATTTCCGGAGGATAATATGGACGACACCCGCTCTGCGGTGCGCGATGACGCGCCCGCGACGACCGCCAAGTCGCGCCCGGACGATAGGGCGATCGAGTTGCTGATCGACGCCGGAGGCGATCATGTCGTTGCGCGTGCGGTGACGATCAACCGGCCCGCTGGCGAGCTTTATGCGTATTTTCGCGATTTCGCGAAGCTCCCGAGCTTCATGGAGAATGTCGTGCGCGTCGATATCCTTTCGTCGGAGCGATCGCATTGGGTGGTCAAGGCGCCGGCCGGTAAAACGGTGGAATGGGATGCCCGCATTACCGAAGAGCGCGACGGTGAATTGATCGCCTGGGCGTCCGAGGAGGGCGCCGACGTACCCAACGCGGGCCGCATCGAGTTTCGCGACGCCGGCGCGCGGGGAACGATTGTCGTGGCGACCATCGCCTATGACCCGCCCGCCGGCACGCTGGGCAAGCTTGTCGCCAAGATATTCCAGCGCGAGCCCGCCATCCAGGCGCGTCGCGACCTGCGGCGCTTCAAGCAACTGATGGAAACGGGCGAGGTCGCAACCGCGTCGCGCACAAAAAAACAACATGACGAGGAGACGGCCTGATGCGCGCGCTCACCTGGCACGGCCGGCACGATGTCCGCGTCGACACGGTCGACGATCCCGAGATCCTCAACCCACGCGATGCGATCATCAAGATCACATCGACCGCCATCTGTGGTTCCGATCTGCATCTCTACGACGGCTATATCCCGACGATGCAGAAGGGCGACATTCTCGGCCATGAATTCATGGGTGAGGTGGTCGATGTCGGGACAAGATCGACGCTCAAGAAGGGCCAGCGCGTGGTCGTGCCGTTCACGATTGCCTGTGGTTCCTGCTACCATTGCGGCAAGCATCAATATTCGGCGTGCGACAACGGCCTGCCTGCCGACAACCAGGACATCGCACAAGAACTCTATGGACAGCCGATGTCGGGTCTGTTCGGCTACAGCCACATGACCGGCGGCTATGCCGGCGGGCAGGCCGAATATGTCCGCGTGCCCTTTTCCGATGTCGGCCCGATCGTCATCCCGGACGGCGTCGAGGACGACAAGGTGCTGTTCCTGTCCGACATCCTGCCGACCGGCTGGATGGCAGCCGAAAATGCCGAGATCGAACCGGGCGATACGGTCGCCGTCTGGGGTTGCGGGCCAGTCGGTCTTTTCGCGGTGCAATCGGCCTTCCTGATGGGGGCGGCGCGCGTCATCGCGATCGATCATTTTCCTCACCGGCTCGAACTTGCCAGGACATTCGGCGCCGAGACGATCAACTTCGAGCAGTCGCAGACCTACGAGGCGCTGATGGAGATGACGGGTGGGATCGGCCCCGATGCCTGTATCGATAGCGTCGGGCTCGAGGCGCATGGGTTCTTCGTCGACAATGTGATCGATCAGATCAAGAAATCGACCTTTCTCGGCACCGATCGCATCCACTCTGTCCGCCAGGCCATCCTCACCTGCCGCAAGGGCGGTCGTGTCTCAATGCCCGCGGTCTATGGCGGCTTCGTCGACAAATTCCCCTTGGGCGCGTTCATGGAGAAGGGGCTGACGCTCAAGACCGGGCAGACGCACGTCCAGCACTACATGCCCGCACTGCTCGACGCGATCATGGAGGGCAAAATCGATACGACCTTCCTGATCTCGCACACGCTGCCGCTCGAACAGGCGCCGCAGGGCTACAAGATGTTCCACGATAATCAGAACGAGGTGACCAAGGTCGTGCTCAAGCCCGGCCTTGCGATCGCTGCCGAATAGGAGAGAGACCATGGCCGACAAATTCGCGATCGTCACCGGTGCCTCGACCGGCATCGGCTTCGAGCTCGCCCATCTCGCCGCACAGGACGGCTACGACCTGTTGATCGTCGCCGACGAGCCGCTCATCAACGCGGCGGGCTCGGACGTCCAGCAACATGGTGTCGAGGTCCGTTCGATCGAGGCCGACCTGTCGACGATCGACGGCGTCGACCGGTTGCTCGCCGCGGCCAACGGCCGGCCGATCGATATATTGTGCGCCAATGCCGGCCACGGCCTCGGCCGCGCGTTTCTCGACCAGTCGGTGAGCGACTGGCGGCACGTGATCGACACCAACATCGTCGGCACGCTGTATCTCGTTCAAAATGTGGTCAGGCAGATGGTCGTGCGCGGCGAAGGGAAGGTCATGCTCACCGGCTCGATCGCGGGCTTCATGCCGGGGACCTATCAAGCGGTGTATAACGGCACCAAGGCCTTCATCGACAGCTTTGCCGATGCCCTGCGCGCGGAACTCGACAATGAGGGGCACAAGCAGGTCACGATCACCAATCTCATGCCCGGCGCCACCGACACTGAATTTTTCGATCGCGCCGGCATGGGCGACACCAGCGTCGGCACCGCCAAGAAGGACGATCCGGCGAAGGTCGCGAAGGACGGGTGGACGCATATGATGAACGGCGGCGGCGACATCGTTTCCGGCTGGAAGAACAAGCTTCAGGCGGCTGCAGCGCATATTCTCCCGCATGGCGTTACCGCCGCCTTGCACAAGGGCATGGCCGAGCCCGGGTCAGGCGGGTGAGCGATTGCGCCCGCCTGTTTGCGGCGTGATCAAGGATGGGATCCCATCCCGACGCCCGTCGATCGGGTGAGCCTTGTTACCTCGGTTCCTGAAAACCGTTGACGACATCAGAACTCATTTGACGAGGCCTGTGATGGACATGCGCGATACGACACGACGCCAGGCAATGACCGTTGCCACGCTTGGTGCCGCAGCGGCCGCCACGGTGGCGGCGCCTGCGATGGCGCAGGACATGACGGCGATGCCCGCAGGGACGCTGCCGAAGGGCGGCAAGCAGAACCCACGCGATAAATATGCCAAGCCGCCCTACAAATCGCAGTCGCAACCTTGGCCGGGGCTCGCCAGCCGCATGGATCCGCGACCGGATCATGGCGAAACCTCCTATGTCGGATCCGGGCGACTGACCGGCCGCAAGGCGCTGATTACCGGCGGCGATTCCGGTATGGGTCGTGCCGCCGCGATCGCGTTCGCGCGCGAGGGTGCCGACGTCGCGATCAACTATCTGCCCGAAGAGGAGCCCGACGCGCGCGAGGTGATCGATCTCATTCGTCGCGCCGGTCGGAAGGCGGCGGCGATCCCCGGCGACATCCGGACCGAAAGCTTCTGTCGCCAGCTCGTCGATCGCGCAGTCGGTGCGATGGGCGGGCTCGATATCTTGGTTTGCAATGCCGCCCGGCAGCAATCGATCCCGTCGATCCTCGATGTCACCGACGAGGAGTTCGACCGCACAATGAAAACCAACATCTACGCGCCGTTCTGGATCATCCGGGCGGCGCTTCCGCATCTCGAACCGGGATCCGCGATCATCGGCACCACGTCCGAACAGGCCTATAATCCCGATCCTGATCTCTACGTCTATGCGCAGACCAAGGCGGCGACGATGAATTACCTCAAGTCGCTGGCGAAGCAGCTCGGCCCCAAGGGCATCCGCGTCAACGGCGTCGCGCCGGGACCGATCTGGACGCCGCTTCAGGTCTCGGGCGGCGCCAGCCAGGGCAAGCTCGTCACCTTCGGCGCGACGACCCCGCTTGGCCGTGCCGGGCAACCGGCGGAACTGGCAGGAATCTTCGTGAGGCTGGCGGAAGACGACGGCAGCTATACCACCGGCAATATCTATGGTGCCGGCGGCGGGCAGGGTCAGCCATGATCGTCAGGCTTTTGGCGGTGGCCATGCTGGTGACGTGCCTCGCGTCGGCATCTTCGTCGGCGCAGGAGCCAGGCTCGCGGCAGACGCGCGAATTCGTCCAAGCGGCGGGCGAGTCCGACGCCTTCGAGATGGCCGAAGCCTATTCGGCGCTTGCCGAGAGCAAGAATCCGCAGCTGCTCGCATTCGCACGGCAGATGATCCGCGATCACGCGGCGACCAGCCGGGCGCTCAAGGATGCGACCATGCGCGCCGGGCTCAAGCCGCCCCCGATGGGGGTGGGAGCCGGTCAGGCTCCGTTCCTCGCAGCGCTGCAGAGCCAGCACGGTATCGATTTCGACCGGACCTATTGGCGACAACAGGTGCTGGCGCATATTTCGGCTTTGGTGGTCGAGCGGGTCTATGCAGCGAACGGTGACACGCCATCGGTCCGCGCCGCGGCCGTGGCGGCCGTGCCCCTGGTCCAGTCGCACTTGGCGATGGTTGAAGCGATCAGCGCAAAGGGAGGCGATGGATCATAGGATGACAGTACATCTCGCCTTTTCGGTGCACGCGGAGTCTGCATCAAGTCGAGTTGAATGAATGCCCGAAGCTGTGGCTGGCGAAGCAAATCGCGGATGTCGCTGTCTGGGTCAAAACGGAACCGGGCTAGCCGTTCAGTGGCGCGATCACCTTGGTTCGTACGGCCGGGTCACGGCTGGTCTCAAGCATCGCACTAAGGCTGCGTCGCTCGGCGGCGATATTTCCGTCCATCAGCTCTAGGCGAGCCCGGTGTCACCACGCGTGTGCTTCTGCACGCGCGAAGGTCCCGATCCGTTCGTATAATGTAAGGGCGCGGCGCCTCTTTCCGTTCGCCTCGGCTCGGCTCGCCTGATTGAGCACAAGACGGGTAAGGATCGCACGGTTTGGCATCGTCGCGATATGACGGACAGCCGGATGGTCCCGGTGGCTGCCGTGGTGCCGGATCCTCTTCCTCGTCCGGTGAATCGGCGCGGCGCTTGCCGGCGGGTGGCTCTGTGGGCAGGCAGCTATGTGCTCGTGGGTGGTGTCGCGGAGCCGGCGCATGATCGTGCCTGGCTCCCAGAGCGGCTCTCAGATCAGACCCTCATCGGAGACGACTTCGGCGGCGCCATAGGCAAACAGATCGACATCCGCGCCCCATGCCTTGAGCGCGGTCTTCTGGCTCGGTGCGGCGACAAACGCGTCATGGAAGCCGATCGGCGTCCGGTAGACCTTGAGCTTCTGCGCGCGTGCCATCGTCCGTGTGTAACACGCCTGAGGAGGGTCGTTATCGGATGCATTTCCGGTGATCCGCCCTACATCATGGTCGCTATGCCCAAGTACGATCTACCCGACAGCAACGAGGACCGCGGCAACCTGATCGACTTCGGGGAGCATTTGCGCCGACGCATTGGCCGGTCCGCGCAGGGCAACGATGCGCCGGAGCCGGCGCGAACGGATTGGGAGACCTTTCGGCAAGCCGAGAATGGCGATGGAGCGCGACCGCGTTTCAACCGCCACGACCTGTTGTGGCTCGGCATGATCTTGGCCATCGGGTGCACCTTCTGGACGATTGCTCGACGTTAGCCGGCGCAGATTGGTCTCGGCTGGCCGACAAGATGGATGCTGTGACGGCCGGATCAAGGCACGTCTACAGCTGAACCAGCGTCCAGTCTTGGGGAGTGGGAAAGTTGGCTCCAACGTCCAAGTTTCGGTCAAGTCGTCGAAAAGGCGGGGTTCACGCTACCTGTACTTCAAACGCGAACCAAGCGCCCTCCGCGTGATCGTACAGTTGCACCAACCGCTCGGTCACTTTCGCCGAAAAGTGGCTAGACGAAACCCTGTCGTAGCCGTGCGCCGCGCCCTCCTCAGTTTCCATATGCAAGGACACTCCCTTGCCAGCGTCCCGGATCTCAGGAAGCGTGCCTCCGAACCTTGCGTCGCGGTCGCCATCGTAGCCTTGAATGTGTGGAGCTCGAGCCTCCGCCGCGATCCGCAGGTGTTGCCCCGTCGTATGATCGTAGAGGCCGGCGACCTTCTTACCCGTGACAAGCGCGTGGGCGGAGGCGGCGATGATGGCGCGGATATGTGGCTGCATGGCTCCGCCTGACACCGCAATCGTTCGGGATCAAGCCGCACGGTAACGGATTGAACCGGCACCCATTCGAGCAGGAGGGCTTATAGCGCATGTAATGCACGCAACCTAGCTCGACGACCGGCTGAAACTGGGAAACGCCTAGAGCGCGCTCGAAAGCTGCTTTTGGGCCTACAACTGCGCGAACCACTCAGCATAGATGGTGTTGGCGACCATGCGGCGATTGAGGTCGGGTGCGCCATCTCGCCACCAGACGGGCCCGCGCTCGCCCAGTGCTATCTTCGCCTGATCGACTTCCGTTCGCGCGGCGGCGAGTGCGGCATGGTCGTCCTGCCCCAGCGCCGCGCGCACCGCCCGCCGCGCCCGCATCAGCCCGGCGACGAGGCTTGCCCGCCTCGCCTCCGGCAAGGACGGGTCGGCTCGGCGCCAGAGCCGGCCGCGAACGATAAAATAGCGTCTATCGGGCGTCGCCGGGTACGGGCCGTCGCTCATGAGCGGCTGCCGTCCAGCATCGCCGCTAGCGTCACCGGACGGAAGTAGCGCGCATCGACCCCGACATCGTACTGGCGCGGCAGCGGCTTCAGCTTGCCGTGGCTATGGCCGTGCAGGTTGATCGAGCGGCGATGCTGGCCGTTCCAGCTGCGAAAGGGATAGTGGCAGGCGACGAGCAACGTGCCTCCGACCGTCAGCTCGGCATAATCCTGCACGCTCGCCCAACCCGCCGCCGCCCCGGTCGCAGCATCGTCGTTGTTGCCGCGAACGAGATGCTTGCGGCCGTTCAGCCGAGCGAGCATCGGCGCCACCTCGGCGGCTCGGCGTGCCACGTCGCCGAGGTGCCAGACCTCGTCGTCCATGCCGACGACGGCATTCCATCCGTCGACGAGCGCCGCGTCCATCTCGGCCACGCTAGCGAACGGCCGGCGATGAATATTGATCGTGCGATGATCGCCGAAGTGGGTATCTGCAGTGAAGAACGACGCCATGCCGACGCTCAGAGCATCTCGAGCGGTACGCGCCCGAGCGGACGCGGAAAAGCTGTGTCGAGCGCAGCGAGGTCCGCCTCGGTGAGGACGAGGTCCGCCGCTGCCCGGTTCTCCTTCACATGCTCGATGCTGCCGGCCTTCGGAATGCTGATCACCCCGTCGTGACGCATCGTCCAGGCGAGCGCGACCTGCGCGGGCGTGGCGCCGGTCCGGCCTGCAACGTCGGCCAGCGCGCGATTGCCGATCAGCCGCCCCTGCTCGACGGGGCTGTAGGCCATCGCCGGAAAGCCACGGGCGGATAGCCAAGGCAGCAGGTCGTGTTCCGGGCCGCGCCGCGTCAGATTGTAGAGGATCTGGTCGGTCGCGCAGGCGCCGCCGCCTTCCCCCACGAGTTCATCCATGTCGTCCATGTCGAGGTTGCTGACACCCCAGTGCCGGATTTTGCCGGCCGCCTTCAACGCCTCCATAGCCTCAGCCGTTTCGCCCAGCGGTACCGTTCCGCGCCAGTGCAGGAGATAGAGGTCGAGCCGATCGGTGCCGAGCCGCTGCAGGCTCTCTTCGCACGCGCCCGCAAGGCGGCGGCGGGACGCGTTATGAGGGTACGCCTTGCTGACCAGAAACAGCTCGTCGCGCCGATCGCCGAGTGCTTCGCCGATCAGGCGCTCGGCGGCGCCGTCGCCGTACATCTCGGCCGTATCGATCAGCTTCATTCCAAGGTCCACACCGGCGCGCAGCGCGGCGATCTCCGCGGCACGCCGATCGTGGCTCTCCCCCATCATCCAGGTGCCCTGACCAAGCGCAGGTACCTGTTCACCATCCGGGAAGTTCACGGCCTTCATTGTTGAACCCTTCTATGACGCAGCGCCGTTGCTCGCGATCAACCGCCCAGGCGCGCAAATGGGTTCGTGGTGCGGTTCTGCCGTCGAGCACCTCGGCAGACACGACCGGACGTTTGATGAACGAATGGTCGAAATAGGATCTGAAGGGTTCGGCACGAACGTCTGCCATTGGGTCTTGTCGTCGGAGAGCCGCCGGTCATCGGCGCGCCGAATGCCGACGGGGAGGGCGCTTTAGAAAAAGACGTCCTCACCCAAGCGGGTTTTCCTGCCGCGCTACTCCGCCAAACTGGGTAGTAGTTCGTCCAGCTGGTCCAGCTGCTCCGGTAATCCAGCCGCCGATCCCTGCAACGCGTCCTCAAGCGCCTCCTTGGACAGATAGACCTCCTGGAAGGTCAGCAGTGTCTGCTCGCCGCGATCCGTGAAGGTCACGGTGGTAACCGCCCCGTCTTCGTCCTCGTCATTGGTCCAGACCATGCGTTCGTTCGGTACCACCTCGAGATATTTGCCATAGAACGCCATGGTGTCAGGACCGCCGGTGCTGAACTCCAGCCGGTACTTGCCGCCGGTACGGACGTCCAGATCGCACGAGACGAGCGACACGCCGTCAGCCGATCTCGGCATCCACCAGCGCTGGAACAGCTCGGGCTGGCTCCACGCCCGGTACACAATGCTGGGCGGCGCATCGAAGATCCGCGTTATGGCGAGTTCGCGATCCCCCTTGCGCTCCACTGTTGTGCGGCTCCGTCCACCCGCGCTGCTACCTTGCTGATCCATCGCCGTGCTCCTGCTTCATTTCGCTGATGATTTCGTCCAGAGCGTCAAAGCGGGCCTCGAATAGCTTGCGATGTGCTTCGATCCACTCCGCCTCTGCCGCAAGGCCGTCTTTCCCGAGACTGCAGGTCCTCACGCGTCCGATCTTCCGCGTGGTGACGAGCCCTGCCCGCTCGAGGATTTGGATGTGTTTTTTCATGCCGGTCAGCGTCATGCGGAACCGATCAGCAAGGCTGGTGATCGACGCGTCCGCGTGGCCAAGCCGATCGATGATTCCCCGTCGCGTCGCATCGGACAGCGCCGCGAACGAGATATCGAGAGAGGAACGAGAACACTGAACCATATGGCTCAGTTTCTAGGCAGCACCCCAAGGCAGGTCAAGTGATCGCATTTCCGTGCCGTCCAATCATCGTCCGAGCCGGAGCGGCAGGGCGATTTATCGCCGCAACAGAAGCTGAATGAGCGTCTGGTTCGGATGCCGGTGGGAGGCGTGAACAAGGGCCGCTTTTGAGTCCAAGACTCCACGATGCCCCCGTCTGCACTCACATTTTTCGAGTCGCTTTTGGCCCAAATACCGAAACACGCGGAGCCGAGTGCTTTAGCTACAT
>Ga0302314_10015111_pt1 | contig 13146 bp, 11 predicted proteins | sample III_Palsa_N2_3_FD_200533 | JGI IMG/M metagenome (GOLD analysis project Ga0302314, IMG submission 200533) | Peat permafrost microbial communities from Stordalen Mire near Abisko, Sweden - III_Palsa_N2_3 | ecosystem: Environmental > Terrestrial > Soil > Palsa > Peat permafrost | place: Sweden...
CCGCCAGTAGGCGGCGATCAGGGGCGTCAGCACGAACCCCTCCCGCGCATAGTCGATGGCGGGCGCCAGGAGCTCTGCGAAGGGCTTTCGCCCGAACCGCCCGTGCAGGGCGAACCAGCCGTCCACCGCGCCGGGGGTGGAGACGGAGACGGCGCCGACCCGGGGCAGATAGCCGTTCGGCTGCACGCGCGCCCGGGCGACGTCGTGCTCCAGGCTCAGCGGCGAGCGGCCGGAGCCGTTGTAGCCTTGCAGGCGGCGGCTCTTCGGGTCCCAGACGATGGCGAAGAGGTCGCCGCCGAGCCCCGCGCCGGTGGGCTCCACCAGCCCCAGCACCGCATTGGCGGCGATGGCGGCGTCCATCGCCGTGCCGCCGGCCTTCAGCATGTCGAGCGCCGCCTGGGTGGCGAGGGGCTGGCTGGTCGCCGCCGCTCCGCTGCGGGCCATCACCGCGCCCCGCCCGGCGAAGGGCGCGCCGACGATGCGGTCGCCCCGTCCCACCAGCGGCCAGGCCGAGGTCATGACCGCCGCCGCCTCATTTCGACAGGTCCCTGAACAGCGACAGGTAGTAGGTGATGGCGGGCGGGATGTTGGCGATCGGCACGCGCTCGTTCAGGCCGTGGCTGAACTCGTCGGAGTCCTTGATGAAGAGGGGGCTGGCGCCATAGCTCGGCACGCCCTTGGCGCGGAACCACATGCTGTCGCTGGCGCCGGAGGCCATGGCCGGGAAGATGGGCGTGCCCGGATAGACCTTGCCGAGCGCCTTATCCACCGCCGCCACGAAGTCGGGCCGGAGCGGGGAGGCGTCCGAGGCGACGGAGCCCTCGGTCACGTCGGTGAAGCTGACGGCCGGTTCGGCGGCGACGGTCTTCAGCTCAGCCAGGATGTCGGCGGGCCTGTGGCCGGGGAAGATACGGCAGTTGATGTTGGCGGTGGCGCGCTGGGGCAGGGCGTTCAGGGCGTGGCCGCCGTTGATCATGGTGACGACGCAGGTGGTGCCGATCTTGCCGATGGTGGCGGGATCGGCCGAGAGGACGGCGATCGCCTGCGGGTCGGCGGGATTGGCGGCGAAGGCCTTCATGGCGGCGCCGGTGGCCGGATCGACGTAGCGGGCCATCTGCACGAAGGAGGCGCGGGTCAGGTCGTTCACCTCGGGCTTGAACTGATAGGCGGCGATGCGCACCAGCGCGCCCGCCAGCTGGTTGATGGCGTTGGCCTTGCGCGGCGCCGAGGAGTGGCCGCCCGGATTGACGACGGTGAGCTGGAAGTCCGCATAGGTCTTCTCCGCCCCCTGCCAGGTGAAGAATTCCGGCTTGCCCGTCGCCTCGTCCAGCTTGCCGCCGCCGCCGTCGAGGTTCAGCACCAGGTCGCCGCCCTTCAGCGTGTCGGCGATGATGGCGCTGGTCTTCATCGTCGTCTCCTCGTCGCCGGAGAATTCGATGACGATGTCGCGGCGGGGCCGGTAGCCCTCGCGCTTCAGCTCGACCAGGGCCGCTATGCCGAGCGTGCCGTCGAGCTTCATGTCCGTGGCGCCGCGGCCGAACAGGTAGCCGTTCTCCACCACCGGCTTGAAGGGATCGCGCTTCCAGTCCGCCGGCCTGGCCTCCACCACGTCCATGTGGCCGGAGATGATCAGGGGCTTCAGCGCTCGGTCCGATCCGGGCCAGCGGGCGATCAGGTAAGCCGTGTCGCCGACCGGCGTGATGGTCACGTCGGCCTCGGCGAAGCCGCCCGCCACCAGGGCGGCCTTGTAGAGGGCCGCCACCTCGGGGGTCTGGTTGCCCGGGCCCTGGACCGAGCGGAGCGCGATGGCCTTCTCCGCCAGATCCAGCGCCTGCGCCTCGGCCTGCGGGTGAGACGCCGGCTGCGCATAGGCGCCGCCCGCCGCCATGGCCAGAAGGGCGCCCGCCGCCATCGCGTTTCGCATCATCTCGTCCCCGCCGACACCAGGGCTTCGAGGTAGCGCGATTTTCCGCCGCTCCGCAAACGGCTTGTGGCCGACGCCTTTCAGGCGTGCGGTTTCAGCGCCGCCGCCACCAGGGGCGCCAGGCGGGCGGCGATGATCTTCACGCCGGCGGGGTTGGGGTGCACGCCGTCGGCCTGGCGAAAGCCCGGCTGGTCCAGCACGCCCTTCAGGAGGTCGGGCGCCAGCCGGGCGCCGGTCGCCCGCGCGGCGTTGGGGAAGGCGGCGTCGAAGGCGCGGCCGTAGGCGCCGGACCCCGCGCCGGGCGCCCGGTTGGCGCCCAGCACCACGCGGATGCGCCGCGCCGCCAGGCGACGGGCGATGGCCTCGAGATTGGCCTCGATCACGCGCGGCTCGACCGACTGGAAGTAGTCGTTGGCGCCGAGTTCGACCACGCAGACGGCGGTGTCGGGCTGCACGCTGAAGTCCAGCCGCGCCAGCCCGCCCGAGGTGGTGTCGCCGGAGACGCCCGCGCCCCGCACCGTCGCCCGGGTCCCCAGCCGCGCCAGGGCGGCCTGCAGCTGCGCCGGCAGGGCGTCGGCGGCGGCGAGGCCGAGGCCGGCGGTGATGGAATCGCCGAGGAGGGTCACCACGGGCGGCTTCGGCTCGGCGGCGCCGGCGGCGAAGGCGGGCGGCAGGGCGGCGGCGGCGATCAGCGAGCGGCGGGTGAACATGGGCGGGCGTCTCGCGTTGCGCTCCCTATGTAGAGGGTGACGCCCCGCCCTCAAGCGCCAAAGGCCCGTTCATGTCCATCGACCTGGTGCTCGACCTCGAAGGGGTGGAGCTGACCCTGCCGTCCGCCGCCGGGCCGGTGACGATCCTGCAGGGGGCGATGCTGCAGGTCGGGGCCGGGGAGCGGGTGGCCGTGGTCGGGCCGTCCGGCTCGGGCAAGTCGTCCCTGATCGCGGTGGCCGCCGGGCTGGAGAAGCCCAGCGCCGGGGTCGTGCGCCTGTTCGGCGAGGACCTGTCGACGCTCAACGAGGACAGCCGGGCGCGGCTCCGGCGCGGGCGGGCGGCGCTGGTGTTTCGGTCCTTCCACCTCCTGCCCAACATGACGGCCGAGGAGAACGTCTCCGCACCGCTGGAGATCGCCAGGCGCAAGGCGCCCCGCGCCGTCGCCCGCGCGTGGCTGGACCGGGTCGGCCTGTCGAAGCGCCTGACCCATTATCCGCACCAGCTTTCCGGCGGCGAGCAGCAGCGGGTGGCCCTGGCGCGGGCCCTGGCGGTGGAGCCCGCGCTGCTGTTCGCCGACGAGCCCACCGGCAACCTCGACCAGGCCACCGCCGCCCAGGTGGCCGACCTGATGTTCAACCTCCTGGCCGAGACCCGCGCCGCGCTGGTCCTGGTCACCCACGATCCGGCCCTGGCGGCGCGGGTGGACCGCCAGTGCGTCATGACCGGCGGAAGGCTCCTGGCCGCATGATCCTGTCCCTGAGGTTCGCGGGGCGGGAGCTGCGGTCCGGCGTCGCGGGCTTTCGCATCTTCCTGGCCTGCCTGGCGCTGGGCGTCGCGGCGCTGGCCGCCGCGGGCTCCACCGCCGAGGCGTTCCGGCAGGGGCTCGCCTCGCAGTCGCGCGCCATCCTCGGCGGCGACGTGGCCGTGTCGGTGGAGGGGCGACGCTTCACCCGGGACGAGCAGGCGGCCTTCGCCCGCCTCGGCCCCGTCACCGACACCCTGCGCGTGCGGGCCATGGCCTCGGGGCCCGCAGGCGAGGGCGACCGGCGCCTGGCGGAGGTCCGCGGCGTGGACGCCGCCTATCCCCTGGCCGGAGCGGTGAAGCTGACCGGCGCGACCTCCCTGGCGGGCGCCACCGCGACGGTCGGCGGCGTGGCGGGCGCCGCGGTGGAGCCGGAGCTGATGGCGCGGCTGCATATCGCCCTGGGGGAGCGGTTCCTGATCGGCGACACGCCCTTCGTCGCCCGCGCCGCGGTGGCGGACGAGCCCGACCGGCTGGGGCGCGGCTTCGCGCTCGGCCCCGGGATCCTGATCTCCAAGGCGGCGCTCGAGCGCTCCGGCCTGATCTCCAGCGACGCCCTGTTCGGCGAGACCGTCCGCATCGCCCTGCCGCCCGGCGCCGCGCCCGCCCGGACGGCGGCGGCCCTCACCCGCGCCTTCCCGAACGGCGGCTTTCGCGCGCGGGGGCGCAACGACGCGGCGGCGGGCCTCGGCCAGCTGATCGACCAGCTGGAGTTCTTCCTGAGCTTCATCGGCCTCGCCGCCCTCCTTGCCGGGGGGCTTGGGGTCTCGAGCGCGGTGACCACCTACCTGAACGCCAGGAAGCCCTCCATCGCGGTCCTGAAGGCGCTCGGCGCCGACGGACCGCTGATCCGCAACCTCTACCTGATCCAAATCGGCGCCCTGGCGGCGCTCGGCGTCGCCATCGGCCTCGCCATCGGCGCCGCCTCGCCCTACCTCCTGGGCTGGATCGCCCGGAACCGGCTGCCCGTGCCGGTGCTGTTCGCGGTCTATCCCGGGCCCCTGGTCAGGGCCGGCCTGTTCGGCCTCCTGTCGGCTGCCGTCTTCAGCCTTGCGCCGCTGGCCCGCGCCCGCTCGACGCCGCCCTCGTCGCTGTTCCGCAAGGACCTCGGCGGCCGGGTGGCGTTCGGGCCGGAGGTGATCGCCCTCGTTTTGGCGGCGGCGGGCCTCGTGGTCCTGACCGTGGTCACGGCGCCGAGCGCCCTGGTGGCCGGGGTGATGCTGGGCGGGGTGCTGGCCGGCTTCCTCGCCCTGTGGCTGGTGGGGCAGGCGGCGGTGCGGATCGCCGGGGCCCTTCGCCGGTTCGCGTCGGGCTCGGTGCGGATCGGCCTCGCCAACCTGGCGGGGCCGGGGGCGGCGGCGCGCCCCGCCTCGCCCTCCAACGGCATCGGCGTCGCCCTCCTGACCACGGTGGTGCTGATCCAGTCGAGCCTGCTGTCGGAGGTGCGCGACGTGGCGCCCGAGACCGCCCCCTCCATGGTCTTCACCCAGATCGCCCCGGAGACCGGCCCCGCCTTCGACGCCGACATGGCCGCCGTGCTCGGCCCCCTCACGGCGGGGCGCTACCGCCGCTATCCCTTCGCCACCGGCCGCATCGCCATGATCCGCGGCGCGCCCGTGGACAAGGGCAAGATCGCCCGGGGTCAGCGCTGGGCCTTCGACCAGGATATCAGCATCTCGGCGCTGGGCGCCGCGCCGTCAGACGCCGGCGTGGTGGAGGGGCGCTGGTGGCCCGCGGACTACACAGGGCCGCCGCTGGTGATGCTGGACGCCGACATCGCCCACGCCGCCGCCCTGAAGCCGGGCGACGCCGTCACGGTCTCCCTGCTCGGACGGGACCTCGATGCGCATGTCGCGGGCCTGCGCAAGGTGGAGCGGAGCCAGTTCGGGGCCAGCTTCCCCATCATCCTCGACGCCGACGCCCTGAAGGGCGCGAACCTGCGCGAGATCGCCATCGCCAAGACCACGCGCGCGCAGGAGACGGCCATCCTGGCGCGGCTCGGGCGCGACTTTCCGGCCATCAACGTCATCAGCGTCCGCGAGCAGCTGGAGGCGGCGACAAAGATCTTCGATCAGCTAGCCTGGGCTGTGCGCGGGGCGGCGGCGGTGGCGGCGCTGGCGGGATTGCTGGTGCTGATCGGCGCCATCGCTGCGACGGCCCAAGCGCGGACCCGCGAGGCGGCGGTCCTGAAGGTGCTGGGCTCGACCCGCCTGCAGATCCTCGCCGCCTATTGCGTGGAGTATGGCGCGGTCGGCGTGATCGCCGGGCTGGCGGGAGTGCTGCTCGGCGGCGCGGCGGCCTATCCGGTGATCACCCTCGTCTTCCACACCCGCTGGGCGGTCGACTGGAGCGGCATCGTCGCCGTGCTGGCGTCGGTGGCCGGCGTCGCCGCCGTCGCGGGCGGGATCGGAGCCTTCGCCGCCCTGGCCCGGCGGCCGGCCCCCGTCCTGCGGTCGGAGTAGGGCGCCTAGCCGAGGAGCGCGGCGTTGGAGGCGGGCGCGCCGCCCTCGGCCGCCGCCTCGGCGTCGCCGGAGCCGCGCAGGTTGTTGATCTCCTTCTCGGTGCGCTTCTCCAGGCCGATGAAGCGGTTCTCCGCCGTCTCCAGCGCGCGCAACAGTTCGTCGAGCTTGGCCTGCAAAGCCTCGCCCTCGCGGTTCTGGCTGTTCTGGATCAGGAAGACCATCAGGAAGGTGATGATGGTGGTGCCGGTGTTGATCACCAGCTGCCAGGTGTCGGAGAAGTGGAACACCGGCCCGCTCGCCGCCCAGACCAGCACCAGCAGGCAGCAGATGACGAAGGTGAGGGGGCGGCCCGTGGCCCTTGCGATCCGGCTGGCGGCCCGTTCAAACACTTCTTCCACCGGACGGTCCCTTCAGCGCTTCAAGCTTGGCCTTAAAGGGCGCGGGCGGACGATAGGTTCCGTCGCGCCCGGGGGACGAGCCCGGCGTCAGGCGGCGTGGAGCTTCTTGGCCTTCTTTTTCTTCTTCTTGCCGTCCTTGGCGGGACGCTCCGCCTTCACGGTCTTGGCCGCCTTGGGCGGCTTGGGGAGCTTGGCCGTCTTGTCCGCCTTTTTCTTCTTCTTGGCGGCGGCCTCCTCGAGGGCGGCCTCGCCGGTGAAGTCGGCCAGGAAGCCGAGAGCGCTGATGAAGCCCGAGCGGCGCGAGGCGACGAGGTTGGACAGGATGCGCTCGTCGGCGGCGGCCACCTTGGGCGCGATCTCCTTCAGCGCCTGGGCGCCCTTGTCGGTGAGGCGCACGGTCTTGGCGCGGGCGTCGACCTTGGAGCGTTCGCGGCCGAGCCAGCCCTTCTCGATCATCCGCGCCACCATGTCGGCGAGTGTGGAGCGGTCGATGCCGGTCATGTTGACGAGGTCGGTCTGGGAGGCGCCGTCCACCGTCGCGGCGGCGGCGAGCACGGCGTACTGGCGCTGGGTCAGGGCGCCCTTGCCGGTCTCCTCGACGTAGATGTCGAGGGCCAGCTGCAGCACCTTGTGCAGAAGGTGGCTCGGCGAGCGGGCCAGGACGTCCACCTGCCCCTTGTGAGCTTTCGCCATTGCGTCGCCTTCCCGCCAGACGGATCGGTGGAAATGATCCGCACGCTGCTTATCAACGAATCGCGTCGTTTTGGCGACAGTGTTCCCGCGACGGGGGTTTGAGCGTCCTGGGCTTACCCCTGGGTGTCGACAGCCGTGGCGGCGGCCTCGAGCGCCTTGGCTTCCTTGAACATCATCGGGATCTGGGTGAAGGAGAAGATCAGGCTGATGACCAGGGCCCCCGGAAAGCGGAACAGGGCCCAGGTGGTGTCGGACTGGGTGCGCCAGACCGCCTCGTTCAGGGCGGCGAGGCAGAGGAAGAAGATCCCATAGCGCAGGGTCAGGCGCAGCCAGCCCTGCTCGGTCAGCTTCAGGCTGTCGCCCAGCACCAGCTTGATAGGGCTCTTGCCGATGGCCAGGCCGATCAGGAGGGCGGAGCCGAAGGCGATGTCGAGGAAGGTCGGCTTCATCTTGATGAAGCTCTTGTCGTGCAGCACCAGCGTCAGGGTGCCGAACACCAGGGACGCGCCGCCGTAGATCAGCGGCAGGGGCGCCAGGCGCCGCTCCAGCAGGAAGTTGCCGAGGATGGCCAGCGCCGAGACCGCCACCAGGCACCAGGTGGCGGTCTGGATGTCGTGGGTGGCGAGAAAGCCGACCAGGAAGGCGGCGGCCCCGGAATAGTCGATGACCATCCGCAGGGTGGATCTTTGCTTGGGCGTAAGCGTCATGGGCGGCTTATTCCCACGTCGCGTCGAGGCCGACAAGCGAGCGGGCGAAGGCGCGGGCGTCGAAGGCCTGCAGGTCCTCGATCCCCTCGCCGACCCCGATCAGCTTGATGGGCGCCCTGGAGGCTTCCGCCACCGGGATCAGCACCCCGCCCCGCGCCGTGCCGTCGAGCTTGGTCATCACCACGCCCGTCACCCCGGCCGTGGCGGTGAAGGCGGCCACCTGGGAGAGGGCGTTCCGCCCCACCGTGGCGTCCAGCACCAGGAGGGTCTCGTGCGGATAGGCCACGTCCATCTTCTTCAGCACGCGAACGATCTTGGCCAGCTCGTCCATCAGGCCGGACTTGTTCTGCAGCCGCCCGGCGGTGTCGATCAGCAGCACGTTGAACTGCTCCTCGCGGGCGCGGGTCACCGCCTCGAAGGCGAGGGCGGCGGCGTCCGAGCCCGGCGGCTTGGTGATGATCGGCACGCCGGCGCGGTCGGCCCAGACGGTGAGCTGCTCGATGGCGGCGGCGCGGAAGGTGTCGCCGGCCGCGATCAGCACCTTGGCCCCGCGCCCCTTCAGCTCGGCGGCGATCTTGCCGAGCGTCGTGGTCTTGCCCGAGCCGTTCACACCGACGAACAGCACCACATAGGGCTTGGCCGGCGTGGGCCAGGGGTCGAAGTGGCCGACGTGGCCGCGCAGCTCGGCGGCGACGGCCTCGGCCAGACTCTCCTTGATCTCCTGCTCGCTCGCCTCCTTGCCGAAGCGGGCGTCGGCGAAGGCCTTGGTGACCCGGGCCGCGGCGGCGGTCCCGAGGTCGGCCTCGATCAGCATCATCTCCAGGTCGTCCAGCGCCGACTGGTCCAGCGTCCGCTTGACCAGCACGGTGGCGACCTGTTCGGACAGCGCCTGGGAGGTCTTCGACAGCCCCTTGGAGAGCCGCTGCAGCCAGCTCTTCTCCACCCCCACGCGGATCGGGGCGACCACAAGGCCTTCGTCTTTGAAATCGGACATGGGGGCTATGTAGCGGCGGCGACCATCCAGCGAAACCCCGCTGCGCCCGGGCGGGCGTCCAGCACCGTCACACATGCGCAATGCGCAGGTTGTATGACGGCCGATCCCTGGAGTTTGCCCATGCTGTCGCGCCGCAACCTTCTCGCCGCCTCCGCCCTCGCCGCCGCGCCCCGGCTGGCCGCCGCCCAGGAGGCGGGTCCGCCCGCGGGCGTCGTCCGCGTCCCGATCGAGGTGACCCGCAACCAGCTGTGGACCGCGGTGCAGCTGCAGGCCAGCGGCCCCTATCGCTTCACCATCGACACCGGCGCGGCCTACTTCTCGGTGCAGGCGAGGCTGGCGGTGGAGGCGAAGCTGCACGCCGCCGGCCATCGCACCCGCCTGATCACCCATGTGGGGGGCGGTCAGCAGGACTATTGGGATTCCTACTACGCCGACACCACCGTGATCGGCGGGGCCCTGGAGCAGAAGAACCTGGTGTACCAGGCCGAGCCCGGTCAGGGCGGCTTCATCCAGGGCGTCGTGCCCGGCGCGATCCTGCTCACCACGCCGACGGTGATAGACTTCGCCGACCGCGCCATCGACCTCTACATGAAGGGCAAGCCGGACACGTCGGGCTACGACCGCCTGACCATGACGCCGATCGAGGCCGCCAATCTCGAGATCATCCGCCAGCTGGACGGATCGCAGTCGGCCCTGGTGATCGACGTGGAGTGGAACGGCGCCCCGCTGAAGGTGCAGGTGCGCACCGCCGCAAGTCCCGGCCTCTTCCTCTACGCCCACGCGGTGGACCGCCTGCAGGCCTGGGACGCCTATCCGAAATGGGCGGCGGAGAACGGGCGCTGGGGCCTGTCCACCACCTACTGGAACAAGCTGGTGCACCTGCCCTTCAAGGCGCGGGCGGTGCGCGCGGGACCGCTCATCATCGGCCCCGCCGTGATCGCCGATCCGGTGGTGGTGATGGTGGACCCCACCGAGGTCGACCATGTGGACGACGGCCAGCGCAAGCCGGTCTGGCAGGTGGGCAACCGGCGGCTGGAGGTGGACGGCTATATCGGCATGGAGACGCTGCGCCGCTTCAGCCTGATCGTGGACGCGGACCAGCGGGCGCTGTGGATGAAGCCGAACGCGGCGATCCGCCAGCCCTTCCGCTACAACCGCTCCGGCCTGCGGTTCAAGGCGGTGGAAGGCGAGATCACCGTTACGGGCGTCGCGCCGCACAGCCCGGCCGAGACGGCGGGGGTGCAGGCGGGCGACGTGGTGCTCGCCAGGGATGGAACGCGGCCACCGGACAATTTCGGCTGGGACCTGAGCGACGGTCCGGGCACGGTGATGGAGTTCGACGTGCAGCGCGGCGGCGCGCGCCAGCCGATCCGCATGGTGCTGCGGGAGATGATCTAGCCGGCGACGCCGGCCGCCCGCCGGCCGTCATGGCCCGTGATCCGCAGCCGGACGATCTCGCCCGCGACGCCCGCGCCCGCGAAGGCGACCTCGGTGAAATCCTCCGCCCGCCCATGGCCGGGCTTCTCGACGATGGCCGAGACGGTCCGCCCGATCTGAGCGCCCAGATGCCGGGACAGCGCCGCGTCGCCCGCCGCGCGCAGCCGCTCGGCCCGGTCCCTGACCACGGCGCGGTCGAGCTGCGGCATCCGCTCGGCGGGCGTGCCGGGGCGGGGGCTGAAGGGGAAGGCGTGGACGAAGGCGAGGCCGGCCTCGGCCACGAGGCTGAGGGTGTTCTCGAACATCGCCTCCGTCTCGGTGGGAAAGCCCGCGATCAGGTCGCAGCCGAAGGCCACGTCAGGGCGCACCCGCCGCACGCTGTCGATCAGGCGAAGGGCGTCGGCGCGGCCGTGGCGGCGCTTCATCCGCTTCAGGATCATGTCGTCGCCGTGCTGCAGCGAGAGGTGCAGATAGGGCATGAGGCGCGGCTCGTCGGCGAGGCAACGCAGCAGGGCCGGATCGATCTCCGCCGCGTCGATGGAGGAGAGGCGCAGGCGGGGCAGGGCCGGGACGTCCTTCAGGATGCGCGCGACCAGCTCGCCCAGCATCGGCTTGTCGGCGAAGTCCTGGCCCCAGGCGGTCATGTCGATGCCGGTCAGCACCACCTCGTTGAAGCCCTGCTCGGCCAGCGCCCGCACCCGGCGCACCACCTCGCCCGCCTCGACGGAGCGTGAATTGCCCCGCCCGAACGGGATGATGCAGAAGGTGCAGCGGTGGTCGCAGCCGTTCTGCACCTCCACATAGGCCCGCGCCCGTTGGGCCGGGCGGGCGGGCACGGGCAGGTCCCGCGCCAGGGTGCGCGTCTGCATGATGTCGCCGACCTTCAGCCTGTCGCCGAAATCGGCGTAGGCGCCGGGCTCGGCCTTGCGGTCGTTGCCGAGCACGAGGTCCACCTCCGGCATGGCGGCGAAGGCGGCCGGATCGACCTGCGCCGCGCAGCCGGTCACCACCAGCCGCGCGTCCGGCCGCTCGCGCCGCGCCTTGCGGATCGCCTGCCGCGCCTGGCGCACCGCTTCGCCGGTCACCGCGCAGGTGTTGAAGATCACCGCGTCCGACAGCCCGTCCGCCTCCGCCCGCGCCCGCGCCTGATCGCTCTCGTGCGCATTCAGCCGACAGCCGAAGGTGACCATTTCAATCCCGCTCATCCCCGCGGATGCGGGGACCCAGGCTTGAGCCGCCTGCGCTTCGCTGGACAGGACTGGGTCCCCGCTTTCGCGGGGATGAGCGGGGGGAAGGGAGCCGTCCATCAGTCGGCCATGTGCCGGTCGAACGCGGCCTTCCAGTCGGGGTGCCAGCGCGACAGGGCGGGGCGGTTCTCGATCAGGTCGCCGGCGGCCCAGGCGATGCGCTTTCTGTCCATCTCGGGCGTCACGTCGTTGTCGGGGCAGAGGATGTAGAAGTCGCCGGCGTCCATGCGCGCCAGCATGAAGTCCACCGTCTCTTCCGGGGTCCAGGCGCCGGAGGGCTTTTCGGTGCGGCCGGTGCGGCGGGTCATGCCGGTCCAGACGAAACCGGGCACGAGCAGGTGGGCGGTGACCTGGCATCCCTCGGTGTGGCGCAGCTGGTGGGCGAGGCCCTCGGTCAGGGTCTTCACCCCGGCCTTGGAGACGTTGTAGGCCGTGTCGCCGGGCGGCGAGGTGATACCCTGCTTGGAGCCGGTGTTGACGATGGCGGCGGGCGTCCCCTGCGCGATCATGTCCGGCGCGAAGGTCTGCACCCCGTTGATCGGGCCCCAGAGATTGACGCCGAGCACGCGCTGCCAGCCGTCGTAATGGTCGAACGGACCGCCGCCGGGCGCCGTGCCCGCGTTGTTCATCAGGAGATCGACCTGGCCGAACGCGTCGTCGGCGGCGGCCTTCAGCGCCTGCACGGCGGCGAGGTTTGACACGTCGGTCGGAACGGCGAGGGTCTTTACCGCGAAGGCCGCAAGCGCGTCCTTCGCCTGCGCCAGAGCCTCGGCGTTCAGGTCGGCGAGCACGAGATTCATGCCGTGTTCGGCGTAGCGCTTCGCTGCGGCGAGGCCGATCCCCGAGGCGCCGCCGGTGATCACGGCGACATTGCCCGGCTTGATGGCGGGATGGGTCATGTCGGGGCTCCGGGCAGCACGCCGGTGAACTCGATCGCCACCGGGCCGGTCATCAGCACGTGGTCGTCGGCCTCGCGCCAGTCGATGGCGAGCTCGCCGCCGTCCATCAGGACGCGGGCGAAGCGCCCGGTCAGCCCCCGCCGCGCCGCCGCCACCAGGGCCGCACAGGCGCCGGTGCCGCAGGCCAGCGTCTGGCCCGCGCCCCGCTCCCACACCTTCAGCCGGATCAGATCACGCGCCTTCACCTCGCAGAAGCCGACGTTCACGCCCTCAGGGAACAGGGGATGGTTCTCGATCATCGGCCCGACGCCCTGCACCGGCGCGGCCTCGGCATCGTCCACGAAGAAGACCACGTGCGGATTGCCCATCGAGACGCAGCCGGGGGTGTGCAGGTGGGGCGCGTCGATGGGGCCGACCTGCAGCTCGACGCCGCGGGTGTCCATCTCCTCGGCGAGCGGAATCTCGGTCCATTGGAGGCCCGGCCTGCCCATGTCCACGGTGACGAGCCTGTCGCCGGCGCGCACGGCGCCGATGGCCCGCTCCTTGGTGTGGAACATGGCCTGATGCGTCCCCGCCGCCTCCATCAGCAGCCAGCCGACGCAGCGCGAGCCGTTGCCGCAGGCCGAGATCTCCTCCCCGTCGGCGTTCCAGAACCGCACCAGCGGCTCCTGGCGGCCGTCCGCCGCGCCGGAGATGGAGATCAGCTGGTCGAAGCCGATCCCGCTCTTGCGATGGCTCCAGGCGCGCACCTGATCCTGCGACGGCTCGAAGGCATCCGCTTGCACCACGACGAAGTCGTTGCCGAGCCCGTTCATCTTGATGAAGGGCTGCGTCCTGGGCGCGAGGGTCTGAACCGGCTGGGTCATGGCGGA
>Ga0302314_10015112_pt1 | contig 13146 bp, 12 predicted proteins | sample III_Palsa_N2_3_FD_200533 | JGI IMG/M metagenome (GOLD analysis project Ga0302314, IMG submission 200533) | Peat permafrost microbial communities from Stordalen Mire near Abisko, Sweden - III_Palsa_N2_3 | ecosystem: Environmental > Terrestrial > Soil > Palsa > Peat permafrost | place: Sweden...
GTCCCCTTGACCTGCGCGACCAGCTCGAGCGGCCCGTTGTAGCCGGGGCCGAAGCCCTTGGCGAGCAGGTCGTAGGCCTGGCGCGTGGTGCTGCTGGCGGGGTCCGAGCCGGCGTCGGAGGAGCCCAAACGCATCGACAGGAACGGCAGTGCGATCACGACCATCACTATCGCCGCGGCCGTCGCGATCAGGGCCGGACGCGCCTGCAGGATTCGGGTCCAGCGCTCCCACCAGCCGCTGCCGTCGGTCGTCGTCAACTGTCCGGCGGCCAGTGCCCGGCGGGCCTTGCGCCCAAGCACCTTGACGCCGAAGAATCCGAGGCAGGCGGGCAACAGGGTGAGGGCCGCCAGCACGGTGAACGCAACCACCACGGAGGCCGCGATCGCGACGCCGTAAAGGAAGCTGACGCCGAGCGCGAACATCCCCAACAGCGCGATGCAGACGGTCATTCCGGCGAACATCACGGCGCGCCCGGAGGTGTCGACAGCGTCAATGATCGCGACTTCAACGCTCTTGCCCCGCTGCAGACCCTGTCTGTAGCGGGTGACGATGAACAGCGCGTAGTCGACGCCGACACCAAGCCCGATCAGCAGGGAAAGCTGGGAGCTGAACGACGCCATGTTGACGAAGTGCGACAGCAAGCCGATCGTGGCGGTTCCGGCACCGAGTGCGAGGCCGGCCGTGATCAGCGGTAGCGTGGCGGCAAGCAGCGAGCCGAACACGATCAGCAGCACGATCAGCGCTGCGAATGCGCCCAACCCGACGGTCGAGATGCTGGCCTTGTTGGCCAGCTCGGCGACCTGACCCTCGACCTGCACGTTCAAGCCGCTGCCTGCACCAGCTCGGGCGGTGGTGACGAACTTCTGCGCCTGGGTGACCGTGAACTTGGTCGCCTGGCCGTTCATCGTGACGTTCGCAAACGCCACCTGGCCTGAAGGTGAGATCTGCGTGCTCGCGCCGGGCGCATACGGCGACGCGACGGAGGAGACGTCGGGCAGCGCGGCAAGCTTGGCGAACAGCGCCTGGGCCCGCGCCTCAATCGCGGGACTGGTGACCCGTCCGCTGCTGACCGCGATGACGACTTGCTCCTTGTCGCCGGAGGCCTTCGGCGCCGCATGCTCAAGCAGCGTCTGCGCCTCGAAGCTCTGCGTGCCGTTCAGGCTGAAGCTGTTCTTGTAGTCGCTGCCCACGCTCTGGCTGAGCGCGGTCAAGGCGATCAATCCGACGAGCCAGATGGCCAGCACAGTCCGACGGTGCGTGACGCACCACTTGGCAATGGACCTCATGATGCTTCTCCGATCGGAACGTGTTTCTAGGGCCGGGCTGGTGGGCGTCAGCGCCGCGACGGTCGGTCCCGATCGGTCCCGGTCGGTTTCCAGCGCCCGAACGCATGCTACTTACCGCTCACTGTGAGGCCTGTATCCGGGTGGGTGCGGCGGCCTCGATCAGGTCGCCCGGAGCAGCGCGCGGCCGATCTCCGCGGTGGCGTCGACCTCGTAGGACACCTTGCCAAGGATCAGCCTGGCGATCAGCGGCAGGCGCGTCCCGGGCCAGGTGTGCCCTGCCCCGTCGCAAACCCAGAGCGTGACAGCGCCGGGATCGTCCTGCGGTCCGTAGGCGAGCCGGCTGAGCGTCGCGCTGACCTCGGTGCGCGCCGGTTCGGGCGAATGGCCATTGGCGCTGGCCCAGGCGGCCGCCGCGTCAAGCACGCTCTCGTTCCACCTTGGCGTTGGCCCGGCGCCGTAGGGGTTGATTCGGTCCCGGGTGCCGTGGAAGGCGAGCACCCGCACCGGATGCTTGAGCCGTTCAACCGCAGGCATTCGCAGTCCCGCGACCGCACCGAGAACGTGCACGTGGTGTCGGCCTGATGAAGCGAGCCTGCTGGCCATCCGCGCCCCGCCCGACATGCCGGTGAGCGCAAGCGGCGCCGCTGCTGCGCCGAACGTCTCACGCAGGTAGTCGACTGTCGCATCGAGAAAGGCTCCATCCTGCTCCAGGTCCCACTCCGATCCGGCGCGCCGCGGCTTTGAGCCCTGCGGGAACGCCACCACGGCACCCGCCTCGGCCAGTGCGGCCATGCGACTGAGGCGAACCTGGCGATCGGGCGTCGAGCCGCTGCCGTGCATCGTCAGGACAACTGCGTTCGGCGCGCCGCTCGGCGCCGCAACCAGCAGCCGCTGTTGTGCCCCGCCGACCTTGATCGTGTGTTGAACCACCGACATGTGAGCGCACGCTATCCCGATCGCGCCCGAGGGCGCCCGGATCATTCCTCGGGCGCGCGCCCATCCGTCGGACGCCCGCTGATGTCTATTGTGAGCCGGACTTGCTCCGGCTACCGCGCGAGCTACGCCACAGGACGCGCCCGGCCGCTGGGGTTCAACCCGTCGGCGCGACTAGCCCAGTGGCGGCGAGCCGTTCGGGCCGGTCGCTGATGAGCAGCCGCGCGCTCGCGCTGATGACGGTCGGGGCTGTCGGTTACCTCGGGTCGACGCCGGCGACGGCCGAGTTCGGGTTGGCCTCGGTCTTCTTGTACGTGCTCCCGGCGATCGTGTTCCTGCTGCCGGTGTCGCTGGTCGCAGCGGAGCTGGCATCGGGCTGGGAGGGCGGCGTCTACAACTGGGTGCGCGAGGGCCTCTCTGCACCGCTGGGCTTGATCGCGGTCTGGTGCCAGTTCGCACAGACGGTCTTCTACTACCCGGCGCTGCTGGCATATGTGGCCAGCACACTCGCCTATATCGCCGACCCGTCGCTGGCCAACAACGGCCTCTACACGGCGGCGATCATCATCGTGCTGTTCTGGGGCGGCGTGCTCGTCTCCACCCGAGGGGTTGGCATCGTCGCCAAGCTGTCCTCAAGCGGAACCGTTATCGGAACGCTGATTCCGGGAGCGATTCTGGTCGTGCTCGCGCTGGTCTACCTGCTCCAAGGCAACCACTCGGCGGCACCGATGAACGTCCACCATGTGCTGCCGGCGTGGACTGGGCTTGCGAGCGTCGTGCTCGTAGTCAACAGTTTCTTCACCTATGCGGGGATCGAGGTGACCGCCGTGCACGTCGACGAGCTACGCGACCCCGGCCGCCAGTACCCGCGGGCGATGCTGCTCGCGACGACGGTCGTGCTGGCGGTCTTCATCCTCCCCACGCTGGCGATCTCCTGGGTGATCCCCTCACACCACATCAGCCTGACGGCGGGGGTGATGCAGGCCTTCAACGACCTGTTCCGGCACTTCCATCTGGCATTCGTCGTGCCGCTGATGGCGGTCGCTCTGGCCCTCGGTGCGCTGGCCGGAATGATCGCCTGGCTGGACGGTCCCGCTGAGGGGCTGCTCGAGATCGGGCGCGAGCAGGGCTACCTCCCTCCCTACTTTCAGAAGACCAAAGAGGAGGGCGTCGAAATTCGGATCCTGACCGCGCAAGGGGTCGTGATCACGCTGATCGGCCTGCTGTACGCGCTCGTGCCGACGGTGTCCAACGCGTACTGGATCTTCGCGGCGATGGCGACGCAGGTCTACCTGGTGATGTACGTGCTGATGTTCATCGCCGCGTTGCGGCTACGGCGCGCACAGCCGGACCACGCGCGGGGCTACCGTGCCCCGGCGCTTGGACTGCTGTGCGGGCTCGGCGGCGCGTCGTGCATCGTCGCGTTCCTGATTGGATTCATCGCGCCCTCACAGCTGGCCCACACAAGTCCCTTCGTGTACGTGCTGTTGATCCTGAGCGGGATCCTGATGATCGGGATCCTCCCGCCACTGCTGCTACTGCGGTTTCGCAAGCCTAGCTGGAAGGCGCCCTCGCCGCCGCAGCCCCATTGCTAGGCTCGGTTGAGGGAGTACCAGCCTGACGCGCCGCCTAGCGAGTGACAGCGCCAATCTGATTCTTCAGAACCTCCACCCCGGAGTAGCGCTTGTTGCTCGAACCCCAGCCGGGAAGTCTCACCGTGTCTACCGTTGCAGTACCCCGTCCCAGGTTGCGCCGGAAGATCGTTTTGAGCGTGATCGGCACACTTGCGGCGACCAGCGTGTTGGCGCTTGTGCTCGCCGGAAAGCGCGCAGAGTTCGTCACGGCGCTGAACAGCGCGCCGCTGCACCTGCTCGCGCTCGCTGCCGTACTTCAGGTTGTTGCGCTCGTCTCACGCAGCGAGGCTTGGCTGGTCTGCATCCACTCGGCAGGGGGAACGCTGAAGCGGCGGCTGCTGTTCCGCGCCGCCGGACTCGGGTATCTGGCGAGCGTGATCAACGGATCGGTCGGCATGGCCGCCCGCATCACCACACTGCGCCGCGTGGCGCCGGATAGCGCGCCGCGCGTACCGGTTCTGCTTGCCGCCGAAGTCCCGATCATCACCGTTGAAGTGGCGCTGGTCGCGATCTTCTCCTTCACCTTGGTCGCACCACTCGGCGTTCCCTGGTGGGTGCCGGTGATCGCGATTGCATTGATGGCGGGGGCGATCTTCGGCATGCGGCGCTTCTGCGAGCAACACCAGCTTGGGCTGTGGGCCGGCCTCGCGGTGATGCGCAAGAAGGGGCGCATGCGGATGATCACCTTCACGCTGCTGGCCGTCTGTGCGCAGGTTATGCGCAACTGGTTGATGCTGCATGCGATCGGCGAGGACGTCTCGATCTTCGACGCGATGGCGCTGCTAATCGCGATGTTCACACTTGGCCAGCTGCCAATCGGCCCGAGCATCGGTCCCGCCGCCGCGGTCCTCGTGCTGGGCGCTCATGGCGTGGCGGCAAGCGCCGCTGCCGGCGTGTTGCTGGCAGTGACCGGGATTGTTGGCGCGCTCTGTTACGCGACCTGGGCCTTGGCCGATGGCTTTCTCACAAGCAGGTTCAGCGCAGGTGCCAGGGCGCCGGTGGTGGCCCCAGCTCCCTCAGGCTGACGGCGGCCCGTCCGTTATCGGCAGATGCGATAACGGCGCAGGACCGTTCGGATCTGGCCGCGGTCTGAGCGAGTCACAACCTTGATGGTGCGAACGCCGCCGCTCAGGCCGTGCAGGGTGATCGAGGTCAGATCACGTCCTTTGACGACCTTGACCCGGCGACCGTTTACGTAGACGCTCGCCTGAACGATGCGCTGGCCGTGAACTGCACGGAACTTGATCACGACACGGACGCCGGATGCACACCGTTTTGCCGGGCCTGGTCCGCTGGTGTGCGTCGCTTGTGGATCGGCACGGCCAACAAGCGTTGAGGTCGTGTTGAAGTTGCCGGCGAGCGTTGCAGTGGTGATCCCACTGCTCGCGCACTGCTTTACCCCCGTCGCAGTGCTGGGCGGCGTGAAAGTGGCGACACCGAGCGCCTGCCCTTTGCCAATCGTCGTCAGCACGAACGGTCCGGCGAGTGCGAGCCTGGCCAGGTTGATCGTGATCTTGAACTCCGCTCGGCGCGCTCCGACGCCGACGAGGATCACACCCGGCAGGTCGAAATCCGGGCCGAACTCGCAGGTGTCGAACACCGTGGCAACGTTGGTGAAGGTCACCGTGTCAGGTGTCGAGGTCACCGAGCTGCCGCCGAGGGTTCCCGAGCAGGTGCCCGTTCCGCGGTAGGAGAAGTGCGCGCCGGGCTTCGGCACGACGGTGATCGGCGGATTGGGGCTGATCGGACCCGAAAACTTGCAGCTGCCGTAGAACGAGCTGGTGGCGGCGGGGTCGGCGGCCGCCGGAATCACAATCGAACCGCCGAGGGTTAAGATGGCGGCGACCAACACCGCCCTGAATGGGAGTCCGTTAAGGCGCAAGTCAGCACTTGTATCGGACCTGGTGGCGGTTGGTCGCACCAACAGGCCCGCGCTGAAGGCGCCAAGTCGTCCCGTTAAGCGCGGAAAGCCCACCCGGGGGCGGACTTTCGGCCATCAGAAGATCAGGCGGCTTACGCGGGAAGGGGACGTTCAGAAGAAGGTCTCGCCCTCGGGTTGCCATCGCTATCTGACTCCTTCATCGTAGCGGCGGGCGAAAGCGCCCGACCGATACGCCCGTTTCAGTGCCCTTTGGCGTAGTTGCTCGCGCCATACCAGTCGACGACGATCACGGGCTCGTCGCCGACGACCCAAGCGTCGTGCCCGCTGGGCAGCGAGGTGATGTCACCCGGCTCCGCGATCAGCTCCGTGCCGTCATCCATCCGAACCGCCAGCCGACCGCTTACGTGGTACTGGAAGTGCGGTGCCTCGCAACTGTCGGTGCCAGCGATCGGCTTGACGTCGTTGGACCATCTCCAGCCGGGCTGGAACGTGAGCCGACCGACCTCGGCGTCGCCGATCACGAGGATCTCAGCAACGCCGTTGGGGAACTCGCGCGTCTCGTCGGGTGCCGCGAAATGCTTGTGTTGGGTGGTGTGCTTCATCTTCATCCTTTCAGTCGAAAGTCGCGAGGATCTACTGCTCGTCCCAGGCCTGAACCACCGTCTGTGAGACGATCTGGCCACCGTCGAGTTCGATCACAGTCGCGCAGAGGACGTTGGTTCCGTCCGGGTAACGGCAGGCCTGGGTGTAGGCAACACCGGTCTCGTCCGCAACCGTGTGCTGGACGGTGTGCGTCATATCGCGTCCGTACATGTCCTCAAGCCAGGTTTGAATCTCGCCACGGTTATGCAGAACATGCGGCGCACGTGGCTGGGCGATCCTGTCGGCGATCGTGACGGTCGCGTCAGCTCGGTACATCGACAGCTGTGTGGCGGCGTCGCGCTCTTCCGCGGCGCGGGTAAAACGGCTGAGGTCGAAAGTCGTTGTGGTGCTCATGTCTAGCTCCTTGTGGTTGTTGGCAGTTGCCATGGGAGCAAGCTCGCAGCCGCCCGTCTCGCGAGCGTCAAAAGAGCGTCAAACGACGGAGTAGGCTTTCCACCGTGCTGCGAGCACGCCTGCTGGGGAGGCTCGAAGTCGAGCTCAACGGGGCCGTAGTCGAGTCGGCAGCATCACAGCGGCCGTGGGCTCTGTTCGCGTACTTGGCGCTCGCCGCGCGGCCGGTCCCTCGGGCGGAGTTGACCACCACATTCTGGCCAGATGTGTTGGACCGAAGCGCGCGGGCAAGCCTGCGCAGCGCGCTTTGGTCGCTGCGACGCCAGATCGGCAGCTCGCTGCTGGTCGAGGGCGATCACGCGGTGCTGCACGACGACGACGGTGTTTGGGTGGATGCCTGCACGTTCGAGCAGCTGGCGGCGACTGAGCCGCTGGCGGCTCTTGAGCTTTGCCGCGGCGAGTTGCTCGAGGGATTTGAGGAGGACTGGGCACGGTTCGCACGCGAACGCCACCGCGCGCGGGTAATCGAGCTGCTTGAGGCGCTGGCACTGGCGGCGGAGCGATCTGACGATCTGAACGAGGCGCTCACGCTGACGCGCCGTCAGGTCGAGCAGGATCCGTTCGACGAGCAGGCCCACCGGCGACTGATCGAACGCCTGGCTGGCGCCGGCGACCGGGCTAGCGCGATCCGGACATACCGCGCACTTGCCGAGCGGCTTCGGCGGGATTTGGGAGTGGCACCCTCACGTGAGACGCGTGAGCTGATTGAACGGCTGCGCACCGAGCCGCAGCCTGCAGGGGTGGACGCAGTGCCGGCCGCCGTGCCGCGAGGCGTGCTCGCGATGGTCGGCCGCGAAAGCGAGCTATCCGAGCTCACGCGGGCCTGGCGTTCCGCCACGGCCGGCGCGGGCGTGGCGGCCTTGATCCGTGGCGAGGCGGGTGTAGGCAAGACCCGACTGGCCAGTGAGCTACAGCTGCGCGCGTGCAAGTCAGGCGCGTTGACCGCGTCGTGCGCGGCGCTTGACCTAGGCGGCAGCGCGCCGCTCGGTCTTTGGGCCGAATTGATTCGCGAGCTACTCCCGCAGCTTCCGGCGCCACCGGCGCAGGACACCTGGCCTGACGACCTGACCGTACTGGTCTCCCAGCTGCCGGCGCACTTTGCGCGGGGCGGGGTGCCGATCGCCTCGATCGCGCCTGAGCTTCAGCGCACGCGACTGTTCGAAGCGGTTGTGGCGCTGCTTGGATGGGCGTCCAGTCATGCACCACTACTGTTGGTGCTCGAGGACATCCACAGTGCCGATGGTCCGAGCCTGGAGCTGGTGGCCTATGCGGCACGGCGCCTCAACGGGATGCGCCTGATGCTGCTCTGCACGCGGCGCGAGCTGCCGCACAGCACCGACGCCGACCGATTGGAGCATGCCCTCCGTGCTCGCGGGGTACTGAGCTGCGAGCTCGATCTCGGCCCGCTTTCAGCCGACTCCGGGGGCGCCCTAGCGCGATCAGCCGCGCGACTGAGCGACAAGCAGGTCGCCAGCGTCGTCGAACGGGCCGAGGGCAACCCGCTACTCGTGGTCGAGACCGCACGAGCAGTTGAACGGGGTAGCGATGCGATCGCGCCGAGCCTGCGCGGATCGGCACGGGCGGCACTCGCCTCATTGGCCGGGGACGTGCGCAGGCTCGTCGAGGTCGCTGCAGTGGCGATGCGTCCACTCCACCCGTGGGAGATGCACGCGCTCGGAATCAGCCATCCGAACGACACGGCGGCGGAGGCGCTAGAGACCGGACTAGTGATCAGTACAGACGGCCTCATCGGGTTCCGTCACGCGCTCCTGCGAGAGGCGGTATTCGACGAGATCGCCGAACCACGCCGCCGCGGGCTGCACCAGGCGTGGGCGGATGCGCTCGCGGAGGCCGAGGAGCACGGCGGCATCTCCCGGGCGGCCGAGGCGGCGCGGCACTTGCGGCTCGCAGGCGATGACCAGCGTGCAGTCCCGCAGCTCATCCGCGCTGCCGGGGATGCTCGCAACGTTGCAGCACTGGACGAGGCGACCTCCTATCTCGAGGAGGCGCTGGCGATCACTTCGGAGCGCGCAGACGTTTGGCTGGAGCTCGGCGAGCTTCAGGCGTGGCGCGCTCGCAGAGAGCAGGCTGAGGCGGCCTTCACGCGGGCGAACGCTCTGCTTGAGCACGCCGATCCGCATGACCGGACTCTGGCCTACCTGCGTCAGGCCCGCGCCTACCACGGCCCGATCTGCGTTCCTCGCGCGGTGCTGGATAGCGCGCGTGCGGCGCTTGAGCTGATCGAGCAAAGCGGCGAAACGTCTCCCGACGAGCGAAGCGAGGCGATGGCCGCGTGCGCGTGGGCGGAAGCCGTGGCTGGAAGCGTCGACGAGGCGGACCACTTGCTGGACGAGATCGGCCGACTGACATCGGGCAGCAATCGGCTTCGCACCTATGACGTCGGGCATGCTCGAGCGCTGGCGCTGATGCGCAGGGGAAAGTTCATCGAGTCATACGGGCCGTCGATCGCTTCAGGCGAAGCGATCGCAGCAGCCGACCGGCCGGATCTGGCATACGGCTGCTGGGCCAACGCTGCCAGCGCCGCGACCGCCGCGGGCGAGCATGATCGCGCGCTGGAATTCATCGGTCGCGGCAGCGCCGCGATCGCAGGACACGGACTCCAGAGCCTCGAGATCCACCTGTGGGCGGCCAAGTCCTTCGTGCTGAGAGCGCTGGGGCGGCTGGCCGAGGCTCAGCAAGCCGCGGATACCGAGCAGACGCTGGCCGAGCGCCTAGGCCAGCCCGAGTTGCTGGCGATGGCGAGCCACGACCTCGGCCTGACCGCACTCGCGGCCGGCGAATTCGACACGGCCGCGACGCTGCTTGAGCGAGCCCTCGTCCCCGTTGACGCACCGATCAGCCGTCCCGTGACCCGGCTCGCGCTGGCCGAAGCGCTCGCGCTCGGCGGGCAGCCCGATGCGGCAGCCCAGCAACTCCGCGCAGCCGTGCAGGAGCCGGTTCGGCCCAGTGACTTTCCTGCGGCACTCGTCCCCAGGCTGACGCGGGTCCAGGGACTGATCGCGCTCGCCCGTCACGATCGCGCGGAAGGCAGGCAGCGCCTGGCGGAGGCGATCGCCGGTTGGGAGAGGCTGCTGCAGCGCAGCGTCCGCGCCGACAGCATCACCAACGTGCTCGCCGATCTCGGTCGACCCGTCGTCGGACTTGTTACGCCCGAACAAGAACTCGAGCGAGCTCAGGCAGAGCTCGGACAGATCGCAGAAGGAGACCCAAATGCCGTCGTTCCATGACACCGCCACCTCGTCCGCCCCTCCCGAAGACGTGTGGAAGCTTCTCTACGACCCGTCAAGATTCCCCGACTGGTGGGCCGGGATCGGCACTGTCGAGGTCACCGGTGACGGCGAGTACACGATGTATCCCGACGGGTACCCGGACTTCCCGATGGCCCAGGTACTGGATGCCAGGGGTTCCGAGCAGTGCGTCACCGTCTCCTGCCTAGTCTCTGATCTTAGGTTCGAGTGGCAGCTGGAGGCAAAAGACGACGGGACGCTGATCGCCGTCGATGTCGAGATCCCCGAATCCGAAGCGCATCGCTTGGCGAGCCAACGAGAAGTCATCAGCACTTCGGTCAAGAACCTCGCGAAGCTCGCGGCTCAACCGTCTTGACAGGCGATCGCCGTGCTGGTCTGCTTGCGTTGAGGCGCGTGTGAAGCGAACACGGCTGAATCCAAACTTGCGGAGGAGAAAATGAGCAGCGTGGATGAGTTTCGCGCGCGGGCGCGTGCGACCTGGGTTGCGGGTGACTGGGATAAGTTCTCGACGCTGATAGCGCCAATCGGCGAGCTTGTTCTGAAGCGTGCTGAGGTCGAGCCAGGTATGAGACTGCTCGATGTCGGCACCGGAAGCGGCGGCAATATCGCGATACCGGCAGCCCGACTCGGCGCCACGGTGATCGGCGCCGATCTAACTCCGGAGCTGTTCGTTCATGCGCGCAGCCGTGCCGAGGCTGCCGCCGTTGAGGTCGAGTGGGTCGAGGCGGACGCCCAGGACCTGCCGTTCGCGGACGGGAGCTTCGATCGCGTGATCTCGACGTTCGGTGCGATGTTTGCGCCGGATCACGCGCGGGCGGCGGCGGAACTCGTTCGCGTCTGCGCCGCGGGAGGCCGGATCGTGATGACGACGTGGGTCAACGACGGTTTTGCGGGGGAGCTGTTCAAGCTCTCGGGGTCAGTCATGCCGCCCCCGCCGGCCGGGGTGCAGACGCCGCCGATGTGGGGCCTCGCTGACCATGTCGAGAGCATGTTCCAGGCGGCGAGAGCGAAGCCGACGACCACGGTCGAGACCGTCGAGTTCGGCTTCGCCTCGGTGGAGGCGGCGGTCCAAACCTACGGTGAGCAGTTCGGACCGTTCGTGATGGTTCATTCGGTTCTTGGGTCGGAAGAACGCTGGAACGAGTTCTTGAGCCGTTTCGATGCTCTCGTCCGGCGGTTCAACACGGCGACCGATGGCACCGCGCGGATCCACTCGAGTTACTTCGTGATTTCGATCGATCGCTAAAGCCCGCCTCCGGACTCGAACCGGAAACCCCTTCATTACAAGTGGCTCATTAGCAGCGCAATTGCCGCACTTACTCGCAGTTCAGTGCAACTCAGTGCAGTTAGCGCAAGCCAGAATTTCTGGGTTCGGGACACGGTTCGGGACACGCTTTTCCGCCGACTTCCCGGGCCGCCTCGGCGATGCCTAGGATTTCTGCTATGAGGCGCTTCGTACCCACTAGTCCGCTCGGCGAACTTGTGGTTGCTCATCGGGCGCAGCTCCTCGCTGCGGCTGAACGACGAAATGCCAGCGATGTGCGGTTGTTCGGGTCTATCGCGCGAGGTGAGGACACCCGAGAAAGCGATGTTGACCTGTTGGTTCAGCTCAACACCAACGCCCGCCCCTTGGACCTCCTCTCATTGGCTTGCGACGCCGAGGACATCTTGGGCGTCCGTGTAGACGTGGGAACGATCGAGAGCCTCCGTCCGGAAATCCGACGGGATGCACTCAGCGACGCCGTCCCGCTGTGAGTCCGCGCGACGACGCTCGACGTCTCGCTGATATGGATGCAGCGATCAGGGCAATAGACCGCCACCTGAAGCGAGGCACCCTCGACGATGAACTCATCTTCGATGCCTGTCGCGCGCGTTTGATTGAGATCGGCGAGGCCGTCAAATCCGCTGATTCTGCCCTGCTCGCCCGCGTGCCGGACGTGCCCTGGCGCGAGATCGCGAGGATGAGGGATCACCTCACACACCGATACTTCGACACTCAACATGAGATCGTCGCCGACGTGATCGCTACCGACTTCCCAGCACTCAAGCGGGCTGTGAACAAACTAAGCGCGGCGCTCAAAGCTTCCGAGGCGGACCAAACGAGCCTGCCGCTCGACGATCAGCCCGGTGGCGGCTGAACCAGCTCCGTCGAAGCCCGCCTCCGGACTCGAACCGGAAACCCCTTCATTACAAGTGGCTCATTTGCAGGGCAATTGTAGTAAGTATCGGCGTTTCAGCGCAACTCAGTGCAGTTAACGGAAGTCAGAATTGCTGAGTTCGGGACACGGTTCGGGACACGTTTCACCGACCGGGACGGTTGGGACAGAGTCGTCATCGCTCGCTCATACCCTTCGGCTATGGAGATCGTGCTCGTCACGGAGACCCCTGACGGAGTTCGCGTTGTGTTGCCAGCGATCGTCTACGCGGAGATCGTTGAGGACCACGGTGCCGTTGCTGACCTCGACCTGATTGACCGGACGATTCGCAGCCCTGATGACCGCCGACCCGATCCGCGGCCAGGAAGGGAACGGTTCCTTCGGCAGGAGGGCGCTCTTCTGGTGCTTGCAGTAGTTGAGTTCGGCGAGGTTCCTGCGATCATCGTTACCGTGTTTGCAGCTATTCCCGAAGGAAGCTGAGATGTCTACCGCGACAGTCCACATCACCGCAGCTGACCTCGAGCTTTCCGGCGCCTACGAGGAGACGGGGGATGTCCTGTACCTGTCGGGACCCGGCGATGACAAGTCGGCACCAGCCCAGGAGACACCCGAGGGCCACGCTGTCCGTTTGAGCACGGCCGGGGTGATCACACATGTCAGGCAGTCAACGCGCGCTGGCTATTGGATCGCGACGGTGAGCTGATTGCAACGCTGCGCGATGGGCGCCGTTTGAGGCTTACGCGATCGGACGTCGCGGGCGTGCTGGGCTAGGCCGGCCTTCAGTCATGGCGATTGTTCCGAAACCTGCCTCTCCGAAGGCCCCGGCACAACTCCCAACCGATCCGCCGCCCGGCTTCGCGCTTCCCGAAAAGCGCGGCGGTCTGTTCGGGTCCTCGCGGTAGCCGAAGCCGAGCTCTCAGAGCCGCTCAGCGA
>Ga0302314_10015113_pt1 | contig 13146 bp, 8 predicted proteins | sample III_Palsa_N2_3_FD_200533 | JGI IMG/M metagenome (GOLD analysis project Ga0302314, IMG submission 200533) | Peat permafrost microbial communities from Stordalen Mire near Abisko, Sweden - III_Palsa_N2_3 | ecosystem: Environmental > Terrestrial > Soil > Palsa > Peat permafrost | place: Sweden...
TCGTGTTGCTGGTCGCAACTATCGCTCCCCCGGTGCTGCTGTTGAGCGTTCCGCCGGTGATCGTCGCGCCGGTCAGGCTGACGACACTGGACGTACCGCTCGCCGTGATGTTGCCTCCGGTATTGTTCACTGCCACGCTCGACAGCGTCAGCGTGCCGCCGCTGGTCGCCTCGATCGAGCCGGTGTTGGTGATGGGACCGCCGTTCAGCGTCAAACCTCCACCCGAGCTAGTGCCATCGATCGTTCCGGAATTGATCAAAGCCAGCCCACCGTTGCCGATGACCCCCCCTCCCTGAATGACGCTTTGGTTGGTCAGCGTCACGCCGCTGGCATTTTCCTCGATGGATGCAGTCCCACTCTGACTCAGTGTCCCGCTGCCGCTGAGCGTCACATTGCCATTGAGTGCGAGGATTCCACTGGAGAGCTGGATCGATCCCTTGTTGCTGAGGGTGGAACCGGCGACGTACAGAGTGCTATCCGGCGTGATTTCCAGAGTGTTGCCGACGCCGACCCTGAGATCGTTGATGGCGGCGTCGGTATTGAGCGTGACAGTGGACGTGCCGTCGACGATGTAGGCGTTATAGGTTGCGCCAACAGGCGTGCCGTTATTGGGGACTGCATCGGCGGACCAGTTGGCCGCGACGTTCCAAAGTCCGGAGGCTCCGAGGGACCACGTCTCCGTGGTGGCCTGGCTTCGAGCCGTGGGCACATTCGCCAGCACCCCTACAATCGCCGCAGACAGCACCAGCGTCGCGCGCTGCTGCAATACACGAGTTGCTTTCATCGTATCCCCCGGGCGAAACAACATTCCCTTTGAGCCCTTGGCGGTCGACAATACGCGAGGCGCGGGTCGTTACATCCGCGTCTTGACATATTCGAAACACAAATCGAGCGGCCCCGGACTCACTTAAAGAAAAGTCCGGGGCCCATCCTTCACTCGGCGACGACCGACTATTCCGCCGCTTCGGTGTCCCCCGCCGGTACCGCGTCGTCCGCATCGCCGATGCCGCCGCTCACATCCATGAAACTGCGGCGACGGGTGTCATCCGAGGCGCGCCGGCGCCGCGCATGATAGGCAAAGCCGGTTCCCGCGGGAATCAGCCGGCCGACGATCACATTCTCCTTCAGGCCGCGCAAGTCGTCCTTCAGGCCGCGCACCGCTGCTTCGGTGAGCACGCGCGTGGTCTCCTGGAACGAGGCCGCCGATATGAACGACTCCGTCGCCAGCGACGCCTTGGTGATGCCGAGCAACAGCGGTTCCCAGGTCGACTGGTTCTTGCCCTCGCTCTTCTGCTTGGCGACCACATCCAGCAGCCGGCCCCGGTCCATCTGCTCGCCGCGCAGCAGCGCCGAGTCGCCTGCGTCCAGCACCTCGATCTTGCGCAGCATCTGCCGCACGATGACTTCGATGTGCTTGTCGTTGATCTTCACGCCCTGCAAGCGGTACACATCCTGGATTTCACGCACCAGGTAATTCGCCAGCGCCTCCACGCCCTGCAGGCGCAGGATGTCGTGCGGGTTCGGCTCGCCGTCGGCGATGACCTCGCCCTTCTCCACCTGCTCGCCCTCGAACACGTTGAGATGGCGCCACTTCGGAATCAACTCCTCGTACTTCTCGGTCTGCTCGTTGGTGATGATCAAGCGGCGCTTGCCCTTGGTCTCCTTGCCGAAGCTCACCGTGCCGCTGCGCTCCGCCAGAATCGCGGAGTCCTTCGGCTTGCGCGCCTCGAACAAATCCGCCACGCGCGGCAAGCCGCCGGTGATGTCGCGGGTCTTCGATGACTCCTGCGGGATGCGCGCGATGACATCGCCCACCGACACCTTGGAGCCATCCTCCAGGCTGACGATCGCGCCCGCGGGCAGCGCATACACCGCCGGGATATCCGTGTTGGCGAAGGTGACTTCCTTACCCTTGGCATTGGTCAAGCGCACCACCGGGCGCAGATCCTTGCCGCCCGAACCGCGCTGCTTCGGATCCAGCACCACCGTGCTGGTGAGGCCGGTGACATCGTCCACCTGGGTCGTGACGGTGATGCCGTCGACGAAGTCGGAGAACTTGATCATGCCGGCCACTTCCGTGACTACGGGATGGGTGTGCGGATCCCAGTTCGCCACCGACTGCCCGGCCGCGACTACGTCGGCATCGTTCACAGTGATGGTTGCGCCGTAGGGAATCTTGTAGCGCTCGCGCTCGCGGCCGAATTCATCGACCACGCCGAGTTCGCCGGAACGCGACACCGCAACCAGGTGGCCCTTCTCATGGCGCACGGTCTTGATGTTGTGCAGGCGGATCGTGCCCTTCGACTTGACCTCGACGCCGTTGGCTGCCGCCGCTCGCGATGCCGCGCCGCCGACGTGGAAGGTGCGCATGGTGAGCTGCGTTCCCGGCTCGCCGATGGATTGCGCCGCAATGACGCCCACCGCCTCGCCGATGTTGATGCGATGCCCGCGGCCCAGGTCGCGGCCGTAGCACTGAGCGCACACGCCGTAACGCGTCTCGCAGGTGATGGGCGAACGCACCATGACCTGATCGACGCCCATCTTCTCCAGCAGCTTGACCAATTTTTCATCGATCAGCATGCCGGCCTTGACCAGCACTTCGCCGGTGGCGGCCACCGCCACATCCTCGGACACCACTCGGCCGAGCACGCGCTCGCCCAAGCCTTCGACCACGTCGCCGCCTTCGACGATCGGCGTGATCGACAAGCCGTTGAGCGTGCCGCAATCAATCTCGGTCACCACCAGGTCCTGCGCGACGTCGACCAGGCGCCGGGTGAGGTACCCGGAGTTCGCCGTCTTCAGCGCGGTGTCGGCCAAGCCCTTTCTGGCGCCGTGCGTCGAGATGAAGTACTGCAGTACGTTCAAGCCCTCACGGAAATTCGCGGTGATCGGCGTCTCGATGATCGAGCCATCGGGCTTCGCCATCAGGCCGCGCATGCCGGCGAGCTGGCGAATCTGCGCCGCGGAACCGCGGGCGCCGGAATCCGCCATCATGAAGATCGAGTTGAACGACTTCTGGCGTACCTTGTTGCCCTTGGCGTCGGTCACCTCATCGGTGCCGAGCTTCTCCATCATCGCCTTGGCCACCTGATCGTTGGTGCGCGACCAGATATCCACCACCTTGTTGTAACGCTCGCCGTTGGTGACCAATCCCGAGGAGTATTGCTCCTGGATCTCCTTCACCTCTTTCTCTGCGGTCGCCAGAATCTTGGTCTTCTGCTGCGGCACCACCATGTCGTCGACGCCGATCGATACGCCGGCGAGGGTCGCATAATGGAAGCCCATGTACATCAGCTGGTCGGCGAACACCACCGTTTCCTTGAGTCCGACGGTGCGATAGCACGCGTTGATGGTCGCGGAAATGGTCTTCTTGGTCATGTCCTGGTTGATGGCGTCGAAGGACAGCCCATGCGGCAGGATCTCCGACAGCAAGGCCCGGCCGGCGGTGGTGTCGACCACGCGGATGTTCTGCACCAGCTTGCCCGAGGCGTCGCGCACATGCTCCGACAGCCGCACCTTCACCTTGGCCTGCAAATCGATATTGCGGCTCTCGTAGGCCCGGTGCACTTCGGCCACGTCGCTGAACGCCATGCCGTCGCCCTTCGCGCCCACGCGCTCGCGGGTCATGTAGTACAGGCCGAGCACCACGTCCTGCGAGGGCACGATGATCGGATCGCCGTTGGCGGGCGAGAGAATGTTGTTCGACGACATCATCAGGGCGCGCGCTTCGAGCTGCGCCTCGATGGACAGCGGCACGTGCACCGCCATTTGGTCGCCGTCGAAGTCGGCGTTGAACGCGGTGCACACCAGCGGATGCAGCTGGATGGCCTTGCCCTCGATCAATACCGGCTCGAACGCCTGGATTCCCAAACGGTGCAGGGTCGGCGCGCGATTCAGCAGCACCGGATGCTCGCGGATCACTTCCTCGAGGATGTCCCACACTTCCGGCCCCTCGCGCTCCACCAGGCGCTTTGCGGCCTTGATGGTCGAGGCTTCGCCGCGCAGCTGCAGCTTGGAGAAGATGAACGGCTTGAACAATTCCAGTGCCATCTTCTTCGGCAGGCCGCACTGATGCAGGCGCAGCGTCGGTCCGACAACGATGACCGAGCGGCCCGAATAATCCACACGCTTGCCGAGCAGGTTCTGGCGGAACCGGCCCTGCTTGCCCTTGATCATGTCGGCCAGGGACTTCAGCGGGCGCTTGTTGGTGCCCGTGATCGCACGGCCGCGGCGGCCGTTGTCCAAGAGCGCGTCGACCGCTTCCTGCAGCATGCGCTTCTCGTTGCGCACGATGATGTCCGGCGCATTGAGTTCCAGCAGGCGGCGCAGGCGGTTGTTGCGGTTGATGACGCGCCGATACAAATCGTTCAGGTCGGAGGTCGCAAAGCGGCCGCCGTCGAGCGGCACCAGGGGACGCAGATCCGGCGGCAGCACCGGCAGCACGGTCAGCACCATCCACTCCGGCTTGTTGCCGGACTCCATGAATGCCTCGATGAGCTTCAGCCGCTTCGACAGCCGCTTGATCTTCGTTTCCGAATTGGTGTTCGCCATGTCCTCGCGAACTTTCACCACTTCGGAAGGCAGGTCCATGGACTTGAGCAGCTCATGCACCGCCTCGGCGCCCATGCGCGCATCGAACTCATCGCCGTGCTCCTCGATCGACTCGAGATACATTTCGTCGGTGAGCAGCTGGCCGCGCTGCAGCGAGGTCATGCCCGGGTCCACCACCACGAAGGCCTCAAAATACAGCACCCGCTCGATCTCGCGCAGGGTCATGTCCAGCATCAGGCCGATGCGCGACGGCAGCGACTTCAGGAACCAAATGTGCGCGGTGGGACTGGCCAGTTCGATGTGGCCCATGCGCTCGCGGCGCACCTTGGATTGGGTCACCTCGACGCCGCACTTCTCGCACACCACGCCGCGATGCTTCAGGCGCTTGTACTTGCCGCACAAACATTCGTAATCCTTTACCGGGCCGAATATCTTTGCGCAGAACAAGCCGTCGCGTTCCGGCTTGAAGGTGCGGTAGTTGATGGTTTCCGGCTTTTTCACTTCGCCGTACGACCAGGAACGGATCATGTCCGGCGAGGCAAGGCCAATCTTGATCGAGTCGAAATTCTCGACCGGCACCTGCTGCTTGAATAATTTCAGTAAGTCTTTCATGGATTAGCCCTCGCTCTCGAGTTCGATGTTGATGGCCAGGGAGCGGATTTCCTTGACCAAGACATTGAACGATTCCGGCATGCCGGCCTTCATTTCATGGTTGCCGTCGACGATCGCCTTGTACATCTGCGTGCGCCCGTTCACGTCGTCGGACTTGACGGTGAGCATTTCCTGCAGCGTGTACGCGGCGCCGTAGGCCTCGAGCGCCCACACTTCCATTTCGCCGAAGCGCTGGCCGCCGAACTGCGCCTTGCCGCCCAGCGGCTGCTGGGTGACCAGGCTGTACGGGCCGGTGGAGCGCGCGTGCATCTTGTCGTCGACCAAATGATTCAGCTTCAGCATGTACATGTAGCCCACGGTCACCGGCCGCTCGAACTGCTCGCCGGTGCGCCCGTCGTGCAGCGTCGTCTGGCCGGAAGTCGGCAGGTCCGCGAGCATGAGCAGATTCTTGATCTCCTCCTCGCTCGCGCCGTCGAACACCGGGGTCGCCATCGGCACGCCGTTGCGCAGATTGCTGGCCAGTTCCAACACCTCGGCATCCGTCAGGGACTTGATGTCCTCCTTCTGGCCGCCGGTGTCGTTGTAGATCTGATTGAGGAACTTGCGCAGTTCGTGCATCGCCTGCTGCGCCTCGAGCATCTTGCCGATCTTGGCGCCCAGGCCCTTCGCGGCCCAGCCCAAGTGGGTCTCCAGGATCTGCCCGATGTTCATGCGCGACGGCACGCCCAAGGGATTCAGCACGATGTCGACCGGTGTGCCGTCCGCCATGTACGGCATGTCCTCCACCGGCACGATGGACGAAATCACGCCCTTGTTGCCGTGGCGGCCCGCCATCTTGTCGCCGGGCTGCACACGCCGCTTCACCGCCAGGTACACCTTGACCATCTTCAGCACGCCGGGAGCGAGATCGTCGCCCGCGGTGATCTTGGCCTTCTTCTCCTCGAAGCGCTTTTCGAACGCCTTGCGCTGGCCCTTGAGCCGCTCAGACACGGTCTCGAGCTGCGCGTTGGTATCCTCGTCCTTGAAGCGAATCTCGAACCACTGCTCGCGCGGCAGATCCGCGAGATACGCCTGGTCCACCGGCGCGCCGGCCTTGAGTTTCTTCGGGCCGGCCTCAGCCGCCTTGCCGTCGATCATGCCGCGCACGCGCTGAAACAGGTCGTCCTCGAGAATGCGCTGCTGGTCCGCAAGATCCTTGCGCACCCGCTCGAGTTCGGATTTCTCGATCGCCAGTGCGCGCGAGTCCTTCTCGACGCCGTCGCGGGTGAATACCCGCACGTCGATCACCGTGCCATCCATGCCGGGGGGCACGCGCAAGCTTGTGTCCTTAACATCGGAAGCCTTCTCGCCGAAGATCGCCCGCAGCAGCTTCTCTTCCGGCGTCAGCTGCGTCTCGCCCTTCGGCGTGACCTTGCCGACCAGGATGTCGCCCGCGCGCACTTCCGCGCCGATGAAGGCAATGCCGGCTTCGTCGAGCTTAGCGAGCGCCGAATCGCCCACGTTGGGAATGTCGGCGGTGATCTCCTCGGGACCCAGCTTGGTGTCGCGCGCGACGCAGGTGAGCTCCTCGATGTGAATGGTGGTGAAGCGGTCCTCTTCGACCACGCGCTCGGAGATGAGGATCGAATCCTCGAAGTTGTAGCCGTTCCACGGCATGAAGGCGACCAGAAGATTCTGGCCCAGCGCCAGCTCGCCCACGTCGGTGGACGGCCCGTCCGCCAGCACATCGCCGCGCTTGATGGCATCTCCCGCGTTTACCAGCGGCCGCTGGTTGATGCAGGTGTTCTGGTTGGAACGCGTGTACTTGGTGAGCGAATAGATGTCGACTCCGGGCTCGCCCGCCGTCGTCTCATCGTCATTCACCCGCACCACGATGCGCGACGCGTCCACGGAATCCACGCTGCCGCCGCGCCGCGCCACCACGGTGACGCCGGAATCGATGGCCACCGCCCGTTCCATGCCGGTGCCCACCAACGGAGTTTCCGAGCGCAGCGTCGGCACCGCCTGGCGCTGCATGTTCGAGCCCATGAGCGCGCGGTTCGCGTCGTCATGCTCGAGGAACGGAATCAAGGAGGCCGCCACCGACACGATCTGCTTCGGGCTGACATCCATGAAGTCGATCTTGTCGGGCGCCGATAGCGTGAATTCGTTCTGTGTGCGGCACGAAATCAAATCGTCGGTGAGCTCGCCCTTGTCGTTCAGGGTGGCGTTCGCCTGCGCGATCACGTACTGGCCTTCCTCGATGGCCGACAGGTAATCGATCTTGTCGGTGACCTTGCCGTTCGACACGCGCCGATACGGAGTCTCCAGGAACCCATAGTCGTTGGTGCGCGCATACACCGCGAGCGAATTGATCAGGCCGATGTTCGGGCCTTCCGGGGTCTCGATCGGGCACACCCGGCCGTAGTGCGTCGGGTGCACGTCGCGCACTTCGAATCCGGCGCGCTCGCGCGTCAGGCCGCCTGGGCCCAACGCCGATACGCGGCGCTTGTGCGTGACTTCGGACAGTGGATTGTTTTGATCCATGAACTGCGACAGCTGCGAGGAGCCGAAGAACTCCTTCACGGCCGCCGCCACCGGCTTCGCATTGATCATTTCCTGCGGCATGATCGGCTCGCTCTCGGCGATGGCCAGGCGCTCCTTGACCGCGCGCTCGACGCGCACCAGTCCGATGCGGAAGGCGTTCTCGGCCATTTCCCCGACGCTGCGCACGCGCCGGTTGCCGAGGTGATCGATGTCGTCCACGTGGCCGTTGCCGTTGCGGATGTCAATCAAGGTCTTCATGACCTCGATGATGTCTTCCTTGCTGAGCACGCCCGAACCGGTGATGGCCTCGCGGCCCACGCGGCGGTTGAATTTCATGCGTCCGACCGGGGACAGATCGTAGCGCTCGCCGTTGAAGAACAGGTTCTGGAACAGGTTCTCGGCGGCATCCTTGGTCGGCGGCTCGCCGGGACGCATCATGCGGTAGATCTCCACCAGCGCCTCGAGGCGCGTCTTGGTCGGATCGATGCGCAGCGTGTCGGAAATGTACGGGCCGCGGTCCAGGTCGTTGACGAACAGGGTGCGGATTTCGGTGATGCCGTTCTCTATGAGCTTGGCCGTAGTCGGCACGGTCAGGATTTCATTCGCCTTGGCCAGGATTTCGCCGGTCTCGGTGTTGACGATGTCGTGCGCCAGCACCTTGCCCTGCAGGTACTCGATCGGCACCGGCAGGCGCTTGACGTTGGCTTCCTCCAGGTCGCGCACGTGCCGCGCGGTGATGCGCCGGCCTTCCTCGACGATGACCTTCTTGCCTACGCGGATCTCGAACGAAGCGGTCTCGCCGCGCAAGCGCTGCGGAATGATCTCGAATTCGATTTCCTTCTTCGACAGGTGGAATACGTTCTTCTCGAAGAAGATGTCCAGCACCTGCTCCTCGGTCAATCCCAAGGCGCGCAGGATGATGGTCACGGGCAGCTTGCGGCGGCGGTCGATGCGCGCGAACACGCAGTCCTTCGGATCGAATTCGAAGTCCAGCCAGGAGCCGCGATAAGGAATGATGCGGGCGGAGAACAGCAGTTTCCCCGAGGAATGGGTTTTGCCGCGGTCGTGATCGAAGAACACGCCCGGGCTGCGATGCAGCTGCGACACGATGACGCGTTCAGTGCCGTTGATGATGAAGGTGCCGTTCTCGGTCATGAGCGGCAGCTCGCCCAGGTAGACTTCCTGCTCGCGCACATCCTTGACCGGCTTCTTGGCGCCGCTCGCCTCCTTGTCCAGCACCACCAGGCGCACCTTGACGCGCAATGGCGCCGCGTAGGTCAGGCCGCGCAGCTGGCATTCCTTGACGTCGAATACCGGCTCGCCGAGGCGATAGCTCACGTACTCGAGCGTCGCGTTGCCCGAATAGCTGGAAATCGGGAATACGCTGTCGAAGGCGGCATGCAGGCCGATTTCGTCGCGCTTGGATTCCGCAATGTCCGCCTGCAAGAACCGACGGTACGAGTCCAGCTGGATGGCCAGCAAGTACGGCGTGCCGAGGATGCTCGGGCGCTTGCCGAAGTTCTTACGAATGCGCTTCTTTTCCGTGAACGAATAAGCCATGAGTGCGGTCTCCAGTCTCAACGAGCGCTGCGCGCCGGGGGCGGCGCAGCGAAATAATCGAAATCAAAAGCGCAGCCGGCGGCCGCCGCTAAATTCGCGGCAACCGTCGGTCTGCGCATGTCGTCGGCAGTCACTACTTGATGGCAGCCTTGGCGCCGGCGTCCTCGAGCTTCTTCTTGATCGTCTCGGCATCCGCCTTCGGAATGCCTTCCTTGACGGTCGAAGGCGCGCCTTCCACCAGGTCCTTAGCCTCCTTCAGCCCCAATCCAGTGACCTCGCGAATGACCTTGATCACGCCCACCTTGTTGGCGCCGAACTCGGTCATGGTCACGGTGAACTCGGTCTGGGCCTCCGCAGCCGGAGCCGCAGCGCCGCCGCCAGCCGCCGCAACTGCAGCCACCGGAGCGGCCGCCGTCACGTTGAACTTCTTTTCCATGTCGGAAATCAGTTCAACCACTTCCATGACGGACATCTTGGAAATCGCATCGAGAATCTCGTCTTTACTTACAGCCATGATCATCTCCAAAAGCTAAAAATGAGGTCTTGCGACCCGAATCAGGTTTAATTCGCCGCCGCCTGCGCTTCACCACTCTTCTTGAGTTCAAGAACAGCGGCCAGCGTCCGTACCAACTTCGAGTTGGGAGCGGCCAACGTGCCCACGAATTTGCCAATCGGCGCCTTGAGGACACCACATAGTTTCGACAACGCCTGCGCGCGCGTGGGCAGATCCGCCACGCGCCCGATATCCTGGGGCTTGAGCAACTGCCCGCCCAAAGACACGAGTGTCGTCACCAATTTGTCATTGTCGTTCGCGAACGCCTTGACGATGCGGGCGGCGGCGCCCGGATCGTCACTGGAGAAGGCGAGGACAATGGGTCCCTTCAGAGCCGGAGTAATGCACTCGAAAGCAGTGCCGGCAACGGCCTTGCGCGCGAGCGTGTTCTTGACGATTCGCAGGTACACGCCTGCCTTGCGCGCCTTCGCGCGCAGGTCGGTCATCTGCGTCACCGTCAAGCCACGGTTCTCTGCGCCAACCACGGACAAGGCTTTCGCCGCGACCGCGTTGACCTCTGCCACCACGACTTTCTTCTCTTCTAACTTGAGCGCCATTTAGGTCCCCCGGAAAGAAGCGTCACACAAGGTGCGAGCGCCGTCGCTCACACCCACCCTCGAGTACCTTGTCGTACTCATTGGTGCGACCTTCACCAGGAAATTCCTGATTCGGGTCCCACCATCTGCGCAGGCAAAGATATTTAAGTGCCCTAAAAAGCCCACCTGCGGTCTTCGACGGTGGTTGCGTCCGGCCCCTACGGCCTCGCGCAGCCCTCCATCATTCCATGCGCTTGCGCGCAATTTTCAACGGGGTCGATGCGACCCCGTCCTATAAAACTAAAGCCCCAGACTCGACTGATCGACGGCGACGCCCGGACCCATGGTCGAGGACACCGTCACCTTCTTCAGATAGATGCCCTTCGACGTCGATGGCTTGATCTTCTGCAGATCCGCCATCAGCGCCAGCAGGTTTTCCTTGAGCGCCGAGGGTTCGAAGCTCGCCCGCCCGATCTGAGCATGAACGATGCCTGCCTTGTCTGTGCGGTACCGAACCTGGCCGGACTTCGCGTTCTTCACGGCGCCCGCCACATCCGGGGTCACCGTGCCGACCTTCGGATTCGGCATCAGGCCGCGCGGACCTAAGATCTGCCCGAGCTGCCCGACGATGCGCATGGCATCGGGGCTGGCGATCACCACGTCGAAATCGATCTGGCCGGCCTTGACCTTCTCGGCCAGATCCTCGAAGCCCACGATGTCGGCGCCCGCCGCCTTGGCGGCCTCTACATTCTTGCCCTGCGTGAACACGGCCACGCGCACGGTCTTGCCCGTGCCATGCGGCATGACGGTCGAGCCGCGCACCTGCTGGTCCGACTTGGTCGCGTCCACGCCCAGATTGACGGCGACGTCCACGGACTCGTTGAACTTCGCGGTCGCGAATTCCTTCACGAGCTTGAGTGCGTCGTCGATCGCATAGGACTTGCCCGGCGGCAACTTGGCCTTCCAGGTCTTGGTTCGCTTGACGATGGCGGGCATTTTAGAGCCCCTCCACATCGACGCCCATGCTGCGTGCGCTGCCCGCGATGGTGCGTACCGCCGCGTCCAGATCGGCGGCCGTCAAATCCGGCATCTTCATCTTGGCGATGTCCTCGAGCTGCTTGCGCGAAACCTTGCCCACCTTGGCGGTGTTCGGGGTCGCGCTGCCCTTCGGAATGCCGAGAGCCTTGGCGATCAGCACCGAAGCCGGCGGCGTCTTCATGATGAACGTGAAGCTTCGATCGCTGTACACGGTGATCACGACCGGGGTCGGCAAGCCCTTTTCCAGGCTCTGAGTCTGCGCATTGAATGCCTTGCAGAACTCCATGATGTTCACGCCTTGCTGGCCCAGCGCGGGACCCACCGGCGGGCTGGGATTCGCCTGGCCCGCTGGGATTTGCAGCTTGATGTAGCCTGTGACTTTCTTGGCCATTGCCTAAACTCCTGTGGGTGCAAACGTCGCCGAGCGACTCCCCGATTTGTTGCCGATCAACCTTTCTCGACTTGCGAGAAATCCAATTCCACCGGCGTCGAGCGCCCGAGGATCTGCACCGCCACCTGCAGCCGGTTCTTCTCGTAATTCACGGACTCGACCACGCCGTTGAAGTCGTTGAACGGGCCGTCGGTCACGCGCACCACCTCGCCCGGCTCGAACAGCACCTTGGGCTTGGGCTTGTCCACGCCCTCTTCCACCCGGCGCAGGATCGACATCGCCTCTTTATCGGTGATCGCAGCCGGCTTGTCGCTGGTGCCGCCGATGAAGCCCAGCACCTTCGGCACTTCCTTCACCAGGTGCCAGGTGTCCTCGTCCATTTCCATCTGCACCAGCACATAGCCCGGAAAGAACTTGCGATCGGACTTGCGCTTCTGCCCGTCGCGCATTTCCACCACCTCTTCGGTGGGCACCAGGATCTCGCCGAACTTGGCTTCCAATCCCGCGCGCTTCACCCGTTCCTTGAGCGACTCGGACACTTTGTGCTCGAAGTTCGAATAGGCGTGAACCACATACCATCGCAAGGCCATAAAAGCTCCGAATCCGTCAGCCGGCTTGACCGCCCAGTAACCGAGTCATGTACGTGAGCGCCATATCCAGCAGCCAGAAGAACACGCCCATCACAATGGCAAAAATAAACACCACATAAGTGGTCTTGATCGTCTCTTCGCGCTCCGGCCACACCACTTTGCGCAGTTCGACCCGCGCGGCGATTGCGAACTGCCAGAACTCGCGGCCGTACCAGCTGAACCAGGCAAGTCCTGCCCCGATGACGACGCCCGCCAGCACCATTCCGACCCGCAGCGGCAACATCAGCTCGTCGTACCAATAAAACGCGACGATGCCGCCTATCACGGCGACGATCGACAGCGTCGCGAGCGCGTTGTCTGTTGCCGATGCGCCCGTCGGTGTTTGAACTTCTGCCATGTTTGTGCCGTTAACCTACAGATTCATCGCCGCAAGTGGCAGGGCAGGAGGGAATCGAACCCCCAACCTGCGGTTTTGGAGACCGCCGCTCTGCCAATTGAGCTACTGCCCTGTATTCGTTGAACAACGCTTACGCAATGACCTTGGCGACGACGCCGGCGCCGACCGTCTTGCCACCCTCGCGGATCGCAAAGCGCAGCCCCTGCTCCATCGCAATCGGGGCGATCAGCTCCACCACGATCTTGATGTTGTCCCCCGGCATCACCATCTCCGTCCCCTCCGGCAGCTCCACCGCTCCGGTCACATCCGTGGTGCGAAAGTAGAACTGCGGCCGATAACCCTTGAAAAACGGCGTGTGCCGCCCGCCCTCTTCCTTCGAGAGCACATACACC
>Ga0302314_10015114_pt1 | contig 13145 bp, 13 predicted proteins | sample III_Palsa_N2_3_FD_200533 | JGI IMG/M metagenome (GOLD analysis project Ga0302314, IMG submission 200533) | Peat permafrost microbial communities from Stordalen Mire near Abisko, Sweden - III_Palsa_N2_3 | ecosystem: Environmental > Terrestrial > Soil > Palsa > Peat permafrost | place: Sweden...
GGGGAGAGGCTTTGTCGAGGCCCTAGGCCGACAGCAAGCCGCCCTCGCCATGCAGCGCCAGCCGATGGAACCGCTCGCCCATCCGCCGGTAGCCCGCCGCATTGGGATGCAGATCATCGGGCAGGTCCGGAGCGTCGGCTTCGCCGAACAGCTCCAGACCCGAAAGATAGCGGATCGCGGCGTCGCCGGAACGGATCCGGGCCACGACGACCTCGGCCAGCAGCGCGCGCATGCGCTTCAGCGACGGGCCGCCATTGTCGCCCACATCCTCGCGGCCGGGCGAGAAGATCGGCGAGATCAAGACGATCGGCGTCGCTGCATGCTTCTCGCGGATGATCGACAGCATGGCGTGGGCGCAATCCACGAAGGTCCGCTCCTTCAGCATGCCGTCGCTCCAGACATTGATGCCCAGCTTCAGGACGATGGCGTCGGCGTTCTGGTCGCGGATGATCCGCGCCGCCTGTCCGCTGAGCAGGCACGATCCCGCCCAGCCCAGATTGAGCAGGCGCGCGTCGGCCAGGGCGCAGGTCACGGCCGGCCAGGATCCCGAGCCGCCCTGCGCCTCCATGCAATGGCTGATCGAGCTGCCGTGGAAGACGATCCGGCGCCGAGCGTCAGGCCAGGGCGACCATGCCGCCCCCTCTTCCAACTCCAGCGCGGTGATCGACACCGTGGCCGAGGGGGGCAGCCACAGCGTGATGGATTTCTCGCCCGCCGGTAGGTCGTCGAAGACGAGCTCAGCGCGCTCGTCCCCGCTCAGGCTCCCGTCCAGAGCCATGACCGCGCCGCCCACCGCCGCGCGCCGCGCGAACAGTTGGTCATCGATATAGAGCTCATAAGCCGCCGGCCGCTGTTCGCCCTCGGGTCCGGCGGCGGCCAGCCGCTGGGTCGCGGACAGGCGCAGGCTCCGGCTGTCCGTACGCAACCGCAGCCGAACCCCCGCCGGGGCGGAGGCGACCCAGCGGGTGAACGGGTCGTAGAAACCGATCTCGGCGACCGGAAATCGCAGGGGCTGAACCGAACCCGGCCTGCGCCGCAGGTCGATGTGGCCATCCAGGAGGGTGTCCAAGCTTGCGAGGTCGAGAGATTGCATCCGGGGTTCCGTTTCAAGTTGAAAATCGGCGATCATCCTAGCGGCGCCGAACGCCCTCTTGAACCCTCTCCCCGGTCTGTACAGGCAAGGAGAGGGTAGGGTGAGGGGTGGCGCCGACCCCAGGCGCCTTCCAGGACGTGGTGCTGAACGGCGCGCGCAAGGCGAGCGGCAAGTAGGGATTGCTTGGCCCGCATTCCCGTTGTGGGAGAATGCAGTGGCCCGGCAATTGCTTGGATGAAATAGGTCGTCCCACATTGGAATAGGGTGAAGATATTGCGCTTTTTGAAGACGGTTCTCGCCGCGTCGCTGCTTGCAACCGCGGGCGCGGCCCACGCGACCACCTATGACGCCGTTCAAGGTTTCTCCAGCCCAGGCTCGATCTGGAGCTACAGCTATGCGGGGACGCCGTTCACGACGCTTGTCGGACTGCCCAACCCGTTTGGCGGGGCGTATCTCTGGTCCGCCCAACCCGTGCCCTACTCCGCCAGCGTCCTGCAAAATATCAGCGGCGGCCAGCTGGACTACGAGACCATTCAAGCCCCGAACAACTCGCTGACCCTCGACCCCGAGAGCCTGAGCAACGTCACGGTGACCTTCACCGCGCCGTCGGCCGGAACCTATGCGTTCAGCGGCGATTTCCTGGCCGTCGACACCGGCACGCGTTCGCACGACGTAGAGGTGGATATCAACGGCAGCGCCTATGCGCCGTCCGTGGCTACGCTGTCCAGCTTCGGCGCGAGCGATCCGTTCAGCGGGAGCGTCGTCCTGGCCAAGGGCGGCGCCATCAGCTTCGTGGTCGGCGGCGGTTCCTTGCAGGGTTGCGGCTTCTGCAATCTGAGCACCGGACTGGTCGCCAGCGTGTCCGCCGTCCCCGAACCCGCCAGCTGGGCGATGATGCTGGCTGGTTTCGGCGGCCTGGGAGCGGCCATGCGCTCTCGCCGCAAGATGGTCGCCGCCGCTTAACCCTCAGGCGCGATAGCCCTCAGGAAACGCCGCTGGCCAAGAGGCTGGCGGCGTTTTCTGTTCCGATGGGCTTGGGCCGTAGCTGAACGCCCGATCGACCAACGAAAAGCCAGTCGGGTTTTACCCCAGCTCCGTTTGCGCGAACCGCTTCATCGCCTCGGCCAGGTATTCGCTGAGGCCCGGCTGGACCGCCTCGTAGCGGGCGCGGAAGTCGGGGCTGGATTCATAGAGGTCCGCCAGGCCGCGATAGGCCGCCGCGTTCGGCGTCTCGGCCCAGCCCCGGGCGACCCAGTCGTGATGCCGGCGAAGCACGCCGCGCACACCCTCGCAGTCGGCGGGCAGACCGTTGGCCAGGGCCTGGCCAAGATCGCGCTCGATGGCGTCGAACTCCGCGCCGAAGGCTTCCCGATCGGCCTTGGACCAGTCCTTCATCGCCGCCTTGCTCTGGGCCATGGACCGGCGAATCCCCTCGCCATAGCGGTCGATCAGCCAGGCCTCGAACTCGGCCTGCCGCTCCGGCGAAAAGCCCCTGTAAAGTTCCTTGTCGTTCATGTCCGTCTCTCCTTCGAGGGCGGCGAGGGTGCGATCAAGCGTCTTGAGCAGCCGGCGGTACCGCGCGGCCTGGGCGGCCAGCTTCGTCCGGTGGAGACGCAGGGCCCGCACGCGGTCAAAGTCGGGCCTGGCCAGCACCTCGGCTATGGTTTCCAGAGGAAATTCGAGCTCCCGGTGGAACAGGATCTGCTGCAGACGCAGCATCTCCTCGCGGCCATAGTAGCGGTAGCCGTTGGACCCAACGCAGGCGGGTTTCAAAAGACCGATCTGGTCGTAATGGTGCAGGGCGCGGACCGATACGCCCGACAGCCTGGCCAACGCCTTCACGGTATAGAGTTTCGTCATCGCGTCCTCGCCGATGGACCGGACCATCAGGTCTGACGCCGTGTGAGGGTCAAGCGTCTCTTTTTCGCGGGCCCGCGCGTCGTCGCCGGCCCCCAGCCACGCCCGGCGCCGTGGGACAAATAATCAGGGATCGGAACGGGTATTGATCCAAAGGTCGCCCGTCGCGTTTAAGCTGGATGAGCATCGACCAACGCATTCTCACGGGCGGCTGCGCCTGCGGCGCGGTGCGATTCGAAACGCGAGGCGATCCGCTTCGAATTGGGCTTTGTCATTGCATGACCTGTCGCAAGGCTCATGGCGCCACCTTCAATCCGTTCATCGTCTTTCCCCGGGATCGGTTTAAGCTTGAGGGCGAGCTGAAGCACTGGGAGAGCACGCCAGGACTCAGCCGCGACTTCTGTGCGATCTGCGGCTCCCCAATTGTGATGTTGAGTGAGGGCGAGGCGGAGCTTTCGCTCGGCAGCTTCGATGATGTCAGCCTCTTCAACCCGCAGTATGAGACTTGGACTCCTCATCGCGAGGCTTGGCTTCGCCCGCTAGATGTATCTCAGTTCGCGGAAAATCGAGTCCCGGCTGCGATATCGCCGGCCCGATGGTGCAAAACTTGATCTGCCCACGCTCCTGAGCGCCGCATCCTCTCTCACGCTCCGTTCCCTCACCGTCGCTGGACCTCGCCAGCCACTTCCGGCGTAATGGGAGAAACAACCAGGGACGGGACGCCAGCCATGACAGCGCATCATATTCGCTACGCGGTCGACGACGACGGGATCGCCACGATCACCATCGACCGGCCGGAAAAACGCAACGCCATGACCTACGCCATGCTGGGCGCCTTCATCGCCAAGGTGGCCGAGGCCGGCGAGGACGCACGGGTGCGGGTGGTGATCGTCACCGGCTCCGGCGGCGCCTTTTGCGCCGGCACCGACCTGGCGGACCTGGCCACCATCCCCGGCGAAACCCGCGGCGTGCGCGGCGAGGCCGGCGAGGGCGGTCGCTGGTGGCCGCTGGTGCGCTGTCCCAAGCCCGTGATCGGCGCCATCGACGGCTATGCGGTCGGAATGGGCGCCGAATTCACCAGCCAGTGCGACGTGCGGATCATCTCGGACCGGGCCCGTTTCGCCTGGAACTTCGCCCATCGCGGCCTGGTGCCTGACACCGGCGCCGGTAGCTGGCTGTTGCCGCGCCTCATCGGCCCGTCGCGGGCGCTGCGGCTGCTCTATACCGGCGCCTTTCTGGAAGCCGAGGAGGCGCGCGCCATCGGCTACGCGGCCGAGGTCGTGGCGCCGGAAACCCTGGCCGACGCCGCGTTGGCCGAGGCGCGCCGCTATCTGAACTCCTCGCCGTTTTCGTTGAAGCGCATGAAGCAGCTGGTCTGGCAGGGGCTGGAGCGGGACGTCGGCGAGCATATGGCCGCCCATGTCGAGGCGCTGACCGCCTGTTTCAGGTCCGCCGACCACAAGGAGGGCGTGGCGGCCTTCCTCGAACGCCGTCCGGCGAAGTTCATCGGCGCATGATCACCGCCGATCTTGAGTCCCTCAACGCCCGTCCCCTGCCCGCCTGGTACGACGAGGCCAAGTTCGGCGTCTTCATCCATTGGGGCCTGTTCGCCATCCCCGCCTTCGCCGCCCGGCTGGGCAGCATCTCCGACGCCTTCAAGACCGACTACGACCGCGCCGTGGCGATGACGCCCTATACCGAGTGGTACGCCAACGCGATCAAGACGCCGGGCACGCCGTCGGCGGAGTTCCACAGGAAGACCTATGCCGATGCGCCCTATGAGGCATTCAAGGAACCGTTCGTCGAGGGCCTGAAGGACTGGGACCCGGCCAGCTGGGCCGAGAGCTTCCGCGACGCGGGCGCGCGCTACGTGGTGCTGGTCACCAAACACCACGACGGCTTCTGCCTTTGGCCGAGCGGGGTGGCCAACAGCGAGCGGGCGGACTGGCTCACCAGGCGCGACATCGTCGGCGAGCTGGCGGCGGCGGTCCGGGCGGCAGGCCTCAGGTTCGGGGTCTATTATTCCGGCGGCATCGACTGGACTTTCAATCCCGAGCCGCTCTTGACCATGGCCGACTTCATGGGTTCGACCCCGGCCGGCGCCTATCCGGACTATGCCGAAGCCCAGGTGCGCGAGCTGATCGAGCGGTATGAGCCCAGCGTGCTTTGGAACGACATCTCCTGGCCCGCCGATCAGGACGCGATGAACCGCCTATTCGCCGACTTCTACAACGCCGTGCCAGACGGCGTCGTGAACGACAGGTGGCTCTCGTCGAGCCCGCAAACCAATCTTCTGCGCAGCCCTGAAGCGCGGCGGGCGATGGACGAGCGGATCAAGGCGCGGATCGCCAAGCACCCGGAGACCTTCGACGGCATTATCCCCGCGCCCGTGCCGCACAGCGACTTCAGAACCCCCGAATACGCCCGCTTTCCGGATATCCAGGCCAAGAAGTGGGAAGCGACGCGCGGCATGAGCCACTCCTTCGGCTTCAACCGCAATGACGCCGAGGCCGACTATGCGAGCGCCGAGACCCTGATCGGGGACTTCATCGACGGCGTGTCCAAGAATGGCAACCTGCTGCTCAATGTCGGTCCGCGCGCCAACGGGGAGATTCCAGAGCCTCAGGCCGCGCGGCTGAAGGCCTTTGGCGCTTGGCTGAGAACCAACGGCGCGTCGATCTACGGAACCCGGCCCTGGAGCCGCGCCGAGAGGGTGACGAGCGACGGCCTGCCGGTGCGGTTTACGCAAGGGCGCGAGGCGCTGAACCTGATCGTGCTGGGCGCGCCCGTGGGCGAGCGGCTGCACATCCGCGACCTGGAAATCACGGGCGAGGCGCGATTGCTGGCGGACGATAGCCCCGTGACCCTCACCCAAGACGGCCCCGACATGACCCTGACCTTCGCCAAGCCGCTAACAGGCGCTTTCGCGCCGGCGGTGGGGATCGCGCTCTAAACCCTTCTCCTTGCGGGAGAAGGAATTTCACTTGTTTCACCCCAACCCTCCGCGAACAGATAAAGCGGCTCGAACGCCGCCATCAGATCGCGACCCTGTTCGGTCATGCGGTAGCCGCCCGGGCGCTGGTTTTTCACCAGACCGGCGGCGGCCAGCTCGCTCAGCCGGCTTTGCAACACTGTCGGCGAAGCGTCGTCGCAGGCGCCACGCAGGGCCCGCGAGGTCAGCGGCCCGTCGCGCAGCTCCCAAATGATCCGCAAGGTCCAGCGGCGTCCCAACAGATCCAGCAGCGCCATGATCGGCCGCCCGGTGGTCGACCCGCGCACCGGGCCGCGCGCGGCGGCCGCTCTAGGACTAACCAAATCGACCTCTTGAGTTTTGCTATTATTTCTGTAGCGTTTCACTACTTTTATTGTAGCACAGGAAACGTCCATGTCCCGCATCGCGCCGCTGACACCGCCTTACCCGTCCGAGATTCAGGCGGATTTCGATCAGGTCATGCCGCCAGGCGTACCGCCGTTGGTGCTGTTCCGCGCCATCGCAACCAGCGGGCGCGCATGGAAGAAATTTTGGGCCGCCAACCTGCTCGACCGCGGTCCGCTGTCGCTGCGCGAACGCGAGATCGTCATCGATCGGACGTGCGCGCTGACCAGCTGCGAATATGAGTGGGGCGTGCATATCACCGCCTTCGCGGGGGCCGCCCGCCTGTCCGACGAAGAGGTCGCCGCCACCGTTCTGGCGCCCGCCGACGCGGCCTATTGGTCCGCCGCCGAACAGGCCCTGATCGCGGCGGTGGACGCCTTGCATCACCGCGCCCGGCTCAGCGACGCGGAGTTCGCCGCGTTGAGCGCGTCATATGACCAGGCCCAGATCCTGGAGATCATCCTGCTGGCCGGTTTCTACCACACCGTCGCCTATGTCGTCGGCGGCTTGGACCTGCCGCTGGAGCCGAACGCCGCCCGTTTTCCTCAGCGCGCCGTCATCCCCCCGTCGATCACCAGTTCCGCGCCGGTCACGTAGCGGGAATCGTCGCTGGCCAGGTAGAGCACGCCAAGAGCGATGTCCTCGGGCAGACCCTTGAAACCCAGCGGGGTGGCGACCTGAGTTACGGCGTCGAGGTCGATCCGGTTGGCTCCGCCCGGCAGGCCGCTGGAGATGCTGTCCCAGATCGCGGTCTCGATGATGCCCGGATGCACCGAATTGACCCGCACGCCGTCCTTCAGGGCCGCGCACTCCATGGCTACCGACTTGGAGAACAGCCGCACCGCCCCCTTGGTCGCCGAATAGGCCGCCAGATTGGGCGCCGCGGTCAGGCCGGCCACCGAGGAGATATTGATGATCGAGCCGCCCCCGCCCGCGCGCATCAGCGGCAGGGCGTGCTTGCAGCCCAGGAAGACGCCCTCGACATTGATCGCCTGTTGGCGCCGAAAATCGGCCAGCGACATCTCGGTGACCGGGCCGCTAAGGCCGATGCCGGCGTTGTTGACCAGGATGTCCAGACGCCCGAACCGCTCTTTGACCTGGGCGATCACGTCAATCCAGACATCCTCGCTGGTGACGTCGTGGGCCAGGAAGATCGCCGTCCCGCCGGCCGCCTCGATCGCCGCCACGCAGTCCTGGCCGAGCGCCGCCTGCACGTCGGTGACCACCACCTTCGCGCCCTCGCGGGCCAAAACGCTGGCGCAGCCCCGGCCAATGCCGCTGGCCCCGCCGGTGACCAGGGCGATCTTTCCGCTGACCCGTCCCATCCGTTTGCTTCCCTTCGTTCTGATTGCGCGGCAAGCTGGTTCAACGGCCAACGATCGTCAAAGCCTTTCGCGGGCGCGGGGCCGAAATTGGGCGGGCGGAAACATGACCTCCTTCTACGACCGCCATGTCCTGCCCTGGCTGCTCGGCAAGGCCTGCGCGGCCAAGCCGATCATGAAGCAGCGGGCCAAGGTGGTTCCCTTCGCCGAAGGCCGGGTTCTGGAGCTGGGCCTGGGCAGCGGCTTGAACCTGCCCTTTTACGACCCGGCCAAGGTGACCAGCGTGCACGGCGTCGACCCGTCGGCCGAGCTGCGGGCGATGGCGCAGGCGGCGCCGCGCCCGCCCGGCCTCGACGTCTTCGTCGCTGACGGCGTGGCCGAGGCCTTGCCCTTCGAGGACCACGAATTCGACAGCGTGGTCTGCACCTTCACCCTGTGTTCGGTCCACACTCCGGCGGCGGCGTTGGCGCAGGCGCGGCGGGTGCTGAAGCCGGGCGGACGGCTGTTCTATTGCGAGCACGGCCTGGCGCCGGATGAGGGCGTCGCGCGCTGGCAGCGCCGCATCGAGCCGATCTGGAAGCGCCTGGCCGGCGGTTGCCACCTGACCCGCCCGATCACCTCGGGGATCGCCGGCGCGGGCTTTTCCATCGAGCGCTCCGACCAGATGTACCTGCCCGGCACGCCCAGGATCGCCGGCTGGAGCGAGTGGGGCGTAGCGATCCCGCGATAACCTCCCTTCGCCTCTGCCTGCCCCCGCGCTATGCTGCCGCCATGACCCGTCCCCTGCCCTCGGCGGAAGACGCCGCCCGGATCCTGGCGGCCAAGCGGACCCGCCGCGCGCCCCGGCCGCCGCCCCCGGCCGGCCGGCCGCTGGGCCCTTTCATCAAGGCCCTGGACGAGCGGTTCGGCCGCGGGCCCGACGTGTTGCGCGCGCGCTGGCGCGAGATCGTGGGCGAGGCGCTGGCCCTGCGCACCGAACCGATGAAGCTGAGCAAGCCGCGCGGCGGCGGAGGAGGCGTGCTGGAACTCAAGGTCGATGGCCCGGCCGCAGCGCTGATCCAGCACCAGGCGCCGGACATTTTAGCGCGGGTGAACCTGTTCCTGGGCTCCGGCGCCGTGGCGCGCCTACGCGTGGTGCAAGGACCGGTGCGCCGTCCCGCCGCCGAGCAGGGCGCGGCCCAGGCCGCCCAGGCCCGCCGCCGCGGCGCTCAGCCGCTGGACGCGGGAGCCGAGGCCGAACTGGAGGCCGGTCTGGCCCGCGCCGCTGATGGACCGCTCAAGACCGCCCTGCGCCGCCTGGGCCGCGAGGTGCTGCGGCAGACGCGGCAAGACTCCCGGCGTTGACAATCCGCCCGCGACAGGGTTTGCGAGAGGCGGGGCGCGACCGGCCGCCGTCGATGCGGCGCAATCGATAGGAGCAGGTCATGATTTCGTCTCGCCGACAGCTCGTCGCCGCCGTGGTCCTTGGGCTGACCCTGTCAGGCCCCGCCTTGGGCGCGTCCCATAAGCCCAACAAATTCGTCCAGCCCGACGACATGACCCTGGGCAATCCCAAGGCCAAGGTGACCGTCGTCGAGTACGCCTCGGCCAGCTGCCCGCACTGCGCGCACTTCAACAACGAGGTGTTCCCGGCTTTCAAGGCCAAGTACATCGACACCGGCCGCGTCCACTATGTGTTCAGGGAATTCCTGACTCCACCCGCGGAGGTCGCCGCCGCCAGCTTCCTGATCGCCCGCTGCGCCGGGCGAGACAAATATTTCAACGTGCTGGACACGATCTTTCGCGGCCAGGCGCAGATGTACCAGTCCGGCGACATCAAAGGCGCCCTGCTGCACGCGGCCGAGGGGGCCGGGATGACCGACGCCCAGTTCGACGCCTGCCTGACCAACGAGGCCGCCGGCGACGCCCTAAGCGCGCGGGTGCAGCACTATGCGAAGGATGACGGGATCGACAGCACGCCCACCTTCGTCATTAACGGCAAGAAGATGGATCCCAACACCCCGGCGACCATGGCCAATCTGGACGCCGCCATCGCCGAGGCGCGCTAGCCGTATCGCAGCTGGTCTGGGCGGGGCGGCCAGAATCGGGCTTAAAGTCCAGCAGGCCTCACTTTCGCCGCGCCCACCTTGCGCCTTTATGGGCGAACAGACAGGAACTTCGACATGCGCTTCCTCGGCCATCCCCTTCTCATCGCCGCCGTAATGGCGCTCGGCTTGGCCGCCTGCAACAAGACCAGCGGCGCGATCGGCCCCGACGACATGACCATGGGCAGCCCAAAAGCCAAGGTGACCGTGGTCGAGTACGCCTCCGCCAGCTGTCCGCACTGCGCCGAGTTCAACAACGACACCTTCGCGGCCTTCAAGACCAAATATATCGACAGCGGCAAGGTTCATTATGTGTTCCGCGAGTTCCTAACCCCGCCCATCCCGGTGGCGGCGTCCGGCTTCCTGATCGCGCGGTGCGCCGGAAAAGACAAATATTTCAGCGTCCTGGACGCGATCTATCACGGGCAGGCGGCGATGTACCAGTCGGGTGACTATCACGGTGCGCTGCTGCGCATCGCTGAATCCGCGGGCCTGTCGGAACAGCAGTTCAACGCCTGCACCAATGACGACGCGGCGATCAAGGCGCTGAACGACCGGGTCCAGAAGTCGATCGACGCCGGCATCACCGGCACGCCGACCTTCGTCGTCAACGGAACCAAGATGGACGGCGCGCCGACCCTGGCGAATCTGGACGCCGCCATCGGCGCCGCCCAGGCGAAATAGACGGTCCAGGCGACCACCGTGCACTTCCAGCGGCTGCGTCTTTCGGGCTTCAAGTCCTTTGTCGAGCCGGCCGAGTTTCGCATCGAGCCCGGCTTGACCGGCGTGGTCGGTCCCAACGGCTGCGGCAAATCGAACCTGCTCGAGGCCCTGCGCTGGGTGATGGGCGCCAATTCCGCCAAGGCCATGCGCGCCGGCGGGATGGACGACGTGATCTTTTCCGGCTCGGGCTCGCGGCCCTCACGCAACCATGCCGAGGTCCAGCTGAGCATCGACAACGCCGACCGCACCGCGCCGGCCCAGTTCGCCAACGAGCCGGTGCTGGAGGTGGTGCGCCGGATCGATCGCGGCGCCGGCTCGACCTACCGGATCAACGGCCGCGAGATGCGCGCGCGCGACGTCCAGCTGTTGTTCGCCGACGCCTCGACCGGGGCCAATTCGCCGGCCCTGGTGCGCCAGGGCCAGATCAGCGAGCTGATCGCCGCCAAGCCGCAGAACCGCCGGATGATCCTGGAAGAGGCCGCCGGCGTCTCCGGCCTGCACTCGCGCCGGCACGAGGCGGAGCTTCGCCTGCGCGCCGCCGAGACCAATATGGCCCGGCTGGACGACGTCGCGCGCGAACTGGAATCCGCCCTGGGCCGGTTGAAGCGCGAGGCGCGGCAGGCCGAGAAATATAGGCGCCTGGCCGCCCAGATCCGCTCGCTCCAGGGCGCGGTGCTGTTCGCCCGCTGGAAGGACGCGAGCGAGGCGCTGGAGCGCGCCGAGGTCGAGGCGAACCAGGCCGGCGGCGCCGTCGAAACCACCGCGCGCGACGCCGCCACCGCCCAGACCGCGGCGCTGAACGCCGAAGCCGCGGTCGGGCCCCTGCGCGAGGAGGCCCAGATCGCCGGCGCGGTGCTGCACCGCCTGACCCTGGAAAACGACCGGATGGAGCGCGAGGCCGAACAAGCCGCCGCCGAGGTCGAACGGCTGAGCGCGGACCTAGCCCGGCTGGAGGCGGATCGCGCGCGCGAAGCCCAGATTGTGGAGGACGCGCGTGGGGCGCTGGCCCGGTTGGCCAGCGAGATCGGCGAGCTGGCGTCCCAGGCCGAAAGCGCGCCCGAACGGCTGCCCGAGCTCGAACAAGCCTGGCGCGCCGCCGACGCCGAGCGGACGGCCCGCGAAAGCGAGGTCGAGACCCTGGCCGCGCGCGTCGCCACCAAGGAGGCCGAACGCCGCGGCGCCGAGGCCCGGATCGGCGAGGCGCGTTCGCGCCTGTCGCGCACCCAGCGGGCGCTGGATCAGGCCGCCGCCGACCGCGCGGCGCTGGGCCCCGAAACCAATCTCAAGGCCGTTGAGGCCAAGACGCGTTTCGATGCTGCGTTGGCGGCGCTGCGCGAGGCGCGCGCGGCGCTGGAAGCCGCCGAGAGCGGTCGCGGCGTCGCGGCCGCCGCCGAGACCGCCGCCCGCGACGCCGCGCGCAAGGCCGAGGACCAGCTGGGCCGGCTGAAGACCGAGGCGCGGGGCCTGGCCCAGCTCACCGCCCGGCCGGCCAAATCCACCTTCGCCCCAGCCCTGGACCAGATCACGGCCGACGAGGGCTATGAAGCCGCCTTGGCCGCGGCCCTGGGCGACGACCTGAACGCCGCGCTCGACGCCAAGGCCCCCGCCTATTGGGCTGGGCGCGACGGCGCCGCTCCGCCCGATTGGCCGGCCGGGATCCAGCCGCTGGCGCCGCTGATCCACGCGCCGGCCGAACTGGCCGCGCGGCTGGCCTTCACCGGTCTGGTCGCGCGCAAGGATGGACCGCGGCTGCAAGCGGGCCTGCCGGCTGGTGCGCGCCTGGTCTCGCGCGAGGGCGATCTTTGGCGTTGGGACGGTTTCGTCGCCCGTGCCGAGGCGCCCCGGCCGGCGGCCGTGCGGCTGGAGCAGCGCCGGCGGCTGGCCGAGCTCGAAGCCGAGATCGAAACCCTGACGCCGACCGCAGCCGGCGCCGCCCAGAGCCACGCCCAGGCCACCCGGGCGCTGCAGGCCGCCGACGAAGCCCTGCGCAATGCGCGTCGCGGGCCGGAAGCCGCCGACCGCGCGCTGGGCGCCGCGCGCGAGGAGCTGGATCGTCACGGCCGCGAGAGCGCGCGCCGCGAAGCCCAAGCGCAGTCGCTGGCCGAGACCATCGCCCGGTTCGAGGCCGAGAAGCTGGAAGCCGAAGCCGCGCTCACCGAGGCCCTGGCGCTGGAACAGGGCCTGGAGGCCGACGAGACCGCCGCCGCGCAACTGGCCGAGGCCCGCGCCGCCCAGGCCGCCGCGCGCGAAACCGCCGCCGCCGCGCGGGCCACGCTGGATCTGGAGACCCGCGAGCGCGCCGGGCGCGAAGGCCGCCTGGCGAGCCTCGGGCGCGATCAGGACGACTGGACCCGGCGCGCCGATTCCGCCGCCAAGCGATTGGACGCGTTAGCGCAGGACAGGCTCCGCGCGGAAGCCAGCCTCGGGGAGGCCCGCGCGGCGCCCGAGGCCATCGAGGCGCGCCGGGCCAAGCTGCTGGACGAACTGGGCGTGGCCCAGGCCCGCGGCGCCAAGGCCGCCGACGCCCTGGACGGCGGCGAAGCCGCTCGCACCGCCGCCGACCGCGCCGCCCGCGCCGCCGACGCCCTTTCCGCCGAGGCCCGCGAGCATCGCGCCGCCGCTGGCGCCCGCCTGGACGCCGCGCGCGAGCGGCTGGGCGAAATCGCGGCCAATCTGCGCGAGACCACGCA
>Ga0302314_10015115_pt1 | contig 13145 bp, 15 predicted proteins | sample III_Palsa_N2_3_FD_200533 | JGI IMG/M metagenome (GOLD analysis project Ga0302314, IMG submission 200533) | Peat permafrost microbial communities from Stordalen Mire near Abisko, Sweden - III_Palsa_N2_3 | ecosystem: Environmental > Terrestrial > Soil > Palsa > Peat permafrost | place: Sweden...
ACGTCCGGCTGGGCGGCGTGCACCCAGCGGACGGTGGCCGGCGGCGACCACTTCTTCTCCGCGACCACCGACGAGGTCGCCGACCTGGTCGCCGGGTGGGTCGTTGATCACGCGACTACCCGAGCCACAAGCTGAATGGGACCAAGCAGGGGAAATGGCGTCTGAACGCCGGAATTACCAGCGCCCGCGAGTACTTCACGCGGCCCGCGCGTCGGCGCGCTGAGCCGTTGCTGGGTGGTCAGACCGCGAGGACTTCCCCGGTCGGTGCGACCGGGGCGAACTTCTTCGCGGTGTCGAAGCCGACGATCTTGGCCAGGGTGCCGCCGAGCAGCTTGGCCCGCTCCTGGAGGGGGACGTCGAACATCTGCTCAGAGATGACGGCCTGGCTGCCCAGGAAGGTGCCCTCGGCGTGCGGGTAGTCGTTGCCCCAGTAGATCGTGTCCACGCCGGTGATATGGCGGGCCTGCACCGCCATCCGGTCGTCGGCGAACTGGACCCGGATGTTGCGCTTGACGTACTCGCTGGGCTTGAGGTCGTACGGCCAGCGCTCGTTGATCAGGAACAGCTGACCGAACAGGTCCTGCTCCTCCCAGGGCTTGCCTTCCTGGAGATAGCCCATCCACCACTCGGGGTCCTGCCCGGTCCCGGTGCGCCACCCCTTGTCCATCATCGACATGAAGTGGGCTAGCCAGCCCGCGTTGTACTCGATCGTGTTCCACAGCAGGTTCGGGTGCCGGTCACACGCCCCGGAGGCGATCAGCTCGGAAATGATCCGCATAGGCACCGCGCCGCTGGAGTTACCGCCGCCCATGGTCCGCGCGGCCAGCGTGGCGTTGGTCAGCTCCTTGTTCTTGCCCATGGCCATCGCCGTCAGGATGCCCTTGACGGCGTCCCCGGTGATCGAGCTTCCCGTTTTGGTGTTGGCTCCGCCCGCGGCCAGGTGGAAGAAGATGGGCAGGCCGTTCGCTTCCGCGCACGCCCACAGCGGCTCGTACTCATCCGCGTGGTACGGCAGCGGCTGCGGGTGCTCGGGCAGGAACAATCCCCGCAGGCCCAGCCGCACGCATCGCTCGATCTCCTTCACGGCGTCCCCGATGTCGGTGGTCGGGATCGCGGCCAGCGGGCACATCCGGTCCGAATGCGGCAGGTACGTCTCGGCCACCCAGTCGTTGTAGACCCGCGCGTGGGCCAGCGCGACCTCGTGATCGTCGGTGTACGTCGCGAACAACGCGAAGTTCGAGAACAGCACCGTCGCGTCCACGCCGTCGCGGTCCATGTCCCGCAAGATCCCCGAGGGCTCCCAGTCCGGCGTCGGGCCCGTGTTCTGCCGGTACCGCGACACCGTCCAGCCCTCGTACCCGGGGGCGTGCACAGTCCGGAACACCGTGTGCCCGCCCGGCGTCAACGGCTCGTCGAGTTCGAACTCCGTCTGCGTCAGCGCCTTGTCCCGCAGGTTTTTCGGGAGCCGCTCAGTGAACAGGTCCATCGGCTCAACGACGTGGCTGTCGCCGGAAACCACGAATTCCTGAGTCATAACCGCTCCCTCCATTTCTCTGAAAGGACCACCTTGGTCCGCCTGAGGATCAGCGCGACCCTCATTTTCGGCCAAATTTACGAGTTCGCTACTGAAGCGTCAACGGTACGTTCCGCCTAGCGGTACGCACACCTAATCTGGCCTTTACATTCGGGTTCGGCCGGGATAGAACCAAAAAGCCCCGCGCGGGCAGCGCCCATCTACCAGGAGGTTCTTCGTGAGTCTTGACGCGGAGCGTCCGGTCGCGGTCGTGACCGGGGCGAGTGCGGGTATCGGGCGGGCGACGGCCCGTCAGCTGGCCGAGGCGGGCTGGCAGGTGATCGGGGTGGGGCGTGATCTCGGGCGGATCGCGGAGGCCACGCGGGAGATCGAGGCGGCGGTGGCGGCGCCGGGGGGCTTCGCGATGCTCCAGGCGGACCTAAGCCTGCTGTCAGACGTGAAGAAGGTGGCCGGGCAGGTCGCGGCCCTGACCGCGCGGGTGGACGTGCTGATCAACAATGCCGGCGGTCTGCGGGAACAGCGGACTATCACCGCGGAGGGGCTGGACGCGGTGTTCGCCACGAATTACCTGGCGCCGTTCCTGCTGGCCCGCGAGCTCAAGCCGCTGATGGACGCCGCGGTCGCCGCCGCGCCCGCGGGCTCGGTGCGAGTGATCGCGGTGTCCTCGACCGGGCATCGCGCCAGCCCGGGGCTGGACTTCGACGACCTGCAGGGCAACGCGGCCGGCCTGGAACCGGGGAAGGCCTACTGCAACGCTAAGCTGGCCAACCTGCTGTTCACCCGGGAACTGGTGCGGCGCTGGGGGCCGGACGGCATCGTCGCCCAGTCCATGCACCCGGGGGTGGTGACGACCAACTTCGCTGACCAGGCCGGTGCGGCGATGCGCGCCTGGTACGCCGCCAAAACGGACGTGCTCGCCCCTGACCAGCCCGCCGAAACCCTAGTCTGGCTGGCGACCGACCCCGAGGGAGGCCGCGGCCCCGGCCGCTACTTCCACGACAAGGCCGAGGAAACCCCCGATGACAAAGCCCTCGACGACATCGCCGCCCGGCGCCTGTGGTCCGAGAGCGAGAAGATCCTCGCCGACCACGGCTACTGAGCCGCGAATGACCGCGCATCATCGGCCCGCCGGCATTTCCAGGCCAATGGGTTTTGCCGATTATCAGGCAATTCCACTCAGCTTAGGTTGACCCCAGCGGAGCCGCCCGGTGGAACGATTCCCAGGAAGATTGGGTGTTGGCGGTACCGCTATGTGCGGCTAATGACACCCAATCATTCAGGTCAGCGCCCCAGGCGCCACGGCGGGCGGTTGACCCGGCGCCGGGGCCACGGGGCGGCCCATGCCGGCTGATGTGGCGACGCGGCCTATAGCGTGCTTTCTCTTCGTGATCATGACGCCGGCGCCTGACGGCGGCGGGTCAGCGCAGTGTCGCGGCCGCCGTGCGCAGGTCGTCCAGGGCGGCGAGTGCGTGCGGCGCGAGCCCGGTGGCGTCATCGCGGTCGGCTTCTGACCACCGGGTGTAGCCGCGCTTGAACGCGAGAACCCCCAGCTCGGCCGCGAGCTGCGCGGTCGCGTCCGGCATCCCCCGGGAGACAAGCGCGGCGGTCATGGCGGCGGCGAGGCCGACGCTCTTGAGGGCATCGCGCTCCTGGAGTTCGGTGCTGGCGGCCACGGCCGCCTTGAGGCGCGGGCCGAGCTCGCGGTTCGCCGGGCCCATGGCGCCCGAGGCGCGCTCCAGGCCGGCCGCGACCGCTTCGAGCGGACTGGCGTCCGCGGGCGCCTCGGCGATCCCGTCGGCGAGCAGCCTGCTCAGCGTCTCCTGGCCGGCGACCAGCAGCTCGCGCTTGTCCGAGAAGTGCCGGAAGAAGGTGCTCTTGGTGACCCCGGCGCGCTCGGCGATCTGCGCCACCGTCGTGGCGTCGTACCCCTGCTCGGTGAACAGGTCGACGGCCGCGACCACAAGTCGCTGGGTCGCCCCCGGTTGCCATCGAGCCATGCCGCCATCATAGGCGATGGGACACATGTCCCGTGTCCTGCTACAGTGATGGGACAACATTCCCATCACTTCCGGGAGAATACATGCACGTCTTCGTCACCGGCGGCACCGGCACCATCGGCTCCGCCGTCGTCGCCGAACTGCTCGCCAACGGCCACACCGTTCTCGCGCTGGCCCGCTCGGACGACTCCGCCCGGGTACTCAAGGACGCCGGCGCCGAGCCGCTCCGGGGGGAGATCGCCGACCTCGACGTCCTGCGGGCCGGCGCCGGGCGGGCCGACGGCGTGATCAGCCTCGCCTTCGGCCGCGACTACGGCAGCCCGGACGCGCTCGCCCGGGGCATCGCCGAGGAGAGCGCCGCCCTGACCGCGCTGGGCGAGGAACTCCTCGGGAGCGACCGCCCCATCGTCACCGTCTCCGGCACGCCCTGGGTACGGGGCCGCCCCTCCACCGAGGCCGACCCGCTGCCGACCGACGGGCCGGTCGCCGGCCGCGGCCGGTCGGTCACCGCGCTGCTCGGCCTGGCCTCGCGCGGCCTGCGGAGCTCGGCCGTCCGCATGCCGCGCACCGTGCACAACCAGGGCAAGGGCGGATTCGCCGGCCTGCTGACCGACCAGGCGCGGCGCACCGGCATCGCCGGCTACCCGGGCGACGGCGCCCAGCGCTGGCCGGCCGTGCACGCCCTCGACGCGGCGGTCCTGTTCCGGCTGGCCCTCGAGTCGGCCCCGGCCGGGACGTCCTGGCACGCCGTCGCCGACGAGGGCGACGCGGTACGGGACATCGCCGCGGTCATCGGCCGGCGGCTTGGCCTGCCGGTGGAAGCGGTGGCGCAGGAGAACTTCGGCCCGTTCGGCCCGATCTTCGCGATGGACCAGCCGTCGTCAAGCGCCCGCACCCGCGACGCCCTCGGGTGGCGGCCAGTGCACCCCAGCCTGCTCGAAGACCTGGAAAACGTGCGGCCCTGAGCGCCGCGCGGTGATCAGGTCACGGGAACCGGGGGCGCCTCGAGCAGGGTGCGGTCACCGTCGAAGCCGTGGCTCAGGGCGGCCGCCACGTCCTCGTGCGGAGTGCCCATACGAACCGCGCTGACCTCGTCCAGGCGCTGGTAGTGCCGCTCGCCGAGTTCCAGGTCGAGCGACCGCAAGTATTCCCGCAGGTGGGATTCCGACCGGGGGCCCACGATCGGGATGAGGGCGGTCCGGGCCAGCGCGGACCGCCGGCGCAGCCAGGCCAGCGCGACCTGGACCGCGGTGCTGCCGGTCTCGTCGGCGATGGCCAGCACCGCGTCGACCACGGCGGTCCGCTGGGGGCTGCCCTCCACGGCGTCGCCGCGGGCGCTCAGCCGGCCGTGACCGCCCTGGCGGTACTTGCCGGTGAGCAGCCCGCCGGCCAGCGGCGAGTACAGAACGACGCCCAGGCCGTGGGCCTCAGCCATCGGCAACAGCTCCCGCTCAGCGGTACGTTCGGCCAGGCTGTACTCGGTTTGTATGCCGGCCAGCGGCGCCAGACCGCGCAGGTCGGCCCGGACCGCGGCGCCGGCGACTCGCCAGGCCGGGAAGTTGGACAGGCCGCCGTGCCGGACCTTGCCCGACCGGATCAGGTCGTCGAACCCGGCCAGGATCTCCTCGGCCGGGGTAACCCCGTCGGGGAAGTGCGGCATGAACACGTCCACGTAGTCCGTCCGCAGGCGCCGCAGGCTCGCCTCCAGGGAGCGGATCATGATCTTGCGGCTGTTGCCGGTCGTCCCGGGGCGGGGCCGGTCCTGCCTCGTCCCGCTGTACTTGGTGATCACCACGAAGTCGTCCCGGTCAGCGCCGAGCAGCTCGCCGAGCGCGGTCTCGGCCTGTCCGTCCTGGTACAGGTTGGACGAGTCGAAGGTGGTGCCGCCGGCGGCGACGAAGGCCTCGAAGATCGCGCGCGACGCCTCCGGGCCGGCGCTGGCGCCGGACAGGCCGAAGTTCGCCGTCCCGAGCGCGTACTCCGAGACCCGCAGCCCGGTTCGCCGACCGAAGGTGTGACAGCGCACGGAAGCTCCTGACGGTAGTGAGCGAGGTAAGCTGTCCGAACCGTATCAAATAAAACGAGGGGTCACTCTTTTTAATGCCCAAGGTAGCTCAGGCGCACCTCGATGCCCGCCGCCAGCAGATCCTCGACGCCGCCCGCGCCCGGTTCGCCAGCCACGGCTTCGCCCGGACCTCGATCGCCGACATCGTCGCCGAGTCCGGGCTCTCCAACGGGGCGATCTACCGGTACTTCGCCAGCAAGGACGAGATCATCGCGGCCATCTGCGAGCAGGCGGGCGATGCCTTTCCGGCCGCGCTCACGGCCGAGGCGGTCGGCGGGTTCCTGGAACATATCCGGGTCCTGGCCCGGGAGAAGGGCCACGCCCGGCTGGTGGCCCAGGTCTACGCCGAGGCCGCGCTGTCCCCGGCGCTGGCGGCGATCGTCCAGCGTCAGCTCGCCGCGCATCGCGCGGCGGTCGCCGCCCTGATCCCGGGCCGCCCGCCCGCGGAGGCCGAAGCGGTCGCCGAGGCGTTCGTGGCCATCTGCGCCGGCTACAGCGAGCAGTTGGCCGTCCGCGGTGATCTGGACCCCGCGCCCTTCACCGGGGCACTGATGGCCGTCGTCCGGCGGTAACCCTCGGTCAGGCTCGGTGGAGCAGTATGCGCTGGAACTGGAGCGCCTGGCTCTTGCTGGTCGCCACGATGTCGAACTGCCCGTCCCTGAGCGGCTGCAGCCCGGGGAGGATCCAGGTCTTGCCCGCGACCGTGGCCGCTAGATCGTGCCGGGATTCATCGGCCGTGGTGATGCTCGCGCTCAGTGCCGCCGCGTCGGCCGCGGGCGGGATGATGCGGAGCACCCAGAGGTTAGGCTGCCAGTCCACGGCGACCACCGCCGAGGTGAACGCGACCGGCTCGCCGGTCAGGCGGTCGCACACGGTGGGGGACCGGGGGTAGTCGCTGCCCAGCGGCGGAAACGCGGTGTACCCGGCCGGGCACGCGCCCGCCGGCGCCTTCCGCTGGATGAGCGCGGGCTGCAGGGCGATCGCTGACGCGAGCGGGGTCGGCGCCGGAACCGCCGCCGACGCTGCCTCGAGGGGAAGCACATGGCCGCAGCCAGCGGCGGCGAGCACGAGCGCCGCGAAGGCGATGACCGCCGCCCCGGCCGGGCGCCTGCCAGTCCTCGCGCGACCCGTCTTCCCCTTAGAAGCCATCGTGAGCTCCGTCCAGCCGCGGTTGTGGCGGCGATGCCGGAATGGCGGCCTGGGCCCGGGCGGCGCCCGGGACGATGAGCGCGGCGGCGACCGCCAGGATGAACTCGTCCTCGTCCAGGTTGCCGCTCATCCGGCCGCCTCCGTCATGGGCTTGACCACCATGTCCCTAATATAATGGAAAGCAAGATATTAGTCGAGAGGTAACATCGGCCGCTCGCCGCTCGCCGCTCAGAGCTGGCTGGAGAACCTCGTCGTGAGGTCGCGGTACTTCGCCGCGGCCCGGGCCGCCTGATCGGGGTTGACCTGCGATCCCGGCATGGCGGCCAGGTGCATAGCCTGGTCGGCCAGGCGCAGGCAGTGGTCCCGGCCGTACTGGCGGCAGGCGAGGCAGGTGACGCTCTCGGGACGCGGGGACGTCATCGCATACGGGACGCGCAGCCCGCATCCGGTCGTGACGGCGGTGGGCAGGTCGCCGGCCGCTCATGCCAGCCAGCGTAGCCCCGGGCATCGCCACTTCGAGGAGTTGGCTGCGGTTGCGAGTCGCGTCCGCAGGCGGCACGCGAGTGTCTGACCCCGCTAAAACGGATCGCGCTCCGCTTATGTTACAGTGCCTCTGGCAAACGGAGCGTAGTCCGCTTTAGTTGCCTTCATTCGCCGCCAAAGGAGACAGATGAGCATGCGAGAACCGAGTGTCACCACGTCGGCGACCACGAGCCGAGCGGTCCAGCTCGAGTCATTCGGCGGCCCCGAGTTCCTGAAGCTCCGCGAGGTACCCGCGCCGCGGGCCGGCTCCGGGCAGATCCGCGTGCGGGTCACCGCGGCTGGACTGAACCCGATGGACTGGTTCATGACCTCCGACGCGGACACCGCCACTCGATTCGGCCTGACCCTGCCGTCCGGGTTCGGAACCGACTATGCCGGGGTCGTGGACGAAGTCGGTGACGGCGTGACCGGGTTCGCGGTCGGCGACCGGGTGTTCGGCGGCGCCCTCTCCCGCGCGGTCGCCGACTACGTAGTCATTGACGTGGCCGGGACCATCGCAGTGGGGGGCGACGCGCACCCTACCCCCGATGGAGTCGACGACCGCACCGCCGCCACCCTTGCTATAGCGGGGTGCACGGCTGCGGCCGCCCTCGCTGTCGTCAACCCGGGCCCGGGCGACACGCTGCTCATCGGCGGCGCGGGAGGCGGGGTCGGCGTGTTCGCCGTCCAGCTCGCCCGCCTCGCGGGCGCACGAGTGATCGGGACGGGATCGGCGACGTCGGCCGATGCCCTGAGCGCCCTCGGGGCCGAGCCGGTCGCCTACGGCGATGGCCTGGTCGACCGGGTCCGCGCCTTGGCTCCCGGCGGCGTCACCGCGGCGGTCGACCTGTACGGGACGGAGACGATGCAGGCGGCACGGGAACTTGGCGTGCCTGACGAGCGCATCACCACCATCGCCGCACAGGTCGACGGGATCACGCCGGCGAACGGCGCTAACGCCGCCCCCGGCGCCATCGAGGAGATCGCCCGCCTGGTCGCGGCGGGCCAGCTCCGTGTGCCCATCGCGGCCAGTTTCCCGGTGGACCAGATCCGCGCGGCGGTCGAGCTTCAGTCCGGCCGGCACGTGCGGGGCAAGGTCGTCATCGACCTCAGCCCGGAGGCGGCCTGACTGGAGGAGCGGCGGCGATTCAGGTGCGGCGTCCGCCGTCCACTGGCAGCGCGATGCCGGTCGGGTCGCTCACGCCAGCGACTCGTGGTTTACCCACGCCACCTTGTAAGGGTGGTCCCGCTGCCAGGTGTCGATGACCTCTTCGATCCCCGGTGCGGCGAACAGTGCGCCCAGCGCGTCGACGTCATCGACACCGAACCGCAGCACGGCCGTCGCGATGAACGCCGGGATCGCTTGTTCGCCGGGGATGTCGATGTGGCGGCGCGTCGTGAACGACCGGACCAGGCCGGTCGCCCGCATCGGCTTTTCGATGTCAGCCGTGAAGCGGGCCAGGTCCTCGTCCGAGATCGGATCGGTAAAGGCAACAAGCATCGTGTGATTGATCATGGGACCATCCCATCCCAGCGGTGGCCGCCCGGTCCAATACCAGTTCGACCTCGATCGATAACCTGTAGGAATGGATCTATGGGCGGCCGGCGATAATGGGTGCATGGGAACTTCCGCGGGTGCCGCCGGGGCGCTGGCCGGGCCGGGGCCCGCGCTGCGCCTGCCTGAACCGACCGGCCCCTACCCGGTCGGCGGCGCGTCCTTGTGGCTGACAGATACCTCCCGTCGCGATCCGTGGGCCGCGGACGTGGCCGTACGAGAGCTGATGGTCTCCCTGTGGTACCCGGCGGCGACGCGGGACTGGAAACTCAGGAAAGGCGCCGTGGCCACCTGGGAGCGGGACTGGGAGCTCCTGGCCGGCTGGAAGCAGTGGCTCGTGGTGGTCGGCGCGGTGCACGCCTCCTTCACCGACCTGGCGCTGCTGGCCGACGGGCTCGGCATCGGCATCGGGGCAGGCCTGTCCGGAGCCCGGTCCCTGGACATCACCCGCGCCTACGTCCGGGCCTTCTTCGACCAGCACCTGCGCGGCCGGCCGCAAGCCCTGCTGGACCGGCCGTCGCCGCGCTATCCCGAGGTCGTGTTCTGTTCCCCGTAGCCCGCCTACCTGAGTCACGCCTCTCCTCGCGGATGGATACATGGATCACGGACGCCAAGACGACATAGCCACCCGCCAACTGCTTGATACGGAGAGCATCAGGCGATTCGTGGTTGTCGCCGAAGAGCTGCACTTCGGCCGGGCCGCCGCCCGCCTGCTCATCGCCCAGCCGGCGCTGTCGAAGACGATCCAGGGCATCGAGGCCCGGCTCGGGGTGCCGCTGTTCATCCGCACCAGCCGCAACGTGGCGCTCACGCCCGCGGGCGAAGCGCTGCTCGAGCACGGGCGGCACGCGCTCAACGCCGTGGCCGTCGCCGCCGAGAACGCCAGGAGCGCCGCGGGCCAGGACCATCTCCGGCTCGTCATCAAGCCCGGCGGCGAGGCGAACCTGCTGTCGGGGATCCTCGCCGCCTACGCCATCCTCCCCGGGGCCGTACCGGTCGACATCCTCTTCAGCGGGAGCACCGACCGCACGGACTTCCTGCACGGCGGGCGGGCCGACGTCGGCTTGCTCTACGTCCCGTTCGATGACCTCACGGGGCTCGCCGGCGAGACGCTCCAGGTCGAGGACCGGGTCGCGGTGCTCTCCGACACCCACCCCCTGGCTGGTCGCGAGTATGTCCGCACCGACGACCTGGCCCGCGAGACGTTCCCGCACTGGCGCGGCGTGGACGACGGCGCGGACGGGCCGGAGGTCGCCGACCTCGCCGAGCTGATCCCGCTCGTCCGGATCGGCCGGGTCATCGCCGTCCTGCCCCGGTCGCTCATCACCCCCGCACCGCCCGGCACCGTCTGCGTCGAGGTGGCCGACGCCGAACCCAGCCACCTGGTCATCGCCCGCAGGCAGCACGACCGCCGGGCCGCCGTCACCGCCTTCATCGCCGCGGCCGTGGCGTCCGCTCGCGCGAGGCACCCCGAGACAGCCGTCAGCCCCGAGGAACAGCCGGCGCTTACCGCGCGGCACTCGTCCCGAGCGTGAGCACCCGCCCGAAGGCGGCCCGGGTCTCGTCCACCAGGGTGTGCGGGTCGTTGCCGAGGTGATCCTCGCCAGCGTGACCCACCGCGACACCCTGCGGCGCCACGACGGCAGCTGGCGGATCAGCCGCCGGATCATCACCCCGCAGCGCACTCCGCTGGGCAGCGCCTACCTCGCCGGCACGACTGCCTGACCCGTACCAGGCGGCGGGAAAACGGGTTGCCAAGCTAGCAGTATGCCGGGCATTATGTTCAGCATGATGTCAGGCATGGTGAAGTCATGAGCGTCCCCCACGTGCTGCTGGCGCTGTTGTCGGAGGGGCCGAAGTACGGGCTCAAGCTGCGCGAGGAATTCGAGGCCGGGACCGGTGAGGTGTGGCCGCTGAACGTCGGCCAGGTGTACCGGACGCTGGGCCGGCTGGAACGCGACGGGCTGGCCGAGTCCGACGGCAGCGGCGAGGACGGCCCCCAGAAGCGGTTCCGGATCACGGCCGGCGGCCGCGAGGCCCTGGCCGCCTGGCTGCGCACGCCGCCGGACCTGACCTCACCGCCGCGCGACGAGCTGGTGATGAAGGTCCTGGTGGCGGCGCGGGTACCAGGCACCGACACGCACGCGGTGATCCAGGCGCACCGGGTGTACCTGCTGGAGCTGATGCAGCAGTGGACCCGGCTGAAGGAGGGCGAGGCCCGCGATGACCTGAGCCTGGCCCTGATCGTGGACGCCGAGATCTTCCGCCTGGACGCGGTGATCCGGTGGCTGGACGCCGCCGAGGTGCGCCTGGCCCGGGCCGCCGCCGAGCCGCCCCGGGCCGCGCCCGCCCCGGCTCCGGCCCCGCAGCTCCGCCGCCTGGGAATCAGGCGATGAGCCGGCCGAGGCCGGGCCGTCCGGAGCCGGCCCGTCCGGGACCGAGCCGACCAAAGCAAAGCGAGAGCGCGGTCAGCGTGCTCGAGCTGCGCGGCGTGTCCAAGACCTACGGGCGGGAACCGTCCGCGGTGCACGCCCTGGACGGGGTCGACCTGTCGGTCCGGGCCGGGGAGATGGTGGCGGTGATGGGCCCGAGCGGGTCGGGCAAGTCCACGCTGCTGACCATCGCCGGCAGCCTGGAGGACCCCACCAGCGGGGAGGTGCTGGTCTGCGGGCTCGCCCTCAACGGGATGCCGCGGCCGCGCAAGGCCCGGCTGCGGCGCCGGGTGATCGGCTACGTGTTCCAGGACTTCAACCTGCTGCCCGGGCTGACCGCCGCCGAGAACGCGGCCCTGCCGCTGGAACTGGACGGCGTCCCGGTGGCCAAGGCCCGCGCCGCCGGGCTGGCCGCCCTGGCCGCGCTCGGGGTGGCCGACCGGGCGGGCCGGTTCCCCGACCAGCTGTCCGGCGGCGAGCGGCAGCGGGTCGCGATCGCCCGCGCCGTGGTCGGGGACCGCCGGCTGCTGCTGGCCGACGAGCCGTCCGGCGCCCTCGACTCGGTGAACGCCGGCGACGTGATGCGGCTGCTGCACGAGGCCTGCCAGCGGGGCGTGGCCGCGGTGGTCGTGACCCACGACGCGCAGCTGGCCGCCTGGGCCGACCGGATCGTGCTGCTGCGTGACGGGCGGATGACCGGCCATACCACCCGGCCGCCCGGTCCCGAATCCCTCCTCCTGCCCCGGGAGACCCGGTGAGCCCCGTCATCGCGAGCCTGCCAGAACCCGACCTGGACGCGGACCCGGGCGGCGGCCTGGTCGCCCGCCGGGCGGTCATCCGCTGGGCGGTCCGGCTGTTGCGCCGCGAATGGCGCCAGCAGCTGCTCGTCCTCGGCCTGCTCACCGTGGCCGTCGCGGCGACCGTCTGGGGGGCCAGCGTCGTCACGAACACGCAGATCCCGCCGGGCTACCCCACCTTCGGCACCGGCGCCGCGCGGGTCACGCTCCCCGGCGGCGACCCGCGGCTGGCCGCCGACATCGCCGCCATCGCCCGCCGCTGGGGCCCGGCTGACCTCATTGAGGAACGGACCGTTCCGACTGTCCCCGGGCAGTCGGTGCGGCTCCGGGCGGAGAGCCCGGACGGGCACTACAACTCGCCGCTGCTCGGCCTGGTCAGCGGCAGCTACCCGGCCGGGCCGGGTCAGGTCGCGCTCACCGCTCAGGTGGCGGCCCGGTCCCGCGCGCACCCGGGCGGCACCTGGGCCGCGGCCGGCACGACGTGGCGGGTGACCGGCATCGTCCGGGACCCGAGCACCCTGGCCGACCAGTTCGCGCTGGTCGCCCCGGGCCAGCTCGGGTCGCCCGGCCAGGTGACCATGCTGCTCGGCCCGGCCGCGGCCCGGGAACTGCTCAGCGACGTGACGGTGCCCGGCGTCCCGGCGGCCACCGTGTCGCTTCCCACCCAGCAAGACAGCGGGGTCGCGCCGGCGGTGCAGATCCTGGCGGTGGAGGTACTCGGCCTGGCGTTCATCGGCCTGGTGTCGGTCGCCAGCTTCTCCGTGCTGGCCCAGCGCCGGCTCCGCGCCCTCGGCATGCTCGGCGCGATCGGCGCCACCGAGCGCCACCTCCGCCTGGCCCTGACCGCCGGCGGCCTGGCCGCCGGTGCGGCCGCCGCCCTGGCCGGGGCGGTGCTCGGCCTCGCCGCCTGGATCGCCTACGCGCCGACGGTGCAGCGGGACACCGGGCACGCGGTCGACGCCGCGAACGTGCCGTGGTGGGCGCTGGCCATCGCGATCGTGCTCGCGGTCGCGACCTCGGCGCTGGCCGCCCGCCGCCCGGCCAAGACGATGGCCGCGGTCCCGGTGGTGACCGCGCTGTCCGGCCGCCCGGCG
>Ga0302314_10015116_pt1 | contig 13145 bp, 9 predicted proteins | sample III_Palsa_N2_3_FD_200533 | JGI IMG/M metagenome (GOLD analysis project Ga0302314, IMG submission 200533) | Peat permafrost microbial communities from Stordalen Mire near Abisko, Sweden - III_Palsa_N2_3 | ecosystem: Environmental > Terrestrial > Soil > Palsa > Peat permafrost | place: Sweden...
CTCCGTCTGCCACTGCGGCGCTGCCGCGCGACTTTGCGATGCGGCAGCAGCGCCAATCCATGGCGGGCGGCTCTGGCGCGCTGGTGTTCGTCGGTGCCTTATTGTGCATGGCGGCTGCTGCTATTCTCGCTGCATACGCGTCGCGATCGTGCAAGAGGAACCGCGCCGATTGCTGACGGTGATCATGGCTCCTGCATGGTTCCAAGAAGTCCCCCCCCCATGCACACTTTTTTTTAAACAAGTTTAAAACCCATTTGAAAGGAGCAGGATGCCGCGCATTGCCGACGAGGTGGCGCGCCTCGACGCGCAAGGCGAGCGCTGGATTGCCTTCGAGTACTTCCCCCCCAAGACGGAGAGCGGCGTGGCCAATTTGAAAGACCGCATGCAGCGCATGAAGCGCCACGCTCCTCTGTACATTGACGTTACGTGGGGTGCCGGTGGCACGTCGAGCGACACGACGATGGACTTGTGCGTGGATGCGCAGAAAATGGGCCTGGTGGCCAACATGCACCTCACATGCACCAACATGCCGCGTGAAAAGCTCGACAATGCGCTGGTAAGCGCGCACGAGCACGGCCTCGTCAACATTCTGGCACTACGCGGCGATCCGCCCGTGGGCCAAGTGGATTTCAAGCCCGTGGAAACTGGCTTTGCATGCGCGCTCGACTTGATTCGCCACCTGCGCGCCGAGACGGGCAATCGGTTCTCGATTACGTGCGCTGGCTATCCGGAAGGCCACCCCGACAGGATCAAGCCCGCCAGCGAGCTCGGGCGGCCCATGAGCGCCACGGAAGAGGCGCGCAGCTCCGTGGACGTTGAAACGGGCGTTGTGTACGTGTGCTCGGACAAGCACTTTAACGAGGAGCTGCTGTACCTCAAGGCCAAGGTGGACGCCGGTGCGCAAATGGTCGTCACGCAGTTGTTTTACGACACGCAAGTCTACGTGACGTTTGTTGACGCTTGCCGCGCCGTTGGCATCGTTGTTCCCATTGTTCCTGGCCTTATGTGCATCACCTCAGCGCCTGGGTTTTTCAAAATGCTCAAGTTTTGCAAAACGCGCGCCCCGCCCAAGCTCCTCGCGGAAATGACCGCGCTCAAGGACGCCGAAGCGGACAAGGTCAAGGCGTTTGGCGTCGCGTTCGGACTGGACATGTGCAACGCGCTGCTCGCGTCCAAGCGCACCACGGGCTTGCACTTTTGCACCATGAACGTGGACGCCGTCGTCGATGGCATTCTCCAAGGCCTTCACTGGCAATCGGCGGCGGCCGCGGCGAGCAACGCATCGGCGTCCACGACTATTGCCAACCCCTGGTGGATGCCTGGCCAAGTGCCGTGGTGGTCGTGACGCCAGTCCTCCCGCGGAGTCCGCGTCCACACTATATTTTAGCAACGTGTTTACGCCCAACAACTCGTATTTTAAAAAATTAAAAAATAAAAAAATAAAAAAAAGAACAAAAAAATTATTTAATTATTTTTTATTTTTTATTTTTAAAAAAAAAATTACTCGTAAAGGGGCAACCTGCACAAAACACCGCAGGGCACGGCGGCGGCGGCGAGGGCGACGCGGCAACATGCCCAATGCCATTTCCGAGCTCTTCCACACGCCAACGGTGGAAGAGGTGGCGAAGGAATCCAAGCGCACTGTGAATCGCGCGCAGCGCGACATTGGGCGCGACCAGCGTCAACTGGAAATCGAGGAGAAGCAAATCACGGCGCGATTAAAAGAGGCCAGTAAGCGCGGTGGCGGCGGTACGCCCGAGGTTCGCGCTCTGGCCAAGCAAATCGTGCAAGTGCGCGCGCAAAAGGAAAAGCTGGCGGCGATGAACGCCAACCTCTCAAGCGTGAAGACAAACATCGCAGTGACCAAGGCGACGCATTCCATGGGCGTGGCCATGCAGCAGTCTGGGCAGGCCATGGCCAAAATGAACAAGGCCATGGATCCGGCCAAAATGCAGGCGTCCATGTTGGACATGCAACGCGCCATGATGGCGAGCGAGCTCACTGAGGAGATGATGGACGACGCACTATCCAACGCGTTTGACGACCCTCAACAAGACGCCGAGGCTGATGCTCTTACGCGGCAAGTCTTGGACGAGATTGGAGTCGATTCCACCAAGGCACTAGGCGTGGCACCGTCGCACAAGATGGCCGCCACCGCGACCGAGGAAGCCGAGGAGGACGCCGAGGTCGAGCGCGTCATGGCGTCGCTGCTCAAAGGCTGAGGGAAAGTTATTTTTTAAAACCATAAAAAAAAGAAAGGGGCAGGGTTGTGTAAAAACGTTGAGGAGGCAGACGGAGGAGGAGGAGATCAAGGCACGTAGGCAGGGCGGTAGCGCGGCGCCTCCTGGCGGAACCATTCGAGGTCGGCTCGCGTCTCGCCCAGCCTGCCGGGCAAGGGCTGGTTGAGACAGCGGTAGTGGCGGATGTAATACTCGGTGGCGTTGACCGTGGCGCCCGCGGCCTGTAGGTCGTCGTACACGCTGGCCTCGGGCAGCTGCGCGCACTCGTAGAGCTCGTGCACGCCCACGCCAGGCGGGTGGAAGTCGTCGCGGTCCACGCGGATGGCCACCTTGCGGCCGCCCTTGGCGCCGTGGCACGCCATCGGGTTGCACGAGCGCGACCCGCGGAACGGCGGCAGCTTGCGCTTGCGCTGCCACTCGGGCCACTCCACGTCGACGTGCTGGCGGGCGGTGCGCGCAAAAAAGCCGGACCAGTCGCCCACGTACGAGGCATTCTCGCACGGAATGGCGTCGGTGTAGACGTCGTAGATGCCGAAGGACACCCACGGCTTGCCCAGCGGCTCCACCAGCGCGCGGAAGCCCCCTGGCGGCGGCACGAGCGACTCGCCGCGCCACAGCCGCTCAGCGCCGGGCACGAGCATCTCGTCCACGTCGACGTTGAGCACCCAGCGCGCGCCCATGGAGCGCGCGCGCGCGAGGCAGTCCATCTTGAGCGCCATCTGGCCGTTGCAGTGTGAAAAGTAAACGACGTCGCTGGCGAGGTGGCTGTACACGCGCAGCAGCTCGGCACGCAGGTCGACGACGATGAGCTTGCCGGCGCGCACCAGCGACATCACCTCGGGGTGGTGCGCCAGGTCGCGGTCCATGCCCACCGCGTACACAATGACGCGGTCGAAGCGCCACGCGGAGGAGTAAAAGTCAACAAAGGAGGCGAGCTGCGAGCCCGCCAGCTCGGCGAAGACGGCGCGGCCGCACACGACCGTCTCGCCGCGCTTCACCTGCGGCGGCGGCGGCGCCAGCACCGAAGCCGAAAAGCCCGGAATGCCCTCGACAAAGAGCCTGCCAGGCCCGCCGGGCACGGCGCCGGCCAGGTCGCACGTGAACCACATGCTGCGCCACGCCGCAAACGCGCGGCCACTGTCCGGGTGCGCGGCCGTGCGCATCTCCGCCATGGTGCTGGCGTGGCGCGCAATCGAAGTGTTCCTGTCCTCGCGCGTGTCGCTGCCCGTCAGCTCGCCGCGCAGACACAGCGCGTGCGGGGCCAGCGCCGCGCCGGGGCACCACACGCACTGGCCCAGCGTGAATCGCCTCCTGCACGTGTGCTTCCACACCATTTTGCCAATGGGCTGCCACACGGCGTGGTTGGTCTTGAAGTCGGCGAACACCGGCGCGAGCTTGTGCACGAAGAAGGCGCCCTCCACGCGCCTGCCGCCGTTCACCACGTGGAACGTCGCACCGCCGGACCATGCCTTGCGCGAGGCAGTTTCCACGTCCACGGGCACCGCGTCCGAGGGCGCCGCGGTGAGCCGCGCGAGCGGCGGCGACTGCGCTTGCGCCAATGGCAAAGGCGGTGGCGGTGGCGGCGGCGGCGGCCGGTACAGAAGCGATGGTGCCAGCACCACGGCCACCACGATGAGCACTAGCGCCACCACGCGCAGCCGGCTTGCCGCGCGCACGGTGAACCGAGCAGGGCGGTGATACGTCTTGGCCTCTCTCCGCAAATAATGTACGCGAGCGCTTCTACATACGCTGCACGCAGAGACACACGCGAAGCGGCTCCCCCGGGCGCGCGACCACATATATAATCGCGCGCGCGCACGCCGATGGAGGAGGCGCTGCTGCTTCGCCTGCCGCCGCGCCTGGCAGCCGTCGTGTCGGCGTCGCTCGAGGCGGGCAAGCTGCCGGCGCCCAAGCGCGCAAACGCCTCGCCGGCCAAGCCATCGCGGCGATCGCTGCCGGCCCTTCTGGACAGCGTGTGGGGAGGTGTTGCGAGCGCCACACACACACATGGAGGGCTAACGCCGACGGCCAGAGGAGGGCGTGCCCGACTACGACTCGTCGGAGGAGACGGCGGATTTGCTCATGGCCGTGCACGAGGACGCGGCGCCCGAGCACGAGCGCGAAGGCCCCGAGGACGACGCAGGCGCGCGTCTGGCCATCGCGTACCGCAAGGTGAAGGACCGCGAGTTCGTCTTCTCGCTCGAGGGCGACGACTACCACGCCACCCTGGTCAATCTGCCCACGGTGACCGAGGTGCAGAAGACAGCGGACGAGAAGTCCTTCTTCACCACGGGCAACATTGGCCAGATGCTCCTCGTGCACGACGTCAAGCTCGCCGACGGGCCGCGGCCTGACGTGCCCACCGAGTGGCCCGACGGCATTGCGGCGCCGCTGCGCGACGTGGTGAAGCAGCGCTTCGAGCCCGTCTCGAGCGAGGCGCGCAGGCAGGCCGCGGGGCTGAGCATGGCCGACGTGGTCGCGGGCGACGCGCAGCTCAGCGACATGCACAAGCTGGTGCTGCAGCGGCAGTCGATGCGCCGCGCGGCTTCGAACAAGACGGACCCGAAGAAGGCGAGCCGCGCCACGTCCACCGTCTTCGTGCACGAGGAAGTTGTCGACTCGGAGCCGTGGATGGACCAGCACCCCGACGAGGTCATCACCGTCGAGCCCGGCGCGGACTTTTTCGTCTCGTCCACCGAGGAGGCTATGCGCGTCGCGCGTGACGCGGCCGCAGCCACCGAGGAGCGCCACCGGCTCGCCAAGGACAAGCTTGCAAGGGCCGGCGCTCCTGCGTCCTCCTCCTCGGCCGCCGCTGCCCCAACCGCAGCAGCGGCGCCGCCTCGGCCCGCGCGTCCGGCTGGCGCCCCCGCCAGCCGCCCCGCCCCCGCCTCTGCTGCTGCCGCCGCGCCTAAACCTCGCCCGACGCCGTCGCCCGTTCCTGCGGCCGTCTCTGCGTCGATGACAACGACGACGACAACCGAGTCGCCGCCGCCCTCGGCGCCGACGGCCACTCCATCGCCCGTGCCCTCGCCGGCGCCCGTCACCGCGGCAGCATCAGCGGCTGCGTCGTCGCCTGCGCCCGTGGTCGTCGCGGCAGAAGCAGTGGTGGACCCCGAGGTGGCCGCGCTGCAAAAGCTGGAAGCCAACCTGGCGCGCGAGAAGAACCCCGTGCTGCGCAAGAAGCTGCTCGAGATGGTCGAGGCCATGCGCGAGCGCCTCAAGGACAAGCTGTAGGTGCGTGTATAAGGTAACTAGCTACATCTCCTCCACCAAGACGACGTCAGAGTCGCCGTCGTCCTCGGCAGCGCTGCCCTCGCTCGCAGTGGCCACGTCCGCCTCGCTAGCGCGCGCGGGCGCTGCGGCCACCGCGGCCACCGCGGCCACCGCGGCCACCGCGGCCATCGCGGCGGGCCTGCGGTCCTTGAAAAAGTCCTCCATGCCGTCCATCAGCTCGCCGAGGCTGCCGGCGGGCCGCACGGCACCGCGCACCCATTTCGAGAGCCCCTCGACGACGTCGCGCTGCATGAAGCGCTGGTCGAGGAAGACGATGCAGCCGTAGTCGTGCACGTGGCGAATGACGCGGCCAATCGCCTGGTTGAGCGCGCGGTAGGCCTGCTGCACGTACCACTCGTTCCCGCTCAGCGGCGCCAGGTGCTGCTGCTTCGGCGCCTGCGCAAAGGCGCGCACGCGCTCGTCCTGGTACTGCTTCTTCTCGGCGACCTTGAGGTCCTTCACGCTCGGAAATGGCAGCCCGAGCACGAGCACGGCGCGGCACATGTCGTCCACGAAGTCAATGCCCTCCGACAGCTTGCCGCGGAACACCGCGAGGAACATGGCCCCCGCCGCCGTGGCTGCGTTGCGGCGGTACTCGGCCACGGCGCGGTCAAACTCGGCGCCGCCGCCCTTGGGCTCGACGGAAATGGGCTTGAGCGCCTCCATCTGCGCCCACACGCCCGTCGCCGTCCAGCGCGCTTGCAGCCGATCCACCGACGCGTACGACGACGCGAAGAGTAGAACGCCACCGGGCACGCCGCGCATAATGTGCAACACCGCCTGTCCGAGAGCGTCGACGTACTCGCCGCGCTCGGCATTCTTGTACGACGAGTCGAGCAGTTCGCGACCCACGCGCGGCAGCACGCGCGCAAACACCTGCTTGTCCACGTTGACGACGTGCATGAGCTCCAGCTGGTGCTTGAACTCGACGCCCAGCTCCGACGCCAAGGCGGGCAGCGGGGAAAGCGTGCCCGAGGTGAGCACGATGGAGCGCGCCGCGTGCGGGCCGCCGGCCAGGGTGCGAAAAGCCACCGCGGGGTTGAGGCACCACACGTTGAGCTGCGCTTCGCGTCGTCGCTTGGCGACTACGAACTCTTGCGTCACAGTCACGCGGAAGTCCCTTGCGAAGCGGCCGTGCTCGGCGGTGAGGAAGCCCAGCGTCTGCAGCAGGCCGTCCACCGTCGACGCCAGCGCGCTGGAGAGCGGCGACTTTTTCGAATTGCCCATGAGGCGAAACGCCTCGTCCATTTGCGCGCGCACGCCCACGAGCGTCTGCACGCTCTCGTCGTTGATGCACACGCCCGCGCCGTCCCACAGCGCGAGCACCTCGGGGCCTCGAAAGACGCGCGCGGGCTTGTCGGCCTGGTCGTCAATCCACGTGGTGAGCCCTCTGAGCACGTCGCACACCTGCCGGCTGCCCTCGCACACTTCCTCCGACGGGCCCTGCTGCGCAAGCGCGTTGAACTCCTTCGAGGCAGCCATCAGCACGTCCACGGTGCGCTCAAACGAGGCCGCGTCTCTGGCTACGCCCTCAATGTTGTGTGCTTCGTCCACGATAACCACCGACCCGCGCACGTGCTCGTCCAGCTTCATGGACCGGCGGATCGCCACGTCGACGAGGTAGTTGTACGGCGCGAAGACAATGTCCGCGCCCGGCAGCATTTGCCGGCTGGCAAAGTACGGGCAGTCGTTTACCGCCTTGCCGTCCGCGACGAGGTCCTCGATGTCCATTGGCTGCTGCGCGATGCGCGTCGTCAGCGGACCCATGCCCTTGCGGTAGTACGAGCACGAGTGCTCGCTCTGCGCAGCAGCGCCAAACTTGTCGGCGTGGTCGGCCGCGGCCACCATGTCGCGGCACTTGTCATTCAGCTCGCCGCTGCGCAGTCTGTTGACTTTGGCGTTGACGCACGTTTGGTCGCGCGAGCCCAGAACGACCATTTTCAGCGGCAGGCCTTGGGCATTGCGCATCATCTCGGGGTCTTTTCATTGCAGCGGTGAGCGCCGTCGCGCGGTGCGACAAACCCGCCCCCCGCAAAAAAAACGCACGGCATGTTTTGAGCGCGCGAATGGCTTGAGTGATTTGCGAGTGCGTCCTCGAGGTGAAGAAGACTTTCGGAGCCTTGGGCGGTTGCGGCGGCGGCTCGATGACGTGGTCGGGGCCGCGGGACTTTTTCCCGCCCGCGCCTGGCGGCAGCTCAGGGTTGGCGGCGTGGTACGCTTCGAGCGCGTCGGCGTGCTGCCTGAGCTGCTTGGAGTGCATGGCCTTTTGCCACGCCAGCGACGAGCAGAGCAGCGCCAGCGTTTTGCTGCCGGAGCGTTGTCAGCGCTTTGTTCGAAAGACAAAACAAAGGCGCAAGGCGGCGGCGGCGCGCACGTACCCGGTGCCCGTGGGCGACTCGAGCAAGCTGCGCGCGCACGGATTAGCCTCCTGTGTAGCGCGTAGGGCCGCACCAGTTCTCTAACCGGTCAGCGCCGGTGATGAGCCTTCCCATGAGCGCCAGCTGCTGCGGGAACGGGCGCTTGCCTGGTGGGTTGGTTGCGTGGGCGTTAGGTGAGACGGGGGGGGGGGCAATGTGGCTACACCTAGAGGAAATATGACTTTGCAGCCCGTCATGTAAGCGATGTTGCTGGCGTTGCCTTGCGAGACGGGCGGTTGCGACGCGGGCTGCGTCGCCGACGCAGCCGTTTGGTTTTCATTGTTCTCGCCGCGCGCAAAGAACTTTGACGCTGCAGATTCGTCCTCAACGGCGGCGGCGCGGCGATTGGCCTCCTCAGTCACCGGGTTTACAAACTTTAGCGGCGCGGCCATATATGTATTCGCGCGCCTCGCTTTTGGGGCTCGCTCACTTTTTTTTTTTGTGTGTGTTTGAAAACTTTTTTTTTTCGAGCGAGCGAGCGGGGCTTCGCTCGACCACAAAGTACATACATAGTCGGAGAAGAATGCAGCTGCGCACCGTGCTGTGTGAGATCCTAGTGCTCGGGTGGAGCATGGCTGTGCTGGCGCGCGTGGGCATGATCCAAGTCGGCGGCGTGGGCTCGGGCGTGAATCGGCGTGAGCTGTCGGCGCTCGACGTGCTGGGGCACTCGAGTATTGTGGCGGCGCGGGCGCGCAACATTGACGTGCCGCGCGTCAGGCAAGTTCTGACGGCCGCGGGCGCGCTGGGCGAGGTGGTTCAAGCGCTCTCCTCGGTGCAATCACCTGAAGATTTGCGTCTTTCCATGTTGACCGATGCACCCGCTGAAGCAGCCAAGTGGGCGGGCTCGCTCGAGCGCGACCCCGCGCTCAAAAAGCTCGTGGCCAAGCCACAAGTCGACATTGCGCTCCCGCTGTGCGCCGCCGTAGTGTACCTCGGCGCTCTCTTCTCTCGCGTGCTGCCGCGGGAAGCCTCGCTGGCAGTGGCCATGGCAGCTTCCGCCATGGTCATTCTCGCGCAGCAGGCTGACCCGACTGCCAAGGGTGCGTTTTTTTAAAATCCGCTCCGCGCATGATTTTTTGACGCCAGTGCTTTAGCTCCGCTTGGACTGCAATACGTCGTAATCGCGTGTTTCGTAGCTTCGGTGTTGTAAAAGCTCTCGCCTTACCTTTCTCAAAATACATAGGCGCGGAAAGCCGGCCATTTACGCAGCCCACAAAAATCGCGGGCGAATGGACTTTGCGGACGAGGACGCGCTCGACCAGGAAGAGGACGACGATGACGAGGTGCTGCGCGACGAAGAAGCACCGGAGGAGGATCGCATGGAGGAGCAGGCGCCCGTGGGCATTGACCACGCTGCAATTCCCAACAAGCTCACGACGCTGCGGGCGTGCATCCCGTGCTTGCTGGTCAAGTCGCACGGCCAGTTCCTCGAGACGGGCTGCGAGAACTGCGAGGCGGCGTTTTCGCTCATCGACGAGCCGGAGAAGATTGTGGATGTGACCACGGAAAACTTTGAGGGCCTGGTGGCGTTGACCAGCCCCGAGCAGAGCTGGGTGGCGGCGTGGCAGTTTCTCACAGACTTCAAGCCTGGCGTGTACGCCCTCCTCGTCAAGGGCCGCGTGTCCGAGGCCACTGCCAAGGAGCTCGAGGAGGCCGGCCTGCCCAACATTGGACAGCAGCTGCAGGAAAAGCGAGGGTAAACACAAACTATGTACACATGCCTTTATCGCGTCGTCGTGTCAAGAGGCGCGTAGGCGGCGACTGTGCCTGCTCGCATGGCGCGACGTAGCAGCGCTATGGAAAGCAGCACACAGGCGACGAGGAGGACGGCGGCGGCCACAATCGAGCCGCCTTCGCTCTTTGGCGATGGCGGTAGCGTCGGCAGCGGCAGCAACGGCGGCGCCGGCGTGGAAACGGCAGCGTCCAAAAACGCGCGCACAACGGCAAGCGTGGGCAAGTCCCTGTGGCTCCACAGCGAATGCGATGCGCTCGGGTGCACGCACATCTCCGTGCGCGCCGCCGCGCCGCAACCCTCGGCCACCGAGCACGCGTACGGCCCGCGCCGCTCGACAGAAGAGGCGCCGGATTGGCAACCGTTGAGACGTGCCCAGCCACTGAAAAGCGCGGGAATGGCGACGCAGCGCGGCGAGTCGCGCACCGAGCAGCAACAAGGGTGCTCCGCGCAGCAGCCGTCGAAGCGCACCATGGCGTCCTGCGCCGAGTGCACTTGCAGCACTGCCACGGGCGCGCGCGCGCTCGCAAACGCGGCCTCGTCCGACGTGCAGCCGGCCACGAGCACGACGCGCTCCAGCGCCCACGGCCGCGGCGACAGCGCCACGCGTGAAGCGAGGTAGGCGCCGTTCGAATTGCCCAGCAGCAGCACTCTGGAGGGCGCCGCGTCCTCGGCCAGCAGCGCGACAATGAGCGCGGAGACAAAGCCAACGTCGTCCTCGCCGGCTTCCATGGCAGCGCCGCAACATTCGCCCCCGTTCCACGACAGCCACAGCCCGTCGGGCGCCACGTAGGTGACGCGCGTGGACAGGTTGAGCGCCAGCGCAGTCTGCAGCATCGCCGTGCCCGTGCTGCCCAGCCAGTGCAGCACCACGAGCAACGCCTCTGCTTGATCGCCGTGCGACGCACGCACAAACGTGCGGTTCACACCCTTGTACAGCATGGAGTGACGCGTCACCTCCATCGCCGTCGTCGCGTTCACGGCTGCGGAGCCGTTCATCGCCGCCCGCCGCCGTCGCGAGTGGCCGCGCGTAACACGCCGGTACCACACTTTGGACAAAGCGAGCCGCGGCGAAGGAAGCGAAGCGCGGCGCGCGATCAACGCCAACGCCGGGCGAGCATGCTGGCAGCGGCCCCTCGCTCGCCGTTGAGCGAAATTGTGCATGTGCATCAGTGCCTTCGACAGGAGGTGACTGAAATCGCGCAGCTCACGTCGCAGGCGGTGGCCGACCCGTCGCTCATCGACGGCATTCGCGCGCGCATGCGGCTTCTCGTGCAAGTGTACACGTCGCACTCGTCAGCGGAAGAGAGACACATTATCCCAGAGCTTGTCGAGCTCGACGCCGAGACGCGCGACGAGCTCGAGGAGCAGCACGCGAACCAGGCGGCGCTGCTGGACCGCCTCGAGGCGCTCATGGCGCAGCCCGTGTGGACGCCCGAGTGCGCCGCGGTGGCCGACCAGCTGCGCGCCTCGATTGTGCTTCATCTCAGGCTCGAGGAGGAAGAGCTCCTGCCGCTGCTGTGCAAGCGGCAACCGCACCAGCTTGGCCTCGTCGTCGCGCACGTCATCGGCGACCGCTCCAGCTTTGTCATGGAGTCGCTGCTCGCGCTCGCCGATGCCGCGCTCACTGCGGGCGACAAGGCTGCGTTCGTGGACGAGCTGCGCGGGGCCGCCAAGGGGTCGCGCTTCGAGGACTGGCTGCGAGTGCCGCGCAAGCGCGCCCCGGAGCTGCGCGGCGAGCTCACGCCGGGCCCGCTGGCGCTGGCGACTCAATTCGACGGCCTCCCGGGGTGCGCGCATTACGCCCGCGGGTGCCGCGTGGTGGCGCGCTGCTGCGGGCAGCTGTACACGTGCGCGCAGTGCCACGCAGAGGCGCAGGCGCACGCGCTGCAGAGCGACTGCGTCTGGTGCATGACGTGCGGCGCCGTGCAGTCCGACGCGGGCCAGCAATGCGTGCGCTGCCGGGCGGCCTTCGGCGCGTACACGTGCGCCGAATGCGGCATTTACGAGCTGCGTGCCAGTGAGCGCATCTACCACTGCCCGTACTGCGGCGTGTGCCGCAAGGGCGCCGGGCTGGGCGTCGACTTCTTCCACTGCTTTGTGTGCAGCGCCGACGTGAGCACGACGCTGCGCGGCCACACGTGCATCGAGGGTAGCACGTGCAACGCGTGCGCCATCTGCTGCGAGGACCTGTTTTCCTTGCGCGCGCCGGTGCACCACGTGCCGTGCGGCCACCTGCTGCACCGCGCCTGCTTCGAGCAGGCCGTCCGCGCCGACTTCCGCTGCCCGCAGTGCCGCAAGGCCATGATCGATATGCGCGACGTGTGGCGGCGCGTCGACGCGCTCGCGGCGCAGCTGCCGCCGGCCGCACAGGCTGCTGCCGCAGTGGCGCGCTGGCGGTGCTGGGACTGCGCGCACGAGACCGCGTCGAGCGGGAGCGTCGTGGCCGACTTGGTGCGCGAAGGCGTCATTGGAATTGCGCTGGGTGAAAAGTGCGCGGGCTGCGGCGGCTACAACACCACGGCGCTCTAGTTCTCTCGCGTTGTCTGCGTGCGTGCATATGCATGTGTGCGTGTGATCGTGTGTAACAAAACTCACTGCTTCCTGGCCCTGTACTTGCGTACCGACGGGGCGTGCGCAATGGCGTCGTCGTCGTCGCGCCGCCGTGCCTCGGCCTGCTCCTCGTCTTCTTCGTCGTCGTCGCGGCCGTACCCAGGCAGCTCGCCGCCCTCGTGCTGCTGCTGCTGCTGCAGATGTGGCGGCAGCACGGCCGTGTACGTGACAACGGCCGTCTCGCGCGGGGACGGATTGATAATCTGGAACTCGCACTGAAAGGGCACCGAGACGACGTCGCCGGCGAAGCACTCAAAGACCTCGAGGCTGCGCAGCTGCACGAGAAGGCCCACGGCGGGTGCCACGTCCACCGCCAATGTGAGCACTCCAGTGTCGTTGAGCTCATTGACCTTGTGCGCGTGCGGGCCAAAGTAGAAGCGGCCTATCTGGATTGACTCGGAGCGCAGCACAAGCGACACCTGCACGTTGGGGCATCCAGGCAAGTCCACAGCCAAGGCGTCAATGAGGTCGGCGCGGTGTATCACCTTGGAGCCGTGCTCGTCGGCGAGGAACGTGCTCGTGGTGAACCTGTGCGCAGCGCCCAACGCTTTTTGCAGCCAGTTGCGAGACTTGGCCATCTTTTTAGCCTCCTTGCGCCGTTGCTCCCGCGCGACGTCGTCGTTGACGTTTTCCTGGCGCTCAGCCAATCTCCGCAGCTGCTGCGCGCGGCCGTCCCTGCTCGGCGCGAGCACTACAGTGTTCCGCGCCTCTGCGGGCGAAGACTGCGAACGGTACCGCTCGGCATCGTCTCTGGCCACATTGGCGCGCAGCCGCTTCTTGGACACGCGCGGCGCAAACTTGATCTCGGCGCGCGCCCGGTCGTCATCATCGTCGTCGTTGCCGCCCTCGACAAAGAATCCGCTCACCAGG
>Ga0302314_10015117_pt1 | contig 13144 bp, 9 predicted proteins | sample III_Palsa_N2_3_FD_200533 | JGI IMG/M metagenome (GOLD analysis project Ga0302314, IMG submission 200533) | Peat permafrost microbial communities from Stordalen Mire near Abisko, Sweden - III_Palsa_N2_3 | ecosystem: Environmental > Terrestrial > Soil > Palsa > Peat permafrost | place: Sweden...
CAGGGACGTCAGGTCGTCGCCGATATCCAGGGCATGCACATCCCGGTCGGTCATGTGGTTGTACGCGAGCATCAGGTTCAGCTGCAGGTGATCGTACCCATGCAGTCCGATGGTCTTTCCCTCCAGGTCGCGAAACTGGTGGATCGGGCCGTCGCGGAGGAACAGGATGCATAAGGGGGACGCCTGGAGCATGGTGGCGAAGGCCTTGACGGGCTTGTGGTCGGCCCGGGCGTTCAGCAGCACGAGACCGTCGGCGATGCCGATCATGTTGGTCCCCTTGAGCACCGACGCGACCGAGGTCGTCATGGTGGCCAGGTCGATCGGCTTGATCGAGACGTCGAGGGAAGCCTCCTTGTACCATCCCTTCTCCTGGGCGACGAGCACCCCCGCAAACTGGACATTGGTGATCCAGTCGAGCTGCACGGTCACCGGGGTGCCCGCGAAAGCGGTGAAACCGGCGAGCAGATAGATTGCGCCCGCGATGCAGGCTTTCCGCTGGGAGAACATGGTGAGCCGGGGCGGGGTGAGGGATCCGGTGCGTCAGGGTGCGCCGGGGAGGATCCATCGGTATCGGACTCGCGGGAGCAGTTCCTGTACCATGATCGGCGCTTGGAGCTTACGCTGGATGCGCGGGAGGACTTGCCCCGCCGAGGGATCGGGCGTCCGGAATATGAGCGGAGCGCGCACCGATGCGGCACACGCAATGCTTCGGGCCCCCGATGTTGAACGACCCGGTGCTGCTGAATGACTGGCATGTGGTCGCCCGGGCTTCCGGCTTTCGCAGCGGCGAGGTGAAGGCCGCTCGTCTGCTCGGGGTCGACCTTGTCCTGTGGCGAAACCGCGACGGCATCCATGCATGGGTCGATCTGTGCCGGCACCGGGGAGCCAAGCTTTCCCAGGGGCGGGTCCGGGATGAATGTCTCGTATGTCCCTATCATGGCTGGTGTTATGATGGATCCGGCGCCTGCACCCTGATTCCCGCCCACGCGGAGCTGACCGCGTCGGTCGCCGCGAAGGCGCACGTCGCCCAGGTGCGGGTGCACTACGACCTGGTCTGGGTATGCCTCGGAGCTCCCGCGCGAGAGGTCCCGGCCTTCCCGGAATGGGACGATTCGGCCTATCGCAAGGTTCCCGCCGGTCCGTACCGGTTCAGGGCCTATGCCCCGCGCGTCCTCGAGGACTTTATGGATGCGGGTCACTATCCCTTCGTGCATGCCGGCCAGATGGCCGGCTCCGCCAATTTCGCCATGGGGAGCTACGAGGTGAAGGCGACCGAGGCGGGTCTCGAATCGGAGGAAATCAAGGTGCGGCGGATTTGGCGCGACGGTCCCGGCGGCACCGGCGAGGTCGACGTCACCTACTCCTACCGCGTGTCCCGGCCCTTGACCGCCCAGTATACCAAGTCGCACGGGAACGAGCGCTTCTCGATGCTGGACACGGTGACGCCGGTGGACGAGGCCGAGAGCCTCGTCTGGAGCGTCATGGCCTACAATTATCCCCCGGGAAAGACGGATGAGGAGCTCCTCGCCTATCAGGATACGTTGGCCGCCGAGGACGTGCCCATCGTGGAATCCCAGCGTCCCCAGCTGCTGCCGCTCGGCCCGAGCCAGGAAATTCCCATGCCTTCGGATCGCCTTTCGGTTGCCTACCGCCAGTGGCTGAAGAAGCTCGGGCTAAGATTCGGCACCTCATGATCGCATTCCGAGATCGGTCGCCCGGCCGCCGCGCCCTGGTGCTCCTCCTCGCGTCCGGCCTGGGCCTCGCGGGCCGCGTCGGACTGGGGGCCGACCTGCCGCTGACGGTGCAGCTCGACTGGGTGCCCAGCGTCACGTTCGCCGGCGTCCTGGTCGCGCAGAACAAGGGTTGGTACCGGGACGCGGGCTTTGAGGTTTCGATCCGTCAGATCGACGTCGACGCCATGGCCACGTCGGTGGGCCCGGTGCTCAAGGGCACCAACATGATCGGCATTGCCGACGGCCTCGTGCTCCTCAACGCCCGCGCGGACCACAAGCCGGTCAAGGCCTTCGCCACCATGCTGCAGGCCTCGCCGCTCTGCATCATGGCGCTGCGCCAAGGCCCGGTGCACACCTTCCGCGACCTGGCCGGCCGGCGGATCGGGCTGCATTCCTACGACCACATCCAGCTGGGCCTCATGCTCGGCCATAACGGCCTGTCCGAGAAGGACGTCACGGCGGTCGACATCGGCGACGACCTGACGTCCCTGATTGAGGGCAAGATCGACGCCCAGGTCGCCTACTCGACGGACGAACCGGTGGCGGTCGAGCTGAAGGGATATCCGACCGTGGTCTTCCCGGGCTACGAGAACGGCTTCTCGACCTACGCCCAGGTCTACTACACGACGGAGGACTTCTGGCGCCGGCATCCCGCGGACCTGGCGAGCTTCCTGACGGTCACCAACCGCGGCTGGCGGGAGGCCTTTGCCCACCCACGGGAAACGGCGCAGATGGTCGTGGATGTCTTCATGAAGAAGAACGGCGACGTCGCCTACCAGGAGAAGGCGCTGGGACCGGTCGAGCACTACGCCACCCTGGAGTCGAGCCACCTCGGGGCCATGCGGCTTTCGACGTGGGAGAAGAGCTGCGAAATCTTCCACCTGCCCAAGAGCCTCGTGGGCGAGCTGGTGGACCTCAGCATCCTCGAGCAGGTGCATTAGCCGGTGGCGTCTTGGCACTGGGTGTGCTGAAATCTGCCCATGGTACCAATGCGCCGGTCGGCGGCATGGCTGGGGCTGGGCGTCGCGGCATGGCTGGCGGGCTGTTCGCGCGACGCGAAGACCGGGGCGGCGACGTCCGGCCTGACGACCGTGATCCTCCAGACCAACTGGTACGCGGAGGCGGAGCACGGCGGCTACTACGAGGCGCTCGCCAAGGGCTACTATCGGGCCGAGGGTCTCGACGTCCGGATTGTCCAGGGCGGACCGGGCGCCTACCCGGTGCAGAAGATCGCGACCGGGCAGGTCCAGTTTGGGCTGGGACGCAGCGACGACCTGATCGTCGCCTCCCAGCAGAAGATCCCGGTCCTGATCGTCTCGGCCGAGCTCGAGCACGACCCGCAGATCATCCTCGTGCATGCCGAGAGCCCGGTCCACGGCTTCGCGGACCTCGACGGGAAGAGCATCATGGTCGAGCCGGGCTCGGCGTGGATCACGTTCCTCGAGCAGAAGTACTCCATCCACATCCACACCATCCCGGAGAATTTCGGGACGGCGCAGTTTGCGGCCGACAAGAACTTCATCCAGCAGGGTTTCCTGACCGCGGAGCCCTTCGTGTTCCAGCAGCAGAAGGTGCCGGCGCGCTTCATGCTGATTGCCGACTCGGGCTATGATCCCTACCGAGTGGTCTTCTGCACCCGCGACTTCGCCCGGTCCCATCCCGAGGTCGTAAAGGCTTTCGTGCGCGCCTCCATCCGCGGCTGGCGGGATTGCCTGGACGGCGACCCGTCCCTCGCGAACACCCTCATCACCCGGGATTTTCCGGACAGCACGCCCGCCGTGCTCGCCTACAGCTGGGCGGAGTTGAAGCGGGTGCACATCGTCGATGGCGACGCCGCCAAGGGCGAGCGCGTCGGGCTGATTTCCCGCCGGCGCCTGGAGACCCAGGTCAGCACCCTGCAGCGGCTGGGCATGATCCCGGCGACGATCCCGGTCGACCAGTTCGCGAGCTTCGATTTTCTCCCGCCTGACCTCCAGGATCTTGCCCAGCGCTGAGGTGGGTCGTCCCTAAGTGAGGTCGAGGGTGGCGAGCGACTGTCGGCGGGCGGCCTGCAGGCGCGCCACCCGGGTATCGACTTCGCGCCGAATGAGGCCCTCGTCCTGGCCGACCAAGTCGGGACCCTCCGCGACCAGGCGCCCGCCGACATAGACCTGCTTCAGGTTCCGCAGGCTGCAGGCGAGGACATAGGTGGCGAGCGGGTCGTGCACCGGCCCGGTGTCCGGGTGGCGCGGGTCGACGATGAGGAAGTCGGCAAACTTTCCGACCGTCAGGCTGCCCACCTTGCCGGCGATGCCGAGGATCTCGGCCGCCCCGAGCGTGTGATAGTGGAGGACCTCCGCCGGCGCCAGCACGGTGGCGTCCCGGTACAGCGCGCGGATGGAAAAAAGCCCCATCCGGAGGTTCTGGAATGGGTCCGACAGATCGCTGCAGGACTGGTCGTCCGCCCCGATGCCGATCTTGATGCCGGCCTGGCGCAGGGCGGGGATGTCCGCGGTGCCGGAGCCAATCCGGCCGTTGGCGGAGGGCTGCCAGCACATGCACGCCCCGCTCCGGGCTGTCTCGGCCACGATCTGCGGCGTGGTGTGGATGAAATGGCCGAAGACGAAATCGGGCCCCAGGGCCCCGGCGTCCCGGTACCAGGCAAACTTGGCCTGCTGCTCGGGGACCCGCTCGGGGCTCTCGAGGAAGTGAGCCTGGTTCATGATCCCGTACCGGCGCATGAATCGGACTTCCCGGTGGGCGCTCTCGATGCCGGCCGACCGTTGCACCCAGCCGCTGATCGCCATCTTGAGGAAGAGCGGGCTCGCGGAAAACTTGCCCGCATAGTGGAAAATGCGATCCATCCTCTCCTCGATCTCCCGCTCGGTCCCGAGGGGAACGATGCTGATGCTGTTGATGAACCGCAGCCCGGCGTCGAGCTTGGCCCGAATCTGGGCCTCCTCGTAGGGCTCCTGGTTGACGGTGGAGGTGCCGCCGGCCTCGCCGATCCCGATCGACGACTGCCCTCCCCCCAGCTCGCCGGAGTAGGTGAAATCATACCCGGTGGTGATCCCGTTGCGCAGGAAATCGACGGACCCGTGGCGGCAGAACCAGTAGATGTCCTCGGGCGTGGCATGCTCGCTCAGCTGCTTGATGGCGTTCAGCCAGCCGTAGAGCGTCTGGTCCGTACCCAGTCCCCGCAGGGGGCTCTGGAAGAGGTGGCTGTGCGCGGAGACAAATCCCGGCGCGACCAGCTTCCCCCCGGCGTCGAGGAACGAGGCCGCCGTGTTGCCGGAAGGGGGCTCGCCTGGGCCGACGGCCGAGATTTTCCCGTCCGCGCCCACGACCAGGTGCCCAAGGCACGGCTGGACCCCCGGCTCCGCCGTCAGGAGCCAGGCATTGCGAACGACGAGCAGGGAAGTTGGGGCGAGATTGTCCATGGGGAGCGTACGGGCGCGGAAAGGGAGGGTTCGGGTTCAGGCTGGCGCAACCGCGGCCGCGGGGAAGTATTGAATTGGATGGGGTGGAAACGCTTTTACCGGCTGGTTTCCTTTGGGCGATTTTGGTTCGGCGCAGGCGGCGGATCGCCGCCGTGCCAGGGGTTTCGCCGGGGCTTTTCCAGGAGAGCGATGAGCCGCGGGCGGTCCCCGTCGTCGGCGGGATCAGCAACCTCCAGAAGAAAAGGGGGGCGCGGGCCGCCCGCGCCGTCAGTAATGGAACCGCAAGGTGAGTGAGGCCTCGATGGGGGGACGGACAAAGATGGCGTCGTTGCCCGCGAAGCTGACCGCAATGGGATCCAGCAGCCGCGCGTTCGTGATGTTCTTCACGTTGACCCTGACATCCCAGGTGCGCCGCTTGTAGAAGACGTAGCCGTCGAGCTCGGTCTCCCCGGGAATGTGGAGGGTGCCCTGGTCGTTGGCGTCCTGCTTGCCAATGAACTGGGGGCCGATGCCGATGCCCCAGCCCAGCGGGTTGCGGTACTCAACGAACCCATTGGCCTGCACCTGGGGGATGCCCGGCGCCCGCATCCGGCCGTCCGGGGGCACATAGCCGGTGAAGTTTAGGCCGCCCAGTCCGGTGCCGGGCTGGCCGCCGACGATCGTCGTTGTGGCATAGTAGTCCAGGGGGTTGCCGGTCTGCTGGTAGAAGTACGTCCCGAAGGCGGTGGCGTCCTGGTAGGTGAAGTTGGCGTTGAGGGTCCACTGCTTGTTGGGCTGGTAGACCGCGTCCAGTTCGATGCCGTTGTCCTTGATCGGGAAGGTCTGGCCGGTGAACTGCGTGCCGTATTTCAGCTGCTGGAAGGCGGAAGCACTGAAATAAAGCGTGTTGCCGAGGAGGCTCTGCTTGAAGCCGAACTCGTAGAGCGTGCTCTTGGTGGTGAGGGTGTCCGGCAGGTCGTAGCCGTTCAGGCCGCCGAAGTTGTTGGTCCCGAGGATGGCGTCGACATGGTCGTAGGTGAGGTAGAACGAGGAAGCATCGGTGAGCTTGAAGTTGAGGCTGGCGAAGAAGCTCTGGTCCGTGACGCTGTCCCGCGCATCGTAACCGGCCGTGTAGGGACTCGAACCTCCGGCCGGGATGTAGATCGGCGTCGCCAGCGGCTGGTACTGGAAGTCGCTGTTGTAAAAGCCCACCTGCACGTAGGACGGGTTCTCTGCCATCGCGTCGATGCGGTCGATCCGGTAACCCGGAGTGAGGGACAGCCGGGACGTGAGCTTGATGTCGTTCTGGACGAAGACGGCGTAGTCATAGCTGTCCGAGATCTGGTTGCCGTCGGAGCCGGGCGTGGCACTGAAGCCCGGCGCGCCCGGAACCTGGAGGCCGCCGCCAAACGTGTTCCCCTCATAGTGGTATCCCGGGTAGAAGAACGTGTTCACATCCTTGTAGAGGTCGTACCAACCGAAGGGCTGCGTCTGGTAGTCCTGGTAGGAGGTCAGGCCCATGTAGCGAAAGTCGAAGCCGGTGATCAGGTTGTTGTCGATTTTGCCGAACGAAAAGCTGTCGTGCAGTTCCAGGCGGTCCTGGAACGACTGCTCCCGCGGGACGAACTCGTCGTAGCTCGACGCCTCAAACTTGTCCGAGTGCCCGAAGTAGAGCAGGGTGCGGTTCACCAGTGACAGGTCCGGAGTGAGTTCCAAGGTCGCCTTGACCTGGCTCTGGTCGAGCATGGAGCGGGCGGTGTCGCCGGGTCCGATCATCGCATCGTAGGCCGGCAGCTTCACGGTGTAGGCGGTGGCCGGGTTGACGATCGAATAGGTGCCGTCGGGGTACGTCCCGTAGGTTCCGGGCGGCGGGTTCGGGGCCGCGATGATGTCGTAACCGAAGTACGCGTTGGGTCCGGTCGTTACCGGGGAGGCTGGTCCGCCGATATAGGTGCCGTGCCAGATGAATTGCTGGGTGACCCGGTTGGCGCCGGGAATCTCGTTCGTGCGATCCTCGAAATATTGGGTCCAAGCCTCGATCTTCAGCTTGGACGTCGCCAGGTAGGTGAGCGCGATGTAAACGTCCTGCGTCTGGTCCTTGTCGTTCAGGTAGTAGCCGTCGCCATACCGGCTGAGATAGCTGACCCGGTAGGCGAGCTTGCTGTTGATCGGGCCGCCCGTGTCGATAGTCAGGGACGGATTCGAATACGAGTGCCCGCTCGCCCAATAGCCGAGTGTGGCCGAGATCTCCGTGTGCTGGGCGTCGAAGTAGGGCTCTTTCATCACGAAGTCGATGTAGCCTCCGGCCCCTTCGCCCTGTGGCCCGTACACCGCGGATCCCGGGCCCTTCACGATATCGAATGCATCGACCCCGTTGAAACTGGGCGGGGTGGAGTTGAGCGAATAGAGGGAAAGCTGGCCGCCGTAGTAGACCTGTGAAAGGTCGCCGCGAATGTAGGGGACTCCGGGAATGCCAAACTGGGCTTCGGCGTAGACGCCGGGCGAGAACTGCCCGAAATCCATCGCGTTCTTGACCATCCGGTCCTGCATCCACGCCGAGTTGACGCTCGAGACCGAGCGGGGGATGTCGATGATGTTCCGGTCGTCGCCCATGACGTCGCCCACCGGCCGCACCGTCGGGAGGACTTGGTCCTCCACGGGTACGTCGCTAACGGTGAATTTCTCGAGGGTGGTGACCTGGTCCGAACTGGTGGACGACGGCACGGGGGCGGTCGTCGGCGGGGTGGGAGTGGGCGTGGGCGTCGGAGTCTGGGCATGCAGTCCGAGCCAAGCGCTGCCGGTCGCGAGCGCGATCCGCAGCGCCTTGGGCAGCTGGCTTAGGTTGGTCTTCATAGGGTGTGGCGCATTGCGCTGGCGGATGGGCCGCGGCCGGCCCATCGAGTTCGAGGGGGGAGAAGGGTGATCGCCGGCCTCGGGGCCGTCCCGACGCCGGACGGGCCGGTCGGCGGCCGACGGCGGCCATCGGCCCGCGCCGGAATCGGCTCGGCTCTGACTCCGCGAAGCTGGTGTTGCCGCCGAAGGTCATTCCGCCCGCCCGGATCCGGTAGGTCCTCCGCGATGGCGCGCAACCTGTTTCACCGGGCTGCGCAGGTGGCGTCGTTGGATTTTGGGCGAATGCGGCCGCTGAAGCAAAATCTACGCCAGTTTCATTTTGGGGAACTTTCGGTTTTGCTTTTGCCGGCGGTTGGATTCTTGGTGGCAGCCTCAATCCGGGGCTGCAGTTCGTTCGGTCTCGTAGTTGTCTTTTCGCCATGCACCTCTTTCGCCGCGCGCGCATCCCCCTGGCCTGCCTGCCGGCTCCGTTGAACTCCGTGGACGGAATCGCCGAGCCGCGCATCGAACCCTGGCGCGAGTGCGACGTCCTGATTGATGGAGACCGGATCGCCGAGGTGCGGGAGGCGTCGGCCGCGCCGGCGCCCGCCGGGGCGGCGACGACCGACCTCGGTGGCGTCCTGGTTTTCCCGGGCCTCCTGGAGGTCCATACCCACTTGGACAAGTGCCACACCTGGGACCGGGCCCCGGGTATACACAGCGACTTCTGGGAATCCCGCTCCATCTTGGCGGCCGACAACCACCGCTGGACCGCGGAGGACGTCTATCGCCGCGCGGACTTCGCCCTCCGGACCGCCTGGGCGCACGGGACGCGCGCCCTGCGCACCCACATCGACACGGGAACCAGGATGGGCAAGGGCGGCCATGCCGCGGTGGACCGGCTGCGCGAGGAGTGGCGCGGGCGCATCGAGCTGCAGTCGGTCAGCCTGTTCAGCTTCGCCGACTTCTTCGGGGGCACGTCCGCCGACGTCCTCGACCTGTCCGCCCGGTTCAAGGCCACGGCACTCGGCGGCTTTCCCCAGCCGAACCCCGACCTCCCGAAGCAGCTGGACTACGTCATGGCGGCCGCGCGCGAACTCGGCATCGGCCTGGACTTCCATGTCGACGAAAGCGCGCGGATTGACGCCGAATGCCTGCGCGCCACGGCAGAGGCAGTGCTCCGCAACCAGTTTCCCTATCCGGTGGCCTGCGGCCACAACTGCTCGCTCTCCGTGCAAGACCCGGCGCGGGCCCAGGAGACCCTAGCGTTGGTGAAGGAGGCGGGCATCGCGATCATCTCCCTTCCCCTCACCAACCTCCACCTGCAGGGACGGACGCGGGGCCCGGCGGCCGAGGGCGAAAAATTTGGCCCTCCCCGCACCCCGCAGTGGCGGGGGCTCACGCTGCTGCACGAGTGCATCGACGCCGGCATCACCGTCGCCTGCGGCGGCGACAACGTCCGCGACGCCTTCATCGGGTGGGGGGACTTCGACATGGTCGAGGTCTATGTCGAGAGCCTCCGGATCGCCCACCTGGATACGCGCCTGGCCTATTCGCCCGCGCTCGTGACGACAGGGCCGGCCGCGATCATGGGACTCAAGGGCTTTGGCCTGGTGGCTCCGGGCTCGCCGTCTGACCTCATCGTCTTCTCCGTCCGCAAGCTCTACTCGCTCCTGGCGCGCATCTCGAGTCCGCGGCGCCATCTCCACAACGGGGTATTCCAAGGACGGACACTACCCGATTTTGACGAGCAGGAATCTTGGCCAAAAGGCTAGCCGTGAGCGGCGCGATGGCAGTTATTGGGGAATCTTGACGAAATATCCGTCACTCTTGAACCACTCGCCATTTCGCTTTCGGAATGCCACGTGATAGCCTCGCGTCGCCTGGAAGGTCGAACGCAATTCCACGGTGACTTTTTCGAGTCCGTCCCTCATGACGAAATAAGCAGAGTACTCCCGCTTTAGAGGGAGCAGGCGTCGGATCTGCCGCCACTCGACCGGAGGGAGGGGAGCCACGTCATCGCGGTTGGCGAACGCAATTCCGTCGCGCATAATCGGTTCCCGTGCGACCGCCGTAAATGCGGTCGCCGTCAGCAGCGCAAAAATCAACAGTCGGCGAATCATATCAACCCTAGGGAGATACCTTCCTGGTTCCTGGCGGCAAAATCAAATTCACATTGTAGTCGAGATCTTGATTTTGGCATTCGTCCGACCAGTTGGTCCCCTACGCAGAAGCATTGTCAGTGCCATGAAGGATCGGTTCGCCAATAGAAACCATTTTCTCGCCTGGGACGGCCTGCTCGTGCGTTTGCAAGCGATTGACCTAAGCTGAGATCCGCAATCTATCTGCGAGCTGGAACGATTCAGTTGGCCGGCTTGGGATCGGGAGCCGACGGCTCATATCCGGGTGGGTGCCGGGCGGACAAGCGGGAGATCATCATCCCCGTGGCAATCATGCCGACGAAGATGTAGGGGAGGAAGCGGTCGGTGCCAGTTGGCACCGGTACGATCGTCATGACCAGCACGGCTCCGAGGATCGCGACCGTGACGACGGCCGTCAGGATGGTTGACGCCTTAAGCTCCGCGCGCGCGGCCAGATATACAGGTGCCGCCACGCATACGGCCAGATAGCCGCCAAGGAAACCGAAGGTGGCAAGCTGCAGGGTGTAGTCCATGGCGTCGGCCATGGTCACACCCAAATAAATCATGGCCACCGGGACCGCGACCGCGATGACCGCCAGCAGGTCGAGCGCGCGGTAGGGGGTGCCATTCTTCGGGTGGACGCTTCCCAGGTACGCCCAGACTTGCCGGCCGCGGCCCATCGAGAAGAGGACGCGCGAGCCGGCGTTGAAGCCGCCGAGGGCGCACCCAAAGCAGCTGGCCGCGATCGCGAGCGAGCTCAGGAGGCCAAGGGTAGGGTGCCCGATCGACTGTGCGACCAGGTCCAGGGGCGCGGCGGTCTGGTCCAAGGCGAGGTTCAGACGATGGGAGACAGCAGTCAGGCCGTAGATACAGGCGAGGATGAAAAGGGACACAGGCAGAAGGCAGAACAGCATGGCCCGCGGGAGGGTGCTGGTGGCGGTCTTCGCTTCTTCGCCGAGCGTGGTCATGCTCTCGAAGCCGGAGAGCATCATGAACGTGAGGACAAAGCCCAGTTGGTACTTGGCGAAGCTTGTCCCCTCTAGGTGGAGCTGGGCGCGGTCGACCCACTGGTGGGACCGGTGCATGGCGATGCCGAGGATGACGGTGATGAGGAGGATGGACGTGGCCTCGGTCACTAACATGACCTTCGTCGAAAGCTTGATGTCGTGGTAGGAGGGCCACCAGGCCAGAAGCACCACGCCGAGGATCAGCGCGGAGAGGCCGGCCGGCCCGAGGACGTGCGCGGTGAAGTGGCTGATCACCATCGCCAGATAGTACACGACCGATATTCCCGAGCTCGTGACGACGAAGATCATGGCGACGGCGTAGGACCAGCCGGCGAAACTCCCGAACCGTCGCCCGAGGCCCGCCTCCGCGTAAGCCGAGAGCGAGCCGGCGGAGGCGAAGCGGGTGGCAAAGACGCCGATGCTTCGCGACACGAGCCAGAAAGCCACCAGGACGCCGAGGAAAAGGAGCCAGGTTCCGTTGCCCGATCGGTAGATCAGCAGCGGCACGACCGTGCCCGCGTTGGCGACCGGACCAATCGTACCGATCGACTGGGCGATGTTCTCGATCGCCGAAAGGTAGTTCTTGCGGAGCACCCCTCCGCTGGGGACATGCGGAGTCAGGGAACTCGCCATTCTGGCGTCCCGGGGAGCACGTTCGGTGCCACCGCTCCGGAGGTGAATCAATGGCGCCGCTCGGCCGCCGCCTCTCCCTGGGTCTGGGCCGGCACCGCCGCGCTGGCGTCACCGTAGGTCATCTCCAGGCACAGCGCCGCCGTCGCAAAGGGGTGGTGGGCGCCGTACTGGCCGGCGACCGCGTGGCTGCGGTGATCCTGCCAGGCATGGGCCTCCTCCTCGCCGTGGGCCTGGAACTGGGCCATCAGCTGCCGCCGCATCAGGAGCCCGGGCTGGTCGGAGGCCATGTGCATCTCCTCCCGGCGGCGCAGGTCGACCGGCGTGTCGAAGGTTGTCGACTCCAGGACCTCGCGGTCCTCGGTGACGACCGCCCGGTCGAAGGCGATGATATCCGCCGCCTTTGCCTCGGCCTCGGTATCGTTGCGGTAGGCGATCTGGATGATCTGGGAAGAATGATCGGTGATCGGTGTCGCCGCCGTCACAATCGTGTGTACGAGCCCAGTCGGGTAGCGCATCCGCAGCTTGCGGAAGAAAGGCATCCACCAGCTGCCGGTGTTGTTGCGGACCGTTTCCGCGGTCGCCATGTTGAGCGACTTCATGGAGAGCGGCACGTTCTTCACCGGGACGACCGTGTCCATGGTGAAGCCGAGGCCGTTCGGAAACGGATAGAGGTTCATCTTGCTCGGCGTCGGCGAGTCGAGCTTCCCGAAGGTGTTGCGGTGGACGAAGCTGAAATGCGCGTTGTCGAAGGAGTTCTCCATCAGCCGCAGGCCGCTGCACTTCCACGGCTCGTAGAATTCATAGATCCGCCGGAAAGCCGGATCGCCATCCTCATCGACGACCGGGAGCTCGGCAATCGGGTCCTCCAGCGCCACCCAGACGTAGCCGTACCGCTGGGCGGTGCGGTACCGCGGGACGCCGATTCCCGCCGGGTCGTCGTCGTCCTTCTGCGGAATGCGGGTGCACCGGCCCTCGCCGTCGAAGGTCCAGCCATGGTAACCGCACTGGAGCTGGCCGTCCAGGATCCAGCCCTTGGAGAGGCGCGCATGGCGGTGGGGGCAGCGGTCGTCCATGGCGACCGCCTCCCCGGATCCATCCAGCCAGAGCACGAGGTCCCGCCCGAGGAGGGTGAAGGCCTTGGGGCCATCCTTCAGCATCAGGGCCGGAATGACCGGGTACCAGAACTTGCGGAGGAGGGGCTGCTGGGTGACGAGCATGGGGATAAGGATGGGGGAGTGTTGGGGCAATTCGCAACCACGGGGCGACGGACGATGCAGATGACAAACTTGGACCTGCGAGGCATCGCCGAGGGCAATCGTCGCATGAAACATGCCACCCCCGGCGCCGGGCCGGGTTCCCTTGGCTTTTGGTCCGCGGCCTGCTTACGGAATCCGCATGGA
>Ga0302314_10015119_pt1 | contig 13144 bp, 10 predicted proteins | sample III_Palsa_N2_3_FD_200533 | JGI IMG/M metagenome (GOLD analysis project Ga0302314, IMG submission 200533) | Peat permafrost microbial communities from Stordalen Mire near Abisko, Sweden - III_Palsa_N2_3 | ecosystem: Environmental > Terrestrial > Soil > Palsa > Peat permafrost | place: Sweden...
CCAGGCCGGAGGGACGACGAGCGCCTTGATGCGGGCGAGCGTCACCCGGTCGGCGAGGGGCCTGCCGTCGGGGGCGAAGTAGCGGAAGCCGCGCCCGCAGCGCTGGCGCCGGATGCCCGGCGCGGTGAGCTCGCTGTGCGTGAGCGAGTCGTCGACCGCCTGCGTCGTCGTCGGCTGCCCCATAAGTGCTGGCTGCCCAGGTCAGTGGCGGCTATGCGTCACTTGCGGTGGCAGGGTCAGCTCAGGTCCGTTCGCCTCACTGTTTTCGATTTGAATGAACGGACCGTTGTTTCACCCCGCACACGGTTTGCGTCGCTCGTGACGATTCCAGGCTCGATCCCTGGCCGCTGGCATGATCACGAAAACTTTAGGGTGCTATAACGCCATAGATCATTCGCTTTAACCAAAATTTTCGTGATCATGCCGACGAGCTGGACCAATCAACTTGATCAAGCGGCACACGAGCCCGCCGAGGTACCGAAGACCTCCCTGGCTACGCCGCATTGCGCTGTAGCGGTGGGTATGACTGTCACCCGAGGCGCCGTCCGCTGAGGCGGCGGCGACCGTCCGCCAGGAAGCCCGCGGCCTGCTCGGCGATGACATCTTCCAGGTCCACGAGGGGACCTGACCCGAACATTCCCCTTTTGTCCGCTGACGGGCGATTGTCATATGGTCGGTACATGCGGACCGAGGACGAACGAGCCGGACAACTGCTGGACGCCCAGGCCAACGCGGTGGCCCTGTTCGATGAGGTCGCCGCGCGCGGCCTCATCGCGGCCGGCCAGGGTGAGCAGGCCGTGAGCGACCGGGTCCGGGACCTGGCCAATGAGATGTTCGGGAAGACCAGGCACTGGCACAAGCGCATCGTCCGATCCGGCCCGCACACCCTGCAGCCCTACCGGGAGAACCCGCCGGACCGGATCATCGAGGCCGACGACATCGTCTTCGCCGACTTCGGGCCGATCTTCGAAGAGTTCGAGGCCGACCTCGGGCGCACGTACGTGCTCGGCGACGATCCCGACAAGCACCGGCTCGCGGCCGACCTGCCGGTCATCTTCGACGCGGGCCGGCGCTATTTCGCCCGTCACCCTGACATCACCGGCGCGCGGCTGTACGCCGAGGTCAAGCGGCTGGGCCGCGAGGCCGGATGGACGCTGGGCGGCACCCACGCCGGCCACCTGGTCGGCGAGTTCCCGCACGAGACGATCGACGGTGCCAGCATCAAGTCCTACATCGCCCCGGGCAACCGGTCGCCGATGCGCCGCCGCGACAAGGCCGGCCGCCAGTGCCACTGGATCCTGGAGATCCACCTCACCGATCCCGCCCGCCAGTTCGGCGGCTTCTACGAGCAGCTCCTCGACCTCGGCTGACGACTGGTCCTAAGCGCGGGTCAGCCGAAGGTGAACGAGTAGGCCTGCAGCCCCGGCGCGAGCTTGATGGTCACGGTGCCGTCCTGCGCGGACTGCTCGGCGCCTCGGTGTGGTCGTCGGACCCGCTGTCCCAGGCCATCAAGGAAGGCGCTCCCGGCGCCTGGTAGCGGCGCCTGATCCGCCGTTTGGCCCGGGTCCGGTGGGTAGAGTCCTCATCCATTGACTCAGTAGTCATAGGAGGGGAGCCTGACAATGATTTCGGACGACGACGACGACGGCGAGCAGGGCGCGGTGCTGCAGGAGGCCATGCGCGAGCTCGAATCAGCGATCCACGACGCCCGGGTGGCGTTCGACTGCATCGGTCTCGGCGAGATCGACCGCGCGCATACCAGCGCGGTGACCGCCCGGATCGCGATCGACGCCGCGGTGACCGCGGTGCAGACCGTGCTGACCCAGTCGTCGCGCCAATAGCGTTATCGCTTGCGTTTTACGTCGCGCCGGTCACAAAAGTGACCGGCGCGACCCTGGTCGCTACCTGTCAGTTGACGCCGACATTCAGATAGAAGTGTCCGAGGCGCAGGTCAAGTGCCCCGCCGCCGGCCCAATGCACGATATACGCGAGGAGGATGATGACGAGAACAACGACCACCACCCAGATGAAGAACCAAACAATGGCGGGGATTGCGTACCCGCGTACCGATCTCGTTCTAGCCATGGCCCCCAGCTACCCCGCGCCATCCGACTTATTCCCTTGTGCCCGCGGCTCCTCGACGGCGTCCGCCCCGCAGGAAAATCAAAGTCCGCCTAGTGAACGAGCCGTCGCGACTGCCGCCACCGCCATTGACTGCCATCATGGGGCGTGCGCAAACTGCGGATACTGTGCCTGCACGGCTACCACGGCACCGCCGAGATCCTGCGGCAGCAGGCGGCCCCATTGCTGAGCGGCCTGCCCGCCGAGTATGAATTCATCTACGTCGATGCCCCGTCGCTGAGCGAGAATGATTTCGGCTGGTGGCACCTTAATTTCCGCGGCTGGCAGCGGACCCTCGCCTGGGCCGCGGACTATTTCGCCGGCCACGGTCCTTTCGACGGGGTTTTCGGTTTCAGCCAGGGGGCCGCGCTCACCTCCCTGCTCGTCGGCCTGCGGGCCACCGGCGGCCAGCCGGGCGAGCAGCGGCCGCTGCGCTTCGACTTCGCGATCATGGCCGGCGGGTTCACGTGCGACTCGCCCGACTTCGCCGGCCTGTACGCGGCCGGGGAGAGCTACCGGCTGCCCTCCCTGCACATCATGGGGCAGTCGGACGGGGTCGTCCCGGCCGCGGACTCCCGGGCGCTGGCCGCCCAGTTCGACTCGCCCGTGGTCCTGCTCCATCCCGGCGGGCACGTCGTCGCGAGCACGCCTCCGGTCAGGCGGGAGGTCGCGCGCTTCCTGGCCGAGCGGGCCGCTGCCCAAAACGTCGCCGGGAGCTTAGGCCTGCCCACAACCCCCGGCTACCCCGGCATCGGCCAGGGCGAGGCCGGCCTCCAGGCGCACTCGACGGCGATCGCCGCGCACCGGGTGTTCCCCGGCCGCGACCGCTACACCCGCGGCGAACCCGGCTGGGAGGAAGTCGCCGACTTCGCCCTCGACTGGGCGCTCGCGCCGGTGCCCGGCGTACTCGGCTAGGGATCGGATGCCCGCCGGCCGGCGTCCGCGCCGGCCGGCCGCGGCTGATAGCGTTTTGCGAAAGTACACACGGGAGCTCGGGCTGAACCGGGCTGAGAGGGTGGCTGGCCGCGAGGCAGGCGCCACCGACCGTCGGAACCTGTCCGGGTAATGCCGGCGTAGGGAGGCCTCCGTGACGATGGATAACACGACGGATCGCCCGGCGGCCGCGGCCGGCGGCGATTTCGTCACCGTTCCTGGCGACCGGCACTCGGAGGTGGCCCGCACGCTGGCCGAGCCGGTGCCGCAGGCGCTGAGCGCGCTCGACCAGTTCGGGCTGTGGGGCAACCTGGGGGTGAGCCTGCTCGGCTTCACCGGGGCGATCTTCGTCCTGCAGCCGGACGGCGCGGGCACCCCGGAGCTGTCCCTGGCGGCGGCGCTGACCGCCATCGTGGCCGGCACCCTGCTCGGCACGGTGCCGCTGGCCCTGGCCGGGCTGCCCGGCGCGCAGACCGGCGCGCCGGCCATGGTGCTGCTGCGCGGGCTGTTCGGCACCCGGCTGTCCTACCTGCCGACCGTGCTCAACATCCTGCAGTGCCTCGGCTGGGGGATCTTCGAGCTGGTGACGATCGCCACGGCCGCGCACACCCTGACCCCCGCCCTGCCCAGGTGGGGCTACGTCCTGATCGCCGGGCTGGCCACGGCCGCGCTGACGATCCGCCCGCTTGGCGCCATCCGGGTGCTGCGCCGGTACGCGACCGGGGCCGTGCTCGTCGTCCTGTGCTACCTGTTCGTGCAGCTCATCAGGCACCCGCTGCCGGGGTTCACGCACGGGACCTGGACCGGCTACTGGGCCGCGACCGACACCGTGGTCGCCGTCGCGGTCTCGTTCGCGCCGCTGGTCGCCGACTACAACCGGCACTCGCGCAGCCCGCGCGCCGCCTTCACCGGAACGCTGGCCGGCTACAGCGTCACCCAGGTGCTGTGCTACGTCATCGGGCTGCTCGCGCTGGTCACCGTCGCCCACGGCAACCCGAACGACATCTACGGCGCGTTCATCGCGCTGCCCGTCGGCGCGCTCTGCTTCGCGGTCCTCGCCGCCCGGGAGCTCGACCAGGCGTTCGCCAACGTCTACTCCACCGCGGTGTCCACGCAGAACCTGCGCCCGCTGTGGGACCGCCGGATCCTGGCGGTGATGATCGCCGCCGTGAGCACGGCCGGCGCGCTCTGGCTGAACATCGCCGACTACGAGAACTTCCTCGACCTGATCGGCTCGGTGTTCGTGCCGATGTCGGCCGTGCTCATCGCCGATTACTTCGTCGTGTCCGGCCGGCGCTGGGACCTGTCGGCGGCCGCGCGGTCCCGCTGGCTGATGCTGCTGCCCTGGGCCGCGGGCTTCGTCACCTACCAGCTCATCAACCCCGGGTACGTGTCCTGGTGGGCCTCGGCCTGGGCGTCGTTCGGGCGGCTCATCGGCTTCGCCGCGCAGAGCTGGATGTCGGCGTCGATCCTGTCCTTCGCGGTCGCCGCCCTGCTCACCCTGCTGGTCGGCTGGATCACCCGCCGTCTTCCTTCCAGAGTGCGGCCAGCCCGATCAGGAAAGGACCGGCCGGGCGGACTTCCCGATCCCGGCCTCGCCCCGGACCAGCTGGCCGTGATCCGGGCCGGCCGTCATGGAGTCCTCCGCGCGCTAGGCCGCTGGCGAGAAAGTGGGTGATTGTCGCGATCGTAGCGATTGCCGATGAGCGGCGGCGCGGCGGAGGCCGGAGGCCGGCGCGCTCGTCTGACACAATTTGGCTACGTGCTTGAGTACGGCTGCCGCGGCCGATATCTTGCACTGCGTAAGTCCCTTGACCGGAGCTAGCCGGGCAAGCGATCCGGGCTTGGTGGCGCTTGTCGTCCATAGTCGACGCTAGGATTACGCGTGGCAGAGCGCGGCGGTTGGTGACGGGAGCTAAGGCAGCATGACATGACCGACGACAGTAACGGTGAGGGCGGCCTCATCGATGTGCACGGCCTCAGTTTTCACCAGTTCGCCGACGCGCTCGACGGAACTGCGCTGCACCGGGTGCTGGACCATATCCTGACGGTGAGCGACAATAGCGTTGGATTCAACGGGTTCAATAACAGCATGCCGGGTTAACCCCTCACGGAGTACCCGTAAGCGGTCATTGAGTGGCTGAGTGGGGCGCGCGTGACAAAAGGCGGTATTCCGATATTCCCGGGAGCTCGCCCGTTCAGCCGTGCGGATAGCGGCCGTTTTTTTGGCCGCACCGCGGAGGCCGCACGCCTGGTGCCCGAGTGGCTGAACAACCCATTGACCTTTCTGGCCGCGCCGGCCGGGATCGGGAAGACCTCGCTGCTGACCGCGGGCGTGCTGCCGTTCGTGGACGGGCAGCCGAGCCGGGCCAGCCTGCTGCCCGTGGGCGAGCTCAGCGGGCGGGGCGGCAACGGCTTCGCCCGGACGGCGGGCTGCCCGCTCGCGGCGCTGCGGCAGCACAACCCCTACTCGCTGGCCCTGCTGCGGTCGTGGTCAGGGGCCAGCGCCCCGGCCCGCCTGGCCGGCGTGCCGATCGACGACTTCGTCGGCGAGTACGCGCAGTACCACCCGGGCGTGCCGATCCTGGCGGCCATCGATCACGCCGATGACCTGTTCGCGGGCTCGCCCGAGCGGCAGCCGTTCCGGCGCCGGTTTCTTGAGGAGCTCGCGGCCGCGCTGCAGGACCAGCCGATGCTGCGGCTCCTGGTCGTGGTGCGCTCCGACTGCCTGCCGCGGTTCGCGGAAGCGCTCGGCGAGGGGGTGCGGTTCTTTCTCGACCCGCTGAAGCCCGCCGAGGCGCTGGAGGCGGTGAGCAGGCCCGGGTACTTCGCGCCGGACGCGGCCAGCGAGCTCGTGGGCTTGCTGCGGACCGCGAGGATCGTCACCGGTCCGGGCCGGGAGAGACTGGTCATCAGCGATGAGGTGGAGCCGGCCCTGCTCCAGGTCGTGTGCGCGCGCCTGTGGGAGTCGCTGCGGGACCACGCCGACCACGCCACGCTGCGCGAGCTGAAGCGGCACCGGGACGTCACCGTCGACGCCGCCCTGGCCGGGTACTGCAGCGCGGCGATCGCCGCCGTGGCGTCCATGCACGAGATACCGGTCGACTGGCTGCGCACCTGGCTCGTCGACACCTTCATCACCGAGGTCGGGGACCTGAGCACCGCCCCGGAGAGCCAGCAGGCGGCGGCGGGCATGCCGCCGACCATGACCCGCGCCCTGGAGGACCGCTACCTGCTCCGGGCGGATCGCCAGAGCGCGGCCGGCCCGTCCGGGTCCGGTGACCGGCTGTACCGTCTGCTCAGCAGCCGGCTGGTCGAGCCGGTGCGGCACAGCGTGATCCTCGGGTCGGCGCCCGATGACGACTCTTCCGCGAGTGAAACGATCCAGCTCGATCCGGACGCGTTCCTGCGGTCGGCCGAGCGGGCGCGGATCATGGGCGATCATGACCTCGCGGCCAAGATCGCCACGCGGGTGCTGAACACCGTCCCGCTGACGGATCTTCGACGGCACGCCGAGGCCCATTCGCTGATCGGTGACCTGGCCTACGAGCAAGGTCACGTCGAGGCGGCGCATGAGTCCTACCAGACCGCGATGCGGCTCTTCCAGGCCTGCAGCGATCAGGCCGCGGTGGGGCGCTTGTTCGCCGCGGTCGCCCAGACGCTCATCGACCGCGGCCGGCTGTCCGAGGCGCTGCAGGCCCTGACGGCGGCGATCAACCGGACCCCCGACCTCACCCTGCAAGACGAGCTGGCCGACGTGATGACCAGGATGGCCCAGCAGTCGGCCCAGGCCCCGCCGTTCCGTTCCGACCCGGCCTGAGCTCAGGCCGGCGGCGGGCCGTGGCCCGCCCGCCGGTTCAGTACGGCGGCCAGGTTGGCCTCGCTCACCTGCGTCTGCGGGTGCTCGGGCCCGAGGGCGCGGCGGCGGGCCTCGAGCACCGACCGGTGCTCGTCCTCGGCCTCGTCCAGCCGGTTCATCGCGGTCAGCAGCAGGGCGAGGTTATTGCGGCTGACCAGGGTGCTGCGGTGCCCGGCGCCGAGCATCGCGGTCCGGGCGGTGATGATCGCCCGGTACTCGGCTTCGGCTTCGGCCAGCTTGTCCCGGGCGAACAGCACGTTGGCCAGCGTGCCCCGCACCGTGTGCCGGTGACCGGGGTCGGCCTGCGGCTGCGCGTCGAGAACGGCCAGGATCCGGCGCAGCTCGCGCTCGGCGGGCCCGAGATCGCCCCCGTAACGGTCCCGGCGCAGCGCCGTCACCGCCAGGTTGAACGTCAGGAGGGCCAGGACCGGATCGTCCGGGCTCGCCGTCGGGCTGACCGCGGCGTACTGCCGCTCGAGCACGGTCAGCGCCAGCTCGTCGCGACCCTGCTGCCAGGCCGTCATCGCGATGCCGTTCGCGTCCGCCGGCCCGGCCGCCTCCAGCGCGGCCCGGACCGCGCGCTCGGGCGCGATCTCGCCCTGACGGCGACGGTACTCGTCGACCAGGTAGCCGAAGACGCCGTAGCCCGCCGCTCCCTCGGCCCGCAGCGGCGGGCTGCCCGCCGCGCGCAGGGACAGCGCCCAGGTCCAGGCCGCGTCGATGTCCTCGGGGACGAGCTCGGCCCCGCCCCGGTCCCGCAGGTAGCTCTCGTGCAGGCCGTCGAGGAGCGCGCGGGGCAGCGGGCCGGTGAATCCGGCCCGGCGGCAGTCGACGGCGGCGGCGATCAGGGCCGCGCCGCGCGGCTGGATCCCGCGGGTCCACGCGTCTTCCCACTGACCGAAGAGCTGGGGACCCCAGGCGACGTACTCGGCGATGCCGGTGTGATCGGCGTGGGGGAGCGCGGCCGCGAGCCGCTCGTCCGTCTCGGCCAGCGTCCTGGCCCGGTCCTGCTCATCCGCGCTGAACAGGCGCTCGAGGAAGATCCGGCGGCCCACCTGGTCGAGCACGCCCTGCCCGGCATCGAGCAGCTGATCGCCCCGCTCGGTGGTCATGAGCCGGCCGATCAGGCGGCTCTCGTCAACCGCGCGGATGGTGGCCAGGACGACCCGGTAATGCCCGCCCCCGGCCAGCAGCTCGGCGATGTCTTTCCTGCTGATTCCCCCGCTCCCGAGGAATGCCCGCAGGTCATCGAGCCAGAGCACGCAGGCGCGCTCGCCTCGTGCCCGCTTGACCGCGGCCATGACGTCGCCCTCAGCCGACGGGACGACCAGCATGTGGCCGGGCAGCACGGCCTGTATCGCCTCGAAGGCGGCCCGCGTCTTCCCGGCCGAGGCCTCGCCGACCAGCAGCGTGAAACCGCTGGTCCGCAGCGCGTCGCGAAGGCCAGCGTCGATATCCCGGCTCACGTAGGCGGGCACCCGGTCACCGGATCGGCCGACGGCGGCGGGGTGCACGCCGATCGAGACCGCGTCGGTGATCTCCCGGACCCGGGGCAGCCGGTCGGCCGGCTGGTAGACCGTCTCCCCGACTCGCGCGGTGAGGGCGTCGCGGTCGGCTAGCGCGCCCTTCACGCGGTCAGTGAGCAGGCCCGCGAGCAGGCCGAGTACAGCCACCGCGGCCGCCACGACCCCGGCCTCCCAGACCTTCGGCCGGCCGAGCACGCCGGGCACCGCGGCCGCCGCGGCCAGCGCACAGGCGGCGATTATCAGGATTCTGGTCCGGCTCACGGGCTACCTCCTGGCGGCGACACGCCGCACCTCATTATTCCGCTGCGAGCCGGCTTACTTGGCCGTACCATTCTCGCGTGCCTGTGGCGGAATGGCCTGCGACTCTTGATGTTCCGACGCTGCTCGCGGACGGGTGGCGGCCGGCGCCTTTCCGCGAGTTTGTGCTAAAGGTCCACGGTCGCTGCGACCTGTCCTGCGATTACTGCTACATGTACGAAATGGCCGACCAATCCTGGCGAACCCAGCCGAGGCTGATGTCGCGCTCGGTCGCCGAACAGGCGGCCGCGCGGATCGGCGAGCATGTGCGGGCGCACGGCCTCGATGAGATCGTCGTGGTATTCCACGGCGGCGAGCCGCTGCTGGCCGGGCCGGAATCCATCGCCCACGGCCTGGAAGCGGTACGCGCGTCGGTCGGGCCCGGGGTAAAGGTGCGGGCCTGCGTGCAGACCAACGGCACCGGCCTGAACGAGGAATACCTCGAGCTGTTCAGAAAGCTTGACGTGCGGGTCGGGGTCAGCCTCGACGGAGGCCCGGACGAGCAGAACCGGCACCGCCGGTACGCGAACGGCCGGGGCAGCTACGACGCGGTCGCGGCGGGCCTGCGGCGGCTGACCCAGCAGCCGTACCGGCATTTGTTCAGCGGGCTGCTGTGCGTGATCGATATCCGCAACGACCCGCTGAAGACGTACGCCGCCCTGATGGAGTTCGAGCCGCCGCGCATGGATTTCCTGCTGCCCCACGGGACCTGGGAATCGCCGCCGCCCGGCCGGGACGGCGCCGCCGACGAGACCCCCTACGCGGACTGGCTGATCAGCGTCTTCGACCACTGGTACGCCGACCCGCGAACGCAGGTCCGGCTGTTCAGCGAGACCATCAGGCTCATGCTCGGGCTCGGGGCGACGACCGAGTCGGTCGGCCTCGCCCCGGCCAGATTCCTGGTCATCGAGACCGACGGCGCCATGGCCCAGGTCGATTCGCTCAAGGCCACGTTTCACGGGGCGGCCGCCACCGGCCTGCACGTGGGCACCAGCAGCTTCGATGACGCGCTGCTGCTGCCGGAGATCGCCGCCCGCCAGATCGGCTATGACGCGCTGTCGAGCAGCTGCCGGCAGTGCCGCATCTGGCGGACCTGCGGCGGCGGTCTCTACGCGCATCGTTACCGGCCGGGCAGCGGATTCGCCAACCCCTCGGTGTACTGCCCCGACCTGATGCGCCTCATTGACCATATTCGGGCCCGGGTGTCGGGGGACGTCGCCGCGAGCCTGGCGAAACGGGAGGCGGGCGCGTGAAGTACCACAAGATGGCGCCGGAGCTGTACGCGGCGCTGTCATCCGGGGGCAGCGGGCGGGAGGCGCTGGCCGAGCTGGTCGCGGCCCAGCGCAGCAAGCACCAGCTGCTGCTGCTCGGAGTCGCCGAGGCCGCGGCCGGCCACCCGGAAGCGGCTGTCGCCCGGGCGGGCTTCGACCTGCTCGGCCGGGTGGAACAGCAGGACCAGGACGCCGCGGCCGCGGTCATCACGCACCCGTCGGTCGGCGCCTGGGCGTACCGGACGCTGAACGGGCTGCGGGGCCGCGAGCCGGTGCCGGGCGCGACGCCGGGCGCGCTGGCCGCGGTCGCCGCGGTCGCCGCGATCCGGGCGGGCGTTACCGCCGAGATCACCGTCCCCGTCGTCGGGGGCAGCGTCATGCTGCCGTCGCTCGGCGCCGCCGGGCCGTTTGACGGCGCCCGGGCCGTCGTGCGCGTGACCGCTGGCGGCGCCGAGGTTTCCGGCGGCGGCGCCGTCGTCCGGGTTCGGGGGCAAGCCCGGGACCGCGCCCGCGGCTGGCGCCCGCTGACCACGCTGCTGACCCAGGCGTGGCCGCGGGGCGCGCCGGCCGCATGGCGGGGCGAGCGATTCGAGCTCGTCGCCGACGACGTGGACCCGTTCCGCATGCCCGCCGCGCCCGGCGTCGTGAGCGACCTGGACACCGCGAGCTGGGCTGCGGCCTTCCGCGACGCGTGGCGGCTGCTGGCCGCCGGCCATCCGGGAACGGCGGCCGAACTGGCCGCCCTGATCCGGGTGGTCGTCCCGCTGGCCACGCCCCAGGAGGGGCAGGTCAGCTCCAGCTCGCCGGAGACGTTCGGCGCGATCGCGCTGTCCCGGCCGACCGACCCGGTGACGCTCGCGGTGACCCTCGCCCACGAGGTTCAGCACGTCAAGCTGTCCGCCCTGCTCGACCTGGTCCAGATGACGGTCGCGGACGAAGGGCCGTCCCGGCTCTATGCCCCGTGGCGGGAAGACCCGCGGCCCGCCAGCGGCCTGCTGCAGGGAACCTACGCCTACCTCGGGGTCACCCGGTTCTGGGAACGGCGGCTGGCCGCGGTAACCGCTCCGTCCGATACGGCCCTGGCCGAGGTCGAGTTCTCCCGCTGGCGGGCGGCGGCGGCGCTCGGCGCCGCGACGCTCCGGTCGAGCGGTCAGCTCACCGCGGCCGGGGAGCAATTCGTCGCGGGCGTGGCCGCCGCGCTGGCCGACCTGGAGGGTGTCCCGGTTCGCCGCGCCGCGGTCGAGCGCGCGGCCCGGGAGAACGCCAGGCACCGGGAACGGTGGCTGGCCGCGCACGGCCCGGTCCTGGCCTAGATCTGCGGCGAGTCGAAGTCCGGGTCAATGCGGCGGCTCTCCGCGGCGGCCACCGTATCGGGATGATCATTGCCCAGCGTGTCCTGGTAGCGCTGGATCGTCTCGGCCAGCAGCCGGTCGGCCTCGGCCCGCGCCCCGGTCGCGCGCAGATCGGGCACCATGTTCGCGGCGCACCCGAGGGTCAGCTGATGGTCCGCGCCCAGCACCGTGCGCAGCCTCGGCAGGGTGTCCTCGCCAATCGCCCGCGCTCGCGCGGGGTCGCCGAGAACCGCGACGTCGCTGGCCAGGTTCACGGCGACGGTCAGCGTGTAGTGGTGATCCTTGCCGAGCCGGGCTTCCAGGCCCCGGAGCGCCTCCTCATCCTCGGCCAGGGCCTGCGGGGCGTCGCCGGTGACCCGCCGGAGCACGGCGACGTTGCCCAGGCAGCCGTAATAGTAGGGATGATCCGGTCCGTAGATCTTCTGGAACTGCTCGGCCGCCTCGACGGCCAGGGCCAGGGCCTCGCCCACCCGGTCGGTCGTCCGCTGGATGTTGGTGAGGCTCACCGTCGCGGCCAGCGTGAGCGGGGCGGACGCGCCGAACCGCCCTTTCGACCGTTCGTAGACGGCGCTGGCGAACTCGAGGGCGTCGTCGTAGGTGTCCCTGGTCCGCCGGAGCGCGATGGACAGGTCGATCGCGGTCTCCAGCGTGCGCGGATGGTCGGCGCCGAGCTCGGTGACCCCGAAGTCGTAGGCGTCTTGCCCCACGTCGCGGGCCTCAACGTAATCGCCGCACAGCCGGAGCGCGCGGGCGAGCCCGTTCCATGAGGACAGCAGTTCGGCCGCGGGGATATCGGCCGGGGTCTCCGTGCGCTGCCGGTAGGTCTCCTGATGCTGATCCCGGGCGTCCGGGTAGCGGCTGTTCAGCCCGTAATCGACGGCCAGGTTATTGGATACCCGCAGGGTCAGCGGGTCGTCCTGGCCGAGCACGCGCCGGTGCAATTCCAGTGACTGCTGATCGATGTCCAGGGCCAGCCCGAAATCGCCTCGGCCGCGCAAGTCGGCCGTGTACGAGCTGGTCTGAACCATGGTGAGGCTGTCTTCCTCGCCGAGTTCCTCCCGGGCCAGCGCGAGCGTCCCCTGGTCGATGGTGTAAGCGGGGCCGTAGAGGCCCTGGGCACGCAGGACGTTCCCTAGGTGCTGCTGCGCCTGGAGCATCTGCCGGTCCCGGGGATCGGTGTCGGTGCCCCACGCCTCGATGAACTGCTCGGCGAAGGTCCGGGCGCTTTCCTGGTCACCGGAGTTATAGAGGTACCGGACAAGATCGAGCCCGAACCGGCGGACCTCGGAGTCGGTCGAGCGCTCGAGCTCGGTGGTGCGCGCGTGCGCGACCAGCTCCGCGTAGCGCTGCCACTGGCCGTTGTCGTCGGGATTGCGCGGCGCTCCGGTCGCGAGGATCAGGTGCGCCTGGGTACGGAACATGCTCCGTTGCTCCGGGCTCAGCTCGTCCCGGAGCAGGGCCTGGATCAGCCGGTGCACCGATATCGTCCGGCCGTCGATCTTGACCAGGGCGAAGCGGCCGAGCTCGCGGATCGCGCGGGCGAGCTTGATCGGATGGGAAAGCAGGTCGCTCAGCGTCTCGTCGGTCACCGCGTGCGCGCCCCGCGGCAGCAGGTCGCGCGGGATCGGCTCGGCGCCGAAGAAGGCGCAGCAGCGCAGCAGCGTCACCGCCTCCGGCTGATGCTGGGCCAGGGTCTGCACGGAGAGCTTCCAGGCCGCCGTGATGGACAGCGGGTAGTCGGAGGATTTCCCCTCGGCCATGATCGCGGCTACCTGTTCCTTCAGC
>Ga0302314_10015120_pt1 | contig 13144 bp, 12 predicted proteins | sample III_Palsa_N2_3_FD_200533 | JGI IMG/M metagenome (GOLD analysis project Ga0302314, IMG submission 200533) | Peat permafrost microbial communities from Stordalen Mire near Abisko, Sweden - III_Palsa_N2_3 | ecosystem: Environmental > Terrestrial > Soil > Palsa > Peat permafrost | place: Sweden...
CCGTCAACATAACGCTACAGCGATTGAGTGCGCTGCCGCGAGAAGCGCGGGGCGACTCGGCTCGAGGGCGCGCATTATAGAGCCCGGCCCGCCCCTGTCAACGCATCCGGGGCGATTAATTGCATTTTTACCACGCTATTTCTAGATCGCTGTATTTATTGAGCTTTTCCTATCCGCAAGCGGGCGAAGCGCCGCGGCCCGACCTGCAGGGTGTGCACGCTGCCGACCGGCAATCGCGCTGCCACATCCGCGACCCTCTCACCGTCGATTCGCACCGCGCCTTCGGCAATCTTGCGCCGCGCCTCCGTGCCGCTGGCGACCAGCCCTGCCCCGTGCGCCAGCGCCGCGGTCAGCGAGACGTCATTGGCGCCCGCCTCGGCCAAAAATAGCTTTTCCGGCAGGTCGGTCGGCAGCTCCTTGTTGGAGCGCGCCGTAAAGTCGGCCTGTGCCCGCTGCGCCGCCTCCGGGTTATGAAAGCGCGCGACGATCTCGCGCGCCAGCTCGAACTTGACGTCACGGGGGTTGCGGCCGGCCTCGACCTCGCGGCGCAACTGCGCGATCTCGCCCAGGGGGCGAAAGCTCAGCAGTTCGTAATAGCGCCACATGAGCGGATCGGAGATCGACATGAGCTTGCCGAACATCTGCTCGGCCGGCTCGTTGATCGCGATGAAGTTGCCCAGCGACTTGGACATCTTGTTGACCCCATCAAGCCCCTCGAGCAGCGGCATCGTCAGCACCACCTGCGGCTCCTGGCCGTAGTGCTCCTGCAGCTGGCGGCCCACGAGCAGGTTGAATCGCTGGTCCGAGCCGCCGAGCTCCACGTCGGCCTGCAGCGCCACGGAGTCATAGCCCTGCACGAGCGGATAGAGCAGCTCGTGCAGCGCGATCGGCGCATGCGTGCGATAGCGCTTGGCGAAATCGTCGCGCTCGAGCATGCGTGCGAGCGTATGTCGGGCCGCGATCTCGATCAGGCCCGCAGCGCCCATGCTGCCAAACCAGCGCGAATTGAAATCCACGCGCGTGCGCTGCGGATCAAGGATGCGAAAGATCTGCTGCTCATAGGTGCGCGCATTGCTCTGCACCTCTTCGGGCGTGAGTCGCGGCCGCGTCGCGTTGCGTCCGCTCGGATCGCCAATCAGGCCGGTGAAATCACCGATCAGGAAAATGACCTCATGACCGAACTGCTGGAAGGTGCGCATCTTGTTGATGAGCACGGTGTGACCGAGGTGCAGATCCGGCGCCGTCGGATCGAAACCGGCCTTGATGCGCAAGGCCGCACCGCGCTGCAATTTGCGCTCGAGCTCTGCGGGCAGCAGCAACTCATGCGCTCCGCGCGCGATCTCGGCCATCTGCTCCTGCAGAGTCTCGTCCGTGGTGCTCATCGGCCTGCAACTGTAGCAGGATCGGGCGCTCGCGCCGTTGACCCCGCCGTCGGCATCACGGTAGGGTCCGTCTCATCATGACGCTCTATGTAGGGATGATGTCCGGCACCAGCATGGACGGCATCGACGCCGCGCTGCTCGAGATCGATTCGAGCCGAATGAATGTCCAGGCTGCCCACGATCATGCGTGGCCCGCGCAGCTGCAGCAGCGGCTGCGCCACGCGGCTGAGCACTACGAGCACACGGGTTTGCGCGAGCTCGGGGAGCTCGACACGGCGGTCGGACTGCAATTCGCGCAGGCCGCCGCTGGGCTGTTGCGTGCGTCCGGCATATCGGCCGGCCAGGTGCGCGCGATCGGCAGCCACGGCCAGACGCTGCTGCATCAGCCCGCGGGTGAGGCGCCTTTCACGCTGCAGATCGGGGATCCGAACATCATCGCCGAGCGCCTCGGCATCGACGTGGTGGCTGATTTTCGCCGCCGCGATCTGGCCGCCGGCGGCGAGGGTGCGCCATTGATGCCCGCCTTTCATGCCGCCGTGTTCGCTGTTCCGGGGCAGTCACGGGCTGTGATCAACATCGGCGGCATTGCGAATGTGACATTACTGATGGCCGATGGCAGCGTGATCGGTTTCGATACCGGTCCGGGCAACTGCCTGCTGGATGCCTGGTCTCGTCGGCATCTGCACGAGGCCTATGACGCCGGCGGTGCCTGGGCCGCGAGCGGTACGGTCGATCAGGCGCTGCTGGCGCAGCTGCTGGCCTTACCCTATTTCGCTCGCAGCGCACCCAAAAGCACGGGCCGCGATACCTTCAGCGACCTGTGGCTCGAGCGCGTGCTTGCGGGCCGCTCGATCAAGCCAGTCGACGTGCAAAGCACGCTCTCGGAGCTGACCACGCGCAGCATCGCCGAGGCGCTGCGCGCAGCGGCTGGAACCGCGCCGCGCGAGATCTACGTCTGCGGCGGGGGCGCCTTCAATGCCGAGCTCATGCGCCGCCTGGGCCAGGTGCTCCCGCAGGCGCGCATCAGCACCACCGAAGTCTGCGGCATAGCGCCCGGGCACGTCGAGGCCGCGGGCTTTGCCTGGCTCGCGCATCGCTATGTCAATGGCCTGCCTGGGAATTTGCCCTCGGTGACCGGGGCCCGGCGGCTCGTGCCGCTGGGTGCGCTTTACCGGGGCGGCGCAGTTTGACGGCCCTCTCGTTCGCCCGGCGGTGCGTACAGATACAATAGCCACAACAGCAATTATTCAGTCCGCACAGGCCACCGCCGTGGATCAGCCCGCGCTTCGCTCGCCGCAGAATTTCATTAATCGCGAGCTATCCTCACTCGAGTTCAACCAGCGCGTGCTGGCGCAGAGTCTGGATCCGCGCGTGCCATTGCTCGAGCGGCTCAATTTCCTGTGCATCTCATCGAGCAACCTGGACGAATTCTTCGAGATCCGCGTTGCCGGTCTCAAGCAGCTGCTGGAGCTTGGCTCGACCCAGATCGGCGCCGACGGACTCGCGCTGGGCGAGCAGCTTGCCGCCATACACGAGGCCGCCAAGCGCCTGGTGCACGAGCAGTACGCCTGTCTGAACGAGGTGCTGCTGCCGGCGCTGAGCGCCGCCGGCATCGAGGTGCTCAACGCCGCGGACTGGGATGAGGCCACGCGTGCCTGGGTCGAGCATCACTTCGACGCCGAAGTCGAGCCGGTGCTCAGTCCGCTGGGCCTGGATCCGGCCCGGCCCTTTCCCCGCATCCAGAACAAGAGCCTTAACTTCATCGTGCGACTCTCGGGCAAGGACGCGTACGGCCGCGACAGCGAGCTCGCGATCGTGCAGGCGCCGCGCTCACTGCCGCGCATCGTGCCATTGCCCGATGGCGGCTTGCAGCGGCGCTTCGTCGCCCTGTCGACCATCGTGGAAGCGATGGTCGAGCATCTGTTCGAAGGCATGCAGGTGCTGGGCTGCTATCAGTTTCGGCTGACCCGCAACAGCGATCTGTTCGTCGATGATGAAGAAGTCGATGACCTGCGCCGTGCGCTCGAGGGCGAGCTGGCACAGCGCCGCTATGGGGCGGCCGTGCGGCTGGAGACGGCGGCGGATTGCCCGCAGGACATGATCGACTTTCTACTGCATCAGTTTGCGCTCACGCCGCTGGACTGCTACCAGGTACCCGGGCCAGTCAATCTCAATCGCTTCTCGGCGATCTACGATCTGGCGCAGCGCGCCGATCTGAAGTACCCGCCGTTCACGCCGGGACTGCCGGCAAGGCTGATCGGTGCGACCGACCTGTTCGCGGTGATCCGCCAGCGCGAGCTGCTGCTGCACCATCCTTACCGCAGCTTCGGGCCGGTCATGGACCTGTTGCGACAGGCGGCCGGCGATCCGGGCGTGCTCGCGATCAAGATGACGCTCTATCGCACCGGCAATAACTCGCCGATCGTGGAAGCGCTGCTGGCCGCTGCCCTCGCCGGCAAGGACGTGACCGTCATCATCGAGTTGCGGGCCCGGTTTGATGAAGAAGCCAACATCGAGCTCTCGACGCGGCTGCAGGAGGCCGGTGCACACGTCATGTATGGCGTGGTCGGCTACAAGACGCATGCGAAGCTCACGCTGATCGTCCGGCGCGAGGCCGACGGCATTCGTCGCTACTGTCACCTGGGCACGGGCAACTATCATCCGCGCACCGCCCGGCTCTACACCGACTATGGCCTGCTCACCTGCGATGAAGAAATCGGCACGGATGTGCACGAGATCTTTCTGCAGCTCACGAGCCTCACGCGCACGCCACGGTTGCGACGGCTGTTGCAATCGCCGTTTTATATGCATGAGGCGCTGCTGGGAATGATCGAGCGCGAGCTGGCGCATGCACTGAGCGGCAAGAGCGCCCGCATCATCGTCAAGCTCAACGCGCTGGTCGACCCACAGATCATCGAATCGCTTTATCGCGCCTCGCGTGCCGGTGTGCGCATCGATCTGATCGTGCGCGGGGTCTGCGCCTTGCGCCCGGGTATCCCCGGGGTATCCGATAACATCGTGGTGCGCTCGGTGATCGGTCGATTTCTGGAGCACTCGCGCGTCTACTGGTTCCAAAACGATGAGGCGAGCGAGCTGTATCTGGCGAGCGCGGATTGGATGGAACGCAACTTTTTCCGCCGCGTCGAGATCGCCTTTCCGGTTCTGGATGCGCAATTGCGCGAGCGCATCCTCAGCGATCTGGAGACCTACCTGGCCGACAACACCAACGCCTGGGAATTGCGCTCCGACGGCTCCTATCAGCGAGTTGCACCCGGCGAGGGGCCGCCGCTGGACGCGCAGGCGCTGCTGCTCGCGCGCTACGCGGGCGGTCCCACACCGGATTCCTAAAGTGCGCGCGATTCTTTGTCAGGGGCTGGCGCGACCGGCCGAGAACACACGCAAGCGCAAGCCCTGGGGCCGCAGATAGTTGATCTCGAGCTGCAAATCAGCGACCGTCAGCGGATGCTCCTTGAGCCAGCGCGCGGGAAAATCCAGCTCCAGCGTGCGGCCGCGCGCCACGAGCTCGATCGGGGGCAGGGCCTCGGCGCTGCGGCCCCGATGCAGCAGAACTGCGAGCCGCAGCAGCACGATCAGGAAGATCGCGAGCCGGTCCCAGGGCGGAATCAGATCCTCGAGACGATCCAGCGCGAGCTTGCGGCGATGCGAGCCGACCAGGCGCGCCATCAATTGCTGCTCCTCGGTCGAGAAGCCCGGCATGTCAGCGTTCTCGAGCAGGTAGGCGCCATGGCGGTGATAGCCGTTGTGGGCCACATCGAGGCCGATCTCATGCAGGCGCGCGCCCCAGGTCAGACTGAGCTCGGCCAGCGGATCCTCGAGTCCCCAGGCGCTCTTGACCTGCGTCAGGAACGAGAGCGCAGTGGCCTCGACCCGCGCGGCCTGTTCGCCGTCCACGTGATAGCGACGTTGCATCGATGAGACGGTGCGTTCGCGCGCGTCCGAGCGCGTCAGGCGACCGACCATGTCGTAGAGCAGGCCGTCACGCAGCGCACCTTCCACGAAGCGCATCTGGGCGATGCCCAGCGCATCGATGACCTCGGCCAGGATCACGGTGCCACCCGGAAATACCGGCCGACGCTCCTCGCTGACGGCCTCGAGCTCGAGCGCGCGCAAATTGCCGGCCTGGGCAAGGCGTTGCAATACGCGCTCGAGGCCTTCGGGTGTGATCGCGCTGGCGCTCGGATCGAGCTCGCGAATACTCGCACCGATCGCACGTACCGTGCCGGAGCTGCCGACCGCGCGCTCCCAGCCGCGGCGCAGAAACGCTGCCTGGATCGGTTCCAGCTCCAGGCGCGCGGCCAGTCGTGCGCGCTCGATGCGCTTGGGCGACAAGCGGCCGTCGCCGAAGAAGCGCTCACTCAACGAGACGCAGCCGATCTGCAGGCTCTCGAGCTCGAGCGGCTCGTAGCGCTCGCCGATGATGATCTCGGTGCTGCCGCCACCGATATCGACCACGAGGCGCCGGCCGGGCTCATTGGGCAGATTGTGCGCAACGCCCGAGTAAATGAGGCGCGCCTCCTCCATGCCTGAGACGATTTCGATCGGGAACCCCAGGGCTTCACGCGCGCGCTCGAGAAACGCCTGCTTGCGGCGAGCGATGCGCAGTGCATTGGTGCCCACGACGCGCACATTGCGTGCATGCATGTCGTGCAGGCGCTGGCCGAAGCGCTGCAGGCACTCCAGTGCCCGGGCGGCGACGTCCTTATCGAGGCGGCCGTCCTCGCCGATACCGGCCGCCAGGCGCACCATCTCGCGCAATCGATCAATGATGACGAGCTGGCCGAGCGAGTAGCGCGCGACCACCATGTGAAAACTATTGGAACCGAGGTCGACCGCCGCGATGACGTCGGACATGGTTGGCGGGGCGCGGGCTCAGGCCTCGGCGCCGGGTCGAGCTCGCGGGGGAAAACTCAGGCGCTGAAGGAGGAACCGCATCCGCAGGTGGTCTGAGCGTTCGGATTGCGGATCACGAATTGAGCCCCGTCGAGGCCTTCGCGGTAATCGATCTCCGCGCCGCCCAGATACTGAAAGCTCATCGGATCGACCAGGAGCTTGACGCCCTGATTCTCGATGCAGGTATCTCCCTCCTGCAGCACTTCGTCGAACTCGAATCCGTATTGCAGCCCCGAGCAGCCGCCGCCCTGGACGAATACCCGCAGCATGAGCTTGGGGTTGCCCTCACCGGCGATCAGCTCACCGACCTTGTGTGCTGCAGCATCAGTGAATACCAACAGCGCCGGCTCGCCGTGCGCGACATGTTGGTTTCGATCCGGCGCGTGTGCTGTGGCTGTTTCGGTCATCTGGTCAGTGTAGGGGGAGGCGCTCCGGGCGTCAAAGCGGTGCGTCACATGCTGCGCTGCGCTAGCCAGTGCGGGCGCCCGGCCCGGCGCCATCGCGCGGCACGAGTTTGCCAACGATTTCCGCGCCCAGCGCCATCTCGATCGCACCGTAATGCACGTTACCCTGCACGCGCGCCTTGGCGCCCAGCACGACGCGCTCGCTGCCGAAGATGTCGCCGTTGATCCGGCCGTTGAGCACCACATTCTGCGCCTCGACCGAGCCGTCCACGACGCCGTGCTCGCTGACGGACAGCGATGCAGGCACGCCGGCGGTAGCGCGCACGTTGCCGGTGATGCGGCCATCCACGTGCAATCCGCCCGCAAATTCCACATCGCCCTGCACCTTGGCGCTGCGGCCGATCAGCGTATCGATCTTGCCGAACGCTTCCTTCTCATGTCGCTTGAACATGTAAACCCTCGAAGCGCTAGCTCAAATCGGCGGTCCAGACGAAAGTGCGGCGATAGGGTGCCACGCCCTTGCGTGCCGGTCGAATCTCGATGGTCACGCGTTCCGGCTTGAACTCCGCCGGGAGTGCGAGCGGCTGGTCAATGGTCTGGTAATAGCGAAAATTGAACGGCACCTCCTTCCTGCCCCCGGTGAGCTGCGCCAGATCGACGCTGGCCGCATCGCCCGCCAGAGAGCCCTCCACGGTGATTCCGAGCGTGCCGTTGATCGCCTCTTCGGGGCGCTGCAGGCGGCTGAGGCTGAAGCGCAGCGCGAATCGATGCGCGCCGGGCAGCACGGCGATGTGGAACTGCTGCACGCGCACGGCATCGCTTGCGTCCTGGCCCGGCTGTGCCACCAGCCCACGATAGAACTCGACGTCCTGCTGCTGGCGCGCCACCTGGGCCTGCAATTCACCTATCGTGCGCGCCACCTCGGTGCGCTCGCGTACCGCACCGACGCGCGCCTGATCGGCGGCGTCCAGCTGTACCCGCAGCTCCCGCTGCGCGCGCGCGAGCTGATCAATCCGCCCACGCAGCGCATCGCTCTGCTTGGCCGCCATCATCGCGTCATAGCCGGCCGTGTAGCGCCCGAGCTCGAACATGACATAAAGGGCCAGGCCGGCCAGCAATATCAGGATGCACAGCATGACCCAGCGGCGCGCCGGGGCGTAGGTGCGAACCACCAGCTTGCCGGGGATCTCCACCGGCCCCTCTTCAGGGGCCTGTGTCGGCGGGCGCGGGTTCGCTGTGTCCGACGCGCGCTCGCCACCAGGATGGATAGGGTGGCAATCCAGCCGGAAAAGCCACCGGTCCGAGCTCGTGCAGCGCACGCGTATAGACCGCGCGCTTGAAGTAAATGACTTCGCGAATAGGTTGCCAGTAGTCGACCCAGCGCCAGCGATCAAACTCGGGCTCTGCGGTCATGTCAAAGCGGATCGCCGGGTCGGGACGGCGCAGTCGCAGCAGGAACCAGTGCTGCTTCTGCCCCAGGCACAAGGGCTGCACATTGCGGCGCAGATAGCGCTGCGGCAGTCGATAGCGCAGCCAATGCCGCGTACGAGCCAGAATCTGCACATCATCGGCCTGCAGCCCGATCTCCTCGTTGAGCTCGCGCAGCAGCGCCTGCTCGACCGTCTCGCCGCGCCGCATGCCTCCCTGCGGAAACTGCCAGCCTCGATCGCCGCGGCGTCGGGCCAGCAGCAGCTGGGTATCTTCCGACATCAGCACCATGCCGACATTGGCGCGAAAGCCATCCGGGTCGATCAGATCGCTCATGTCACAGTAATACCAGTGCCGGGCGCACAAGCCAACCGGGCGCGTCAGAGCCGGCGCGCGGCCGCATCCCGCCGCCCCTGTACATACTCGTGTCCGAGCAGCATCAGCGCCTTGAAGCGCGCCTGATCGCCGGCCATGACCGCGGTGCGTACGCTCTCGACCGCGCGCGCGAGCGCCTCGAGCGATTCGCTGCCGAAGTCGTTGAGCCGCTGGATCTCGAAATAAAGTTCCGGGCTCTCCTCGGCGACTTTGCTCGCAATATCGAATTGGGCGTCGAACGTGGTACTCGAGAGCCGCACCAGACGCGGGGCAGCCTCGCCGCTATCGGCCAATGCCGTCAGGAAGGCTATGTTCAGCGCGTGCGAGAGCCCCAGAACGTAGGCGATCAGGCGATCGTGCTCATCGAGCCCCATGACGGTCTGTTCAGCCATGGTCGGTGCGAACAGCGCCCGTGCGCCCTGCAGCGCCGCCGCATCTCCGAGATCGATGAAGATGACGTGCCGCCCGGACAGCAGCTCGGTGTCCGGACCGAACATGGGATGTACGGACGTGACGGCGACCCCGGCGCTGCGCAGCGCTTCGAGTCCCGCGCGCAACGGTGACTTCAGCGATCCCAGATCGAACACGAGCCCCGGCGGCTTGCGCGCCGCGAGCTCGCGCAGAATCGTGTTGGTGATTGCCAGCGGCGCAGCCACCACGATCAGATCCTGATCAAGCCTGGACTCGTGCCAATCCGACATCGCCATCGAGGCGGCTGGCGCCTTCGGATCGGCGATTTCGACGGCGAAGCCCTGCGAAGCCAGAAACTGCGCGAACCAGGCGCCCATCTTGCCCGCCCCGCCAATCACGAGCGCGCGCCGACCGCTGCCGGAAGCCTGGGCCGCAACACTGGCCTGCTCCTGCGTCGTCAGCGATGAGCGGATCAGCAGGCGCATGAGCGTCTCGGCGACGTCGGGCGAGATGCCGAGTTCGGTGGCGATCTGGCGCGCGCCGAGTATGACTTCGCGCTCGCGCCGATAGTCACGCGTCGCATAGCCCGTCGAGCGCTTGACGCGCGCGATTTCGCGGCTCGTCGCCTGACGCTCGGCAATGAGCTGCAGCAGCCTGCGATCCAGCCCGTCGAGATGTCCGCGTAGCTCCTCGAGATTCATTGCCCCTGCCCCATTAATTTAGGTCCGCCTTTGTATAGGCAGAGTTCAGCTCACCGCAAGTTCGCCCCCCACGGTGCAGGCGGCACGCGCGCGGGCTAGCATGCGCTCATGAGATGGCATGAGGAGCTGCTGCCCGAATCGCTGCCGCAGGAGCCGCTGGCGCTCGCGGCGCTGTGGCTCGAGCAGGCCACGCGCGCGCAGGCGCAGGCGAATCCCAATGCGATGGTGCTGGCCACCGCCGATGCGCAGAGTCGGCCGTCGGCGCGCGTCGTGCTGTGCAAGGAAATTCGGCCGCAACCCGGGTACTTGTCCTTCTATGGCAATTACGACTCGCGCAAGGCTGCCGAGCTCGCGGCCAACCCGCGCGCAGCCGCCGTGATGTACTGGCCGGCGATGCGCCGACAGGTGCGGGTCGAGGGACCGGTGCTGCGCACCAGCCCCGCCCAGAGCGATACCTATTTTGCCTCGCGCCCCTGGCAGAGCCGCATCGGTGCCTGGGCGAGCGAGCAGAGCGCGCCGGTCGCCTCGCGCTCGGCGCTGATCGGTGCGTTCGAGCGTGCGGCGCAGCGCTTTGGCGTGCCGGCGTCAGATCAATGGGGACCAGAAGCGCCCGATCCGGGCGTATCGATTCCCCGTCCCCCGCATTGGGGCGGCTGGCAGCTTTGGGCGCAGGCCGTCGAGCTTTGGGTCGAAGGCCGCTCGCGCCTGCACGATCGCGCGCGATGGACGCGCTCGCTCGCGCTCGGCGCCGAGGGCTACGATGTCGGCCCCTGGAGTGCGACGCGGCTCAATCCCTAGAGCTTAAGTCCCCAGCGCCTCGAGCACCGTCGCGTGCAGCACGGCATTGCTCGCCAGCACTGAATTGCTCGACAAGCCGACCGGCGCACCCGCCAGATCGGTGAACCGGCCGCCGGCTTCGCGCACAATCACCGCCAGGGCCGCGATGTCGAGGATGTTGACATCGGTTTCAATCACCACGTCGAGCGCACCGCGCGCGAGCAGATGGTAGTGCACGAAATCGCCATAACCGCGCAGTCGATTGACCCGACCGACCAGCGCCCCGAAACGCGCCCAGCGCGCGGCATTCGAGGCGAGCGTCTTGAGATTACCCGTAGAGACGCTCGCCGCGTCCAGATCGTCTATGGCGCTTACGAAGATCGGCTTGCCGTCGAGAAATGCGCCGCCGCCCTGCTCCGCCCAGGCCAGCTCGCCATATTCCATGGCGCTGGAGACGCCGAGCACCAGATGCCCGCCGCGCATCAGGGCAATCTGCGTGGAAAAGAACGGGCACTCACGCACGAATGACTTGGTGCCATCGAGCGGATCGACCAGCCAGATATTTTCAGCGTCCATGCCGTGGCGGCCGCTCTCCTCGCCATAGAAGCCATAATCCGGAAAGCGCGCACTCAGTACCGCGCGGATCGCCGCCTCGGCGCGCACGTCCGCCTCGGTCACGGGAGATTTGTCAGCCTTGAGCGTGACCGTAAGGTTGCGCCGGTAGAGGCTCTGGATGATCTCGTTGGCAGCGTGTGCGGCCTCCAGTGCCGCCTGCAATTCTGGCGATGCCATGTCTTGCGCTCAGGCCGGCGCGTTGCCGTAAGGACAATGGCGGCAGCCATTGCCGCAGCAATAGCCGCGGCGCAGATGGTATTGACGCGTAAACACCCAATACGATCCTTCCCGATAGCAATCGCCGGGCTGCAGCGGCAGATTAGGCGACAGCGCGGGATCCCGAATAGCTGTAGCGATCGGCGCGCTGCCCTGATCGGGCGGTGGTGGCTGCTCGGCATTCATATCCAAACTATAGTGCATCGACGTGCATGCAGGGCGTTGACATCGATCGATGCCCACGCCTAGAGTCGCTGCGTCGACAGGTGCTCGGGAAGTCGGTGACGCGCGAATCCGCGCCATTCCGACGCTGCCCCCGCAACGGTAAGCGAACTGCAACTGCATCAAAGACCACTGCGCCCCAAAGGCGTGGGAAGGTGATGCAGCAGATCCTCGGGATCGAGTTCGCAAGCCCGGAGACCGGCCTGCCGAGCGTACCCTTGAGGCGCGGCGGGCGTCGGGCGGGTTGCGTGATCGCAACGGTCCTCTCCACGCGCCTTTTGGGCCCCAGTGCAAAGCACCATGCGGGCGTGCATGGAAAGGCCGAACAATGAACCTGCCAGCTCATGCGGGCGCGCGCATCGGCGCGCTCATCCTTGTGTGTACACTTTACAGCGCTCTGGCCGAGGCTCAGAGCGATAACGCTGCGCAAGGCAGCGCCCTTGATCCGATCGTCATCACAGCGACGCGCACCGCGCAGCCGCTGGATCGCACCGGCAGCTCGATGTCGGTGATCAGCGCTGACGATCTGGGCACGCAGCAGCTGGCATTCGTCAGCGATGCGCTCGCGCAGACGCCGGGCCTGAGCGTCACGCGCGAAGGCGGCCCGGGCCAGCTCACGAGTGTGTTCATTCGCGGCGCCGAGACGGGCGAGTCCCTGACCTTGATTGATGGCATTCGCATCAACGATCCGAGTGCGCCCGATGGTGCCCCCGTGTTGGGTGATCTGCTGGTCAACAATATCGATCGCATCGAGGTGCTGCGCGGCCCGCAGTCCACGCTCTATGGCAGCGATGCGATCGGCGGGGTCGTGAATATTCTCACGCAGCGTGGTGGCCCGCAGCCCTTCATCGGCACCCTCGAGGCCCAGCGCGGAACCTATGATACGTATCGGCTCAATGGCGCCGCCCACGGCTCGATCGATGCGCTCGAATACGGCGCGGCCATCAACTATTACGACACCGCCGGGGTGCCGGCGGCCTGCACCTGCGATGGCAATACGATGCCGGCCGGCTATCGCAATTTCGGCGCCACGGCGAATCTGCGCTTTCATGCCAGCGATGAGATCAGCATCGATCTGCGAGGGTTCTACCTCAAGTCGCACACCGACATTGCCGGCTATCCGCCGCCAAACTATACGTTGGCAGATGATGGCGAGTTCGGCCGCGATCAGCTCGTGGCCGGCTATGCGGGCATCAATGGCTCATGGCTCGACGGGCATGTCACGCAGCGCATCGCGCTGATCGCCAGCGACAGCGATCGGCGCTTCTACGGCGAGTTCAGCGGCACGCCTCCTTACACGTTAACCCCGACACAGAATTTCTACGCCGAGGGCGGCTCCACGCGCCTCGAATACCAGGGCGTCCTGAGCGTGGATCCCGACAACCAGTTGACCTACGGCGCGGAAAGGCAGCTCAGCACCATCGACACGGCGAGTATCTACGATACGACGCCGGCGCCCATCACGGGGCGCGATCGGCTGACCGGCTATTACGGCCAATGGCAGAGCACACTCGCGCAACAGCTCACGCTCACCGGCGGCGTGCGCTATGACGAAGATCAGCAGTTCGGTGATCACACGTCGATCAAGCTCGCCGCTGCCTGGCAGATACCTGATGGGGCGACGGTGCTGCGCGCAAATTACGGTGATGGCTTCAAGGCGCCGACGCTCTACCAGGAATTCTCGAGCTACTCCGATCCGCTG
>Ga0302314_10015121_pt1 | contig 13144 bp, 2 predicted proteins | sample III_Palsa_N2_3_FD_200533 | JGI IMG/M metagenome (GOLD analysis project Ga0302314, IMG submission 200533) | Peat permafrost microbial communities from Stordalen Mire near Abisko, Sweden - III_Palsa_N2_3 | ecosystem: Environmental > Terrestrial > Soil > Palsa > Peat permafrost | place: Sweden...
TCCTGCTCGGCACGCGTCATCGCGGCGTTCTCATTTACAACGGCGCCACGCTTCTGCCTCTTCGGTTTGCTCTGCCTGGAGTGAATCCCGCATCGCTGCAGATCACGGCGCTCGCAGCCATCGACTCGGCGTCATTGCTCATCGGTACGCGGGACTCCGGCGTCTTCTACCTCCATGCGGGCACAGTCGAGCGCGCCAACTCCGCCTCCGGCCTTCCTGACGACCAGGTCGAATCCATCGCCGTATCTGCGACCCGCGCCTTCGTCGGTACGCCTGTCGGCACCGCCGAGTTCGATCTGTCCGCGCCGTCGTTCCGGCCGGTCCGCACCCTCGCGCAGGGGATCTTCAGCCATACTCTCGCTCTGAACGAACATCAACTCACCATCGGAACTCTCGACCAGGGCATCCTGCAGGTCCCGCTGCAGGATGGTCCTCACTTACGCCGCGCTTCCATCACCGCCGGCCCCGCTGCCACGTCGCAGCAGAGGGTCGATGCCTTCCTGAACGCTCCCGACGCGCTCTACGCCCTTGCAGACGGATCTCTCTTGCGGCGAGATGGCGCAGCCTGGACGCCGGTGCTCCCGCGTGAATCCGCGACCCTTACGGACGCCAACATCTCCGCCCTGGCGTTTGCGCCCGACGGCACGCTCTATGTCGGTTTCTTTGACCACGGGATCGACCTGCTCAGCCCTGAAGGCGTCATCCACCACCTCGAGAACGATCACCTCTTCTGCATCAACCGCCTGATGCTCGACCCCGAGCGCCACACCATGGCCGCTGCTACCGCCAACGGCTTCGTGCTCTTCGATGCAGAGGGCAAACCGCGCCAGACTCTGACCATTCGCGATGGTCTCATCTCCGACCACGTCACCGACGTGACTTTCACCCGCGAAGGCACCGCGTTGGCCACGCCGGCCGGGATCACGTTCCTCGGCCCATCCGGCGCGGAAAGCCTTTACGCTTTTCAGGGCCTCGTGAACAATCACGTCTATGCGCTCGCTTCCCTTGGCGGGTCAGGCCGACTGCTGGCTGGAACGCTTGGCGGGATCTCCATCCTCAAGTCGAACGCGGTTGAGCGCAATCTCACCGTCACCAACTCAACCCTCAGGCACAACTGGATTACCGCCTTGCTGCCCATGCCGGATGACAACATGCTGGTCGGCACATACGGCGCGGGCCTCGAGATCCTCGATAGCCGTGGCCGCTTCACACCCATTGAATTGCCGGCCGGGACACCGCGCGATCTGGTCATCAATCCCAACGCCCTCTACGCAACCTCCTCACACATCTACGCCGGGACGCTCGGCAACGGGATGCTGATTTACTCCGTCGCTTCAGGCCGATGGTCCGCGGTCACCGGCGGCCTGCCTTCTCTCAACGTTACTGCCTTCGCTGCCCGCGCCGGCGAGGTCTACATCGGCACTGAAAACGGCCTCGTCCGCATTCCCGAGGCAAATCTCCCATGAAGACAGTTCTACAGCTGCTGCTGCTTCTCGCTTGCTGCCCGGTCCCGGTCAGGCCCGACTCCGGCACACTCACGCCCCGCGACAAACAGGTCCCCGATCCCTCCGTGCTCTCGCTGGACGAGATGCGCGTCGACATTGTCATCGACAACGGCGACGCCCACGTGTCAATCGTGCAGATCTTCACGAACCATACTTCCAACATCGAAGAGGGCACCTACCGCTTCGCTCTTCCCGGCGGCGCCACTGTCTCCGACTTTGCCGTGTGGGACGGAGCGGTGCGCATCCCCGCCGTCATCCTCGAACGCAAACGTGCCGAACAAGTTTACGATCAGGGCCGCCTCCAAGCCGTTGACCCTGGACTGCTCGAAGCCGGCGAGCGCGATGACAAGTCCCCGCGGACGACTTCTCTGTTCACGGCGAAGATCGTTCCCATTCCCGCCTACGGCACCAAGCGCCTCGAGATCGAATATCACCAACGCCTCGCCATCTCCGATTTCAAGCAATACTTCGCCCTCTCGCTCAAGCCCGACGCCGGCCAGCAACAAGCCGTTGGCAGCTTTACTCTCCACTTCCTCCTTCGCTCGGCTCACCCCATTGAAGGCTTTACCGCGCCGTCGACGCGCTATCCCCTCACGCTCACCAGCAACGACGCGCACACGCTGGAGGGAACGATTCATGCCGACAATCTCTCCCTCGCGGAAGATTTCACGGCCAACTGGATCCTTTCGCGGACAGATGCCGACAAGCTCGCCATCATAACGCATCGCGATCCGCACACGCCGCTGCCCAGCGCAGGAGAACCGGTGGGAACGTCGCATTCCGCCGCACCTGAACCCGGCTTCTTCGAAGCGCAGGTCCTGTTCGACGATCCAAGTGGCGTCAATGAGAGCAAGAGCCAGCCCGGTGCGGCTACCCCGCCGCGCACAGTCATCCTGCTCTTCGACAACTCGCTTTCCATGCAGTGGGAGAAGCTTGAACGCAGCTATGCGGCTCTTGAGGCCACCCTCCATTCGCTGCAAACGGCGGACCGCTTCAACGTGCTGCTCTTCAACCAGAACGTAACCGCCTTCCAGCCCCAGCCCGTCGCCGCCAGCACCGAGTCGATCCAGAAGGCGCTGGATTTCGTGCGCTCCAGCAAGCTGCGCGGCGGCACCGACCTGCTCAGGGCGCTCACCGCGGCGATGGCTCAGAGCACTCAGGCAAACACTTCGATTGCGATCTATTCGGACGGCGGCTCCGACCGCGGAGAGACGGTGCTCGGCGGCAAAATCGCCGGCCGCTATGCCGCACTGTGGAAGCAGTCTCCGCATCCGCCGCAGACCGATGTATTTGCCGTAGGCGACGATGCAAACATCCCACTGCTGCGCAGACTCGCCCAGAACGGCGGCTTCCTGGAGCCGGTGCTCTCCACCGAGCCAGTTGAATTCCATCTTCAGTCGTGGATTTCAAAGCTCACGCGCGGCCCAATCGCGGCCACGACCCTTACACCATCGAAAACCGCGCAGACCCCGTTGATTTACCCGCTCGACGACGCGGTCTACCCAGGGTCCATCGCGCAGTGGATCGGCCAGTATCAACCCTCCAAGAAGTCTCTGACCCTCACCGTGCACGCGACCCGCGATGGAACCCCTCTCAGCGTCACCGCGCAAACCCCGCTGCCGGCGAGCGATCTGACGCATCCGCAGCTACCGCGCATCTGGGCCCAGGCGCGCGTCAATGCGCTACTGGCGCAGATCGATAGCGAGGGCGAGACGGAAGCCGCCATCGATGAGATCATCCGGCTCTCGCGCCGCTACAAGTTCGTCACGCCGTATACGAGTTTTCTTGCTGTGCCGCGCTCTCTGCTGCGGCCGCGGGTGATTCGCCCCGGCGATCCGGTTCTCCGTGTGCGCACCGATCCCGGCATCACCTCCGTCATCGCGCTGTTCCCTTTCGGGCTCACCAAGCCGCTGCGGCACCTGGCCAGCGAAGACTTGCAGGCGCCCGGAGATGAGGCCAATCGCCTCTGGGAGACGCGCTTCCTCGCTCCGCCGGAGATGAAAGACGGCACCTACAGCGTGCGCCTCATCCTTCGCGATACTCAGGGCAACACCTACCGCGAAGCGAAGACCTTCGTCATTGCCAGCACTTCGCCCGCGGTCAAAGTGCAGCTCCAGCGGACCAGCGCGCGCCGTGGAGAGACGTTCGAAATTCACGCGGCCGCTTCAGCCTCTACGCGCACCCTCACAGCCCGCATCGACGGAGCTGCCCCGGCCACGCTGCGATGGAACCCAGCGGCCCAGTCCAACACCGGCTTCATCACCATCCCCAGCGACCTTCCCATCGGCCGTTACACCCTCACGGTCACCGCTGAAGACATCGCCCACAATCTGGGCAGCCAGGAGGTTCAAATCGATGTCGTCCCGTGAAGCAGCGCGCGGATTCTGGCTGGGCTCGCGAAAGATGGACTGGCGAATCATCTGCGCCTTCATCTTGGTGGGCGCAATTGCGGTGCCTGTAACGGCCGACGCCACGCTTCCCGCATGGCTGCAGCACATCGTCGGCGCCTCCACGGTCGAGTCCGCCTTGTACCGCGCTATGCAGTTGCCTGCGGTTCAGGCTCTCTATCCGCGCCCGCCAAAGGAGGCTGCCACTGAACTGTCACGGCTCATCGCCACCAACCCCGCAAATGCGGAGCTCTACCAGCTTCGCGCGCAGGCTGACGAGCAAGCCCTCGATGAGGCGGCCGCGGAATCCGATTGGAAGCTTTACGTTGCACACGCCCCCGATCCCATCGCTGCCAGGTTAGATCTCGCCGGCTTCTATCAGCGGCGCCTCATGGTCCCGCAGGAGATTGCGATCCTGAGCGAAGCGGCCGCGGCCGAGCCGATTCCTTCGGAAGCTTACATCGACCCCACCAAACAAAGATCATGGCTGGCCTTTGAGCGCATTCTCGGCGCGGCCTACCAGCAGGGCCTGCCGGCCTCGCAAACGGCGTCCACATTCAGCGCTTTCATCAATCGTTATCCCGACCAGCCTGTCCTCTATGCAGCCTTTCTGCAATTTGCCCTCGAACAGCAGGACTGGAAGGCCGCCCAATCTGTCGTTGAGCGATACCAGAGACAGTTTCCCAGGGAAGATATCTTTCCCATCCGCGCGCAGGCCCGCCTTGAGTTTCGCCGCGGCAACATCGATGCGGCCCTCGCGGAATACAACCACGCCTTTCAGCCGCTCTGGCCTGCTGAGCTGATTCAGTCTTACTTTGCCCTGCTCGACCAGACGCACCGCCAGCGCGCCTTTGTGGCCGCGGCCCGCGAACAACTCGCCGCGCACCCCGATGGCCCAGGAGCCCTGAACGCGCTCGCTCGCACCTTCTACTACGACCAGCAAGCGGGACGTACCAACTCAGCGCAGCAGACCCTCGACGCCTTCCGGATTGCCCGCGATGCCCGCAACGGCGCATGGACGCCCATCGATCTTCACACACTGGCGTCCCTCAACCTCGCCATCCATTCTTATGCAGAGGCGGCCCGCTACGATTACGCGCTGGCGTCTTCAGACGGGACCGTTCCCAACGGCGAGCCCGCCGCCCAGGCCGGTCTGGCGGGCCTCGTGGACATCCTTCTCGAAGCCCCCGAGCAGCCGCTGGAGATCGGCGCCCAGAACCTCACGCTGTATCGCGACATCGCTACCCTTGACCAGGGTCCCGGCTACTGGAATGGCATTCTATCGCTGTGGCTCAACGGAGAGCGCGCCGAGTCCGAGTATCAGTCGGAAAACGCCAAGGCGCAGAGTTACTTTCATCGCTCCAAGGCCGCGGAGCTGCTGGCCGAACTCGATCGGCGATTCCCCACCGCACCTGAGCGGCCCGCACTTCATGCGCGCCTGATCCGCGCGCTCTCGCAATACGGCGAGCCGGCAACCGTCATCACCGCCGGCAAGCAGTTCATGGATTCGTTCCCCGCTGCCTCCGAACGTCTCGATGTCGCCAGCCTCATGGCTGACGCCTACGCTCGCCAGAACGACACCGCCGACGAGTTCGCTCTCTACGAATCGCAACTCAATGAACTCGCCGCCAAGACCGCAGGCCTTCCGCTGACTTCGGCTGCAACCGCGCCTCAGCCCGCTCCCGCGCCTGGCACCGTCTATTTCGACGTCCGCGTGCAGGACCCCGACTCCGTCGACAGTGACGCCGCTGCTGCCGAAACGCTGAAGTCACAGCCTCTCGCCTCACTGCCCACGCGCAAATCGCTGCCCGAGGGCACTGCCTACGCAAGCATCCTGGACCGCTATCTCGGCCGGCTTACGGCCGCCGGTCAGCTGCCACGCGCGCTCACTGTGCTACGCACGCAGCTGGACCGCAATCCCAACGACCCGCTCCTTTATGAGCGCCTGGCAATGTTCTTTGAGCAAAACAATCTCTCCGCTCAGCAGGAACAGGTCTACATGCAGGCGCTGGCGAAGTTCCAGGAACCCTCGTACTACGACAAGCTGGCTCGCCTCTATCTGCGCGAGAAGAGGCGTGAAGCATTCGGCGAGCTCACGCGCAAGGTTACGGACATCTTTTCCGGAACCGACCTCGACAAGTATTTTGCAAATGTCAACGCCAACCAGGCCATCGGTCCGCAACTTGCGCTGCAGTTGAACCTCTACGCCGCCAAACGCTTCCCCCACGACCTGGTCTTCACGCGCAATCTTCTCAATGCCTATCAGGCGCCAGAGACGCGCGACACCGCCGCTTACGAGGCGCTGCTTCGCTGCCAATGGTGGGAGTCCGACGAGCTCCGCGATGAGTTCCTCACATACCTCAGCCGCACTGGCAAGCTCGAGTCCGAACTCGCCCAGCTCGAGGCCCTGAACAACCAGCCGACCGCGCCTCAGCCAGTCTCAATTCCCGCCGCTCTCCGCGAACAAGCCGAGATCGACATCTTCACATCGCACTTTGAGCAGGCTGCTCCGCTCCTCGGCTCCGTCGTCGATCTCTACCCAGCAGACCCCGGCACCGGCGACCGCGCCGTCTCGCTCTATCGCTCGCTCGCTTACCTTGACCCCCAGCCGGCTTCCACTCTTCGCGCCGTGGCTCTCGAGAAGAATCTTCTCGCCGCGGCGCCCGACAGTCCCGACCGCCTGGCCACACTTGGCGACTTTTACGCCGAAGCCACGAGCAGCGGGGGCGAAGATCTTATCTCCGCTGCCCCGTTCTGGCGTCGCATTCCCGAGTTGCACCCCGGCTCCACGCAGGGCTTTCTCACGAGCGCCACCATCTTCTGGGATTACTTCCAGTTCGACGACGCCCTCGCCCAGGTCACCGCCGCTCGCAGCCGCTTTCATTCGCCTGCACTCTTCGGATACGAAGCCGGCGCGATCGAAGAGAATCGCCACAACCTCTCCGCAGCCGTGGCCGAATACACCAACTCCGTCATTCATCCGATAGAGATTCCGCGCCACTTCGACTCCGCGCTGGGCGTCATCGATGCATGGCTCAAGCCGCCTTCCGACGCCGGCGACAGCAACTTCCGCTCTACCGCGCAAAACTTCTTCGGCTCAGAGGAGTCCGACGCGCGCCTCATTCAACTCGCGACCCGTCCTGCCACTAAGGAGATTGTCGACACTGCGACCGCGAAGGCCGTGGCTGCCAATCCCGCCGACACCGCGGCGCTGACGCTCCGCGCCGACGTCCTCGCCGCGCAGCATCATGCGCCCGAACTGGCCCCGCTGTTGACCGCGCTCTTCAGCCAGGCTCTCGACCGCACATCGACGCCCGATGAGGCAGCCGCCGTGGGCGCGCTTGCGCAGGCCCGCAGTCTTACGCCGGTATATGAGCGCGCCCTGGCAAAACAAGCCGCGCTCACCCTGGATCCGGTCGAGAAGATCGAGCTGCAATACTCACTTGCCCGTTCGCTCGAATCTCATGACGACATTCCAGGCGCAACCCGGATCATCGAATCCGTACACGCCGCCAACCCGCTCATCCTCGGAGTGGTCCGCGCCACGACCGATTTCTACGTGCGGACCAACCGCCCGGCGCTCGCCATCTCTACGCTGCTCGATGCCGCCAGGGCCGCCACCCCAGCGCTGGCCCGCGACTTTACTCTCGAAGCGGCCGGCCGCGCCAACGACGCCAACGATACCGCAAGGTCGCGCACGCTGGCCCTTGCCTTGCTCAAAGACACCCCCTTTGACGCACGCGTCCTCGACATCATTGCCACCAGCTACGCCCGCACCCAAGACGACGCCGGCCTCAAGCAGTTCTACCTGGCGCAACTCGATGCAGCACGCGGCGCTCCCGGCCTCACTGCCGACACGCGCAAGCAGGACATCGCACTCCTGCGCCGCGGCCTCATTCCTGCGCTCACCCGGCTCAACGATTTCACCGGCGCAACCGGCCAATACATCGCGCTGCTCTCAGCATTTCCTGAAGACGCGAGCCTCAGCCAGGAAGCCGTGCTCTTTACGCTCAAACACAGCCGCCAGCCGCAGCTCCTCGACTTCCTGCGCACCACAGTGAAGCAATCCCCACGCGACTCCCGGTTCATGATCCTGCTGGCCAGCGCCGAGACTGCATTCGGAGACTTGCCCGCAGCGGAATCCGCGTACTCGCAGGCCATCAATATCCGCAAGGACCGCGTGGACCTGTACACCGCGCGCGCCGACATCGAAATGCGGCTCAGCCAGTCCGATCCTGCGCAATCGGAACTGGCTGCCGCCGACTTTGAGCGGCTCTACCTGCTCAGCTACCACGACCCATCGTGGATGGTCCGCCTTGCCGAGTTACGCGCACGCCAGCGCCGCCCCGCTGACGCCGTCAAGGCGCTGCAGGCGGCGTATATCGACGGCCACGCCAAAGCGGCTGGCGACTTCTTTACCGTGGCCGCGCAACTGGAACGCTGGAACCTGCTCGCAGAAGCCCACACCTTTGCCGAACAAGGCCTCGCCCTCGCGGGATCCGATTTGCTCACGCCGGCATCAGTCAACACCTACCCGGAGCCGGAGAGCGGGGCCGTGGTTTACGCGCGCATCCTGGCGCACGCCGGACAGGCCGAACACGCCCTCGGAATTCTGGTGGCCGCGCGGCAGGCGGCCGACGTCGCAGCAACATCGCCCTCCGTTCTGGCGGCCGAACTCGCCCGCGAAAACATCGGCGGCGACGAAGCTGCGGGCTTCCGCCAGAACTTTGCCACGCAGCGCCGCCAGCTCGCTGACCAGACCATCAAAGCCGCCATTGACGCCCTCGGAAAAGCGGTACAAACCCACTACACGCCGGAACAGAAACAAGCGCTGGCGCTGACCCTGGACAAACTGCACGACTCCGCGCAGCCCAATTCCAACCCAGGGATTGCCCTCCAGGTTGCAACCGCCGCCGGCCTCGCCGACCGCGAAGCCGACTGGCGCAAACGAAGCCTGCTCACCGGCAAGAGCGATGATGCGGAGGTTGGCCTCTATGTGTCGCTTCAGCAGCGCCGTCTTCAGTTTGCTTCCCTTGCACACGATCTCGAAGCGCATGCAGCGGGCCTGCCAGTGAATGGCCGCAAGCCCATCCTGACCCAGGCCGCGCAGGCCTTCCGCGACGCCGGCAGCACTGCCGAAGAAATCCGGCTCACGCAGAGCCTGGTGCTCGGAGGTGAAACACAGCTCCAGGGCCGCTTGTTCGACTTGCTGTTGCGCCACGATCCGGCCGCTTTCACCGAACTCGCAGCGAACCGCAACGGCAACCTTGCCGATGCCGCGCTCAATTACACCGTCGCGCACGGGTCTGAGACCCAAGCGCTGGCCGCCGTCGCCAATCGCGGCCAATCGCTCCATCCGGTTTGGCGCCCGGCCTCGGCATCGCTTGTCCAAACTTATTTCGGAGGCCCAGCATCGAGACCCATCGATCCGGCAGATTTCAATCAATCGCTGGCAGCCGACGCGACCATCGCGGCCCAACTCGCTTCGCCCGCCGACCCCGCGCGCCAACTCACCGGCGATACCTGGTTCTATTACGCCAGCCGCTTTGGCATCTTCCTCACCACAGTCCCGCACAGCGGCGATGCAGCCAAATCCCTGCCCGACGCTGAAGACTTCGTCCCGGCTGAGCTCGAAGGCTCTCCCGCGTCGGCAGCGCGCTACCTCAACCTCGCACGCACCTACGCCGAGTCGCACAACATTGCCGCTGCCGTTGCAGAGTACAACCACGCCCAGGAGCTTTCTTCGTCCGACCCAGCTATTGAAGACGAACTCGCCGCCACTCTCTACCGCGCCAATCGGCACGACGAGGCGCTCACTCACTGGCGCCAGGCTCTCGCCATCCTGAGCCGCATGCAGCAGCACGCCACATACCCTGAGTCGTGGTTCATCTCGCTCGAAACCGTTACGCGTCATCTCGGCGAGCACCAACTCACGGCAGACTTTCGCCCCTGGATCGAGACCATCCTCGGACCTTACCTTGCGAAAAACGGAAACTATCGCTCCAACGAATTGCTCAAGGCCGTCTACAAATCCTCGGCCACTCCACAAGAAGGCGCGAATTTCATCGTCACGGTGGCAAATGCTGCCACCGATCCGAACCAGATCCTCCAGGATTTGAATAGAGACGCATGGCTTGACGAAGAGTCGCGCGAACTCATCCTGCTGCGCCAGATAGAACTCGCGCGCAGCCATCCTGAAGGCAACCAGAAACCGCAGGGCGTGACCGGTTATCTGTTCCGGCTCATCGAACTCTATCTCGACCAAAACCACCTGGCGAAAGCGCAGACATTGCTTGACTCGGTCTCAAGCAAAGAAACGAATGCAGGCAAAGATATCGACGGCATCATCCTGGCCACACGCACCAACCGTTTGCAAACGCTGCTGGACAAGTGGCGCGCCAATTCCGAGCTCATCCCCGAGCCGTTCAAGCTCGATTCGGCACTTTACCATCTGCGCAAGCCGACCACTGCTTATAAACCCGATCTTGCAGCTATTCGCCCCTTGCAGGAGTTCATCTTCGAATACAGGAGACAGAACGATAGGCTCGCTCCGACCGATTTCCTTGCCCTCGCGCAACTGCGCCTCGACATGGGCGACCTGCCCGGCGCGCTCGATCTGCTCCGTCAACTGGCGCTCCAGCCGGTCTCAAGCCGCGAAAACGGAGCGATCAGTTTCCCAGAACACGGAGAACTTGAGTTCCCGCCGGATGAGCCCGCCAGAATCGGCAACAACCCTGGCGACGATGCACCCAATCCTTACCTCAATGCCGATTACGCCGCCTCTCTGCTCGAACACAATCATCACTCTGCCGAGGCCATCCCGTTCCTGCAGTCGCTCGTCAAGTCAGTTCCATGGGATGCTTCGTATCGCTTGCGCCTCGCCCAGGCGGAACTCGCATCCAACGCGAAGGAACAAGCCCGCATCGACCTGCTCACCGTGGCCCGCGACGCCTCCGCGCCGTACGATCTGCGCGTCCAGGCCGCCCGCGCCCTCGTGCAGCTCACATCGCAGCCCATCGAACTCGGCAGCAAGGAGCTTTCCTTCATCGCTCACCCGTCTTCCGTTGGAAGCGCGCGTCAGCCCTACTTTGCCGAAGGCCGCATCGCTGCCGCTGCGGCGGCTTCCACCTCCGCCTCCGACCGCGAACTGCTTCTCCGCGAAGCCATCTCCATCAGCCCCACCGGTGCGGATGCAGACCGTGCGCGCCTTGACCTGCTGCGCTTGCAGCCAGCCACCGCGGATGCTTCCGCCACCCTGGCGATCCTGCGCACCATTTCAAACGCGCCGCGCGATGACTCCTCCAACCCATCTGGCGCCGGCGACGACATGGAATCGGACAACGCGCCCGATGCCACGGACGACACCGCGGACGCCGCCGGGACAGCGGATCCCGGCACACCCGTCCGCGGCGCAGCCATCGACTCACCGGACAACGTAGTCGTCCCAGCCGCCTCCTTGCCGCCGGCCTCCGCCAGCCTCGACCTCGCCACGCGCATCCACCTCGCCACGCAGGTCGCGTCTGCAAACGAGCGCGACGGCGACCTCGAATCCGCCCTCGGATACGCCGAGCTGGCAGTCAGCCTTTCCAGCCAGGCTCCGCAGCCGGAGTTGACGCGTCGCCGCGACGAGCTCAGAACGGCTGTCCTGCTCGATCGACGCAACGCCCTCAGGCGTCCCGATCTGCACCCCGCTTTGGAACAGCCCAATCAGGTTCGTCCACGTCTCACGGCCTCCACCCTCTCTCAGGAGGAAAGCCAATGAAAGCCCGAGCCGCACTCGCACTCCTGCTCCTTACGGCCGGCATCGCCATCGCGTACCAGGTCCGAGTCGCACGACAGGCTGCAGCGCCCGCATCGCTCACCGGCTTCGTCCCGCAGGATGCACTCCTCACCATCGAGTCGCCCGACTTCGCATCGCTTCTGCACCGGTGGAACAACTCAGCCGAGAGCAAGGCCTGGCTCGCTTCCGACAACTACTCCGTCTTTGAAAACTCGCGTCTCTTCGGCCGCCTCGACGATGCACAAACCGCCTTTGCCAAAGCCGCCGGTATTCCCGCCGGCGTTGACCTGCTCAACCAGGCCGCCGGCAAAGAGTCGGTGTTCGCCTGGTACGACATCGGCAGGCTCGAATTCCTCTACATCACTCGCATGCCCGCCGCGCAGGCCGAGCGAACCCAGCTCTTCCAGGCGCGCTCCACTTTCGAGCGCCGTCACGCCGGCAACTCCGATTTCTATATCCGCGCCTCCGGTGGCGAATATGGCACCGTAGCTTTCGCCCAGGTTCCCGGCGCGTCCGGCGACCTTGTCCTGATGGCCACGCGCGAAGACCTCATCGCCAACGCACTCAAGCTCATCGCCGCATCCTCGCCCGCTGACTCCATCCAGCAGGAACCCTGGTTCCGCGATGTCTCTGCCGCGCTCCCCATGGAGAACCCCGGACCCGCGCTCCACATGGTGCTCAATCTCGATCGGATCGCCTACGATCCTCACTTCCGCACATACTGGATTCAGCGCAACATTACATGGACCCGGCAATTCCGCGCCGCCGCTGCCGACCTCTACGTTGAACCAGCGCGCTTCCGCGAAGAGCGTGTTCTCCTACCAAAATCCACCGATGCGCAACCCGCCGGGCTCAACCTCGCGCCTCTGGCCGCTCTCGCTCCGGCCACGACCGGTGTCTTTCGTGTCGTTTCGACGCAGGACCCATCGGTCGCCGTCACCGCTATCAAAGAGAAGCTTCTCGGCAGTTTCACCGCACCGCAGCCGGACCCCGACTACGCTCCCAATCCCAGCCTGAACACCGCGCAGGCCGGCTCCGACAGCGATCTTGAAACGCGTATCGACACTCTGCCGCCCATCGCGCCATCGGCATCGACCGCCGGCCTTGCGCAGGTATTTCAATCGGCCGGCCTCGACGCTGTCCTCACCCTTTCCTCAGCTCTGGCTCCCGCGGAAAACGACGGCCTCTGGGTCCCGATTCACTCCGCCGTCGTCCTGCACACAGCCAGCCCCGCGAATCCGCAAACCCTGGCATCCGCGCTCCAGCAGACGCTTCGCGGCACTCTTACCACGGCCAGCATGGGCATCGACTTCGAGCCCGCCACCGTCGCTGGCGCTCAAGTCTATGGCGTCACCGGCCCGCGCCCGCTTTTCTTTTCGATTTCATCGACCCCGGCGCAGGGAAACCTCATCCTTCTCGCCGACGATCAAGCCCTACTTGAAGAATTGCTGCACAAAATCGCCGCCAATTCG
>Ga0302314_10015122_pt1 | contig 13142 bp, 8 predicted proteins | sample III_Palsa_N2_3_FD_200533 | JGI IMG/M metagenome (GOLD analysis project Ga0302314, IMG submission 200533) | Peat permafrost microbial communities from Stordalen Mire near Abisko, Sweden - III_Palsa_N2_3 | ecosystem: Environmental > Terrestrial > Soil > Palsa > Peat permafrost | place: Sweden...
ACAGTGCGGCTCTGAACAGCTTCGCAATTCAGGGGGCGACAGCGCTGGAGACGCCGATCCCGGTCGTTGCGGCGCTGCCCATCAGCATGCAGTCGACCAATAATTCCGAGATCCTCAACAACGATCCGAAGCCGCTCTCCGCGGGTGCCTTCGCCAGCGAGCCGGGCGCCGTGCTCGAATATGCGCCGACCATCATCTTCATCGATCTGAGCACGCCGGCACTTGGCACCTCGTTCTTCGCTTACGCGGATGCAGACCTGGACTTCGAATATGAGGGGCCGCCGGACACGCTGACCGCCGGGCTCATGGAAATCGAGATTGTCCCCCAGGTGTTTGACGCCGCGACCTTCTCTGTCCCGGTTCTAAGCCCGAACGGGTCGCCCAATACGCTGTCGACCAGCGACACGGCGACGGTGACGGTGCCCGGGCTCTTCAACGGCATCAGTTCCGCCTTCTTCTCGGCCACGGATGATTGCCAGGCGACGCCTTCCGCGACCGGAACTGCTACTCCGACCCAGGTCACGGTCCCCGGAATTCCGTTCGGGACGCTTGGAGCCCTGTGCATCACGGCCAATGGCACTACCCTGCTGCAAGCGAATCTCCAGGCCGTCGAATCGAATTTCCAGACCTTCGCTCCGGTCCTGGCACCGGGCAGCAGCACCGATTTCCTCGGTGGCGTCGACTTCAACGAGGAGGATGGTTTCCCGGGTTTCATCACCTATATCGGCGGCGGCATCATCTCGGTGACCAACTTCTTTACCGGCGACGATTCCGGCTATTCGTCGCTGCTGCGGGTCAACAATTCGGGGACCACCGCGGCGACGCTCTATGCGCTCGTCCAGCCTGACACCGGCGGTGTAGCGCTGACCGGGTCGCTGGGGACGCTTGGGGCCGGAAGCGGTACCGTCTTTACCGAGGCGCAGGTCCAGGCCGTGGTCCCCGGGCTCAATCTCGCCAATTCCGGCCAGCGCTCGACACTCCAGCTGATCGTCGCCGGCACGGTATCGATCGACGAGGAGTTCAATGCGATCCACCGGCGATCCGCCCGGTCGCATACGCCGGCGGCGACGCGTGCATTCCACCAGCCCCGTTCGATCACCAAGCCCAATATCGACCCGATCGAACTTTTCTTCGGCGAGGCTGCCGAGGTCCAGGCCTCGGGCCTGCTCGTCAACCCGAATGGCGTGGTCACCGAGATGCCGGGCGGTACCGGTTTGGCGTTCCCATTCTAGTAGTCAGGGCAGAGTATAGCGCACCGCGAAGAGGGTAAGCGGCCAAGCCTGGGCTTGGCCGATGATCCGGTGTCAGGCCACCGACCCGGCCAGCTGCTCCTGCAGAATCTGCCGGTCGCCGCGCGCGGCGCGGCGGAAGCCACGGGGCGAGATGCCGGCGGCGCGGTGGAAGCTGCGCACGAAATTCGAGAGATCGCCGAAACCGACATCATAGGCAATATCGGTGATCGGGTGATCCGCCTCGGCCAGCAGCCTGGCGGCGTGGCGCAGGCGGGCGCGCAGCAGATATTGATGCGGGGTAACACCCAGCACGCCGGAGAAGAGCCGCAGGAAATGAAAGGCGCTGAGCCCGGCGGCGCGTGCGGCACTCTCCAGATCGACTGGCTCGGTGGCATGGGCATCGAACCACAGCGCCGCTTCGACGGCACGGCGCCGATCGCGTGCGCTGGCCGCCGGTGCCCGACGCTGTTTCTGGCCATTGGCCAGTTGGATGAAGCGCGCAGCCAGGGTCAGTCCGATCTCGTCGAGGCCGAGATCGCTGCGCCCCTCGGCAGCGGCCTGGGCCAGCTCGCCCAGCACGACCATCTCGGGCACGGGCGGCAGGCTGGCGGTCCGCCACAGCTTGCCGTCGGCGCCGATCGACTCGATCAACTCCGGGGTCAGATGGAAGGACAGGCATTCATCGCCGCAGACATGGTCGTGGCTGCAGATATACTCGTCGCCGTCATGGCCGAGCAGGGTCGAGCCGGTGACCAGCTCGAAATCCCGGCCGCGCACGCTGTAACCGAAGCTGCCCTTGCGCACATAGGCAATGGTGTAGCCGTGGTGCAGCTCGGCGAAGGCCGGGTCGCCGGGCCGGGCCTGGCAGCGAAAATCGATCACCGACAGCGAATCGGTACTCAACAGCGTGGTCGCGATCATTCCCGGACCCGTCAGCGGCGGCGCCGAGCGTGTATGATATACGCCCGGCGCCGTCTTCGTCCAATTCGCGTGCAGCCCGATCACGTGAGACACACCGCCTCGACATTGTTGCCGTCCGGGTCGAGCAGGAAGGCGGCGTAATAACTCGGGCTGTAGTCGCTGCGCAGGCCGGGCCCACCATTGTCGCTGCCGCCGGCCGCAATGCCGGCGGCGTGGAAGCGGTCGACCGACTGCCGGTCGGCGGCCCGGAAGGCGACATGGACGCCCAGCCCGGCGCCGCCGCCGGCGACGTAGAGCCAGAGCGCCGGCTCGCCCTTGGGGCCGAGCCCGGCGCTGGCCTCGTCCTGGCAGCACAGCTCATGGCCGAGTGTTGCCAGCGTCGCCTGGTAGAAGCGGATGCCGGCCGCGAGATTCCTGACTTTCAATCCGATATGGTCATACATGGCTGAGCTCCTGTGATGGAGGCTCATTTTAGGAAAAGACTGGTCGGCCGTTCTTGGCAGATCTTGCGGTCTCAGCTTTTCGGCAGCTCCAGCGCCCGCCACAGATACCAGCTGGCCGCGGTCCGGAACGGCTGCCAGGCCTCGCCGGCCGCGGCGAGTTCTTTCGCCGTCGGCGCTGTGGTGTCGAAAGCCAGGGCATAGCCCTTGCGCAGCCCGTAATCATCGGCCGGCAGCACATCGGGCCGGCCCAGGCGAAAGATCAGCAGCATCTCGGCGGTCCAGCGGCCGATGCCGCGCACGGCGACCAGGCGTTCGACGATCGCCGCGTCGCTCATGTCACGCAATTCGGCCAGGCTCGGGATCTCGCCGGCGACGGCGCGGGCGGCCAGATCGCGCAGCGACAGCAGCTTGGCCTGGCTGAGCCCGGCGCCGCGCAACTTGTCGTCGGCGACCAGCAACAGCTGCTCCGGCGTCGGCCCGTCCAGGCTGTGCTTGAACAGCGCCTTGACCCGGCCGAAAATCGTCGATGCCGCCTTGGCGGTCAGTTGCTGGTAGACGATGGCTTCGGCCAGCGCCACGAACAGGCTAGAACTCTGGTCGAGCTGCAGTCGGAGCGGCCCGACCCGGTCGATCAGCCGGGCCAGCGCCGGATCGGCGGCCCGCAGATGGGCAATGGCCAGGGCGGCATCGAAATCCGGTGCCACGGGTGCTGCGTCGAACAGGCCAAGCCCGGCTGAAGGCTCGGCCGGCCCGGTCTCGAACGGGCCTCGGGCTTCGGGCGCGCCCTCGATTGCCAGCAGCTGCAGCTTGGTCGCGACCCCGCCTGGCGCTGAGAAGCCGCCCGTGTCGCCCCCGGCCGCCAGCACGCGATGACACGGCATGATAATCGGGTAGGGGTTGGAGCCCATCGCCTGGCCGACCGCGCGGGCGGCACCGGGCTCACCCAGCTTCGCCGCGATCTCGCCATAGGTGAGCGTGGCGCCGGGCGGAATGGCGCGGGCGATGGCGTAGATGCGGCACTGGAACTCCGGCACGTTCGCGAGATCGAGTTCGATCCCGCTCAGATCGGCAGCCTCGCCGCGCAGCAGGGCGATGATGCTGTCGACCGCATGCTGCACCGGCGCCGGCGGTACCGTGTCCTCGGCACCGGGAAAGCGCCGCGCCAGATACGTGCCAGTCTGCGACGGCGGGATGGCGGGCAGCTGCACGCCGGTAATGCCGGCGGTGCCCCAGGCAATACCGCAGGGCCCGATCGCCGTTTCAAATATGGTATAGCCCGTGGTGCTCATCATTGACCGATGCTACCACGCCGGGCGAGGGCGGGACTTGTCGGATCTTGCGGTCGTTACCGAAGCATCGACCGCGCCGCCACCGGCCGGCCCGTCGCGGTCGAGCGGATCGTCGCCTCGACCAGCAACACGCCGCCGCCGCCGCGATCGGCGGTCTTGCGCTTGATCACGCAGGCGATTTCAGGCGAGGCCGCCCCGGCGGCGCGGGAAGCGGCCAGGGCGAGGTCGCGCGACAGCTCGACGGCGGCGGCGATGGCCGCCTCGGGATCCTGGAAATCCCGGTTCCCGTCCGGCCCGTGCAGCCGGTAAAGCTCGAGCTTGGGGGTGGTGATCAGGATCTCGACCGACTGCATGACCACGCCGGCGACGGCACCGATGGCATTGGTGACGGCGGCATGCTCGGGGATCAGCAATTCGGCGCGCAGCCGCTGCGCCACATCCGGGTAATAGCCCCGCACGGGCGCGCCGATCGCGACCAGCGGCAATGCCAGGCGATACTCGACCTCAAGCAGTTCGGAGAACTTCCTTCCGGCGGTGATGGCACCGACCTGGGCATCATGGAACGGCCCCGGTGCGGCCCGGGCCGGCATCCCTGGATCATGGCCGAACGCCGCCGCGCAAAGCGCCCGGCCGGTGTCGCGGATCACCTGCTCGCGGATACGGGCACAGAAGGCCGTGACCTCGTCATCGCCGGGCGTCGGCATCCAGTCACGACTGCCGCGCAGCAGGAGCCTGGCGCCCAGCGCGGCCGCCTCGGCGTTCCAGCTCTGCTGCAGCCCCAGCACATGCATGGCATCGCTCGGCGTCGGCCCGGATTGCACGACGGCGCCCTGGGCGATCAGCCCCATGAGCGCGCGATAGGCGATCGGCGACCAGGCAATCTCGTCGAGCGCGCGCGGCCCCTCTTCCAGCGCCGCCCACAGCCGTTCCTCGGATTTGCCGCGCAGCACCGGGTCCGGCCCGCCGCCCTGGCGGAAAGCGAAACGGCCCGGGTGCAGCGGCGGCCGGTCGGAACTATCCTGGACCCGCAGCGCCGCGAGCAGGGCCGGATGCGTGGTCGCGAACAGGCTCAGCGGCACGACCCGGCGCGGTCCGATGGCGAGGCCGCCGCGCTCGTCGAATCCCACTTCGCTGTCGCCGCCGAGCCCGAAGGTGCGGACGTCGACGGCCTCGACCATGGTTTTCCAGCCGCCAACCGAGGCGCCCTCGGCGCTCAGCACCGGATGACCGCCGCGGACCACGGCGATATCGGTGGTGGTGCCGCCCATATCGGACATGACGAAATCATCGGCGCCGGTCAGGAAGCGGGCACCGACCACGCTGGCCGCCGGGCCGGAGAGGATGGTCTCGACCGGGCATTCCAACGCCATCTCGACGGCCATCAGCGAGCCGTCGCCCTTGACCACCATCAGCGGTGCTGCAATGCCGCAACCGGACAGCACCGCCTGTACCGCTTCGAGCAGCTGTCGCAGCTGGGGCGTCAGCTGGGCATTCAACGCCGCGGTCAGCGCCCGGCGCGGCGCATCGAGGCCGGAGGTGAGTTCATGACCACAGGTCACCGGCTTGCCCGTGAGCGTGCGGATCAGCGTGCGCAGCTGCAACTCGTGCGAGGGATTGCGGACCGAGAACAGGCTGGACACGGCGAAGGCCTCGACCCGATCGGCATGGGCCAGGATCACCGCCCGGGCCGCTTCCAGATCGAGCGGCGCCTCCTGCTCGCCGGTCGCGCGGTGGCCGCCCCGGATCAGCGCCACGGGGTGGTCGCCCAGCGCCTCGGCCAGCCCGCCGCGCGCCAGCATCGCCGGGTCGTAGCCCACGAGCAGGGCGCAGATCGGGCTGCGCTGACGCTCGACCACGGCATTGGTGGCGAGCGTGGTCGAGACCGAGACCAGGCTGATATCTGCGGCCGTGTAAGGCGCCCGCAGGCTGGCCAGCACCGCGTGAATGGCCCCGGCCAAGCCGATCGAGAGATCCTGCCGGGTGGTCAGCGACTTCGCCGTCGCCATCACTTCACGCGTCGATTTCAGGATGACCGCATCGGTATAGGTGCCGCCGGTATCGAGGCCGAGCCAGAGTTCCTCGCCTGCCGCCTGGTCCATACTGCTCCGCGCCCTGTTTTGCCGCTGCGGCTTCTGTTTAGCGGCCCATAGGGCCCGGCGGCAATCGGTCTCTCGACCGATGTCGCGTTCGTGCAACAGGATGGCATATACCGACGCGTGCCCGAAACCGTTGATCCTGTTATGACTCGATGCGGGCGCTTTGGGGGGCGGGCACGAGTGGCAGATCGCCGATGCCGTGGTCGAGCTGTTCGTCAGAGGGTTGCGGCGGCGATAGCTGCGCGTTCGCTCAGACGACAGCCTCGACCGGCCGCAGGAAACTCCGCTCCTCGGACAGGATAAAGCGCTCGCGCTGGGCGAATTCGAAATTGGCCACGCCGTCCTTGTCCGCCTTGATGCGGGCGCGGTACGCCTCGTAAGCGGCCAGGCTGCTGAAGGAAATCATCGCCCAGGCGATATTGTTGGTGCCCTCGTGGGGCAGGAAATAGCCCAGCAGATCGCCGTCGCAGCGCGGGATGATCTCAAGCCAGGCGCGGGCGTAGCGTTCGAAGGCGTCGCGCTGAAACGGGTCGATGACGTAGCGGATCTGGACGGTGACGGTCATGAGGGGTCCTCCCGGTGTGTCGTTCTGGGCGCTACTTTAGCGCTGTCGCCGGTCGTGATGTTTCGGCGAAGATCGAAATGGGCGTCGCTGCTTCGACCGGACCGGGCTGGAAAAGGCCATGATTGGGTTGCACCTCAATATCCAGGCGCATGTCGCAGGACCCTATCCGCTGATGCTGTTGATCGGCATCGAGGCCCTGCCGCCCGGACCTCGGGGCGCGCTGATCCAGCGGGCGAGCCGGATCAACCAGTGCTACAATGAGTTCAGCACCGAAGGCCTGGCCGATGGCGGCAACCGGCCGAGCGACGTCCAGGCGAATTCCTTGTCCGGCGCAGGCTGCGCCGCAGGAAAGGGTAATTCTTAACGAATTCTTGGACCGTGCGTGCAACCGTTCGGTACGGGAACAGATTCTGTGCGTCCCGGCCGATGATTTGCGCGTTGGGACGGCGATGCTGGCAAGGGACGATCTCCAGAACCGGACTGGCGAGGCCGAAGCAGGCATCGGATCCGGCGTCATCTGGGCGCTTGTCCTGGCCGGCCTGGTGTTCGTCGCGGCCGCGGCCGGCATCCTGCTGACGCGCGAAACCGGGCGCATCGCCGCCTTGTGGCCAGCCAATGCGGTCATGCTCTGCTTCATCCTGCGCGCGGCGCCGGGACGGTGGCGATTGCTCGCGGCGGCGGGGCTGATCGGCAATGTCCTGGCCAATCTCGCGACCGGCGACAGCCCGGCTGTCGCCATCGCCCTCAGCCTCTGCAATCTGTTCGAAGTCCTGCTGGCGGTCGGCGGCATCCGCTGGCGCATGGACGGCCGGGCGATCGATCCAACCAGCCCGCGCCTGCTTGGGGCCTTCACCCTGTTCGCGGTTCTGCTGGCGCCGGCGGCCGCGGCCTCGCTGTCGAGTCTTGCTCTGGCGGCGCTGGCCGGTGCAGATCCGGGGCCGATCTGGCGCATCTGGTTCCTGGCCGACGCGCTCGGCATGCTCACCGTGGCGCCGCCGCTGCTGGCGCTGCGGCAGGCCGAGTTCGCGCGGATAAGGCGTCGTGGTCGCCAGCTCGAAGCGGCGGCCGTGCTCGTCATCGCCGCCGCTGCCACTGTTGCCGTCTTCGGGCAGAGCCGCTATCCGCTGCTGTTCCTGGTCCTGCCGGCCCTGTTGTTGCCGGTGTTCCGGCTGGGCCTTCTCGGCGCCGCTCTCGCCACGCTGGTGACGTCTTTGATCGCGATCGTGATGACGTCCTGGGGGTTGGGGCCGCTGAGCCTGATCGGCGGCGCCGATCTGCCCGAGCGCGTGCTCGTGCTGCAGGGTTTCCTGGCGACGGCCGTGCTGACCAGCCTGCCGCTGGCCGCCATTCTAGTGCGTCACGAAGCGGCGGTCGACGCGCTGCGGGCGAGCGAGGCGCGGTTCCGGCTGCTGGTCGGCAGCGTTGTCGATTACGCCATCTACATGCTCGACCCGAGCGGCCACGTCACCAGTTGGAACATCGGCGCGGAGCGGATCAAGGGCTACCGCGCCGACGAAATCATCGGCCGGGACTTTTCCTGTTTCTATCTGCCCGAGGACGTCGCCACCGGCGAGCCGCAGCGGTCGCTTGCCGTTGCCCGCGAGACCGGCAGCTTCCGGACCGAGGGATGGCGACAGCGCAAGGATGGCAGCCGGTTCTGGGCGCATTGCGTCATCGATACCGTCCGGGGTCCAGACGGTACCATCATCGGTTTTGCCAAGGTGACCCGCGACATCACCGAACGACGCCGCATTGAGCGGGCGCTGCAGGAAAGCGAGGAGCGCTTCCGCCTGGTCATCGAAGGTGTCGTCGACTACGCCATCTACATGCTCGACATCGATGGCCGCGTCACCAGTTGGAACTCGGGGGCCGAGCGGATTACGGGCTATCGCGCCGACGAGATCATCGGCCAGAGTTTCGCCCGCTTTCATCTGGATCCCGATACCGCCACCGGCGAGCCCGCCCGCCTGCTCGCCCTTGCCGCGGCCGCCGGCTCCTATCACGCCGAAGGCTGGCGTCGGCGCAAGGATGGCAGCCAGTTCTGGGCCAGCATCGTCATCGATGCGCTGCGCAATCCCGAGGGGCAGCTGCTGGGATTCGCCAAGATCACCCGCGACATCACCGAGCGCACGCTCGACGAAGAGCAGCGTCAGCTGATCGTCGATGCAGCACCCAATGGCATGCTCATCTTCAATGAGGCGGGCACTGTCACGCTGGCCAATATCCGCGCCGATCAGATCTTCGGCTATCTGCGCGGCGGCGTGCGCGGGCAGAATATCGCGGCACTGCTGCCGGGCGACGCGGTCCAGTTCGGGTTGCCGGCAGCGCGCGGGTTTCGATCCGGACAGTCATCGGGCCCGATAACGGTCGGCCGCGAGGTCCGGGGTCGCCGTCGCAATGGTGACGCGGTGCCCGTCGAAATCGCGCTGAGCCCGATCGACACGCCGCGCGGCCGTATCATGGTCGCTTCGGTAGTCGACATCACCGAGCGCAAGATCGCCGAGCATCTGCTGCAGGAGGCCAAGGAAGCGGCGGAAGCGGCGACGCGGGCGAAGTCCGATTTCCTGGCCGGGATGAGCCACGAGATCCGTACCCCGATGAACGGCGTGATCGGCTTTTCGGATCTGCTGCTGGCGACAACGCTCAGCGATGCGCAGCGGCGCATGGTCGAGCTGCAGCGCGACGCCGGCAAGTCGCTGCTGGCGATCATCAACGATATCCTGGATCTGTCGAAGATCGAGTCCGGGCGTCTCGACCTGGAGCAGCTGCCGGTCAGCCCGGCCAGTCTGGCCGACGGCGCGCTCTCGATCCTGCGCAACGAGGCCGAGACCAAGGGCCTGATCCTGAAATTCGATCTCGGCGCGGACGTGCCGCGCTGGGTGCTGGGCGATCCGACGCGGCTGCGGCAGGTACTGCTCAACCTGCTGTCCAATGCCATCAAATTCACCGAGACCGGGATGGTCAGCCTCGCGGTCGCCTGCGGGGCCACGGGCGTGCTGCGCTTCGAGATCCGCGATACCGGGATCGGCATCGCCGCCGATCAGCAGGCGCGGCTGTTCCAGCCCTTTACCCAGCTCGATCGCTCGACCACACGCCGCTTCGGCGGCACCGGCCTCGGCCTCGCCATCTGCAAGCGCCTGGTCGAGGCCATGCCCGAGGGTGCCATCGGCGTCGACAGCCGCCCAGGCGAGGGCAGCCGGTTCTGGTTCACGACAGCCCTGCCCGAAACCGAGCCGCCGTCGGCCCCGCTCGTCGAGCGCTTCCTGCGACCCGGCCTGCAGGGCGTCCGCATCCTGGTCGTCGAAGACATCAAGATCAACCAGCTGATCGTCGAGACCATGCTGCGCGATGCCGGCCATCAGGTGACTGTCGTCGAGGACGGTGTGGCCGGAGTCGAGGCGGTGTGCGGCGGCACCTATGATCTGGTGCTGATGGACATGGAAATGCCGGTCATGGGCGGCATCGAGGCGACCCGCCGCATCCGCGACCTGGGCCGCAGCGTCCGCCAGATCCCGATCATCGCGCTGACCGCCAACGCCATGCCGAACGAGGCCGAGCGCTGCCGCGCCGCCGGCATGAACGATTACCTGACCAAGCCGATCGACCAAGCCCAGCTGCTGCACGCCGTGGCCTGCTGGAGCGGCGCTGAGACAAGACGAGGTTAGGCGCTTAAACCCTCGCCCGCTTGGCGGGAGAGGGTGGCGAGCGGAGCGAGCCGGGTGAGGGTGGGTGCTGCGGCGGTGCAGGTCGGCAGGGCCGGAGCACCCACCCTCACCCTCATAGGCGCTAACTTAAGGAATTTCCTGCTCCGTCCGAGCCCTTTTTCTCACGCTCCGACAGTGGCAGAGACTCCTTAAGTTAGCGCCTATGACCCTCACCCTCCCGTCGTAAGAGCGCCGGGCCCCTCCCTCTCCCGCCAAGCGGGCGAGGGGTTCACTTATCTTCGTGCCTATGGGGCTTGCCCCGGATACGTTCGGCCGCTCTCGCCGCGGTCGAACCGGTCCGCCTCGATGATCGCCTGCCGCAGCACGGCCACGATATCCCGCTTCTGGAAGATGGCGAAACCGCGATCCTCGAGCTCCCGGCGGGCCTCGGCATCGGCGATCAGGCGGTGGCATTCTGCGACCAGACCATCAGCGGGCACGCCGGCCACCGCGTCCCGGAGACCGGCGTCGAACTCCGTCTCCGCATCCAGTTCCGTGACCACCGCCTTGCGGTTGGCAAGCAGGTAGGAGATGCGCACCACCTCCAGGACCTTGCTCGGGTGGGCGTGGATGTTCAGCACCAGCTTGGCGCGCGCGATCAGGGCGTCGCGCTCCGCGCCATAAATGCCGTATGCCCTGTGCAACCGCAGGCCCGATTGCTGCAGCCCGCGCAATATGTCCAGCCGCCTCTCGTTGACGGTCCCATAGAACAGCACGTCGATGTCCTGGACCGGGGCGCGCGGGATGCGGCTCAAGGCCGGGGCATAGCCGACCGGAACGACTTGCCGGCGGCCATGTCCGATATGCGGGCTCAACCGGGCCATGTTGCGGGGGCTGTAGTCCCAGACGCGGCAGCGGGCGAGGGCCGCGCGAAAGGATGGGGTCAGGAAGGCGATATCGCCGCCGACCTGCTCGAAATTATAGATGATGGCGTTGGGCGGCAGGTGCGAGACTTCGCTTTCGCCCATGAAAAAACCCATGAAATAGATATTGACCGCGCCGGCCCTTGCCTTGTTTTCCGCGATATCGACGGCTATGCCGAGGGCGCGGAAGCCGTGCATCAGCGTCTCCATCACGTCGATGATGGCCGCTGCATGCGGCCATCCCGGCGGACGGATGAGCACCAGCCGAACGGTTTTCCAGGCATCGGGAACAACGAAGGCCCCGCTCAATTCGCATCTCCGGGACTCTGCGGGTGCCGAGCGCGAAATATCGTCATGCCATAGGTGACCTCGTCTGCCCGACATAGGCCCCTCGCCCGCCAAGCGGGCGAGGGTTTCGCCGGCCGCTACGCCGCCTTGCCCGCCGATTTGGCGCTGTAGAAGGTCTCGCCCGTTTCCGCCATCCGGCGCAACAGCTTGTTGGGCGTGAAGCGTTCGCCGTATTTCTGGGCGAGACGGTCGCACTCCTTGACGAATTGGGGCAGGCCGACGGTGTCGATCAGCGACAACGGCCCGCCGGTCCAGGGCGCGAAGCCCCAGCCGAGAATGGCGCCGATATCGGCATCGGCGGGATCGGTGACGACATTCTCCTCATAGCAGCGCGCCGTCTCCAGCGCCTGGGCGTAGAGGAAGCGGGTGCGCAGCTCGGCCGGATCGGGCTGCTCGGCCGCGCGCGGCACCAGATCGGCCAGGCCCGGCCACAGGCGCTTCTTGCCCTCGGCCGGATATTCGTAGAAGCCCTTGCCGGCTTTCTTGCCGAGGCGGCCCAATTCGACCACCAGCTTCTCGATCAACCCGTCGATCGGCCCGCGGCGATAGGCATCGCCCAGATCCTTCTGGGTCTGCTTGCCGACCTTGTAGATCAAGTCGAGGGCAACCTCGTCGGCCAGCGCCAGCGGGGCCATCGGCATACCGGTCATCTTGCCGACATTCTCGATCAGCGCCGGCGCCACACCTTCGGCCAGCATCATCATGCCTTCGCGGGTATAGGTGCCGAAGACGCGGCTGGTATAGAAGCCGCGGCTGTCATTGACCACGATCGGCGTCTTCTTGATGCGCTGGACGTAATCCATGGCGATGGCGAGGGTGGCATCCGAGGTTGCTTTGCCGCGGATGATCTCGACCAGCTGCATCTTGTCGACCGGCGAGAAGAAATGCACGCCGATGAACTTGGCGGCGTCCTTCGAGGCCTCGGCGAGGCCGGTGATCGGCAGGGTCGAGGTGTTCGAGCCGAACACGGCATGGGCCGGCAGCACGGCCTCGGCCCGCTTGGTGACATCGGCCTTGATGGCGCGATCCTCGAACACCGCCTCGATCACCAGATCGGCATCCCTGAGCAGATCGTAATCGGTGCTGGCCGTGATCTTGGCGAGCAGAGCTTCGCGCTTTTCCGCGGTCAGCTTGCCGCGCTGGACCTGCTTGTCGAGCAGCTTGGCCGAATAGGCCTTGCCCTTCTCGGCATCTTCCAGGCTGCGGTCGATGAGGACCACATCCAGGCCGGCCGCGGCCGAGACATGGGCAATGCCGGCGCCCATCATGCCGGCGCCGAGAATGCCGATCTTGCTGAGCTTCGAGGCCGGATAGCCCTGCGGCCGCGAGGCCAGCTTGTTGGCGCGCTGCATGTTGATGAAGAGCGAGCGGATCATGTTGCGTGCCGTCGGATCCATCATGACCGAGGTCATGTAGCGCGCCTCGATCCGGAGTGCGGCGTCGATCGGCACCTGCACGCCTTCGAAGACGGCCGACATGATCGCCTTCTGCGCCGGGTAATTGCCGAAGGTTTTACTATGCAGCAGGGCGTTGCCGCCGACGAAAACCTGGCTACCGCCCGGGCTGAACGGGCCGCCGCCGGGCACCTTGAAACCCTTCTCGTCCCAGGGCTGCACGGCCTTGCCGCCGGATTTGATATAGGCTTTGGCCTCGTCGATCAGCGCTGCGGCCGGCACCACCT
>Ga0302314_10015125_pt1 | contig 13140 bp, 14 predicted proteins | sample III_Palsa_N2_3_FD_200533 | JGI IMG/M metagenome (GOLD analysis project Ga0302314, IMG submission 200533) | Peat permafrost microbial communities from Stordalen Mire near Abisko, Sweden - III_Palsa_N2_3 | ecosystem: Environmental > Terrestrial > Soil > Palsa > Peat permafrost | place: Sweden...
ATCCCGCCAAGTCCGAGCTGTTCATCGTCGAGGGCGACAGCGCCGGCGGCAGCGCCAAGCAGGCCCGCAACCGCGAGAACCAGGCCATCCTGCCCCTGCGCGGCAAGATCCTGAACGTGGAGCGCGCGCGCTTCGACAAGATGCTGTCGTCCGAACAGGTCGGCACCCTGATCACGGCGCTGGGCGCCGGCATCGGCCGCGGCGAGTTCGACCCGGACAAGGTGCGCTATCACAAGATCATCCTGATGACCGACGCCGACGTCGACGGCGCCCACATCCGCACCCTCCTGCTGACCTTCTTCTATCGTCAGATGCCGGAGCTTATCGACCGCGGCTATCTCTATATCGCCCAGCCGCCGCTCTATAAGGCGGCCAAGGGCAAGTCGTCCCGCTATCTCAAGGACGACCAGGAGATGGAGGCCTTCCTGTTCGAGGAGGGTTCGGACGGGGCGGTGCTGGAGCTGCACGGCGGCGAGCGCCGCTCGGGCGGCGACCTGATCGCCCTGGTGCGCGAGGCCCGCACGGCCCGCGCCCTGATCGACCGGCTGGCGACCCGCGCGCCCGCCTTCGCCATCGAACAGGCGGCCCTGGCCGGCCTGCTCGGCAACAATCCGGACCCGGAAAAAGCGGCCAGCCGCTTCGATCTCTACGCCGAGGAAGGCGAGGGCCATTGGACCGGATCGGCGGCGGAAGGCGGCGGCGGCTCGGGCTACGGCCCCGGCGGCTTCATCTTCTCGCGCGAGCGGCGCAGCGTGTCCGAACGCGTGGTGCTCGACGACCTCTTGATCCACGCGGCCGACGCCCGCCGCCTGGCCGAACGCGCCTTCGGCCTCGGCGAAGTGTTCGAAAAGCCGGCCACCTTCCGCCGCAAGGAGCAGACCACCACCGTGCGCGGCCCGCTCGACCTGGTGAACGCGGTGCTCGACGCCGGCCGCAAGGGCCTGTCGATCCAGCGCTACAAGGGCCTCGGCGAGATGAACCCCGAACAGCTGTGGGAGACGACCCTCGACTCCAACGCCCGCACCCTGTTGCAGGTGAAGGTCGCCCACGTCGATGATGCGGACGACATGTTCAGTAGGTTGATGGGGGATCTCGTAGAGCCGCGGCGGGAGTTCATCCAGGAGAATGCGCTGGATGCGGAGGTGGACGTTTAGGGGGAGCCCTCATCGCCAACCGATATCCGCTCATCCCCGCGAAGGCGGGGACCCAGGCTTTTGCCATGGTAGCACGGCGGAAAGTTGCTCCTGTCCCCACGTTGCGGAACAAGATCTGACAAGATTCCGGCCTGCGATTGCCTCGGCAACCGAAATCCCATCGCGACTGAGTCAAGGATCGTTTCAAATTGGGAGTGGCACCCAACGGAATTACGGTGACGCCATATCAATTGCACAATTGGCGAATGAGGCGACACGAACATCTGCCCTCAATGATCACGCCCCGTCGGCAGGGTTCGACGGTTGAAATGCCGGATATGGACTCCATTCGATCCCCGCCGTGGTTAGTCGCGCGAAGACGTCATCTCCGATCTTCCAACCCTTCGGCATGGTCTGGCGTAAGTCGAGCGAATCCTTTCGGTCCAGCAGATCAGCCTCCTCCCTGGAGATGTGCACGATCTTCAGATGATCTTGAATGAAGCGCGCGATCTCGGCGTCGCTGGCGCGCGCTTCGAGCATGCTGTGACACTCCTCGACAATGACGAGGCGCGGTACGACGTGTTCCCGCCTCCCGGATTGGCGATGAGCGTGCGAGCGTCCAACTATGGTGAGTTCGTCCGGGATCAGCAGCGCCTCCAGCAGGCGCGTGTCTGAGCTGCCTTTTTCTTCCCACAGGCCGCGGATGTTCATGGCGGCGCGCAAGCAGGCGCGCTCAAGGCGCTCTTCTTTCGAGTAGGTCCGTCGATTGGTATCCATCAGAAGTCGGGCCGCCTGTGAGGAGATCGCCGTTGCGGCTTACGGTGACGCTTTCCACCATGGCGCGCAAGCGCCTGCCGCGAAGGCGACGATCGGCCCCCTTCGTCACCGCCCCGGCAGCGCCGCCGTCACCTCCGCCGCCTCGCTGGTGTCACCGTGGACACCCTCGCGGATCACCCGGGTGGTCACCTCGTTCAGGTACTGCATCAGCGCCGCGTTCAGTTCGTTGAACTCGGGCCACAGCACCTCGTCGACGAAGCGTTTGGGGACGCGCAGCATCACCGTGGTGAGCCGCTGCCGGTAGAGCCGGTAGGGGCTGAGGCCGTAGCGTCGGCAGAGGGCCAGGAACAGCTGCCGCGCCCATTGATCGGGCAGGGAGAACTGCATCTCGATCGGCGCGTCCTGGCGCTGGAGGTCGGCCAGGTGGGCGCGGACCCGTTCGAGCGCCGCCTCGGCCGCGATCCTTTCCCCAGCCGTGCCCGCCCCCGCAAACAGGGCCTCGATCTTGCGGAGCTTGTCCCGCAGTTGCGCTTCGCCCGACACGCCTACCTCGCCGTTCAGTTAGTAAGATAAGGCCCACCGGCAATCGCGTCCTTCGATACAGCCGCTGTGCGGCCTACTCAGGATGACGATCTTTTGTGGGCTGCATAAACCTTCGTCATGCTGAGTAGCCTGCGCAGCAGGCGTATCGAAGCACGCAGAGCATTGCCCCGAGCCGGTTGGTGTCTAGCTGAACGACGGCGACAGTGCACTAATCTCCACCCCACATGCCTCGCGCTAAACCAGCTCCACCTGCACCTTCCGGCCGAGCATCGCGGCCGCCCGTTGCAAGGTCGCCAGCGTGACGTTGCCGTCGGTGGGGTCAAGCACCCGGTCGATCTGCGTCCGGCTGGTGTGCATCAGCGCCGCCAGTTTCCGCTTGCTGAGATTCTGATCCTTCATGGCTTGGCCGAGCTGCCAGGCGATCACTTCCTTGATCGCCTTGACCTGGAACGCTTCCAGCACGCCCTCCTCGCGAAGAAGGTCGTCGAGCCCCGATCCCATATGTTCATTCGCCATCCTCGACCTCCTTCATGCGCCTGCGCGCGATCTTCAATTCCTCGTCCGGCGTCTTCTGGATCTTCTTGATGAAGCCGTGCAGGGCGACGAGCACGCCATCGTGGAAGCAGATCAGCACCCGCGCGATCGTCTTGCTGGGCAGGCTGGTGCGGACCTCCCAAAGGCCGCCGCCCATAGGCCGGCAAAGCGGCATCCCCACCGGCCAGCGGTACTGTACCCGCATCAGATCCATGCCGACCTCCAGGCGGTCATCTCGGTTCAACTCTCTCAGCCACTCCCGGACCGGCTCGTTGCCGGCGCCGGAGCAATAGAAGACGAGCGGGATTTTCCGGACTGGTCCCTTGTCGCTCACCATGCACCATATCTAATACATATGAACTATAAATAGGGCCGGAAGGTCAACAAAATAGCTTGCCGGCGCTGGCTGGCGGCGTCACACGCGCGCCTCAGTTCAGCCCGCAGCACTTCTTGTACTTCTTGCCCGATCCGCAGGGGCAGGGATCGTTGCGGCCGGCTTTCGGGCCGCTGTCGGGCGCGGGCTCCGGCAGTTGGCTGCGGCGCCAGGCGTTCAGGGTCGTGATCAAGCCCGGGATCATTGTCGGCGCCCCCTCCGTCAGGCGCTCGACCTGCTCCGGCGAGAGATCCATTTCGGCCTCGCTTCCGTCGGCGATGGCCATGAACGCCGCCATCAGATTCAGGGAGGCGATCTCTTCGGTCACGTCGCTTTCTTTGCTGTCTTCGTCCAGGCACAGAGGCGACCAGGCTTGTGGCCGCATGGCGAACGCCCGTTCGAAACCCTCCATCCAGATTTCCCAGAGGATGTCGCCGTTCCGGTCGTCGATCTCGAAGACCGGCGCGTATTTCTCGGGCCGCTCGTGCAGCATGCGGGCGATCGCGTTGTAGTGGGCCATGACCGCCGCGACGACATGGTCGAGGTGCTCTTTGGACTCGAAGACGGCGCTGGTGGCGAACACGGCGCCGTCGTCATTCCCCGTCTCGCCCCAGACCGCCGGCAGCCACTCGCTGGGTGGGATCAGCTCGGGACAGACCAGTATACCGGCCAGATAGCCGTCGAGTTCGCTGAGCAGCATGGCGTCGTCGCTCAGGGCCGCCAGTTCCTGTTCGAGGGTTCGCAGACGTCTGGCGGCGGCGGGCATGATCGGGACCTCGGACTAAGCGCCGCAGTCCACCAAGCTCCGGGCCGACGTTCAAGGGGTTCTTGCTCCGTTACCGTCCTCGGTTTGGCGATGGGAGCGGACGGGTCGAACCGCCTCACCCGCCATTGGCTAGCCCATGGCGCTCTTGGCTAGCCGAAGGCGGCGCAAGCGGCTATATGAGGGGTGAGGAGTCGTTCGATGTCCCGCACCAATCACGTTCAGTTCAACGTCCGTTCCGCCTTTGCGCGCCAGCGCGCCCATGAGCTGGCGAAGCTGACGGGCATGACCGCGACACAGGTCGTGGAGGATGCCTTGCGAGGTTATGTCCCGCCCGGCGCCGAGCAGAGGACGGGCCGGCTCGTGCGGCGCGGACCGATCCTGGTGAAGCCCGCCGATGGCGCCCAGATTTCCTTCGCCGAGGCCGAGGCGGCGCTGAACGCGGTTCGCGAGCGCGACCTTGGCGATTGATGCGCTGATCGACAGCAACGTCCTGATCGCGATCCTCGCCGAAGCCCATGAACACCACGGCCCGTCGTTGGGCCTCTTGGTCGACGGCCGGGGCGCGCAGTTCGCCATCACGGCGCATAGCTACGCCGAGGCCTACAATACGCTCACGCGCCGGGGCGACCGCGCGCCGTTCCAATTTTCATCCGAGGAGGCCTGGGCGGCGCTGGAGAGCGTTCGCGCCGTGACCAGCCTCGTGGGCCTCACCCCCCCGCAAACCTTCGACGCGATCAGAAGCTACGCGCAAGGCGGCGGGACCGGCGCGCGCCTCTATGACCGTCTCATTGGCGAGGCGGCGGCCCTGCACGCCATACCTGTGATCGTGACGTGGAATGTCGGCCACATGCGCAGCCTGTTTCCAGACCTGACCGTCACCACGCCTGAGGATTTCCGCGCCGGCGAGATACCGGACTGATCCCTGCCCCTCCCCGTGGACCTCAGCTATACGTCCACCCCCATGGAGACAGCGATGCGCAAGCGGACTTTTCTGGCCGGCATGGCGGGCGCGGCAGGGGCGGCGGCCTTTGGCGGCGCACGGGCTGCGGACGGCTGGCGGCGATACCGGCTGGTGACGGAGGTCGACCTCAGCGCGCCTGACGCGCCGGCGGCGCTGTGGATTCCGGTGTTCGACAGTGTGGGCGACTATCAGCAGGCGGACGCGCCCGAGACCGCAGGCGGCGGGCGGATCCACGTGGTGCGCGACGCCAAATACGGCGCATCGGTGGTGCAGGTCGGGTGGGACGCGGCCGGCGGCGATCGCAAGGTGACGGTGACCCAGACGGTCGCCACCCGCGACCGCCGGGCCGATCCCGCCGTACTGAGCCCGGCGGAGCGGAGGTTGTGGACCGCGCCGACGGCGAGCCTGCCGACCGATGGGATCGTCGGCGAGACCGCGCGCCGGATCGTGCTGGGACGCACCGATCCCAAGGCCAAAACGCGGGCGATCTACGACTGGGTGGTGGACAACACCTTCCGTGACGGGGCCACCCGCGGCTGCGGCGTCGGCGGCATCGACCACATGCTCCGCTCCGGCTTCCTCGGCGGCAAGTGCGCCGACATCAACAGCCTGATGGTCGGGCTCTGCCGCGCGGCCGGCCTGCCGGCGCGCGACGCCTATGGCGTGCGGCTGGGGCCGTCGCAGATCATCAAGGTGCTGGGGACCAGCAGTCCCGACGTCACCCACGCACAGCACTGCCGCGCCGAAGTCTGGCTGGATGGCGAGGGCTGGTTCCCGGTCGATCCCGCCGACGTGAGGAAGGTGGTGCTCGACGGCAAGGTGGCCGTGGACAGCCCGGAGGTGAAGGCCGAACGGGAGCGGCTGTTCGGCAGCTGGGAGATGAACTGGGCGGCCTACAACCACGCCACGGACATATCGCTGCCGGGCGCGCGCCAGCCGCCCCGCGAGAACTTCCTGATGTACCCGCTGGCCATGACGCCGAACGGCGAGCCGGACCAGCTCGATCCCGACAGCTTCCGCTACCGGCTGACCGCGTCCCAGCTGGCCTGAGGGCGGGCCGCCTCCGGCGCTCAGACGTAGAGGTCGAGGAGTTCGCCGGTTCCGGGCGCGGGCTCGGGGATCGGTTTGTCGGGTTCTTCGGTGCGGGCGCTGTTCGCGCCCTTTCGGGCCTGGCCGACGCGCTTCACCGGCGTGACGGTGAGGATCGGCAGCGTGCCGGGAATAGGCGTGACTTCCATGGCGGTTCTCCACCAGCACCGGCCTTCTGCCGATTCGTCAAGGCTGAAGGCGGCGGGTTGAAGAAGGGTGAACGGGAAATCTGAGCGGGCCGGAAGGGAATGGCGTCATCGTTCGTGGAGGGCTTTTTGGTTCGTCATCCTTCTGTAACGGGCCCTTCGGTCAATCCCTTTTTTGGATCCTCATCGCTTCGCCGAAGGCTTGCTTCTGTCCGCAGTCGGCGCGGGGCCGCTGCCCTATGGTTTGAGCTGAGGATCGGCCGGCCGATCTGAGTAGCGCAGTCGCCAATGGCTCTGCCTGGATGACGACGGCCTGACCGGATCCCGCGTCCCGGCGAAGGGACTTGGCTCCAGGCGGGTGATGGTGAGGGCCCCGCCCGGATCTGGTGTGGTCTCCTGGTTCAGGCTGCCATGACGACGGCCTTGTGGGCGACGAAATCGGAGCCGTCGCGCAGCATGCGATGCAGGACGACGGCGAGCTTGCGGGCGAGGGCGATCTTGGCCTTTGGCATGCCGGATCGCTTGGCCACGCCCAGGGCCCAGGTCTTCAGGTCCGAGCCTTTGACCGGCTTGGTGAGGATGACGTGGGCCGCCTCGTAGAGGGCGGTTCGGACGCTGGCGTCGCCGTGCTTGGAGATGCGGCCGGTGTAGTCGGTCTCCCCGGACTGGTACTTCTTCGGCGTCAGGCCGAAATGCGGGCCCAGCGCCCTTGAGGATTTGAACCGCTCCAGATCATCGATCGCGGACACATAGGTCAGGGCGACGATGACGCCGACGCCGGGGGTGCTCATCAGCCGCCGAGCGTTCTGGTCCTGGCGGGCCAGCTGGCCGACCCGCCGCTCGAACCCCTTGAACGCCTGGTCGAGGATGCTGCGGACCTTCAGCAGCGCCGTGGCGATCTCCTGCAAGGTCGGATGGTCCTCGACCAGGCTCAGGACACGCGCCTCGAAGGTGTTGGGCGTCGTCTTGCCCACCTTGAGCCCAAAGCCGCGCAGCACGCCGCGCAGAGACATCTCCACGTCGTGGAGCTTGCCCTGAACAAGCTTGCGCGCAGTCAGCACCGCTCGAACCTCCTGAGCTGCAAGCGACTTGCACCAGACCGGCCGGAACCAACCCATCCGCATCAGCTGGGCGATGCCGCGCGCGTCCTTGCGGTCGGTCTTGACCGGCATGGTCTTGAAGGCGGCGCGGACGTGGCGGGTCTCCAGCAACTCCACCACCAGGCCCGCGGCCGTCATCGCCGCATAGAGCCATTGCGACAGCGGCCCCGCCTCCAGGCCGATCCGCTCCAGCGTAAGGTCCAGACCGGCGAACCAAGCGATCAAGGCCTCCGGTTCACTCAGAACCTTGGCCTCGCGCACAATCCGACCCTCCGCATCGACAACGCAAACGCTGGAGCATTCCAAAGACACATCAATCCCGGCATAGTGCTTCACGGTCGTCCCTCGCTGGTGCTTGGCGCAGGCCCAAACCTGACGCCGTTGCTGATGACACCATCAGTTTGAGGGACGACCGCCCAACCTCAAGAGGTTGGCTGCTCCGCCGGCCCGTTACACCATCTGAGTAGGTCGGCAAAGCCGCCCGTATCGAAGGACGCAGAACCCCCAGTCCCACTCGCCAAGGCGCTTTCAGTGCGTGCTTCGATACGGCCGCTTTGCGGCCTACTCAGCATGACGAAGGTGGGTGACGACAAGGTACGCGGAAGCCGTGTCCCGCCTCCGCGGGGATGAGCGGGGAAAAGGGTAGTGTCCCCTTCAAGCCGCCGCCTCACCCCGCCGGCTCAGCACGAACCCTTCGTAGCCCGCCGCCGCCACGCGGTCGCAGCGGGTTTTATAGCCTTCGCCGACGTAGGGCATGAATACGCGCGGCTTTCCCGGCACATTGGCGCCGATGTACCAGGAGGCGGCCTGGGGGAAGAGGGTCTTGTCGGCCTCCGCGTTCACATGGGCGACCCAGGCCTCCTGGGCCTCGCCCGAGGGTTCGATGGCCCCGATCTGGCGCTCGCCGAGGTAGCCGATCGCGTCGGTGATCCAGTCCACGTGCTGCTCGATCGCCGTCATCATGTTGGTCAGCACCGAGGGACTGCCGGGGCCGGTGACCAGGAACAGGTTGGGGAAGCCCGCCACGGCCACGCCGAGGTAGGTCTTGGGCCCTTCGCGCCAGGCGTCCTTCAGCGCCCGCCCGCCACGGCCGCGGATGTCCATCCGGTTCAGCGCGCCGGTCATGGCGTCGAAGCCGACGGCGTAGACGATCACATCCACCTCGACCTCGCCCGTGGTGGTGCGCACGCCGGCCGGCGTGATCGCCTCGATCGGGGTCTTGCGCAGGTCGACCAGGGTCACGTGCGGCTGGTTGAAGGTGGCGTAGTAGTCGGTGTCGACGCAGGCGCGCTTGCTGCCGAGGGGAAAGCCGCGCGGGGTCAGCGCCTCGGCGGTCTCCGGGTCGTTGACGATGGCCTTGACCCGGTCCCGCACATAGTCGCCGGCGCGCGCGTTGGTCTCGGCGTCGCGCAGCAGGTTCGGGATCATCACCAGCGAGATCAGGCCGTCGCCGTCCCACATCTTCTCGATCGACGCGGCCAGCTCCGCTTCGGTGGGCTGATAGCCGATCGGCGGGACCGGCAGGGGCGAGGCGCCGGCCGTCAGCGCCGCCTTGTACCCCGGGTAGAAGGCCGCGAAGACGGCGCGCTCCTCCTCGGTGATCTCGCGGTTGAGGGCCGGCAGGCTGTAGTTCGGCGTGCGCTGGAACACCGTCACCGACGTCGCCTCGGCCGCGATCAAGGGCAGCGACTGGATCGCCGAGGAGCCCGTGCCGATCACCGCCACGCGCTGGCCCGCGAACGAGACCTTTTCGTGCGGCCAGAGGCCGGTGACATAGGTCTTGCCCTTGAAGCTGGACGCGCCCTCGATGTCGGGCGTCTTGGGGGCAGACAGGCAGCCCGTGGCCATCACGCAGAACCGGGCGCGCACCCGCTCGCCGGTGTCGGTCTCGACCAGCCACTCGGCCTTGTCCTCGTCGTAGAGCGCCGAGGTCACCCGGGTCTCGAACCGGAAATGACGGCGCAGGTCGAAGCGGTCGGCGACGTGGCGCGCATAGTCGAGGATCTCGGGCTGGGTCGCGTACTTCTCGCTCCAGCGCCAGGTTTCGCGCAGGTCGTCGGACCAGGTGTAGGCGTAAAGCAGGCTGGGGATATCGCAGCGCGCACCCGGATAGCGGTTCCAGTACCAGGTGCCGCCCACGTCCTTGCCGGCCTCGAAGCCGACGACGCTGAGCCCTTCCTCGCGCGCCCGCTGCACCTGGTAGAGGCCGGCGAAACCCGCGCCGACCACCACCATGTCGACGGTGCGGACGTCTTCGCCCGCCGGGTTCAAGGCCTCGGCCGTCTCCGCCATGTTCGCCATCGCTGTCGCCTCGCCCTGCGGCGCGCCCTCGCCACGGCCGGCCAGCCGACGGGACCGCCTGTGTTTTCGCGAGCATGGCGCCGAACCGAGCCCCGCGCCATGGCCTGACGCAGGGGAAGGGGCGGCGGCAGGCTTGGCGCATCGACCGATCCGTGGAACTAGATCGCGCGGCCAGGATGCGACGGAGATCGCGGGTCCGGCCGAGGGATGCGGGAGACGCCTCATGCGGTATCTGAAGTGGGGCGCCGCGGCGCTGGCGACCCTCGTGGTGCTGGCCGTTCTCGGTCTGACGGCGGTGATCGTGCAGGACCGGCTGAGCCAGCCGGCGGCGCCGGCGCGCTCGGCCCTGATCGCGCGGGCGGCGCAGTATCATGCCCGCATCCAGCGCGACCATTTCGGCGTGCCGCACATCAGCGGCCCCACCGATCCGGACGTGGCCTTCGGCTTCGGCTTCGCCCATTCCGAGGATGATTTCGCCACCCTGCAGGAGGCGGTGCTGACCTCGCGCGGGCATCTGGCCAGCGTGGAGGGCCGCAAGGGCGCGATCACCGACTATCTGGTGCAGCTCCTGAAGGTCCGCCAGACCGTGGCGTCGCAGTACGACACCGTCCTGCCGGCCGACACCCGCGCCGTGCTCGAGGCCTATGCCGACGGGATCAACTACTACGCCGCCCTGCACCCGGAGAAGGCGGCGGCGGGCGTGCTGCCGGTGACCGGCCATGACGTCGCCGAGGGGTTCGTGTTCCGCACGCCGTTCTTCTATGGCCTGGATCATGTGATCGGCGACATCCTCGCCCCGGCGGCCAAGGTGAACCAGGTGGCGATGACCGGATCGCTGCCGATCGGCTCCAACGGGATCGCCGTGGCGGCCTCGAAGTCGGCGGACGGCGCCACACGCCTGCTGGTCAACTCGCACCAGCCCTACACAGGATCGGTGGCCTGGTACGAGGCGGTGCTGGACTCCGGCCAAGGCTGGCACGTGGCGGGCGGCTTCTTCCCCGGCTCGCCGTTCATGCTGCATGGCCACAACGCCCACCTGGGCTGGGCCAACACCGTCAACGACCCCAGCCTGTCGACCGTCTACCGGCTGGTGATCAACCCGGCCAATCCGGACCAGTACCGGCTGGACGGCCAGTGGAAGAATTTCGAAAAGGGCGACGCGGCGATCCGGGTGAAGCTGTGGGGGCCGCTGATCTGGACCGTGCACCGGCCGCTCTTGTGGTCGGACCATGGCCCCGTGTTCAAGACCGACCACGGCGTGTTCGCCGTGCGCTACGCCGGCATGGGCGAGGCGCGCCAGACCCTGCAGTACCAGCGGCTCGACAAGGCGACCAACCGGGACGAATGGCTGGCGGCCATGCGGCTGCAGGCCCTGCCCAGCATCAACTACATCTATGCCGACGAGACGGGGAACATCGGCTACGTCTACAATGGCCAGTTCCCGGCCCGCACTGAGGGCCGTGACTGGACGGGGGTCCAGCCCGGCGACCGGTCGGACCTGATCTGGCATGGCTACCTGCCGTTCGAGCGCGTGCCGCAGATCTGGAATCCCAAGTCGGGCTATGTGTTCAACTCCAACAACACCCCGTTCCAGGCCACGGGCGCGGAGGACGCGCTGAAGCCCGCCGACTTCAGCCCGACCATGGGCATCCAGACCAACATGACCAACCGCGCCTATCGCGCGCAGGAGACCTTCGGCGCCGACCCGGCCATCACCGCCGACGCTTTCCGCACCTACAAGTTCGACATCGCCTACAGCGCCCGCTCCGACATCGCCAAGGAGATCGCCGAGGTGGTCAAGGTCGACCCCGGCGCCGACAAGGACCTGGCCGCCGCCCAGGCCCTGCTCAAAGGCTGGGACCGGCGCACCAATGTCGGCAGCCGGGCGGCGGCGCTGGCGGTGCTGATGGGGGTCGAGGCCGCCCATGCCGACAGTCATCCGGACGTGCCGCCGATCGACGCGCTGCATCACGCGATTACGACGCTGAAGAGCCACTTCGGCCGCATCGATCCCGAGTGGGGCCAGCTGAACCGCATCCGGCGCGGAACCATCGATCTGCCGATCGACGGCGGCCCGGACACCTATCGCGCGGTCTACGGCGCACCGCAGAAGGACGGGACCCTGACGGCGCAGGCGGGCGACACCTTCATCATGTTCGTCGCCTGGGACAAGGCGGGCGCCCTGTCGTCGCAGAGCATCCACCAGTTCGGCTCGGCGACCCTGGACACGCACTCGCCGCACTATGCGGACCAGACGCCGTTGTTCGTGGCCATGAAGACCAAGCCCGTGCTGTTCACCCAGAGCCAGCTCGCCGGCAACGTAGAAGCCGACTACCGGCCCGGCGATCGGGAGAAGGCGGCCCACTGAACGCGACCGCCTGAGGGGCAGGTGTCCTGTCCCCGGGGTCCGCCTACTGCGGGCCGAACACGGCGGCGACGAAGGCGTCGTAGCTCTGCAGCACCTTGGGATCGTCGCGGGCGATCTGCACCACCTGGCCCGGGATCAGCTTGAGGTGATCCTCCATCGCCGCCGGCGGGATGTGGCGCGAGACGGCGAAGTCGCGGAAGAGGGCCATGGCGTCGTCATGGAACCGGCCCTCGTCCACCTTATCCGGGCCGCGGGCGAACGCCCTGACTGTCAGGTCATAGAAGGCGTGCATGTGCGGATCGCGGATCCAGTCTTGCTGGTCGTCCTGCATGTTGTGAGCGGCGGGTGGATCTGCGGGCGCGGCTTGGGCGAGGGCGCCGCCGCCCGCCAGAGCGATGACCAGTCCGAAGGCCAGGATGTGGGCGCGCATGGAAGTCTCCAGGTTTGGCGCGAGCCTACGCGGCCCGGGAGCCTCAATCCTGGAAAGCTTGACCGGAGTGTCCGTTATCATAGAGACGATCGAAGATGTCCGGAAACGAGCGCCAGTCGTCCGATCGCCGGGTGGAGCGTAGCCGCGCCGCCCTGCTGTCGGCGTTCAACCGCCTGATCCTGGAGCGCGGTTTCGACAGCCTGACCGCGGCCGAAGTCGCCGACGCCGCCAATGTCGGCCGTTCGACCTTCTACGCCCACTACACCAGCCTCGGGGATCTGCTGTCTGCGTCGATCGGCCCGATCCTGACGCCCCTGGCCAATGCGGCCGTGCGCGACGAGCCTCAGCTGACGGCGACGTTGGAGCATATCTGGGAGAACCGGGTGATGGCCCGGAAGCTCCTGGCGGGCGACAATCGCCGGCAGCTGGTCCAGCTGCTGGCGTCGAAGATCGAAGTCCTGCTGACCGAGCCGGCGCAGGCCGACGCGCCGACCGCGGCCCTGACCGCCTTGCGCATCGCCGGCGGCCAGCTGGCCGTGCTGGAGCATTGGCTCAGCGGCCGCGCGGCGGGAACCGCGGCGGACATCGCCCGGGTGCTGCAGGACCGGCGGTAGCGACC
>Ga0302314_10015126_pt1 | contig 13139 bp, 9 predicted proteins | sample III_Palsa_N2_3_FD_200533 | JGI IMG/M metagenome (GOLD analysis project Ga0302314, IMG submission 200533) | Peat permafrost microbial communities from Stordalen Mire near Abisko, Sweden - III_Palsa_N2_3 | ecosystem: Environmental > Terrestrial > Soil > Palsa > Peat permafrost | place: Sweden...
TCTTTGGGCGCATAGGCGGTTTCGATGTCGTCGGAGCCGGTCTGCAGCCTGGCGTAGACGAAGTCGCCGGTGACGTCGGCCAAGGCCGGGTAGGCGCCGTGGTCGGCGAACACCACCGGGATCTCGTGCTTGCGCAGCAGGGCGGCGAAGGCCGGGTCGCGGAAGGTGGGATTGCGCACCTCGACGCAGTGGCGGATCGTCCGGCCGCCGAGCTCGCGCGGCAGGAGATCGAGGAAGGCGCCGAAATCGGCCTCGTCGAACTTCTTGGTCGGCGCGAACTGCCACAGCACCGGACCCAGCTTGTCGCCCAACTCCGTAACGCCCTGGTCGAAAAACCGGCCCACGGACTCGCCGGCCTCGGCCAGCACCTTGCGGTTGGTGCAGAACCGGTTGCCCTTGAGCGTGAAGACGAACCCGTCGGGCGTCTCCCTGGCCCATTTACGGAAGCTCTCCGGCTTCTGCGAACCATAGTAGGTGCCGTTGATCTCGATGGCGGTCAGATGCCGGCTGGCGTAGGTCAGCTCATTCTTCTGCAGCAGATCGTCCGGATAGAAGACCCCGCGCCAGGGCGCAAAGGTCCAGCCGCCGACGCCGATGCGGATCTGGCCTTGCGTGGACATGATGTCGCTCCATCGCAGAATCTGGATGGGAACACTAGACGAACGGCGCTGTGAGCGTCAAAAGCCGGCGCGATATACCGCCGCTAGAATTCGCGCGGCTGCGGCGCGTGACTATTTCTTAACGAGCAAAGCGGCCCCTGGTCGGCTAGGCGTTAGTTTCAAAGCGGTAGGGGCTTGTCGTGGTGCGTCGGCCAATACCGCTCTTTCGGATTGATTTAGCCAGAAGCCGACCCAGCGTCATGCGCAAACACCTTGTTATAGCCGCCCTCCTGCCGCTCCTCGCTGCCTGCGCCACGGGGCCGAAAATCCCCAAGCCCAACGTGGCCCTGCCGGTCGCCTATCAATTGCAGCCGACCCCGGCTCCGGCCGGTGTGACGATCGACAAATGGTGGACGCTCTATAACGATCCGCAGTTGCAGAGCCTGGTGGAAGAGGCGCTGCACAACGCCCCCGACGCCCGCAGCGCCATGGCGCGACTGGAACAGGCCAAGGCCGTACGCTCTTCGGCGCTCGCGTCCTTCTGGCCGCAGGGCGGTATTCAGGGCCAGTGGGACCGCACCGGCACCACCACGCTCACCGGACCGCCGCCATTTCAGATCGCGCCAGGCCAGTTTATTTCGCTGACAAATGCCGGCGAGCTCGACAGCTATGGCGGCAACTTCAACGTCACCTGGGAGGTGGACCTGTTCGGCCGCGCCGCCGCAACGCGCAAGAAGGCCAACGCCGACCTTGCCGTCGCCCGGTTCGATTTCGAAGCCTCGCGCACCAGCCTGGAGGCCAATGTCGCCGACCAGCTGTTCCAGGCGCGCGGCCTGGCGATCCAGCTGGACGACGCCAAAGAGGAGGCAGAGATCGAGCGGCAGCTCGCCGATGTCGCCACGAAGAAGGCCAAGTTCGGTTTCGGGGCGAGCTCGGACGCCGACCAGGCCAACTCGCAACTGGCCCAGACCAAGGCCCAGGTGGCCGACCTCGCCACCCAGCTTTACGCCGCCCGCCGCACCTTGCTGGTGCTGATCGGTCACGGCGGCGATCCCGTCGACAGCCTGCCGACCGCGCCGGACGTGGGCGTGGCCCCGCCGATCCCCGCCAGCGTTCCGGCCCAGCTCCTGGCCCGCCGCCCCGACGTGCGCGAGGCCGCGATGCAGATCACCTCGGCCAAGGGCGCCTACCGGCTGGACCAGCTGGCGCTGTTCCCCACCTTCAACCTGACGCCCGGCGTCGGCCTGACCTCGGCCACCGAACTCGGTTCCGCCATAACTTCGGACAGCTGGACGCTCGGCGCCTCGGTCGCACAACCCATACTCGACATTCCGCGACTGATGGCCCAGATCAAGGTTCAGGGGTTCCAGGCCACCCAATATGTGATCGCCTACGAAAAGGCGGTGCAGACGGCGTACGGCGAGTCTGATAACGCCTTGGTGCAACTGGGTTCGGATGAAGAGAGGGTGCGGCTCTTGAAGACCGGCGAGGCTGAGGGGCTCTCGGCATATGCGGCGTCGAAGAAACGCTATCAGGCGGGGATCGACGATCTGACCACGGTGTTGACCGCGGAGCGCACCTGGCGCTCGGCGCGCACGGCGCTGACCAGCGCCGAGGTGCAGTCGCTTCGGCGCTCGGTCCAGGCTTTCAAAGCCCTGGGCGGAGGCTGGACGCCGCCCGAGCTCAAGATGGCGAACGCCAGCAGATGACCTCGACCTTCCTGTTGAAGACCTTGGCGACCGCTTCGGCGGTCGCGCTTTTGTTTGGCGTGGCCGGCTGCGCCAAGAAACCCGTGGCCGGGCCGCCGGGGCCTCGCGCCGTGCGCGTGGTCACCGTGGAGAACCGCACGCTGGCCGGCGGCGTGGACGCCTCGGGCCTGCTGGTCCCGCGCGAGGAAGCCGCCGTCAGCACCGAACTCAGCGGCTATAACGTCGCCAAGGTGTACGTCGAGGCCAACGCCTATGTGCGGCTGGGCCAGCCCCTGGCGCAGCTCGACGACACCCTGATCCGTTCGCAGATCGCCCAGCAGACCGCGCTGGTGGCCGAGCAGAAGGCCGCCTCCGAGCAGGCCGTCCAGCAGGCCTCCGACGTGGCCGGCCTGGACAACCAGGGCGTCCTGTCGAAGGAACAGATCGACCAGCGCCGGTTCTCCGCCCGCACCGCCCAGGCGGCGCTCGACGCCCAGGAAGCCCAGCTGAAGGATCTGCAGATCCGCGACGGGCTGATGACCATCCGCGCGCCGGTAGCGGGCCTGATCCTGCAGCGCAACGTGCGGCCCGGCGACGTGGCCTCGCCGAGCGCGACGCCGATGTTCACCATGGCCCGCGACGGCCTGATCGAACTCGACGCCCAACTGGCCGAAGGTGATTTCAACGGCATCAAGGTGGGCGACCCCGTGCAGGTGACCCTGCCGGATGGATCGACCCAGACCGGAACCGTGCGCCTGATCCTGCCGTCGATCGACCAGCAGACCAAGCTGGGCGACGTGCGCGTCAGCCTGCCGAACCGGCCCGACCTGCGCCCCGGCGGTTTCGCTCGCGCCAGCTTCGGCGGCGCCGGCGCGAGCCAGCCGACGGTCCCCGAGACCGCGGTCCGCTATGACGCCGACGGCGCGGTGGTGATGACTGTCGACGCCACCAACCATGTGCACGAGGCGCGCGTGCGCACCGGTCAGCATTCCGGCGGCTATGTGCAGCTGATCTCCGGGCCACCCGTGGGGACGCGTGTGCTGCTGGCGGCGGCCGTGTTCGTGTTGCCAGGCGACAAGGTCATACCGGACGACGTCAGCCCGGGCGGGCGCTAATGGCCGAGATCAAGCTTTCCACCTGGGGGATCAAGAACCCGATCCCCGTGGCGCTGCTCTTCTCCGCCGCCGTGCTGGCGGGGCTGCTGACCTATGGCCTTTTGCCCATCAAGCAGTACCCGAACATCACCTTCCCTGGCGTTGCGGTCACCATCAGCGAAAACGGCGCGGCGCCGGGGGAGATGGAGACCCAGATCACCCGGCCGATCGAAGACGCCATGGCCGGCATCTCCAACGTCAAGTCGATCCAGTCTGTGGTCACCCAGGGCGTGTCGACCACCGTCATCCAGTTCGAGCTGAGCGAGGATCTACAGAAGGTCACCGACGAGGTGCGCGCGAAGGTCGACCAGACCCGGGCCGTCCTGCCGCCTGGCATCGACCCGCCGCAGACCCAGCGGCTGGAAGTCAATTCCCAGCCCATCGTCACCTATGCGGTGGCCGCGCCCGACATGTCGCCGAGCGGCCTTTCCTGGTTCATCGACGACACCGTCGCGCGCACGCTGCAGGCCGAAAAGGGCGTGGCCCAGGTTTCTCGCGTCGGCGGCGTCGACCGCGAGATCAACATCATCATCGACCCGGACCGGATGGCGGCCCAGGGGCTGAACGCGGCGTCGCTGAACACCGCGCTGGCGGCCTTCGACACCGACTATCCCGGCGGCCGACTCGATGTTGGCGGCCGCGAACAGACGGTGCGCGTGCTGGGCGCCGCGACTACCGTGGAACAGCTGCGCAACCTGACCATCCCCACCGCCGGAAGCCGGTTCATCAAGCTGTCGGACGTAGCCGACGTCGGCGACGGCGCGGCCGAGCCGCGGGGCTTCGCGCGCCTGAACAACAAGCCGGTGATCGGCTTCCAAGTGCTGAAGACCAACGACGCCAGCGAGGTCCAGGTCGAGGACGAGGTCAAGAAAGCGATCGTCAAGCTTCAGGCCGACCACCCCGGAACCCAGTTCACTGAAATCTTCTCCACCGTCGACGACACTCGCGACAGCTACGCGGCGACCAGCCGGGCCATGCTCGAGGGCATGGCGCTGGCGTCCCTGGTGGTGTTCCTGTTCCTGCGCGACTGGCGCGCCACGGCGATCACCGCCATCGCCATGCCGGTCTCGCTGATCCCCACCTTCCTGATGATGGCGGTGTTCCACTTCAGCCTGAACGTGGTCACGCTGCTGGCGCTCACCCTGGTGATCGGCATCCTGGTCGACGACGCCATCGTCGAGATCGAGAACATCCAGAAACGGGTGCAGGCGGGCGCACGCCCCTACTACGCCTCGATGGAAGGCGCCGACCAGATCGGCCTGGCGGTCATCGCCACCACCGCGACCATCGTGGTGGTGTTCACGCCCGTGTCCTTCATGGGTTCGATCCCGGGCCAGTTCTTCAAGGAGTTCGGCCTGACCGTCGCCGCGGCGGTGCTGTTCTCGCTCCTGGTGGCGCGCCTTCTGACGCCGCTGCTGGCCGCCTACTTCCTGAAGCCCGTGTCTCATCCGCACCCGCGCGGCGAGCTGATGCCCTTCTACCGCCGCATCCTCGAGTGGGCGCTGTCGCATCGGATCTGGACGGTCGTGATCGGCGGGTTGATCTTCCTGTTGTCGCTGGGCCTTGACGCCTTCCTGCCCTCCGGAGTCCAGCCGCCGGGCAACCCCAACTACATCTTCGTCGGCATGGAGGGTCCGCCCGGCGCGACCCTGGCGACCATGGACGCAATCTCACGCGGGACCACCGCGCTGTTCATGAAGCAGCCGGAAACCCAGATGGTCTTCACCCAGATCGGCTCCACGGCCGGCGAAGGCTTCGGCGGCGGCGGCGGCGGCGGCAGCGGCGATCCCTCCACCGGCACGGCGACCGTCGTGCTGAAGGACGCGCGGAGTTCCAGCGTCACCCAGATCGAGGATCGCGTCCGCGCCTCGCTGCGCAGCATTCCGGACGCGCGGGTCACCTTCCAGGGCGGCGGCTTCGGCGCGGCGGGCATCCAGATTGTCCTGACCGGCGAGAACGGCGACATCCTCAACAAGGCCGGCGCGGAACTGGAGCGGGAGATGCGCGACCTGAAGGACGTCGCCGACCCCCGGCCCTCCAACCCGCCCACCGGCCCGGAGGTCGTCATCCGGCCCAGGCCCGAGCAGGCCTCGCGCCTGGGCATCAGCGTGGGAACCATCGCCAGCATCGCCCGCACCGCCTCCCTAGGCGAAATCGACGCCAATGTGCCGAAACTGACCGAGGGCGAGCGCCGCATTCCGATCCGCATCCGCCTGCCGGTGGGCGCGCGGACCAACATCGACGTCATCAAGAATCTGCAGGTCCCCACCGCCAACGGCTCGACCACGCCCTTGTCCAGCGTCGCCGACGTCATATTCGACGCCGGTCCGGGGGAAATCTACCGCTACAACCGCATGCGCGACATGGCCATCGACGCCGACCTCGCTAACGGCGCGCAACTGGGCAACGCACTTCAGGAGGTCCGAAATACGCCGTTCATGCGGAGCCTGCACCCGCCGCGACCACATCCGATCCTGGATCTGATTCACAAGATACAGGCTCTGTTCGGGCACAAGACGACGGTGCTTCCGCCGCCGAACCAAAGCTGGCCGGGGGTGAAGGAAGCCGAGCTGGGGCAGACCGAACAATTCCGCCAGCTGTTCACCGAGCTGGGCATGGCGATCCTCACCGGCGTCAGCCTGATTTATGGCGTGCTGGTGCTGCTGTTCCGCAGCTTCTTCAAGCCGATCACCATCCTGGCGGCCCTGCCGCTGGCCATCGGCGGCGCCTTCCTGGGCCTGCTGGCCACGGGCCTATCGGTAAGCATCCCCTCGCTGATCGGCCTGCTGATGCTGCTGGGCCTGGCGGCCAAAAACTCGATCCTGCTGGTGGAATACGCCATCGAGCGGGAGCGGGAGGGTTATACCCAGCGCGACGCCATCATCGAAGCCTGCCGCGAGCGAGCCCGGCCGATCATCATGACCTCCCTGGCGATGATGGCCGGCATGCTGCCCACGGCCCTGGCTCTGGGCAAGGGCTCGGAGTTCCGCCAGCCCATGGCCATCGCTGTGATCGGCGGCCTGATCTCCTCGACCCTGCTGTCACTGGTGATGGTGCCCGTGGTCTACGAACTGATCGACGACATCGAAGCCTGGCTGAAGCCCAGGTTCGGCCGCCTAGTCACGCCCGTGGACGCCGCGCCTGCCACGACCGATACGCCAGTCGCGGACTTGCCGTCGTAGCGGACCTGCGAACGCTCGCCCCATGAAATGGGGAGAGTGTAAAAGCGCGCGACAGACGCCTCAAGCCGGCGTCAGCCAGTCCACGCGGCAGCTCGCCTCCCCGGCGCCCAATAACCGCCCGAGATCCTCACCCAGCGCCGCCAGCGACTCGTCCAGCTTCCACGGCGCATTGCAGACAATGATCCCGCCGCCGGTCAGGGTCTGGTCGTCTCGCGGCCGGATCTGGAACTCGGCTCGCAGGGTCTTGGGGAACGGCGTGGTGATAGCCGCGTCCGCCAGGGTGTCTGCGATCACGCGATCCTTGATCGGGTACCAGGCCAGGAAGATCCCCGTCGGCCATTTCTTCAGGCCCCGCGCCATGGCGCGGGCCAGCACGGCCGCCTCGTCAGTCTTCTCGTAGGGCGGATCGATGAACACCAGACCGCGACGCTCAGGCGGCGGGGTGAAGGCGCCGATGGCCTCGTAGCCGTCGCGATGATGCACGCCGACCTGCGGATCGTGGCCATAGCGCGCGCGCAGGACCTCGACATCGGCCGGATGCAGTTCGCAGGCGATCAGCCGGTCCTGCGGCCGCAGCAGCCGGCGCACGATCTCCGGCGAGCCCGGATAGGCGGTCAGTCCCGCCGGGTTCATCTGCGCCAGCAGCGCGGGATAGCTTGGCGCCGACGGCAACGCCTGGCCGAACACCCTGGCCGCGCCGGCCTCATACTCCAGCGTCTTTTGCGCCGCCTCGCAGGTCAGGTCGTAGGCCCCAAGGCCCGCATGGGTGTCCAGCACCACGAACCCCTGCGGCTTCAGCGCCAGATGCTCCAGGATCAGCATCAGCGCCGCGTGCTTGAACACCTCGGTGTGGTTTCCGGCGTGGAAGGCGTGGCGATAGTTCATGCAAGCTCAGGGGACCGGCCGGTGGTTCCGACAAACCGCGCGCTGATAGCACGGGCGCCCGCCCTAGGTGACGAAATCCACCGGGACTCCTGGCTTGACGCCATGAGCCAGGGCCAATGCGTCCCAGTTGGTGAGCCGCACGCAGCCATGGGAGGCGGTCTTGCCGACAAGAGCCGGATCCGGCGATCCATGGATGCCGTAACTCGGCGCGTTGATGTCGATCCAAACTACGCCAACCGGACCTTCCGGGCCCGGCTTGATGACGAACTTGCCGTGGGACCGAGGTCCCCATTTCAGCTTTGAGGGGTCGTAGACGTATTTCGGGTTCCAGCCGACGCCCTTGATCTTGTGGTGACCTTCTGGCGAGGGGCGTTCGGCCGAGCCCACCGTGGCCGGATAGACGGCCAGCAGCCGACCATCGTCGCCGTACGCGAACACCTGATCCTTGGCCTTGGAGACGACGACGTGTTCGACATCGCCTTTGCTGAAGGCCGGCGCGCCCGGCGCGGCGACCCACAACCGCGTCCCGGCCGTTGTAAAATCGGCGTTCGGATTAAGCGCCTTGAGCAGGCCTTGGCTCATGTGAAACCGCTCGGCCAGTTCCTGAAGCGGCGAGGTGTAGAGCGGGCCGTCGGGCAGCGCAGCCAATTTGACGAAGTCCTCGCCGACATTGGCCGCGAACGGGCCGGCGACGTCCGCGGGGGTGATGGCATAGGCCTGCATCACCGGCCGCGCGTCGCGGGTGAGCAGCGTCCACGTCTGTGCGTCCAGCTGGCCGGACGGCTGCAGACTCCGCGCCGCCTGGAAGGCGCCGATCGCCTTCCTGGCGTTGGAGCCGGCAAGTCCGTCGATGACGCCAGGCGAGAAATCCGCGCGATCGAGCAACACCTCCGCGCGGATCAGCACCGGGTCGGCGGTCTGAGTGGGGGCTGGAGCCGCATTGCCGGGCGTGAAGCTCGCGCCGTTGACGGCCTGGATGGCGGCCGGCGCCGGCGGCGGCGCGCTTGGAGGCATGGGCTGGCGAGGCGGCGCGACGGACGCGGGCTTCAGCGACGGCGCGGGCGGCGGACTGGGCGGCGGACTGGGAGAGCAGGCGTAAAGCGGCAGCGCCAGCGCAACAGAAGCCAAGCACATACGAACGCTAGCGGGCGGGGAATCGGTCACCTAGGCTTTACGCGCGACAGGCGCGGCGGTTCCTCGCGCTGTTCGACGTCAGAGGGCCTCGTCGACCTTGGGCCGCCAGGGAAAGCCGGTCAGGCGCTGCAACAGACCGATCTGGCCGCTGAACCGCGCCGGCCCGAAACTGATCAGCATCAGATAGCAGAGTTCTCCCGGCTCGGCCCGGGGCGAGTGCAGGAAGCCCGGCGTGGCATGGGAAACCTCCCCCGGCGCACAGCGCGTGTGGCCGTCGTTGTAGGCGCCGGTCAGGACCAGTGTCAGCTCATCGGCGGTGTGGTCGTGCTCCGCCGCGCCATACCCCGGCTCGACCCGCACCAGCTCGGCGGTCGCGCCGCCGCTGGCGACCAGGGGCAGGCGGCGGATGCCGAAGCCGCCGAAGCTCCAGCCACGCCTCGACAGCGCCCTCAGGCCGGCGTCGCGCACGGACGCGGGAAGACCGAGCAGTTCCCGGGCGTGCGGGCGACCGGCGCGGGCCTGACACGCCGCCCAGCGGTCCGCCGCATCCGCACTGTCGATCACCGCCAGGGTCTGCGTCAGCGCCTGCTCACCCAGCGCCGTCGGCGTTTCTTGGGCGAGCAGGACGCCGCCGAGCGGATCTGCGTCCAGCGCGGCGAAATCCGCGCTGGCGCGCATCTCCGTCGCCGCCCGCGCGAGCAGGCGCACGGCCGAATTGGCCTCGCCCGCCCAGCGCAGCGCACGCAACGACCTCGATTCGCCGATTTCGGCGCCCATGCTCATTCAAACCTTACCGCACGCAACGCGGCGAAAACCGCGAAGACCGGCGGCGACGATAACCGTCCCTTTGTACGTTCCGATTTTTCAGTCGGATTGCGCGGCGCCTATTTGGGCGCCGCGGAGGCGGCCAGGCCCACGCCGCGTTTCTGCAGATCTGCACCAATAGCCTTCAACCTGCCCCCTTCGTCCTGGAGCGCGCCGCCGCAACGTTGCTGTTCGCTCCGCATGTTCTCCGGCTTCATCGCTCCGATCTCCCTGACGATCGCAGCTTCCAAATCCAGATCCGGCGCGCGCCCTCTCAATCGGCCTACGAAATAGAGGCTGGCGGCCGTCGCCACGGCCTTCATCTGCGGATCGGTCGACTGCGTCAAACTAATGGCGACCACCACGCAACGGACGTCGGCGGCGTTGGCGTCATCGGCGGCCCACGCCGCGCTCGCCAGCGAGAGGGCTCCAAATACCAGCGCAAGCACAATCGATAACCGGGCCATTGGATCTCTCCCTCCGAAGGCGCGAACGCTCCCACACGGGCCCGATAGGCGCAAGGCGCCTGGATAGTCTGCCACGCCGAAGCCATGTAACCTCCGCCGCACGATCAAAACCCCTATCTCGACAGGACCCATGACCCACGTCGCCCGAGAAAAGACCAAGCTCCTGAACCGCCTCAAGCGCATTCGCGGTCAGTTGGAGGCGATCGAGCGCGCCGTCGACCAGGACGTCGAGTGCACGCGCGTGCTGCAGCAGGCCACCTCCTGCCGGGGCGCGTTGGAAGGCTTCATCGCCGAGGTGATCGAGGACCATATCCGCGAATACATGATTGATCCCGGCATGCCCCGGGACGACGCCCGGGTGCAGGCGGCCGAGGAGCTGGTGGAAATCGTCCACGCCTATCTCACCTGACCAGCAGGCGAATCATTACCGTCTTCCAACCGCCATAAATAGTATCCCCCCCTATATCTTCTTGACCCCTTGGCGCCGCCGCGTTAGAGCGCGCGGCGACTGATGACCGAGCTGTCACAAACCACGTCTATGTCGAAGCACTTCGCCTGACCCGACCCTGACGGGCGGGTGGACCGGGGGGCAGAGTGATGCCAAAGCTCAACCGAACCGCCGCCGTCCTGGTTTGCGCCGCGATCGGGCTGGCGGGCGCAGGCTGCAAGCGGGCCCAGCCGGACGCAGCCGCGCCCATGCTGGTTCAGAACGGCGCACTGCTGGAGGCGCCGGCCGGCTCGCCGCTGCGAACGCATCTGGTGATCCAGCCGGTTGGTGGGAACGCCGCCGCGCGCCGGCTCGATGTCCCCTCGATTGTCGAGGCCGACCCGGCAAGGGTCGTCAACATTGTCGCGCCGCTGACCGGGCGCGTCACGGCGCTGAACGTCGCGCTGGGGGACAGGGTCCGCCGCGGCCAGGTGCTGGCGGTGATCGCCTCGGGCGACATGGCGCAGGCCAATTCGGACGTCGGAAAAGCCGAGGACGCTTTCACCACCGCCGACAAGGCGCTGACCCGCGCGCGCGGCGTACAGCAGGCGGGCGGCGCGGCGACCAAGGACCTTGAGGCCGCGCAGAGCGCCTACAACCAAGCCAGGTCGGAATTGGACCGCGCCCGCGCGCGACAGAACGCGCTCAATGGTCCGGGCGGCCACCCGGTCGGCGAAATCGTCCTGACCGCGCCGCAGGACGGGGTAATTACCACCTTGTCGATCGGACGCGGCGCCCAGGTCAGCGATCCCACGGCGACGCTGATGACGGTGACCAACATCGAGCGGGTCTATGTCACCGCGAACGTGCCGGAGGACCAGATCGGCCTGGTCTCGCGCGGCGCGGGCGCCGACACCCAGCTCACCGCCTACCCCGGACAAGTCCTGCATGGGACGGTGACCGAGGTGAACGCGCTGGTCGAGTCGGACACCCATCGCCAGAAGGTGCGCGTCTTGCTGGACAATCCCGGCGGACGGCTGATGCCGAACATGTACGCGACCACCACCTTCACCTTGCCTCCGGCGGCCGGCGGGAGCGGCGCGGTGTTCGCGCCCCAATCGGCGCTGCTGATGAACAATGACCAGATCTCGGTGATGGTCGAGGTTCGGCCCTGGGTGTTCCAACGCCGCATCGTCAAGATCGGCGACGAGACCGACAGCGCCGCGCGGGTGCTGAGCGGCCTCGCCCCCGGCGACCGCGTGGTGGTGAAGGGCGGGGTGCTGCTCAATGATTAGCCGCCTGCTGGAATACTTTTTCCGGCATCGGCATATCGCGATCGCCCTGGCGATCGCGTTCGCGTTCCTTGGCTACTATTCCTGGACCCAGATCGCCATCGAAGCCTATCCGGAGCTGGCGCCGGTGACCTGCCAGGTCACCACCCAGCTACCCGGCCTCGCCGCCGAGGATGTCGAACAGCAGGTGACCATCCCGCTCGAGCGCGCGCTCGGCAGCACGCCGGGGCTGGTCGAGTTCCGCTCCACCAGCACCTTCGGCCTGTCGCTGATCACCCTGCAGTTCAAGGACGGCGCCGAGGACTATTGGGAGCGGCAGCGGGTCAATGAGCGTATCGCCGGCGTCACCCTGCCCGCCGGCGCCACTCCGTCGCTCGACCCGGTCTCGGGACCATCCGGCGAGATTTATCGCTACACCCTCGAATCCGAGATCCGGAACCTGATGCAGCTGTCGGAGATCCAGCGCTGGATCGTCATCCCGGCGCTGAACCAGGTGCAAGGCGTGGCCAACGTCGACAACTTCGGCGGCTACACCAAGGAGTTCGAGCTTGAGCTCGATCCCGGCCGGCTGACCCGCTACGGCGTCGCGGTCGACGACATCGTCACCGCCATCAACAGCAACACCGCCGTCGCCGCGGGCGGCCGGGTGACGCGGGGGGAGCAGTCCTATGTCGTCCGCGGCATGGGCCGCGTCGCCTCGCTGAACGATATCGGCGACATCATGGTCACCCAGCATGGGGGCGTGCCCGTCTATGTCCGCGACCTCGGCCAGATGAAGATCGGCCATCAGATCCGCGAAGGCATTCTGGGCAAGGACACCAATCCCGACACCATCGAGGGCATCGTCGACCTGCTGAAATACCAGAACCCCTCGCAGGTGCTGAAGGACGTCCACACCCGGGTCGACATGCTGAACCAGCAGCTGGCGCCGCAGGGAGTCAAGATCGTCCCTTACATCGACCGCGACGACCTGGTGCACGCCACCATCGACCACGTCGCCCGCACCATCATCGAGGGCGTGGCCCTGGTGCTGCTGATCCTGCTGCTGTTCCTGGGCAGCGTTCGCATCGCCCTGGTGGTGGCCGCGACCATCCCGCTGGCGCTGGCGATGGTGTTTGTGGTGATGAACCTGTTCCACATGCCGGCGAACCTGTTCTCCCTGGGCGCCATCGACTTCGGCGTGATCGTCGACGGGGCGATCGTGGTGACCGAGGCCCTGCTGCGCCTGCGCGAGCGCCTGCCGGGCGATCAGATGTCGGAGCCGCTGGCGGTCAACACCGCGACCCATGTAGCCCAGCCGATTTTCTTCGCCACCCTGATCATCATCACCGCCTACTTCCCACTGCTGGCCTTCACCAACGCCGAGGGCAAGCTGTTCCGGCCCATGGCCTTCACAGTGGGCGCGGCCCTGCTGGGCGCGCTGATCTACGCCATGGCGCTGGCGCCCGGCCTGGGCTTCATGGTCCTGAAGCGGCCGATCCGGCTGCGGCCCAATCGCTTCATCGAG
>Ga0302314_10015127_pt1 | contig 13139 bp, 13 predicted proteins | sample III_Palsa_N2_3_FD_200533 | JGI IMG/M metagenome (GOLD analysis project Ga0302314, IMG submission 200533) | Peat permafrost microbial communities from Stordalen Mire near Abisko, Sweden - III_Palsa_N2_3 | ecosystem: Environmental > Terrestrial > Soil > Palsa > Peat permafrost | place: Sweden...
AACCGGAAAGCCTCTGAATAAGAATACCGGGAACTAGGTCAATCGGGCCCGAACGGGAAGGACTGTACTGTGAGTAAGCTGGAACAAGCAGCTGCTGACTATGCCGAGCAAGGATTCGCTATTATCCGTGATGTCCTCCCGGCTGATCTCCTTGAAGAAGCTGACAGTCACATTAAGTGGCTCATGGCCAGGTATCCCGATCTGCGACCCGAGCACCTCCACCACCCGCTAGCCCGTCATGATGCTTTTTGGGTGCGGCTGATCTCGGACTCTCGGCTAGTGGACATCGCGGCCCACTTCCTCGGCCAGAACCTGGCGTCGTTCACGGCTCATTACATCTGCAAGCCGCCCAGAGACGGCCAACCCGTGTTCTGGCATCAGGACGGCGCCTACTGGAAGCTGGAACCGATGGAGGCGCTGACGGTATGGGTTGCCATCGACGAGAGCACCGTCAAGAACGGCTGCCTGCAGATGATTCCCGGCAGTCATTGTCTGCCCCTGCACCGCCCGGAGTCGCGGACCGACCAGCCCAACATGCTGTTCTCCACGGCCGACGAAGAAATCGTCGCCGAGTGGGCTGCGAAGCAGGGTGTGATTAACATCGAACTGCAGCCGGGCGACGTCTCCATTCACCACCCCAACCTGCTGCACTGCTCGGGTCCTAACACTTCCGAGAAACGGCGCTGCGGGCTGGATCTCGGCTACATCTCGACGTCCACGCGAATCCTTAGCGATGGACTTTATCTCGATCCAGTCCTGGCACGGGGACGCCCGGTCGACGGTGTCAACTACTATTGCGAGTTCCCGAGGTTCGTACCGGGAGAGAGTGTCCCGTTCCGCGGCAGCGATGGCTGGAACGAGCGTGTTCAGCAGCTTAACGCTGACGTTCCGGTGCGCCCGGCTGACGTGGATGGAGAAACGCCCATCGAGGCCACCTTGCGAATGATAGAAAGACTGAAGGAAGGCACGGTCAGCCGCTAGTGCGAATACCCGGTTCGGCTCTGTTCCGATTTCAGTCGGTGAGAATAACATGACCATCCACGTCTTCGCCGGGCCGACGCTGGGGCACTCGGAAGTGCGCCAGCGTCTCGACGGCGCACTGGTGCACGGACCGGTGAAACATGGTGACCTGCTGCGTCTGGAACTGGACGCGGGAGATATCGTGCTCATGATCGACGGGTTGTTCCATCAGGAGCCGCCGGTCAGGCACAAGGAGATCCTTGAGGCCCTGGCCAATGGGGTGACAGTGATCGGCGCGTCGAGCATGGGCGCGCTGAGGGCCGCGGAACTGCATCAGTACGGAATGATCGGAATCGGTTCTGTCTTCGAGATGTACCGTGATGGTGTTATCGAGGCCGATGACGAGGTGGCGGTGACACATACGCCGCCGCCTGACTGGCGCGTGATCAGCGAGGCGCTGGTCAACATCCGTCACGCCGTGGCCCTATGCGCGGATTCACTGATTGTCTCGGCCGAGCACGCCGAAGGCATTATCGCACTAGCGGTCACCTTGCCCTACGCGCTTCGGAGCTGGCCAGCAATCGAGGCCGAGGCGATCGGTGCCGATGACAGCCTGCGCGGCGCGATCCGCGCCGTCAGGGAGTTTCTCGCCCCCCGGCCGCAGGCCGGGAATCTGAAGCGACAAGATGCGCTGCTCGCTATCGAGGCGGTCAGCCAGGGCACCTTCGCCCCCACACCGGGTGCGCAACGGCGCTGGCAGACCGCCGACGAATGGCGCACCTCGCACCTGGCTCGTTGGGCGGCGCAGTTCCGTAGCCCCGGACCGTTCGCACCTCGGGGATCCGGCCTGGCCTTGTTCAACTACCAGCAGATCTACGACGCGGACTTCCCGCGTCGATGGGAAAAATATGTCCTGCGTCGGATCGTGAAGTCGAGTGGCCCGGGTGCTCACCGCGAACACGAGTCGCTGCGTGCCCAGGCCCTCGCCGTGGCTACACGCCCGAGGCTCGGCCTGGAATTGCTGCGCGAAGATAGCCGGACCGAGTGGCTTACCCCCGCCGAGTCGGCGCTGGGCGGTGACGACGAATTGATGATCCGGGTACTCGTGCGGTCGTCGTGCAAGTCCCCCGACTTCATCAGGACCCCGTGGGACGCGGACGGGCTGCTGGTTGACATTGAGTGTACCGAACGGGCTGTCGCCGAGGCCTTTGCGATCAATCAACGGGTCGCCGAGATCGATTTCACCAGGCACGTGGGAAATCTCAGAACTGACCGGCTGAGGGCACATCTCGCGGTCGCCTGGGGGCTTGGCCCGAATGTTGATGAAGGCAGGCTAACCGCTGAGTCCAGAGACCGCGGATTCAGTTGTGCCGATGAGGCCGCGGAGGCGGCCCGCCCGTTCTTCCTCCGTAACTCTGCGCACACTGCCCGACTGACCGACCGGATGCTGGTGCTCAGCAAGGAGAACCCGGCCAATGCCTGACCAAAGTCCCGCCGGTGCGTCACGCAAGGTATTCTTCTCCGGCACCCACCGGGTACGGATGCCCGAGCACACCTGGGAGATCATGCGACCGTACCTGCCCCGGTACGGCGTGACGAGGGTGGCCGACGTGACTGGCCTGGACGTGATCGGCATTCCGGTTTGCATGGCGGTCCGGCCGCTGGCCCGGACACTCAGCGTGTCCCAAGGCAAGGGGCACTCCCTGTTGCTGGCCAAGATCTCGGCGGTCATGGAGTCGATCGAACTGTGGCATGCCGAATATGGATGCCCGTCGCCTGATGTCAAGGAAGCGTCGGTGTCCGAACTGGGGCTACCGTATCGCCTCGGCCAGCTAGACAACTACCAAGGGGCGCTGATCGGTGACAGGACCGCACTGGACTGGCTGACTGGCCGGGGACTGGTGAGCGGACAGGCGACACTGGTTCCCCATGACATGGTGCAGATAAGTCGTAACCTCACCTCAGGGTGGTCGCCGCTCGGCCTGCGGAACGGGAGTAACGGCCTGGCATCCGGCAATGACCTCAGCGAGGCAACTCTGCACGCCATCTATGAACTGCTCGAACGTAATTCATTGGAGCATCTGACCGATTCGACAGAGGGTAGGATCAACATCGATCCGACCACAGTCGACGAACCGGAATGCCGCCAGCTGATCGAGAAGATCCTGGACGCGGACGCGATCTTCGAGATTGCCAGGATACCCAACCGCTGGGGTATCCCCTGTTTCGTTGCGTATGTCTGGAGCTACGACTTCCCCGTGTTCGCTGTCGGCTCCGGGGCACACCCCTCGGTCGGGGTGGCTCTGACGCGGGCGATCACTGAATCGGTGCAGAGCAGGCTTACCGCGATCACCGGCAGTCGTGATGACTTGGCGCCGATCTACGGGCATGTACAGCGATCATCGAGTCGACGGCCCGCTGTGCCCACTGAGCTGGTACCGTTCGCGGACACGGTAGCTGCCATCGAGAAAACAGAGTTTACAGACTTGGCGGCCGAGGTTCTCTGGATCAGCCGCAAGATTCAGCAGTTCACCGGAGTCGAGCCGATTGCGGTGGATCTTAGCACCTCGGCTGACTTTTCCGTCGTCAAGATTATCGCCCCCGGGCTGCGGTTTGCTAATCGCCACGTCGCGCCACGGCCGAGATACGCGGCGGCGATATAAATAGGTAATACTATGAAAGCGGAGGCTGCATGACCGCACCTTCTCCAGTTGACTCGAGCCCCGTCTCCGACGGTCTCCACTCGCATGGCTTCCGCTACCTATGGCTAGCAAATAGCGTGCGGGGAATGGCCGCGCAGGTCGCGGAGTTCGCCTTGCCGATCACCGCTCTGGAGCTCCTGCACGCTTCGACCTTCGCCATCAGCGCGATCTTCATCGCCAGCCGCATCGGGTTCCTGCTGGTGGGGTTGCCCAGCGGGGTGTGGGTGGACCGGTGGCGCAAGAACAGGGTGCTGATCCTCTCCGACGCGGTATGCACGGCAGCGTTCGCCACGGTGCCGGTCGCCTACGCCTTCGGCGTGCTCAGCGTGGTGCAGCTGGCCGCAGTGGCGGTTGTGGTCAGCATCGCGGGAGTCTTCTTCACGACCGCACATAGCAGCGTGCTGCCGTACCTGATGGACAAACGGGACATTGCCGACGCCAATGCGCGGCTGCAGGCCACGGACAACACTATTCAGGCGATAGCGCCAAGCATTTCCGGTGCGGTAGTGCAAGTTGTCGCGGCGCCGTTGCTATACGGATTCGCGACAGTTTGCCAACTAGCATCGGTGCTCGCGCTGCGACGCGTGCGCACCCGCGAGCCGGTGCGGCAACGGTCGCCAGGGCAGCATAGATTCCTGCGTGAGCTGAAGGAGGGCACCGCATTCTTGATGCGGCAGCCACTGCTGCGGCTGATGCTAGTCCAGGCCGCGCTGGTCAATCTGGGTGCCGGCATCATGCTCTCGTTGCTGCCGATCTTGGTGATCAGGCAACTGGGGCTGCCAACCTGGTATTACGGCCTGATCTCTTCCTTCAGCGCGGTAACCGGCGTGACGGCCGCGTTGCTGTGCCCGCGGCTGCGCAGGAAGTTCGGCGAGATCCGGATGACGCTGATCTTCACCGCGTTGGCCCCAGTCGCCGCGGCGGCTACTCCGGTGGCCGGACTGCTGCACGTGCGGGACTTGTCCGCGGCGCTAGTGGGGCTGTCCGCGCTTCTGATCGGCTTCGTCATAGTCGGCCGCGCGGTCTCAACCGCTGGCCTGCGCGCCCGCACTACCCCGAACGAGTACCTCGGACGGGTCTCGGCGGCCAACAACACCATCACGCAAGGTGCGACACCACTCGGTGCCCTGCTTGGCGGCGTTGTCGCTTCCTGCCTATCGGTCGATGCCGCCCTGTTTCTCGCGGTCCTGGCGATGGCACTGCCGCTGTTCGCGATGCTCGCCTCGCCGCTGCGCGCCATGCGTACCCTGCCGCCTGAATGGGAGCGGTCCTAACCGCCGACCCCGAGATCCTCCCGGCGACCGCGAACGGAGGACGACTGCGAACGGAGAATAAAATGCTGCGGACCGTTTTCCTCCGCGATCGGCGTGACGGATGTCGGATGAAGGACGTCGTCGCCGCTGAACCGGTCATTTACCTAGGCCAGGATTTCCCGAACCCGGCCGGCCTGCCACGTCCACGCGTGCGCGGACTGCCGTTCCCGTGGGTCACGCCGATGGTGGACGAGACACCGCGCTTCCGGGACCTGGACCGGGTACGGGCGGAGATGTGCCGCAGCCTATGGGGATGTCAGGTGTGCGGCGAGGATCTCGATCCTGTTGCCTGGGTCGCGGTCAAGGAGGCTAAGCCAGGGTCCGCGATCGTCTCCTCGGCCGCGATGCACCGTCGTTGCCTCGATCTGGCGGTGCGGCACTGCCCCCGCCTCGGAGATCCCGCGTCCGGTTGCGCCTTCGCTGAGGTGTCCCGCCAAGACATCCACCCCCGACCCGAGCAGGCTGCCGAACACGACGAGCGGCAGCCGAAAATGCGGTGGTACCTACGCGCAGATGGCCAGAGCTACGATTTTCGCAGCCTTGATGACATCAAATCAGCCTCTTGATTCACGCTGCCCGCGGTGCTCGTCGGGCAATCGATTGCACAGGAGCCACTGGACTGGACCGTCGTCTGTTTCTCCCCCGAGAGCCCGGGAACCCCAAGACCATCGCCGCCTGGTTCATCTCGATCATTCTTCCCTCCCCCCGGCGGCCTGACCGGTTCACCGCCATGATCACGAAGACTTGAATCCTGGCGAAGGAAAAGACCGCTATACCTTCCGTTTAACCTGTCTTTTTTTCTTTTTTCGCTCGTTTTTGGATGGCCTGCGTTTCTTCGGGCTGGTCTTGCCGACGGGCTGTCGGGGTGCCTTCTTCTTGTTTTTCGTGCCTTGGGGGCGTCCGGGGCCGGGGCCGCCACCGCCATCATCTTCAAGTTCTGTGGAAGGAACCCAAAGATGATCACGGTGGCCGCCTGCCGTCACGGCGACGCGCCGCACAAAAACCGCCAGCCACGCCAACCCGGACGTCACAGGTTAAACGGCAAGGTATAGCGCGCTTTCTCTTCGCGATCATGACGCTGGCACCGTTCCGGCCGGGTCACGGGCGAGCGAGCCGCGCGGATCACCCCGCGGGGCGCCGGACCGGCTTCTCCCTGACCAGCGCGAGAGCATAACGTCCAGATGACCACGAAGACACCTTCAAGTGACCGCGTCGCTACCGTCCAGATGACCACGCATGGCGTCGTTTTCCCAGGAGGCGAGGCGGTCCGCCCCGCTAGCGGATCTCGTAGGTTCCATCCAGCCGGGCGCGGCCGATGACGTGGCCCGTGATGGCGGCGATCACGTCATCGAGGGTGAAGCTGGCGGCCAGGCCGGGGGCCTGGCCGAGGGCGAAGAGCTGGAAGACGTAGGCGTGCGGCCCGTGTGACCGGACCGGCATGGGCCCGGCCCAGCCGCGCCGCCCGAACGCGCCTTTCCCGTGCCGGATCCCCGGGATGGGGCTGGGGTTAGTCAGGGCGTTCTCGGGGATGCCGTCGAGTGCGGGGTCGATCCCCAGCGCGAGCGCGTGGGTGGCCGGCTTCCCGATCGGGACGTCGGGGTCTTGCACGATGAGGACGAGCTCGACGGTGCCGGCCGGCGGCGGCGTCCAGGTGAGGGCGGGTGAGATGTTCGCGCCGCGCAGCCGACCGCGGTGCTTGTCCGGGATGGGCTCCCCGTGGCCGAAGGCCGGGCTGGTCAGGGTGAAGTTCTCCGGGGCCCGCAGGTCGGCGCGAGCCCAGACGAGGGTGTGGTGGCCGGCGCGCCGGTTGCGCAGGGCGACGCCGAGGGGGTTAGCGGGCATGACTTTGACTCCTTCTGCCGGTGGATCTGGCTAACGGTGCGGGTGGGGCTACGGCCTGCGGTCGAGGAAGCCGACGATCTCGGCGCTGGTCGTGGTCTCGCCCAGCTTGGGGAAGACGCGCTCGAGGCTGTGCCGGTGCGACTCGGGGTCGGGGTCAGCCATCGCGTCCGTGGCCAGCACCACGTGGTAACCGTGGTCGTGGGCGGAGCGCGCGGTTGACTCGACGCCGGAGCTGGTGGAGACGCCGGCGAGCACGACCTGGGTGACGCCGAGGTCACGCAGCAGGGTGTCGAGCCCGGTGTCGTGGAAGGCGCTGCGGCGCCGCTTCGTGATCAGGTGGTTGCCCGGCCGCGGCCCGAGCTCGTCGATGATGTCCGCCCAGCCCGCCGGAAGCGTGCCGGTGCCGCCGTGACCGCCGGCGTCGGTGCGGCCGGGAGCGCGGCCGGTGACGTTGACCAGCACGACCGGGAGCTCACGCTGGCGGAAGGCCTTCGCCAGGGCGGCCGCGGGCGGCACCACCTGGGCGACGGCATCGGAGACGATCCCCTTCTGCAGGTCGATGACGACGAGGGCGGGCACGGGGTCGAGCGTGGTCAGCGGCATAGGGTGCGCTCCTTGGGGTGTCGGGGACTGGAGGGGTCAGGGCCGGGCCTGGGCCGCCGGGGTCGCGGCCACCCGCGCCTCGGCGGCCGGCTCGCTGCCGCCGCGCGTGAGGGAGACGATCGCGGCGATCAGGCCGAGGGCGGCGGAGACGGCGAAGACCAGGATCAGGCCGTCGTGGAACGGGCCGGAGATGAGGTTCGGGAAGAACTGCCGCCCGGTGAGCAGGTTCCGGTTCGCCTGGGTCAGCGACGCTAGCGCCCCGTACTGCGACAGCAGGTGCCGCACCGGGTTCACGCCGAGCATGGCCGCGAACAGGGAGGAGACCGGCGGGAGGGCGCCGATCCGCGCGGCGACCTGATGGCTGACTCCGTGCTGGGCCAGCCCGCTGGTGAGGGTGTGCGGCAGGGCGCTGGCCAGGCCCGCGATCATCAGGGAGAAGAAGACCCCGATCGACAGCGAGGTGCCGGAGTTCTGGAAGGTGGACCGCATCCCGGAGGCGACGCCGCGGTACCGCGCCGGGACGCTCGACATGACCGAGGAGGAGTTCGGCGAGCTGTACATCCCGATACCCACCCCGTTCAGGGCGATCAGCAGGGCGAACGCCAGGTACGGGAAGTTGACCGGCAGCACCAGGAGGCCGACGAAGCTCAGGGAGAACAGGAGCATCCCGCCGGAAGCGAACCAGCGCGCCCCGAACCGGTCGCTCGCGGCGCCGGACAACGGACCCGCGATGAAGAACCCGGCCGTCAGCGGCAGCAGGAAGATGCCCGCCCAGAACGGCGTCTGGCTGTAGGCGTAACCGTGCAGCGGCAGCCAGATGCCCTGCAGCCAGATCACCAGCACGAACTGCAGGCCGCCCTGGGCCAGCCGGGCGGTGAACCCGGTGAGGCTGCCCGCCGTGAACGCCCTGATCCTGAACAGGCGCAGCTGGAACAGCGGCTCGGCGACCCTCCTCTCGATCGCCGCGAACACCCCAAGCAGGGCCACGCCGCCCGCCAGCCCGGCGATCACCGCCGGGTTCGACCAGCCCATCACGTGGCCGCCGTAGGACTGGATCCCGTAGGTGACCGCGACGAGGATCGCGCTGAGGCCGATCGCGAAGGTGACGTTGCCCCACCAGTCGATCCGCGCCGGGTTTCGCGCCCCGTGGTCCCGCAGCCGGAAGTACGCCCAGAAGGTCCCGGCGACGCCGACCGGGACGTTCACCCAGAACACCGCCCGCCAGTCCCAGGCCGCGAGCAGCCCCCCGGCGGTGAGCCCGATGAACTGCCCGGCGATCCCGGCGACCTGGTTCACGCCCAAGGCGAAGCCGCGCCGCTCCCGCGGGAAGGCGTCGGTCAAGATCGCGGCCGAGTTCGCCGAGAGCATGGAGCCGCCGAACGCCTGCAGGAAGCGCCAGCCGATCAGCCACAGCGCGGCATGCGAACCGGTGAAGGGATCGAGCGACAGCAGGATCGAGGCCACGGTGAAGACCACGAAGCCCAGGTTGTAGATCCTGACCCGGCCGAGGATGTCTCCCAGCCGGCCGAGGTTAACCACGAACACCGCCTGCACCAGCCGGTAGCCCATGATCATCCACAGCAGGTAGGCGATGTTCGCCGGGGCCAGCGGGTCCAGGTGGATACCCCGGAAGATCGCCGGCAGGGCGATGATCACGATGGAGCCGTCCAGGCTCGACATGAACACGGCCATCGTCGTGTTCGTCAGGGCCACCCACCGGTACCGGTCGGCCTCCGACGAGCGGGGCTTCGCCGTCCGCGGCGGCCTACTCGACTGGCTGCCCATCGCTCCTCCGAACTCACGCTCATTGTTTAGGTATACGAAATATCTCGTTAGGTATATTAATGATCTATGGAGAAGAGCGCAACCGAAGAGCAGCCCGCCGCGGCAGGGGTGGAGGCGGAGGCCGAGGCGGAGGTAGCCGACGTCGGCGGCCAGCTCCGTGCCGCCGTCGGACGCCTGTACCGCCGTTTCCGCAGCGAGCGCCCCGAAGGCGGCCTCGGGGACACGGCCCTCGCCGTGCTCACCTGGCTGCACAAGCACGGGCCGCGGACCCTGACCGAGCTCAGCGAGCACGACCGGGTCTCCCCCGCCTCCATGAGCCAGACCGTGAACCGCCTCGCCTCGGCCGGCTACGTCGTACGCACCCGCGACGCGGACGACCGACGCAAGGTGGTCTTCAGCACCACGGCCGAAGGGGACGAACTCGCCCGCGCCGCCCGGGCGCAGCGCAACGCCTGGCTCGACCAGCGGCTGCGGACCCTCAGCGCCGAGGACCGCGCGGTCATCGCCCGCGCGGCCGCGCTCATCAGCACCATCGCCGACTCATGACCGGCCGCTACGATTCCCGTCATGGCCGACATCGGTGAATTGCTCACGTTCCTGCGCGATCCATCCTCCGGCACGCGGCTATCGCAGGACGAGTACTCACGCGACTTCGGAGACAGGCTCTGGCTGGCAGGCGAGACCGGCGCCTGGAAGCTCGAGCGCAGGCAATTCTACGACGAGACCGGTTTCCCCAGCTGGGACGAATTTTCAGCCGGAGACTGGGACCGTTCGCTCGCGCTGTACGAGGCCTTGCGCCCGCAATTGCGGTCGTTCTTCCGGACATTCGAGGAGCGGGGCTCCCGCTTCCGCCGAATCCGGGTCGTCGAGACCCCGCTGACGCCTTACCTGCACTGGGAGCTGCACTGCCTGCGCATTCGGGCCCAGTGCGGCGAGGACATCCGCGTCATTCCCGCCCGGCGCCTGTCGGCTCTGGAATCGCCTCGCGGCCCGGTCCCGGAACTGGTCTCCCTGCACGGAGCGACCCTCTACGCCACCGAATACGATCACGCGGGCAAGCCCGACGGAGGCCGGCGCTTCACCGACCGCGAGGTCATCACCAGCTACGAAAGCCTCGCGGGTGAGCTGTTCGCCGCGGGCGAGGAACTGCGGGCGTACTTCGCCCGCGAGGTAGCGCCCCTGCCGCTGCCGGCGTCACCGGCCGGCTGAGTCGCCCAGGCCGTGGCGCCAGGCCCAGGCGATGAGGGCCGCCCGGTCCGGCATGGCCAGCTTGGCCAGGATGTGATTGAGGTGCGCCTTGACCGTGGCCTCGCTGACGACCATTTCTTTGGCTACCTGACGGTTGTTGAGGCCCCGAGCGACCAGGCGGACGACGTCGGCTTCGCGGCGGGTGAATCCTCCGGCCTCGGCCGGGACACCGGGAGCGGGCGCCCGGGCATCGGCGCCGGGCTCGCTGACGACTAGCTGGACGAGCCGGCGCTGCACCGCCTGGTCCAGCACGGTCCGCCCGGCGGCTACGTCCCGGACCGCGGCCAGCAGCGCCTCGCTGGTGACGTCCTTGGTCAGGTAGCCGGCCGCGCCGACCCGCAGCGCGGGCATCACCGCGTCGTCGTCGGCGTAGGTGGTGAGAACCAGGACCCGGACGCCGATCCCGGCGGCGGCAATCCGCTCGGTCACCTGCGTGCCGTCCAGGCCGGGCATGCGCAGGTCGAGCAGGGCGACGTCGGGCCGCAGTTCCGAGGCCAGCCGCAGCGCCGCGTTCCCGTCGCCGGCCTCCGCCACCACCTCCATGTCGTCAGCGGTGGACAGCAGGAGCACGACGCCCTGGCGCACCACCGCCTGGTCGTCGGCGACCAGGACCCGGATCGTCACGCGTTCACCTCTTCGTTCGTGCCGCCGCGTCCCGTCACGGGAACCAGTGCCTCCACCCGCCAGCCGGGCCCGGCGGGACTGGGGCCGGCGGTGAACGTTCCGCCGATGGCTTCGATCCGGGCGGTCATGCTGACGATGCCGGTGCCGCTCCCCCGCACCCCGGACGGCTGGCGCCGGGCCGGGAGCCCGTGGTCGACCACGCTCACGGCCAGCTGCCGCGCGCCCCACGCTACCGTGACGTCGATGCTGCTTCCGGTGGCGTAACGGGCCGCGTTCGTTAGCGCCTCCTGCACCGCCCGGTACACGGCGTGGCCCTCCTCGGGGTCGAGATACCCCGGCTGGCCCGTGACCGACAGGGTCGCGTCCCCCGGGAAGCCCCCGACCAGCCCCGCGAGGTCGTCCAGGCCGCGGAGCCGGGTCGCGCGCAGCACGCCCACGGCGGCCCGCGCCTCCTGGACACCGTCGCGGGCGAGCTCGGCCGCCCGGTCGATCGGGCCGATGATCGAGGCCGGGGCGCCTTCTTTGGCCGCGACGGCCCGGATGGCCTGCAGCTGCATAGACAGGCCGGCCAGGCTGTGGGCGAGCACGTCGTGCATCTCGCGGGCGATGCGGTTCCGCTCGTCGGCCGCCGCCGCCTCGCGCTGGGCGTCGCGGGAGGCCTCGACCTGGGCGAGCAGGGCGACGGCCCGGTCCCGTTCGGACTGGAAGGCCGCGTGCTCGATCGAGCGATCGGCCAGAGCCCAGGCGCCGACGCCGACCATCAGGCCGACGGCGCTGCGCGAGATGACCACGATCGACGCGCCGAACACCACCGCGACGGTGCCGATCGCGGCTGCGCGCCCGGCCCGGGGGCAGGCACATCGGCAGGTTCGCGGCGCCGGCCAGCACCGGGACCTCTCCGAGGCCGTCCGGCGAGAGCACGGTGGCCGCGACGCCGGTGGCGATGGTGATCGTGAACGCCAGGGCGGTGAGGCGGGGCCAGCCGGAGCGGCGGGCGGCGATCAGGCCGAGCTCGGCGCCGAGCATCAGCAGGCCGACGACGACCTTGCGGGTCGTGCCGAGGCGGCCAGCACCGACACCACCCCGCAGGCCGCCATGACAGCGGCGCCGGCCAGGCTACGGCGGTCGACCGGCTCCCGCCATTTCCTCGTCATGTCCCCGGCTGTCGCCGCCATCGCCGCACCCTCTCGACCGGCCCGGCTGCCCGGCCGGAAATCCCGCTGGTAGCGTACCGCCGCCGCGAGCGGCGGACCCGGCGCGCCTCGCGGCCCCGGGGCCGCGGGATCCGCAGGTCAGGAGCGGGCGGCAACGCGAGCCGCCGGCGCCGGGGTGAGCGGCCGGGACCCGCGCGCGGAGACGATCTGCCCCCGGACGAGGATCACGCCCAGGCGGACGACGACCTCACCGAATGCCATCAGCACCAGAGCCGTCACCCAGGCCTGACCGCTGGTGATGTCGTGCGCGGCCGAGAAACGGGCCACGTGGGCCTCGCCCGCGGGGTAGCTCGACCACACCGCGAAGGCCATCCGCAGGCCCATGCTGACCACCCACAGTGCCGCCGCTCGCGCGGTGGCCTTGATGTACACCCTTCCGTCGCCGGACCGCACCCGGGTGAGCAGGCCGCCGAAGAGCCCGAAGACCGCGCCCACGGCGGTCAGCGCCGCGATCAGCGGCACGTCGTTACCGGCGGTCGGGACGCCGTGCAGGTAGTGGCTCGCGGCCCAGCCGATCAAGATGCGGCCCCTTCTCAGCTTCAACCCAGAGGTGGGACCCGGGTGGAACCTGCGCTCCCCCGCCGGGTTGAGGCCGCGGGGCCGGGCCCCGTCGTCAGCGGCAGTTGTCAGCCGCTGACGGCCCGGACCTGAGCGGCGACCGCGAGGATCGTGCTGGCCACGACGTCGGGCCGGTTCCCGGGAATGTCGTGGCCGGTGCCGTCGACGACGACATGACGGCCCCGCGGGGCGGACGGCGCGCATGACCCGCATCCCCCACCGGACGGGCAGCGGCAGCGCGCTTTCCATCTCCTCGTGCCCCGGGTCCACCAGGACCAGGCCCGCGGCCA
>Ga0302314_10015130_pt1 | contig 13137 bp, 10 predicted proteins | sample III_Palsa_N2_3_FD_200533 | JGI IMG/M metagenome (GOLD analysis project Ga0302314, IMG submission 200533) | Peat permafrost microbial communities from Stordalen Mire near Abisko, Sweden - III_Palsa_N2_3 | ecosystem: Environmental > Terrestrial > Soil > Palsa > Peat permafrost | place: Sweden...
GCTGCTCAGCACGAGATAACCACCCGCAGTTCATCAGACATGGACTACCTGACCTGTATTGATGGCCTCAAGCACCGCGCGGGAGTCAATGCCGGGCGCCGTGAGCTCACCGGTTATCCGGCCCCGGTAGAAGACTAGGACGCGCTCGCAGAGCGATGCCAGCTCGTCTGCCTCAGTAGAGCAGAGCAGCACCACGGCTCCGCTGGCGGCAATGGAGCGGATGAGGCGGTGCATCTCCGCCTTGGCGCCTACGTCAACGCCGCGGGTGGGGTCATCGAGGACGAGCATCTGCGGCTCGGCCTCCAGCCACTTGGCGAATACCGCCTTCTGCTGGTTGCCGCCGGACAGGGATCCGGCCGGCGCGCCGGCCGCTGCCCGGATGCCGAGCCGCTCCATCTGATCCCGCGCCCGCGCCTGCAGCACGGATCGCCGGATGTAGATCCCGTCGCGGGCTAGCGCCACCGAGCGCACCTGCCCGATGTTCTCCCAGACCGGCTTGTCGAGCATGAGGCCGAAACGACGGCGGTCGCCAGTCACCAGGGCCACGCCCTGGGCAACCGCCAGGCGGAACCGGCGAGGGCACACGGCGCCGCTCGGCAGCCGGACCGTGCCGCGGCGCGGCCGGCTGAGCCCGCACACCACGTCAAGCAGCGCGCGCTGCCCGGCCCCGGCCAGCCCGGCGAGGCCGACGACCTCACCCGGCCGGGCGGTCAGGCTGACGTCGTCAAGCCGCCGCCGGACGCTGACATGCTCTACCCGCAGATCTCCCGCCGCGCGCATGCCGGGCGGTCCCGCTGCGGCCGTCTCCATCAACACGGAAGTTTCGGCGGGCTCTAGCGCGTCGAAGTTTCCGTGATCATGAAATGCAGCCGGACGCGGCCGGGCCGCCGCGGCTTCTGGCGGGGCGCCTGCTTCTGGCGGGTCTGCTGTTCCTGGCGGGCGAGCCGTTTCCGCATCGGCCACGGCCCGCGTGACGGCCCTGCCGTCGGCGGCCGGGTGCGCATACAGTTTCCGGTCACCGAGCATCGCAGCCACCACCATGGGGATAGTCAGCGACGAGCGCCCGGCTCCGGCCACGACCACCGCGCCGTCCCGCAGGATCGTGACCTCATCGGAGAGGCTGAGTACCTCTTCGAGGATGTGGGACACGAACACGACGCCCACGCCGCGGTCGCGCAGCACCCGCACGACATTCAGCAGGTTCTCCGTGCCTGCTGCCTCCTGCGCCGAGGTGGGCTCATCGAGGATCAGGATGCGCGGGCTGGTCAGCAGCGCGCGGGCGATCTCGATCCGCTGCCGGTCGGCCAGCGGCAGGGATCCGGCAAGCTGGCGGAAACCTACCTCCAGCCCGAGTTCGGCCAGGACGGGTGCCGCCCTGCCAGCCATCGCGGACCGCCGCAGCAACGGCCCGCGGCAGATCGGCCCCGCGGCAAAGAGGTTGAGCAGGACGTCCAGGTCGGGGAAGAGGGCAAGCTCCTGGCTGACCACGGCGACGCCGCTCCTGGCCGCCTCGGCGGTGCTGGCGAACGACACGGCGATGCCGTCCAGCAGCACCACGCCGCTGTCCGGCCGTTCCGCACCGGCGATGATCTTGACGAGCGTTGACTTACCGGCCCCGTTCTCGCCCAGCAGGGCGTGCACGGTGCCCGGCCGCACCCGCAAGCTGGCCTCGCGCAGGGCGGTGACCCCGCCGTAGGCCTTGGTGATGCCTCGCACTTCGAGCACGGCAGTCCTCAGCCGACGTCGGACATGGGCTTGATGTACTTCTGCGGGTTCGCCAGCTCGCTGGTGACCTCCTTCTTGAACCAGGCGAGCCGGGAGGCCGCCGTCGCCTGGCGGGCCTGGATCGCCGCGATGTTCGAGCTGTTGACGACCAGGTAGCCGGGGTTCCACCAGCCAGTCGGGAGCTTCTTGCCGGTCAGGGCGTGCTCGGCCAGCAGGTCGACCGCGATGTAGCCCTTCAGCCAGTGCTCCGGGGAGATCAGGACGTCGACCTCGCCGGAAGCGATACCCTGCAGCGCCGTCGGGTCCAGGTCATCGGCGCCGACGAGATAGTGCTTCCCGGTGTGCTTCTCGATCTCCGCCATGCTGGCCGCATCCTGGCTGCCCGGTCCGACGTAGGCCACCGCATTCGGATGGGCGCTGACCGCTGCCTGCCAGGCGCTGTAGTTGGTGCTCGGCACCTGGGTCGAGTCGAAGTTCACGTATTTCATGCCGGGGCGCGCCTTGGACATGGTCTGCTCGAAACCCTGGTTACGGGCGGTGAGCACGGGCAGGCCGGGTGTGTCGGTGCCGATGACGATGGTGCCCTTCGTCCCCGCCGGGATCTTGGGCAGCAGCGCGGTGGCCAGGGCCTGCCCCAGCTGGACATTGTCGTTGCCGATGAACAGGCTCACCTTGGTCCCGGCCGGCGGCGGGGTGTCGACCGCTATCAGCGGGATGCCCTCTTGCTGGGCGGAGTTCAGCGGGCGGACGAACAGGTCGGGGAAGAGCGTGGCCAGCGCAATCCCGTTCTTGGAAGTATTCGTTGCCGACTCGAAGAGCGACAGTTGCTGCGCGCCCACGGCGGTGGGCGGTGCCGCGTTCGTCAGGGTGATGCCGGTCACCTTCGCGGCCGCCGCGGCTCCGAGCGCCATCTCCTGGGCGAAGTTCTCGTCGGTCGTGTCGTAGATGAACGCGATCTTCACGTTCTTTGCCTTGGCGCCAGGGCTCTGCGCGGACGTCGTGGACGGGGCGCCGCTGCTCCCGCAGCCGGCCAGCGCCGTGACCACGCAGGTGAGGCCGGCCAACAGCATGATCGCAGGCAGCTGATGGCCCGATGCTGCCGTGTTGTGTCGTTTGGTAGTGAACAAGGCTTTCTCCTCTGGCTCGGGCTGAGCATTGAGTTCTCGGTGAGTGCTCCGGTCAGTGCTGGCGGGCTTGGCGGCGTCTGCGTCCCTGCCGCAGCAGGCTGTCCATGGAAACGGCGAGGATGATCACGGCCCCGGTGGCGAAGGCGCTCCAGTTCAGCGGGACGTTGAAGAACACCAGGGCACTGCTGACGACGCCCAGCAGGATGGCGCCCACCGCGGCGCCGAGCACAGTGGCGCTGCCCCCGATCAGCGGCGTGCCGCCGATGATGGCCGCCGCTATGGCCGTCAGTTCGGAGCCGGTGCCGATGCTCGGGTCGCCGGAGTCGTAGAAGGCCAGGCCGAGCACGCCGGCCACGCCGCACAGCGCGCCCATCAGCACGAGCGCCTGGACGCGCACCCGCGGGATGGAGATGCCCGAGAAGGTCGCGGCCTCCGGGTTGGACCCGATGGCGCGCACCCGGTAGCCGAACGGTGTCAGCCTGAGGACGGCGGTGAGGACGCCGACGACGACGAGCAGGACCCAGATGCTGGTCGGCAAGCCCAGCTCGTCGCCGCCCAGGACGACGAAAAACGAGTTGCCGATGGGCAGGCCAGTGATCTGCTGGCCGTTCGCCAGCGCCTCGGCCAGGCCGGAGTACAGCGACAGGGTCCCGAGAGTGGCGATGATCGCAGGGATCTTGATGCCCTGCACGAGCAGCGCGTTGACCAGCCCGAGCCCCGCTCCCGCCAGCACGCAGACCGGGACGGCAAGCCATGGGTTCATGCCGGAGTGAATCGCCACGGCGCCGATGATGAGGGTCAGCCCGAACATGGACCCGATGGACAGGTCAATCTCCCGCATGGCCAGCAGGAACGACGTGCCGACGGCCAGCAGCCCGATGAAGGCCGCCTGCTGGACAACCTGCGTCAGCTGGGTGGCCGCCAGGAAATCCGGGTGGAACGCACCGACCACGACCACGAGCACGAGCGTGGCCACGATCACGCTGCCGCTTTCCAGGTCCGTCAGGCGGCGCACGGCCGTCCGGCCGAGATCGGTGGCAGCCGACCGCCAGGGCAGCCCGCTGTCGGGCTCTTCCCTGGCCAGATCCCGGCCCGGCCCGGTCTTCACAGCGCACGCCTCCGACTCCGCTGGTCCCGGTTGATGCCGGCGACCTGGCTCGTTCCGCTGTCTGTGGCCTTTCCGCGGCCGGCTCGGTTGCCGGTGGCTGGCCGGTCCGTGTGCCCAGCCCGTTGGCTGCTCGCTGGCCAGCTCATTGCCTGGCCATGACCAGTACATTGTCCGTAATTTTGGCGACAATATTTCTTGACAACTTCGGCTACGATAAGCGCGCGAGTGCAGGCGGTCAAGCGGCGGCTGCGCCGCATAAGGAGAAGCTCGATGCGCACCGTCCGAGACGCGACCCTCCAGGTAGCCCGTGACCTCGGCCTCACCACCTGGTTCGGCAACCCGGGATCGACCGAGATCCCGCTGCTGGCCGACCTGCCCGACGGCATCCGCTACCTGCTGGCCTTGCACGAGAACGCGGCCGTCGGCATGGCCGCCGGCCAGGCCATCGCTACCGGCCGGCCCGCGCTGGTCAGCCTGCATGCCGCCGCCGGGCTGGGCAATGCCGTCAATGCCCTGGTCAGCGCCCGGGTCAACAGAGCTCCGCTGGTCGTCCTCATCGGCCAGCAGGACCGCCGTCACATCGCGTTCGAGCCTTTCCTCACCGGACGCCTGGCGGGTCTCGCCGGTGACTACCCGGTGGCCGTGCACCTGCCGCTGCGGGCGCAGGACGTGCCGGGAGCCGTGGCCCGCGCATACCACGAGGCGCTCACCTGGTCCGGCCCGGCGCTCGTGATCGTGCCGATGGACGACTGGTCGGCCGTGATGGACGAGACCCAGATCGCCGCGCCGGCCGTCTGCCGCTACGCCACGGGCGTCACCGCTGCCGACGTGGCGCCCTTCGCGCTGCTCCTCGACGGGGCGCGGTTGCCCGTACTCGTGGTCGGCGCGGGCGCGGCCGATCGGGCTGCCTGGGATGCCCTCGTCCAGCTGGCTGGCCGCCTGAACTGCCCCGTCTGGCAGGAGCCGTTCACCGGGCGGGCCGGATTCCCGCAGGATCATCACCGATTCGCTGGTTTCCTGCCGGCCGGCCGGGCAGCGCTACGGGACACCCTGGCCGGTCACGACGCGGTGCTCGTGGTGGGCGCCGGGGTGCTGCGCCAGTACCACTACGAGCCGGGACCGCTGTTCGCAGCAGGCACGGCGGTCGCGGTCATCACCGCCGATCCGGCGGAAGCCCACCGCAGCCCGGCCCGGCTCGCCCTCATCGCATCGCCGGCGGCGGCATGCGCGCTGCTGGCCAGGGCGGTCACTCCGCATGGTTCCGGATCGGTGCCGCCGCGCGATCGGCCCGCGGGCGGCCGGCTGCCGCGCGACCGGCGGCAGCCAGGGGGAGCGCCGGGCGGCGGGCTTCGCTCGGCTGACGTTCTCGCCGCGCTGGCATCGCGCATTGATCCCGACACCATCGTGGTGGAGGAGTGCCCGTCCAGCCGCGAGCTCCTGCAGGAGACGCTCCCGGCCAGGGATCCGCTCGGCTACCTCGGCGCGCCTGGGGGCAATCTCGGATCCGCTCTTCCCGAGGCGATCGGCCTGCGGCTGGCCGACCCCGCCCGTCCCGTGCTGGCAGTACTCGGTGACGGCTCGGCCCTCTACGGCGTCCAGGCGCTGTGGAGTGCCGCTCACTACGGAGTGGGCGTGCTCTTCATCGTGCTGGCCAATGCCCGTTACGCAGTGATGGACCAGCTCGCGTCCGGGAAGGGAAAGCACCCTGGCCGGGATTCCCCGAAGTGCACCTGGCCCGCCTGGCCGACGGCTTCGGCTGCCCGGCGCAGCGCGTCGCGACCATGGAGGCGCTGGCGGAAATACTCGACCGGGTCATCCCGACGCTGCGCACCCGCAGCGAGCCGCTGCTGGTGGAAGCGGACGTCAGCGCCGATGGGGAGCCGGGGCGATGACCGTCCCTGCCGCGCCGGCGGCCGGTGAGCGAGCGGCGGTCATCACCGGTGCCGCCAGCGGGATCGGGCAGGAGTTCTGCGTGGCGCTGGCATCCCGCGGGGCGCGGGTCGCTGGCGTCGACATCGCTGACATGGCGGCGACCCGGCAGGCGGTGCGGCGCGCCGGAGGCACGTTCCTGCCGGTTACCGCGGACGTCACCGCCGAGTCCGACACCGCCAGGATGGCGGACGAGGTACGTGCCGCCTTCGGCCGCGCCGATATCTGCGTCAACAACGCCGGCACCTATCCGCTGGTGCCCTTCGAGGAGACCACCTATGCCGAATGGCGGCGGGTGCTGACCCTCAACCTCGACGGTATGTTCCTGGTCACCAGGGCGCTGCTGCCCCTGCTGCGGCGCTCGCCCGCGGGACGCATCGTCAATGTCGCCAGCGCCGTCGTCTGGCTCGGGCCGCCCCGCATGGTCGCCTACACCACGTCCAAGAGCGGCGTGATCGGCTTCACCCGGTCGCTCGCGAGTGAGCTGGGGCCGGCCGGAATCACGGTCAACGCCATCACCCCGGGGATGATCCCCACGGCGACCGCGGTGCGCACGGGCGTCACTGCCGACCTTGACCGGGTCGTCGCCGGGCAGGCGATACCGAAGGTCCAGCAGCCCGCCGACCTGGTGACCAGCCTGCTGTACCTGTGCGATCCCGGGAGCGGCTTCGTCACCGGCGCCGCGATCAACGTCGACGGCGGGTTCGCCAAGCACTGACGCGGCGGCTCCGCGAGGCCGGCCGGCTTACCGGTCCGGGTGCAGGAGGGGGTCGAGCCATCCGAAGGATCGTGCGTGGTAGAGCGTCCGTGCGCCCGCTTCGCAGTGATCTCCGGCACCGTCGGAGGCGGCGAAGCGGACATATTGCTTCTCGCAGTTCAGCGCGTCAGCCAGCCGGGGGGCCGACGCGCTGATGTCGTCGCCCTCGGCGCTGCAGACGAACGTCGGGCAGGTGATCTGGCCGCTGGCCGGCGCTGAAGAAGTAACCGGGCAGGGTGGTGCCCTCATACGGGATCTGCAGGACCTCCGGCGGGTTGTCGAGCAGGGCGGCCCCGCGCCGGAAGGCGCTGGTCTGCCGCGCGCAGCTTTCCACCAGCCGCGGGTCGACGGGACCCCCCATCAGCATGACGCCCGCGGTGCGGAAATAACTCGACGCCCGCCAGAACGCGAGCCGCGCGCTCGCGGCGCGGCCGGCCGCCGCCTCACCCTCGGCGAGGGCCAGCGTGGCAGCGGCGGTCGATGTCCAGGCATCATGCCAGCTGGTCAGGTCGGTGCCCTTGACCCGGCCGGCGGTGGCGAGGCATTCCCCGACGTCAGCGCCGCCGTATGGCGCTACCCCGACGGCCTGTAGCGTCTGGGCATCCAGCAACTCGTCCTTGACTACAAGATGCGTCACGACCTGACCCCGATCCGCGCGGTTTGCCAGCCGGAACGATCTTATTTGCCGCGGCGCCCGCCGGACCTGGTACCGCTCCTTGCGCTGCGCGCCGGCGTTGCTGACCAGGACGTCGAGGTGACCGGACTCCCATAGTGTTGTCATGTCAGCACCGCGAGGGCGGCCGCGGTCCGGCACCACCTGATCGACCCTCTCGCCGCAGCCGACCGCGCCGCTCTGCTGGCCAGCCTCCGGCGACTCACCCAGCAGCCCTGAACCGCGGCGCGCGGCCGCGGCACAGCGCGGGCCGCCCGCGACCCGACCCGATGGGAGCACCAGAGATGGACCTGCCCGACGGCCTGCTCGACCTGCTACGCCAGCCCAGCCCGTGCTTCCTGGCCACCGTGATGCCCGACGGCTCGCCGCAGCTGACCCAGACCTGGGCCGACACCGACGGCGAGCATGTCCTGATCAACAGCGTCGCGGGCTTCCAGAAGATCAGGAACATCGAGCGTGACCCGCGGGTGGCCCTGACCATCTCCGACCCGGGCAGCCCCGCCCGTTACTTCGCGGTCCGCGGCCATGTCCTGAACGTCACGGCGGACGGCGCGGCCGCCCACATCGAGAAGCTGGCCCAGCGCTACCTGGGCGGCCCGTATCCGTGGTACGGCGGCCGCGACCAGACCCGGCTGCTGATCACCATCGAAGCCGACAAGATCAGCGGCACGGGATAGCCTCAGGATGATCGTCGGCGTGCAGCGGCCGTCATGGCTGCTGACGGCCCTGGACCGGCCGGGCACCGTCATGCTACTGATGGCACTGGTGCCTGAGTGCGGGCCGGCCGGGAGGGGACCTCGTGACGATCGACCAGGTAGCCGCCGGCGGGACTGTTCCGGGCCGGGCGCAGGTGGTGATCGTCGGCGGCGGGGTGATCGGCTGCAGCATCGCCTACCACCTCGCCCATCTGGGCTGGACTGACGTGGTGCTGCTGGAGCAGCATCAGCTGACGGCCGGGACAACATGGCATGCTGCCGGGCTGATCACCTCGGCCGGGATGACGGACGAGACAGCGCTGTTCTTCAGCCGGTACTCGCGTGACCTGTATGCCCGGCTGGAGCGGGAGACCGGGCACTCCACCGGCTTCCGGCCCGTCGGGCACATCTCGCTGGCCGCCACCCCGCAGCGGCAGCAGGCGCTGCGGCGCGAGGCTGCCTGGATGCACGGATTCGGCGTCGATGACGTGGAGATCTCGCCGCGGGAGCTCGCGCGGATGTGGCCGCTGGCCCGTACCGACGACGTGCTGTCGGCCTTCTATGTCGCCGACGAGGGCCGGGCCGACCCGGTGGGCGTGGCCACCTCGCTGGCCAAGGGCGCCCGGCAGCTGGGCACTCGGGTGGTCGCGGGGGTGGCGGCGACCGGGGTCGAGACTCGCGGACGGCGGGTCCGCGCGGTGCTGACCGAGGCGGGCAGGATCGAGACCGATGTGGTGGTGAACGCGGCCGGCATGTGGGCACGGCAGTTCGGGGCACTTGCCGGGGTCGCAGTACCGCTGCAAGCGGCCGAGCACTACTACCTGCTGACCGCCGCCGTGCCCGGGATGAGCCAGGACCTGCCGGTCATCGAGGACCCGGACAACTACGGGTACTACCGGCCGGAGGGCGACGGCATGCTGGTGGGCCTGTTCGAGCCGGCCGGGGCGCCGTGGTCCCTGGACGGCGTGCCCCGGGGGTTCGCGTTCGGCAAGCTGCCGCCGGACTGGGAGCGGATGGAGCCCTACCTCGCCCGCGCGATGGACCGGATACCTTCGCTGGCCGAGACCGGGATACGGACGTTCTTCTGCGGGCCGGAGTCGTTCACCTCCGACGTCCGGCCGCTGCTCGGGCCGGCCCCGGAGCTGGATGGCTATTTCGTCGCGGCGGGCCTGAACTCACTCGGCATCCTGTCCGGCGGCGGCGTCGGCAAGGTGCTCGCGCACTGGATCGCCGACGGGGTGCCGCCGGTCGATGTCACCGGCGTGGCCATCGACCGGACCGCGGCGCATGAGACGTCGCGGCGGTTCCGGGCCGAGCGCACGGTGGAGCAGCTCGGGGTGCTGTTCGGGGACGCGGTCTGGCCGGCCTGGCAGCCGTCGACCGCGCGGAACGTGCGCCGGTCGGTGCTGCATGAGCGGCTGGCCGCGGCCGGCGGCCATTTCGGCGCCTCGGCCGGCTGGGAGTTCGCCGAGTGGTTCGCCTGTCCGGGTGAGGCGCCGGTGACCACCCTGGACTACCGCCGTCAGGATTCGCACCCGATCGTGGCGCGCGAGCACGCCGCGGTGCGGGAGGCCGCGGGCGTGCTGGACATGAGCCTGATGGCGAAGCTCATCGTGGCGGGACCGGCCGCGGCCGCGGTGCTGAGCCGGCTGTCGGCCAACGACGTGACCCTCGCCGTCGGCCGGATCGTCTACACGCAGTGGCTTAACCAGGCCGGCGGGATCGTCGCCGATGTTACGGTCACCCGGCTGGAGCCGGAGAAGTTCCTCGTGGTGGCCAGTGACATCATCCACCGCAGGATCGAGCCGCTGATCAGAAGAGAAACACGCCAGAACGAGGTCCTGACGGTTACTGACGTCACCTCGGGCACCACATTGCTGTCCGTGCAGGGCCCCGCGTCGCGGGACCTGATCGCGCGGCTGGCTGACGCCGACCTGTCCAACGAGGCCTTCCCTTACCTGACCGCGCAGCAGATCCATGTCGGCTATGCGCCTGTGCTTGCCGTCCGCGTCACCTACGTCGGTGAGCTTGGCTGGGAGCTGCACGTGCCGGCCGAGTACGCGCTTGGCGTCTACGACGACCTGATGGCAGCCGGCGGCGATCTCGGCTTCCGGCCGGTCGGATTGTCGGCCATGTCCGGCCTGCGGCTGGAAAAGGGCTACCGCGACATGGGCGTGGACATCGATAACACCGACAACCCGCTGCAGGCCGGGCTCGGGTTCGCCGTGGCGTGGGACAAGCCCGGCGGGTTCACCGGGCGTGCCGCGCTGCTGAAGGCGCGCGCCGGGGGACCGCCCCGTAACCGGGTCGTCAGCTTGCTCGTGGAGGACCCGGCGGTCGATCTTTTCGGCAACGAGCCGGTGCTCCTTGACGGTGAGTGGGTGGGATACATCCGGGCCGCCGCCTACGGCTACACGGTCGGCGGTGCCGTCGCACTGGCGCAGGTTGCCCACCGCGACGGGGTCACCGGCCAGTGGCTGAAAGGCGGCGATTTCCGCGTGCGCACCCCGGCCGGCGACGTCAGCGTGCGGCTGCAGATCGCCCCGTTCTACGATCCGCAGCGGCTGCGCATCCTGGACCGGTGAGCGGCTGGCGTAGGTTTGGCAGATGCGTTTCGCCTTCAAGACTGCACCGCAGCACACCACCTGGGCCGCCATGCTCGACGTCTGGCGCGCTGCCGACGACATCGAGGTGTTCGAGTCCGGCTGGACCTTCGACCACTTCTACCCGATCTACTCGGACTCGACCGGACCCTGCCTCGAGGGCTGGGTCACCCTCACCGCGCTGGCCCAGGCGACGAGGCGCCTCCGGCTCGGGACGCTGGTGACCGGCATCCACTACCGTCATCCGGCAGTGCTCGCCAACATGGCGGCGACGCTCGACATCGTCTCCGGCGGCCGCCTTGAGATCGGCATCGGGGCCGGCTGGAACGAGGAGGAGTCGGGCGCCTACGGCATTCCGCTCGGCACCCCGAAGGAGCGCAGCGACCGCTTCGAAGAGGCCTGTGCAGTCCTCGTCGGCCTGCTCTCGGAGCAGGAGACGGTCTCCTTCAAGGGAAGCTTCTACGAGCTGACCGACGCCCGCTGCAACCCCAAGCCGGTCCAGCAGCCCCACCCGCCGATCTGCATCGGCGGCAGCGGCGAGCGCCGTACGTTGCGCACCGCGGCTCGTTTTGCCCAGCACTGGAACTTCGTGGGCGGCACGGTCGAGGAGTTCACCCGCAAGCGGGACGTACTGCACCAGCACTGCGCCGATCTCGGGCGGGACCCGGCGCAGATCCTGCTGTCGAGTCACGTGCGCTTCGATGGCGATCCCGCCGCGGCGGCGGCGGCTGCCGCGGCGCTTGCCGAGGCCGGCGCCGGGCTCGCGATCATCCAGCTCCGCCCGCCGCACACCCCCGCCGTGCTCGAGCCGCTGGCAGCGGCCTTCACTGAGCTCGACTGAGCGGGTGTCCCTGGCCCGCGGAGCCGGACTGTCATGCTGCCGCCGATCGCGGCCCGGCCGGGCGGGCTCAGCGCAGGCAAGCCTCAGTACTGTGGCGGCCTCGGTCCTAGCGGGGCCATCGATGCGGGCAGTAACAACTCGAACACCGAGCCCTGGCCCACCGTGCTCTTGACCTGAACAGAGCCCTGGTGGGCCTCCGCGATCGCCTTCACTACCGCCAGGCCGAGGCCGAACCCGCCAGTCTCCCGGTTACGGCCCGTGTCGATCCGGGCGAAGCGGCCGAAGATCCGTCCCGCCTCGGCGGCCGGGATGCCGCATCCTGAGTCAGCCACGGCGAGGATTATCCTCTCGCCCTCGCATCGGGCGCTCAGCTCGATAAGGCCGTCTGCGCCGGTGTGATTGACGGCGTTCTCGATGAGCGCATCCAGGGCCAGGGTCAGGCGGTCCTCGTCCCCCTGCACGCTTGCCTCCGGAAGGGCGCCAAGCGACCACCGCCGGGGCGTCTGGCTCCACCGGTGGAATGTCTCCACCACGAGTTCTGAGACATCCACGGGAGCCAGCCGCAAGAAGTCCGGGCCGTCCGTCGAGGCCAGCAGCAGCAACCGGTGGGCTAGCCTGCGCATCCGCAGCAGCTCATCCACGGCCACCCGGGCATCCTTCGCGATTGCCTGGTCGGTGGCAGCGCGCTCGATGAGCTCGGCGTGGCCAAGGGCGATGGTGATGGGGGTTCCCAGCTCGTGGGAGACGTCCTGCAGAAACTGCCGCTGCTGATCGAGCAGCAGCAGATTGTGCTCGGAGACGCGCTTCACTTCCTCCGTGGCAGTCACCCGCCTGCGAGCGTGCCACGCCATCACCACGAACATCATGGCGAGCAAGGGGACTTCCGCGAGGTAATCCCCGTCCTGTTCCCCTCGCAGGACCTGCCACCCGATCAAGCCGCCGGTGGCCAGCGTCACGACCGCCACCACGACCACCGTGGATCCCAGCCGCCAGAGGCGGAAGCCGTAGACCGCCGTCAGGCTGACCCAGATGACCAGGAACGGGATGGTCTGCCAGGCGGACAGGAGGCGCATGGCGAGGAGGTTCAGCCCGATAAAGGCCACCCAGGCAATGTCGACCCAGTGGGCGCGGGCCAATTGGCGGACCCGGTCAGCATGCATCGAGGGCTGTACTCCCTGCCGCGCTGGGCGATAGCGCTGCCGTCGCCGACTCAGCAGCCAGCACGTCCGTACCTCATCCCTGCTCAGGATCCCCTGTTCAGGCCTACCGCATTCCGGCGGCTCAATTCCGGCGGCTCAGGCTTCGAGCGCGGCGTCCAGGGTGATGTCGACGCCGGTCAGCGCCTTGCTCACCGGGCAGCCTTCCTTGGCCGCCTGGGCGGCGCTGGCGAAACCGCCGGAGTCGAGGCCGTCGACCTCGCCGCGGACGGTGAGCTTGATGCCGGTGAGCCGGAAACCGCCCGCCGGGTCAGGGCCGAGGGTCACGTCGGCCTGCACCTCAAGGGACTGCGGCGTGCCGCCGGCCGTGCCGATCTCCGCCGACAGCGCCATCGCGTAACAGGCGGAATGCGCTGCGGCGATGAGCTCTTCGGGGCTGGTGTAACCGCCAGCATCGTCAGCGGCGCGCTTGGGGAAGGACACCTCGTAGGTGCCGATCTTCGAGCTGCTCAGCTCGACCTG